>JAABUO010000547.1_pt1 | contig 69274 bp, 65 predicted proteins | sample 5559291 | NCBI WGS metagenome assembly JAABUO01 (sample SAMN10711878, study PRJNA513372) | rock metagenome | isolation source: Antarctica rocks | place: Antarctica: Victoria Land, Finger Mt sud | reverse complement strand
TCAATTACAGATGAGTTCAAAAATGATGAAATAAATAATGCTGATGAAGTATTACAATCAAACTATGAATTTGAATTCAAACAAGATTATTATTGAGTTCTGAAATATTTATTGCAGAGAGAAGAATTGTTACGATTCTAGCTACGCATCTTCGTTGATAGCTATGTTGATGACTATGTTGATGACTATGTTGATGGCTATCCTGAGAGCTATCGCCGATCGCTCGCCGCTAGGGCATAGACTTGTTCCGAAGTCAACTCTATTCAGAGTTAGCTTATGTTCTTCTGAGTCATATAGATAGTCGGTTCTTCTCTTCTAGATACTTTCCTTTCTTAGCATTTATATACTCGTTACATTACACTCATATGACTCGCTCTATGCTGATTCCTAACATTATATAAATGCTTCTTCGTTACAGACGAAGTGAAATAATCTGCATCGATTTCTTCGAATGCTTCTGCTAGTAGTTCTTCAATTCTCTATCGACTTTGGTCTAGCGACTTGCGTCCGTGCAGCAGCACTCATCTTTCTCTTCTCGTGAGCTGATTCAGCGAGAATAAACAAAAGATTCGAACTCGTGCGCTGATCAGCGAGTATAAACAAACGATTGAAACCATTCGACTAGGTCAAAGATCAGCGAATTAATCGTTCATTCAGATTCGCAAGGAATTCTTCGAATTTGTTGAACAATCAAACGAGACCAGTCATAGAACTGCGTGAAGTCTCTATCTCGAGAAGCAAACCCTCAGTGAGCCTGCTTCAATGACATCGTCAATGCGATGATCTACTCGCTCTCATCGCTCTATTCATCAGTGAACCTGATCATACGTTCACGTGCAACTAGTGAGCCTGCTACAATGACGAGCTCAAAGTCGATCTCTTCGATGAGCAAGTCGATCAGTGAGCCTGCTTCAATGACACTGTCAATGCGATGATCTATCTTCTCATCGTTCTACTCATCAGTGAATCTGATCATACATTCACGTGTAACTAGTGAGCCTGCTACAATGACATCTTCCGTCAATGCGATGATCTATCTACTCACATCGCTCTATCTACCAGTGAATCGGTCTGCGGACTTGTTCGCGTGCAACTAGTGAGCCTGCTTCAATGGCACTTCTACCTTGCATAGTGAGTCTGCTACAATAGACATTTCGATTCTACACAAGACTAAGAAAATACATTCATGCGAACATGAATCGTTGAAGAAGAGAGATAATGTTACGATTCTAGCTACGCACCTTCGTTGATAGCTATGTTGATGACTATGTTGATGACTATGTTGATGACTATTCTGAAAGCTATCGTCGATCGCTCGCCGCTAGAGCATAGGCTTGTTCCGAAGCCAATTCTATTCAGGGTTAGCTTATGTTCTTCTGAGTCATATAGATAGTCGGCTCTTTCCTTCTAGATACTTTCCTTTCTTAGCATTTATATACTCGTTACATTACACTCATATGACTCGCTCTATGCTGATTTCTAACAAGAATGATGATCAAAAGATCAATGAGTCTACTGATTCATTTCAAGTATTTTTGAAGACTGTTCTGATGCAAATTTATTCATAAATTTGCAATATCATTTTATTTATTAAAAGTCTTGCATTTAAAGCAAGTACTTATTAAAAGTACAATCAAGTTAATTCATAAGAATAATGCACAAGAATAATGCAAATGTGATTTCAAGAATTACACTGTTTATCTAATTAATGAAGACAGACATTTTTTAGTCTGTCTTGAAAAACATGACATCAAGATTCATCATAAAATTCTTCATAAATTTCATATTTCTATCTTGAATGATGATGCATTTGACATGAATTGTTGTCAAGTTGATGTTTGCATAAAGCAAAATATCAATGAAAATTCTACAACAAGAGTGATAATGTGAAAGAGTAATGCACTTACTTTTCATAAAGAAGCACATAAAGTCTTCAATGACTTCTTGAAGAGCATTCAAGACAGAGCGCTGAATGTAAAAATTATATTGTAGCATGTTCACTTAAGCATAATGATCGACAACGAGATTTATCTGTATGAGATGCTGACTACGAATCTTCTGCAAGCTATGCTTGTCAGAAGAGCTGAACAATCACATCAACATCAACAAAGCAGTAACAGTGCTTTACTCACACGTTGAGCTCATACACAGTTGAAAAGCGAAGCAATAACAACGTAATTATTGACGCATTGAAGCTTGCACATACACAGAATGACAGCAACGTCTTTGCATACATGCTGCAGCTTATATACGACATATATACATATATTGCGAAGACACGACTCAGCTTTTGCGCACATACACATCTGTGCAACGCAGTAAATCGATCGATTTTTTGCTTTATCAGATCAAATTACATGCATCACAATCACATACATTGCAAAGACATAACACAGTCTTTGCTCATATATACAGAATAGCAGCAACGTCTTTGCGCACACGCTGCAACTCATATACATCACACACACATACATTGCGAAGACACGACTCAGCTTTTGCACATCTACACGCTCGTGTTATGCAGTAAATCAATCGATTTTTCGCATTATCAGATTGATTTACATGCATCGCAATCACATACATTGCAAAGACATGACACAATCTTTGCTCATATATACAGAACGACAGCAACATCTTTGCGCATGTGCTGCAACTAATATACGACATTCACACAGTCATTGCAAAGACACGACTCAGCTTTTGCACACATACACATCTGTGTGACGCAGTAAATCGATCGATTTTTCGATTTTCTGATCGATTTACATGCATCACAAATACATAGATCAAAACTCATATAGTTCGTTCAACTGAGTGATCATACAGCGAACTTGAAAGCTCACGTCAAAGTGATTAGCTTTCATCTACATAGATCAAAGCTCATCTAGCTCACTTAGCTTGATGATCATATAGACAAGTCAAAAGTTCACATTGAAGTGATCAGCTTTCACAACTTTGAGTTGTTTATGTGATCACTTTATCATATAAACAGTTCATGCACTCGTATGCACACTCTATCGATGTGACTATTCAATGAAAAAATATACAGCAGCGATTATGACTAGATTACATGTAATTTAACATATACACAGCGTCTAAATAGTGTCATAGTCATAAACTGCATGCACTTAATGAAGAAATTCAACAAAACTTAAGCATAATCATGCATAATCTCTTTAATCAGTCTTTCGAAAATCATTTTGAGAATGAGATTTTCTGCAATCTTCTGATATTTTCAAATTTTATGCAACGCAATAGTGTCTGATTTGTAGCATCTTTTCTGTTGCAAAGCATTAGTATGTCAGTAAATAATGCATTACTTATGTGCATTATCTTTTTAATAGTAGTAGTAGATTTAAAGATTGAAGCTTCTTTGATAACATAATGATCAGTTAAATGCATCGAGCTTTTAGACGTCTTACATGCTGATGCACATGTTAAAAATGAACTTTTCAGTAATAAACAAGTCATATTGCATTATCAGTATGCATTATCAATAACATGCTTGCTGCATGTCATTGTTTATCAAGAATGATTGATTTGATTTATATAAACTTAATTTTTGAAAGTATTATTTTTGAAAATGATCAACAACGAGATTTATCTGTACATGATGTTGATTACAAGTCTTTTGATTTCATTCTGTGTTCAAATAGAAGTCAGAAGAGTCAAGAGATCTCAATTCGACGCAGTTTGAACGATGTTAGAACATTACGTGATCAGAAAAGTCATCATGCAGAGTTTTCACTCATGCGACAACATTTTCTTCTAACAGTCACAATTAATCTACGAAGAAGATTAATAACATGTCAATGTCAGTAAGAGATGAAAAGATACTACTAGTGATTAGACAATTCAGATGCTGAGTCTGAAAGTTGTGACTGCAAGTGATCAAAGAGATGATAATTTGTCGATCACGTCAATATACTGAAACATCTTCATCACATCAACAGTGTCATCAAGTAATTGATGAAAAGATATCAGATAGAATAGTCGTTTCAAGTATTAAGAGTCGTGACTACAGTGTTCAAAGAAGTAGTGACTCGTTGATCACGCTGATATATTGAGAAAACTTGAACTCATCTTCTTTACTTGACGTTAAGTCATACATCTATCTACGTGAAAAATTGAGAGCACAAGAGAGCAATCAGAACGCATTCTCTTCTATTGATCAGAGTCAAACATTGAATGATTGCGATCGCACATTTATACTAACAATCTATTCAACGTCTACGTGATACAAGTCAAGTGAAGAGAAGAAAAGAATTATTCAATACAATCACACTTTATCTTCTCATCATGCGCATCTTTCTTTCATCACATATTTCTCTGCTCAATGAATGACAATCATTGAGCAAGAGAACGCAGTTTTTGACATTACAATCACGAGCATCACGAGTGCAATGAAATTGACTTCACGATCGAAGATCGAAGATCGAAGCATCGTTGTATAAAATATCATCAATGAAGAGCAGAGCAAAGACGATGCATCATAATCAAACAGCACAGACACTCTCATCAAGAGTTTACTTGAGCATCACATGTTGAATAGAAGCTATAGATTCATTACTGATAACATAGTATCAATTTTATTGTTTCAATGATGTGAAGACATCATGTAGTCAACGAGTGATTTTCTCTCTCAGAGAGTTTTGTTCATTCGATACACATAGCATAGTTTCTCTCATGAATCGAACTTAAATCAATGTCACAAGAGTGTATGAATTTAAATCAAATTAAATCAAATTAAATCAAATTAAATCAAATTAAATCTTTGAAAGTATTATTTATTGAAGTGTTGATTACTAAAATGATTTAAGAAAATATGATAAAAGAAGTGATTGAAAAATCAGAAAAGAAATTAAAGAAAATATTGAATAAGTATTAAGAAATAAGTGTTAAGAAATAAGTGTTAAGAATAATAATTAAATTTTTCTCATTGCACTTAAATTTATCTCACTTGATGAGTTTTTTTCTTACTTTTCAAAATTCTCTATCTGTTCATATTCTATTGAACTACACAAATTTTATCAATACTATCGCATTACTTAAATGCATTATCAAAAGAATAATGCTGACTTTAACAGATACTTTTCACTCTGTTCAACAGTTCAAAAATAATTTTTCATGAAAATTAATTTATTTCACTTAATGAATTATCAGTTTATTTCTTACTTTTCAAAATTCTCTATCTGTTCATATTTTTTTGAACTACTCAAATTTTCTTGATACTATTGCATTACTCAAATGCATCATCAAAAGAACAATGCTGACTTTAACAAATACTTTTCACTCTGTTTGACAGTTCAGAAATAATTCTTCGTGAAAATTAATTCATCTTACTTGATGTTATATCTCTTACTTTCTCAAATTCTTTACAAGTTCATATTCTATCAAACTACTTAAATTTCATCAATACTGTTGCATTATTAAAATGCATTATCAAGAGAACAATGTTGACTTTAACAAATAATGTTCATTCTATTCATAAACTCAAAGTTTATTGCAAGTTGAAATCATGATGAAAATTGATTCAATGAGATTAAAGAATACTACAAGCGACAGAACAACAATTATGTAATCATATTCAAATGATTACATAAATTAAGACAATTCAATGTTTGAAAAGAAGTGAATGAGATTAACAAAGCAGCAATGAAAGACAATGTAAGAGACGAGATAAAACAAGAGCAAAAGAACAAAGATATTCATGATAATGCATCTCAGTAATGCAATATTAAATAAAGCGTTGATTTATTTATAGTTGAATGCTTTGAATTGAAAATCAGATGCAAAGCAAATGCTGAGATTGTTGCTGAGATGATAAAGCTTTTCAATATAACTGCTGTAACATAAAATGTGAATATTACTGCAACACAAGATACAAATACTATTGCAGAGAAAATTGCTTTGAAAGTAATAAAGATATGCATTATTTATATGCATTATCTTTCAATTGTAGAAACTAATATCAATTTTAAAAGATAACAGATGAGCTGAACGTAAGCGAAGAAATATCAAAATTTATGATCTTTATAGTTCACTTAATTTAATAAAGAATTCTTCATCATGATGATCTGAAGAAGTTAAAGCAGATTGATGATACTAATTTTATGACAGCTTTTCAGAATTTTACAACAGAATTCATTACTTTCTCAACTATCAAAGAATGAGAAATTCAGAATTTAATACATGCAATAAATTCTAATTTGAATGATCTCATCATAGTAGAAAATGATAACACAAAGATATATTATGAAGCAAAGAAGAATGAGAAGAAACTACAACATGATGAATATGAGATAATCAGTAGTGAGAAGAAAGAGAATAATGAAAGTGAAAAGAAAATAATAGAGCTGTTCAACTAGCGAACAGCGCTTATCTTACTTTCTAAGTTCTAATCATAACTTATAATTTTATAAATTTATAATGCATTATCTTTTTGCATTATCATGAAGAATGTTCAATAAAAAGTCATGATGAAGACTGTTTAATTAAGCTATTTACATTTATCTAATATCTTGTTGAATTGAATCGAGTTGTCAAGTCGAGTTGTCAAGTCAAGCTTTTCAACTCAACTTAAGTTCTTGAATTCAACTTCTCAATTCAACTGAACACTTTTTCAAAAAGATTTCAACTCAACTTAACACTTTTCAAGTCAAGTACTTGACTTGAACTTGAATACTCAACTTGACGTGATCAGTCTAACATTGCATCTTGCAATTTGATGATCTACATTCTGTAATAAGTCATCTGTAGATAGCAGTTGATAAGATAAAAGTACATAAGTTTCTTCTTTTTTCTTAGCTGTAAGCATTATCAACTTGACAAATTTCAATGTTTTGCACAGATTAACTTATATTTGCTTTGCACGCTGAATGTTGTTTTTTCAATATAATCAATGATGTTTGCATCAACGAATATTTGAGTTGATTTTATTTAATCATGAATAATTAAGAATCATATCATATTCTTGCATGTTCACAGCATGAAACTCAATGTTTCAGCTCTTATGAACTTTCTTGTGATTGATCAACTCAATATCAATCTGATATGTATCATAGCAAAAAATTCAACAATCATTAATCATCTGAATCTGTTTCAGAATTGTATGATTCTTTGATAATTTACACTCTTTTACTCATGATTGCAATATAAAGTTTCACTCAATCTTAAAGTCAATAAAACAGTGAGTTTCACGCATCTTTTCAAAGACATTTGTTAATACTGATATCATCAATGCATGTGATAATCATCTTTTCATAGTTATATTTAATGATTCAATGATGAACATCAGACTTTCTCTTTTCTTATTTCTTCATCATGATTATGAGTCTCTTGTCTGAATGCATAGTTAAAATATATCAAATTATCAATCTTGTGTTTCAGTTTCTTGCATGATCAGCATGTAAGATTGAATGAAGTAACATCTTGCTTAAACTCATTGAACTTAAGTGTCACATTGTCTTCAAACTGCATGCTTGAAGCAGAGAACTTCAAATTCTCTGTTGCAGTGATAGACTTTGTCTTTTCATGTGAGAATTAAAAACTCTTCTGAAACACTGCACTTTCACTTTGCTGCAAATGTAACTTCAACAATGCATTAGTGTTTTGCAAATGCAAGTCAATGTTTATAAAATGCTTTAGCAGATTGACATAATTGATAAAGATGTATGAAATGTAAAGAAACTCATTAATAATAATTTTGTTAATCTTCATTTGCAAGTACATCATATAAGTTTCATTAAATATATAATAGTTTAAATTTGCATACAGTCTGATGAAATACTGTTCAAAATTCATGATGCTTTAATGATTCACTACTTTACAACTTTGAATTAATATTTTGTTTGAAAGTTGTAAATTTCAGAATTGCTAAGTTTAACATGCAAGTATTCAATGTAGTACTTTCAATTGAGTTTCTCATCATGATTATGCATGCTTATTACATGATCTCATCACTGATTGCAAGACTTTTTTAACAAGTATGATGCAAATTATTGCAGCTTCTCTTGTTTCATGATGAAATCAAATTATATTACAACTATGAAGTCTTTGCAGTTTTGCAGTCAGAACATTAAGAAGTTGTAATTCATAATGTTTTGCTCTTTAAACTTGCAAGATCAATTAGCATGCTTATGTGCATTGCTTTAATAGTGATTATCACTATGTTGATGTTGATGATCAGAGATTAATCAAGTTTTTCGCTTAAGTTTCAATATGCAAAGTTGCAAGACAAGCAGTACGTTTTGCATCTTCAAATTTTTTAACTGCTTGCGTACTTTGCTTATCAATCATCAAGAAATATGATCTGTTTATTCATTAAATTCTTGCAACTTGAACTTCTCATCTGCATGTTCAAATGCGTGATTCTCAAATCTGTTTTGATGAAATGATGAATTCTTAATGTGAAAGAAGTTATCACTTCTTTTGATCATGCAACTTCTGATGAGTCACTGTGTATTCAACATCTCTTATCTGAGCAGCTTTGTGTAAATGAAGCAATTAAAACTGTAAGATGACGAAATTTCTTTATGTGAAACTGCGTAGTAGAAGATAATAAGATAACATTCTATTAATGATAAAACTAATTGCTAAAAAACGAAAGTAAAAGCTTGCAGAGTTTTCATCTTCTGTCAAGTCATTATCTTTATTCACTTATTAATTTCTTCAATCTAATCTCGTAAGCTAGTCTTGCAGATATGCATTGTTCATAGTTGATGAAATGCATTCTCACAAAGAGTTTCTTAATAATTAACTTTATCATAATATATATTTATTTTATATTTGCTTAGAATATCACATTATCATATCACTTTCATAAATTTAATTTATTCATTTAATAATTTTAATAATTTTAAACTTTTTTTAAAAGTGATGATTCAATATTCAAGCATGATAATAGTAATACAATCATAACAAAGTTGCAATGATGATATTTCAATATTGTAAAACATTATATCAAAGAATAAATGTTATATAATAAAATTAGAAAGTAAAGAAGCAAAAAATGAATTTTCTCTTGATATTAATGAACAGTTAATACTTTAATGCAATGAATTGCAAAATAAATAAAAGTTAATAATTATTTAATCAAAGATTGAAACTTTGCAAATTGTTGAAACAACAAAGAAAATGTTGAAATCATGTTTAAATATTCAATTTAATCATGCTGTGAGTGAAATGTTTGATTTAATAAAGATAGCTATAACTAAGATTTTAAGAATACAGAAGAAAGAAGATACAAAAAATAATAAAAACATGCTTTATATAATAGTTACTCATATTTAATGCTAATCTTAAAGAGAACATGTTGAAACATAAGAAAGATGTTGATTCAAAAAATGTTTGCAACATAAAGAAATATGTTTGTTATAAACATCTGTTAACTACTCATAACACAAAGAAGTGTGTTTATTTAAAAGACAATAAAAGCTGATTAAAAGATGTTAAAGAAGAAAAAAGATGCTGAATCATATTTGAGTCAAATCTGAGTCAGATTTAAGTCAGATCTCAATTAAATCTTGACTAGTTTTAATCAATATACAATTAACTCACTAGCATTAATTGTATAATAATTAAAATTAAATCTTTTGATCTTATTCAATTTTGACACATTCGTAACATTATTTCTTTCTCTGAAAATTCATGTTTGCATGAATGTTGTTTTATTTTACTTATTTGATTAATCATGATTTTACAAATTCAAGTCTGCAAAATTCTGATTGATTAATTGATAAAGTGTTAACTTAAATTAACGTTAACGTGATTTGTTTGAATAAAGCTTATGAAATTTGATCAAAACATCTTCAAAGTCATTGAATTTCTCTTTATCAACATAGTATCATTTGTTGTTTTGATTTAATTCTGTTCATTTAATCTTATACTATATTCAATCTTGATAGCATCTGAAGTTCAAAATGTCATCTATCTTTTAATGTTCATCATCTTTAATAGTGAGAAATTTGAAAGATTCTGAATGTTGTTTTAATAAAAGATCATCAAAATAAGAACATAATAACTTTGAACTGAACATTAAATGCAGCTGCTTCATGCTTATCAATAAATGAAAATAATAAAAGATTTCAACTTTGACAGTAATTTAATAAAGTTTTAACTGTTTATCTTTTAAATCTTTGCATGATCTTGTTGTTTTGATGTTTCTGAAGAATAATTAAACTTAGTCATTTACTTCATAAATGACATCTCATTTATGTTTATTGATCTGAGCTTCAATGATCTGCTTCAACTTTTTCAATTGTTGATGATTGAAGATAAGAAGTTCTTTCATTTAAATGATAATATTGTCGACTTTTCTAGCTTTAAAATGTTCATGAATTGTTTCATAGTCAATTATGTCTGAATTGAAACTCATTTGTAAGTGAAAATTCTTATTGAAGTAGAATGAAATCATTGAGATGATCAAAAAAATATTGAAATTCTCACTGAATTTCATCATTAAAAGTCATTTTGCTTAGTCATTCTGCATATAATTACAGTAAATTCTTAGTTTGCATTTCACATCTTGATTGACTTACTTCAATTAATCATCAATTTCAGAATGATAAATTATAAATAAATTAACTGTGATTTTTAATCACTTGTAAAAACTTTGTCACATTGTTAATATAAAGATCAGCGATGAAACTCATCTGTATGCAATGCTGACTACGAATCTACTGTTTAGTTACAGTAGAATCTAAAGATTATCAAAAGTTTGAACAACATCAAGATGCTGCGTGATGATGAAGCGCTGTGCGTTGATCGCGTGCAGAGTTTTCGCGATCGCGCAGACTTTGATAATCTCAATGCGTATGCTACAAAAAAGCAATCTGCACGCAGATGAGAAAGTCAAATAGAATGCAGAACTACGAGAAAAATCGCTTATGAAAATCATTCAATTCAGCATCTTGTCATCGTGATGATGAGAACTGAGACAAAACATTCTCGCGTTTGATCTGTTGAGAATGATTAGCAGAAAGAACTTGAATCACGAACATTCTTTAAATTTACATGTTAACTATGTATAAATCTTGTTAAGACTGCGTGTCTGTTACTATGATACAGACAACTCACAAGTCTTGTTAAGTTTGACACAAGCAAACTCAAGAGTCTCATTAATATCGTTTAATAAACATTCAGACACAAACATTTTATACATAGATGATACGCTGATGAGAAGACTTCATTAAGAGAAGAGAAACACAAGCGAGTTAATAAAGAATGATCGAACTACGCTGTCTGATTAAAAGTGTAGCATATGAACATCTTTGTAAGACATAATCAATCTGCACAAGAAAAATCTTTACAAATAACATGAAACAAATGAGTTACATGCTTTACAAGTGAAGTGAGTGTTTGCAAGATGTGATATACAATGATGATGATTGTTGATCTTGAAAATCTCACTTCTTCACTGAGTTCTGATTCTTGAATGTCTTGATGATAAAGTCAATCTTTAGTTGAAGACATCATTTGTATAGTTTGAAAGAACAGTAGCGTATGTTGATGTGATTAAAGAAGAAATCGACTGCAATACACATGCATATTGCAGATGAAACATCTGCAACTCATGCTTAAGAAGTAAACTGTCGAAATCTGAGCAGTGAAAGATCTCATTTCTCTTGAACTGTGAATCTGTCATGAGAAAACTCTCTGAGTAACTTCTTAAGTTTAAGAAAGAAATCAGCATAAAGATTGTGCTCTATGTATGTTGCATGCAACGTATACAACATATTTTCGATAGATTGAAAACATGCAGTTGAATCACTGATGAATCAGCTTAACAGATAGTAAAGATCAAGAAGAGATGAGTCAATCTTTTCTCTTGCGTGATTAGTGACTCAGACGAGACAACATCTGAGCAGATTCAGAAACGTTCAATCAGAAAGTAAGAAAGATCATTGATGATTGAAAGCATACAAAGAGTCTTCTCATTGCAGAGTCAACAACAGCTATGAATAACTTTATGATAAAACAGTCTTTTCTACAAATTCTACAGTACAACATTAGAAAATTATTAAGAATTCAAGAATCATTTCTAATTGACAAAAAAGTTCGTAAATTCAACATAGTAATTATACAGAAGCAAGATCGTAACAACAATGATTCACAATCATTTAGCTCAGCACACAACTTCTTTCATCTAGTGAAAAACTCGTCATTTCAATTAAGAACATGCATATATGTTAACAAACATTTAAGACTCAATCAATGAATAGTAGAAACAGCTGAGTCAGACATTTGCTCAATCAGAATATTAACTCGCAACGCAGATGACAAAACGCAGATGCTAAGACTTCTAAACGTTTACAATTCATGCTCACTGTCTACTACATTTATAAAGAGATCTTCAATCATTTTTCATTTGAATGAACTACTCAAGAATGATTGCAAACAACTAATTGTAAAAGATTTCAATCTACATCATTCTTACTGAGAGAGACGAAAATGCTTCACTCGTCATACAACAACTGATACTCTGCTAAACGTCATTACAAATGCAAGACTGAAATTATTGCTGAAATCAAACATTATTACTCGCGAAGCTCACAATTAATTTACGACGATTGATTTAGTCTTTAGCAGCGAAAAAATACAGTTCATGACACGTAAGTGCAAGATACGAATTGATCTGCATCAGAAGTTAAATCATCTTTTGATCATTACAAAGTTATGTTTACAAACAATCTCAGTGCAACTTGACTTGATGACTCTGAAAAAAATGAATACAGAAGCATTGAGTGCTTATCTGCAAATACATCTATTTTTGAAACACTCTTTAGACAACAAGACTATAATGAATGACAGAGTTTACAAGATTATCAGAGTGCTACAGAAGATCATCGAGAAATCTACTCTTTAAGCAAAGTCATCAAATTGAGCAAGAGACTTTTGAAATCAAAGCTGCTTTGAAGTAGTAATGAAATCAAGATGACTGCAAATCATATGAAAAATGCAAGATACATTAGAAGCGTGAAATGAATATTTGAAGCACAATGATCATAAAAACAAGATCATTTGACAAATGAAATGTGCACACTTCAGATCACAAAGACATGAGCTGAGCGAAGCATTTAAATTAATATGATGCTTTGCAAAATGAGCTAGAATCGAAAGTCAGTTATCTAAAAAGCTTTCTCAGTTTTCATCACTGAAGTGAAGCGACTTCGATCATATGACAACGACGTTCGAGAAAAAAATTGAGATACTGCGAGAAAAGTTCTTTCTCTCATCTTCTCAAGCGAATGTCAGCAACATCGCAAAGTCATTCATATCTCTGACAGTCTCATTCAATTCATGCATCACAGAAGATGAAGTGAAGCAGACAATCAAATGAGTAAAAGCAGACAAAGCATCAAATGTTTCAGATATTTCAAACAGAGTACTTCAAGCGAGTCTTGCAAAACTAATCTCAGTACTGACGAGTTTATTCAACGCATGCATAATACACAGATATCATTCGAAGCAGTTCAAGAAGACTCAAACAATAGTACTACATAAATTAAAGAAAAGCGACTATATCAATTTAAAGATGTATCGACTCATTGCTTTGTTCAATATCATGAGCAAAGCACTGAAGTTAATCATGATCAAAAGACTGAGTGACATAGTCGAGACTCATTGCATGCTATCAAATGCTCAAATGAAAGTGAGATGTAAGTGATTCATGATCTTGACGTTAACTTTACTAATAAATCAAGTTCACACAGTGTGAAGCTGTGAAATCAAATGTGTGATCTTCATGCTAAGCTTAAACGTCGTCGAAGCATTCAATCAAGTCTCACACGTCAGACTTCTGCATACGCTGAAAATGAAAAAAACGTTAAGCTACAAAATTGAATGAACACGCAACTTTCTAAAGAATCAAGAAACATCGTTAATATTCAATGAATAAATGAGTAATATACGCGAGATAAATGCAGACATATTGCAAAGATTTTTCATTTCATCAATTCTCTTTCTATTCTTCAACGCAAGTTTAATTAAAAAATACGAAGCATTGAAAATTAAAATTGAAGTGCTTGACTTCGTAAATGATATTAACATTCTAGCTTATGACAGATTCACTGAAGAAATCTGCAGAACACTGAGCAAAGCACACAACGTCTGTGCGAAATGAGCTTGCACTCATGACGTAACGTTTGCATCAGAAAAGTACAAGCTCATGTATTTCACTAGAAAATCGAAGAGATTTAACATGATGACTAGCATATAAATAGAAAACTTAGTTATTAAATTGAAATCAGATGTACAAGTTCTAAAGATGCAACTGAACATGAAACTGCAATGAGACGCGCATCTTCGACAAATAAAGATTAATCACGTCACAAGAATGTTAATACTTAGTCATTTTGAAATCTTCACATGAGAAGCTATCTTCACAAAAGCAAGACAAGTATACTCAGCAGTAGTGAGATCAGAAATTGCATTTGAAGTGTCAGTCTGACATCAGCGTGACAAGAAAGATGAACTGTCAAGCAAAGAATGCAAACTAGAAACACTTCAGAATCAGACTCTGCATCATGTAGCAAAAGCATTCAAAAGAGTAAGCATCGAAACTCTAAAGACAGAAACATACACAAGCTCGCTACATGTTTATTTGAACATGTTACAGAACAAGATCATGCTACACAGTGAAGTCAATGATTGAACGCAAGAGATTAGACAAGCATATGAACTAATACATGCTCATTTGACGAAAGTTAATCGCGTCATTTCTCGCTTACTCGTCATTAAGAAAATAGTACTTCTGAATGTCTTCATTTAAGAAGATGCGAAGATACAGTCAAGATGCAGACGATGCACTTTCTTCTTCACAATGATTTCAACAAGTGATAGCATCATAATAGCGCAGTATCACAAAGATCAATGAAATCAATGATGAGAAAAATACAGAGAACGCATTGCAGATATTAACGTAATCTCACATTTGCAGTTTGTCAAGTGAACTAAATTTTAGAGTTTAGCAAAAGAAACATTTGTCGCTTAAAGCTGAATAAAATTGAGATTTAAGCTGAGCTCGTCTGACTGAGTTCTGCTTTTGTCAATAAAATCTGCGTTCATTCATATGCTCTGAACTGCATCTCGATATAATTTGCGTTTGTTCATATGCGCTGAAATGAATCTCGCTTTCGTCGCTTATGTCACATATGTTGATTCTTCTATCTATGTATATTATATATATCTACAGAGACTTATTTATAGACAGATTATAGTATGAAGCGTCGCTACAATAAATGTCGTCGTTGTACTCACTCTAGATTTTCAATGATAACTCAACAACAACTCAAATTCTTTTTTTATTGATTTCATCATTTTCATTGCTACTTTTGACTTCTTGCAGTCTTCACAAAGCTCGAATTATTTGCTATGAATGCATTGCAATAACTGATTAAACTTGATGCGTTAGCATTCTTTGCAATATTTCAAATCAATTTCACATTATTTAATCTGATCTAAGTTGTTGCATTTTCAATGATCTTGTTCTCAGTCATAGTGTGCAAGATCTCAAGTAATCATATATCTGTTGTCTGTAGTAGATTCAATAACTTATTTAGCTGTTTTGCGATTTCATCGTTATTTTCAAAATCATGAATCTGAGATCAGTCAACTATATCAATGTAAGCGAAATCAATCATTTGCAAACGTGTTGTGAATATCATCTGTTTGACTTATGTTTTTGCTTGATGTGCAAGTAGATGAACTCATTCATCTGAGAACTGAGCTTTGCAGTAATCTGACACAGCTGCTAGAAAAATTCTGTGAACTGACATTTCATGATTTTCAATCTCAAGTTAGATCAACTGCATGTGCTTAACTGATTTCAAAGCAGATACGCTGCTACTTTTTGAATACATTGACAGAATGTCAAAGACTGACTCAATTGATTAAACTGTCATTGTACTTGAATTGCAAAGACACATTAAATGTAATCTTCGAAATTAAGAATCTTTGTTGACTTGCAAGATTGAAGATCAAGAAACACTCAGTATATATGAAAAGATTGTGAGCATCGCATTTTGCAGTGAAGAAAACGAGTCGTGTGCTCTATATGAAAAGCAGATAGAAAAATCTCGCTCTCGTGATCATATAATGTCATTGCCTTGCAAATTTTCTCTTTTCATTCGATGTAATCACTGTTAAGAATTTGATATTGCGATTTGCAAGTTCTTGAACAAATGCAGTGTATTTAACGACAGAAAGTTTCTCTCATGTTCATGAGTTGATGATGTTGAGCATGATGTCAAAGTCCATTAATCGGCATGACATGAACATTCAAGATCTTCAATCATATCAAGTATTTATCTGCTATCTTTGAAGAGACAAGAATACTCAGACTTTCTACAATTCATGACAAAAGTAGCTTCAAAATTTTGCAGAAGATGATCTTTTTTGCAGATAAATACTTTGCAACTTTGTTAGAATGTGATAATTTTGACTTGCATATCTCATCTCATACGAGAAATATGAAGAAAACATTCTCACAAGATTTAGACATGTGCAATCATGAAGATATCGAGAGACGCGATCAGAATGATCTCATTGAGTTAATTCATCACATTAGTGAACTTGATGCATGATTGATGACAAAGCGCAAGATTGATCGATAAGACTCTCTGTTGATGATGAGCAGAGCAAGACAGCTACTCAGATACAAGTGATAACGTCTTGTATATCTTGATGAGCTGTATATAATCATGATTCTAGCTATATATATAATAATAAACAAAGAAAGCATTTCATCTTCTGACGTGCAACTTTGATGATTGAGTTTAAGTCATAGCTTCAAATGAGATGAGATTTGAGAATCAGTCTATCGTTTTTGCAAGTTTGACTGATCTATAATTCATTGAACTGCAAGACAAATTAATTAAACTGCAAGACAGATTCATTGAACTGATGATGTTTGCTTTGATGTCATGAAACATATAGTCTTTGAAATGTATGAAAGTCATTGAGTTTAGTATTCTCGATTGTATCTAATATCTTAATGACAATCGCTTGAAGATCATAAAACTTGACTATTGTGATCACGACGATGCAAAGTGCATCTGTGTCTCATTCAATCAAGCAACTGCATCGTTGATCTTGTTGATAATCAGCTGCGATGATTGTAACTAGTACGCTCTTCAAGTCAGAATCTTCGCAAATGACTTTCATGAGTTTAAATCTTGCAGATTGTAACTTTTGCATTCATGATGATGAGTTTTTAGTGAGTTGTCATCACAGAACGTGAATTATCTATGTCAATGCAAATTCGCAAATAAGCGAGCTGACAATTAAGTTTCAAACATTAGAAGTCAAGTCAACATTTGAGTCAAAGAATGATATAAATGAAGTATCATGCATTCTTTGCATGCATTAACGACGTCTTTTCTCTTCTTTGAGAAAACATTCTTACATTCTTGTACTTCAGATCTTCATTGATTGTGTTCATGTTTGCATCATTTGCAATGTGTGAACGTCTGACAAGTATGAAGAGACTTTTCGAGTGTCAATTTTCATGTAGATGATTCAAACTTCAATGCTCATAATTTTTGAGAAGAACGCACTTTTCTTACTTGTAGTCTTTCATCTATTTCTTTTCATGATTGATAGTAGTGATGTGATAGAAGCGAGATGAATGTTGCTCGCTTATTCAGAGCATCGTGATTTCAAGTTGTAAGATTGCTAACGTTTGATAGACACTTTCATTACATCGATGAGTGAATTTTTCTATACTTTGCTGCGTTTCATAAATGCAGAATGATTGTAGCTGAAATCAATATTGATGAACATTGTTGTTAATTTATGAAATGATACTGCATCTGCTTCTTTGAATCTTTGTCAATCTGCACACATTCAGACACAATGTTGATTAAATAATCATGATTTCTTTAATGAGTTATTTAATTGAATCTATTCAAAAGATCAAAAATGAGAATCTATGATTATGCTCAAGCAGTGTTACATATGTTGTTGAAGATTTGTTGCATCATCAAAGCAGTGTCTGCAACATCATCAAGAATCACAGAGCTTAGTGTTGATTTTATATATTTTCTCATGATCTTAATAAGTTTTGATGAATATATCAATAAATGTCAAAGAAGAAAGAGTGAGTACAACTATTTATAATACAGATTGATAAACTAGTAACACACTGCACGTTCTTAATGCACATGTATAAGACTGTGTAATCTAGACGCAGTTGTCATCTTTCATCTTGTTATTGACTTCGATGTCGTTTGCTTCATTATCATCATCATCTTCAACATCTTTGATTACATCATCATCTTCAAAAATTTTGAGCTTCAATGTCAACTTCATTATATACATTCAATGATTCTGTCTATTATATATCAGCATCTCGATTCTTGAATCTACGCAGCGCAAGTCATAAGTGATAATCTTTTTATGTTGTTCAAGATGATTGACTTTCTTCTTGATCTGTGCTTAATCTTTTTTCATTCATTCTGAGTCAATCTGAACTAGTTTCTTGATCTTATGTAAATTGTAATCAACATCGATTAATTTGATAATGTCAATGATAAAGCATAATGACTTTTTATTTAAATACTTCTGCAGTTTTTTTGAATCTTCTTGAAACAATCAAACTATGTTCATCATTCTAGATTTGATCAATTTTGAAGTTATCAAAGTCACAGAGACTTTAAGCACAAGTCGAAAGTATTACATAATTAGACATTAGCAATTATGTTGAACATGTTTTCTTTCACTATGCATGTGATAACTTTCAAGAACAACATTAACAGAAAGTAAAGACTTTGTCACTTATTCAATAAAGAATAAGTGCATTCAAAGAACTCATGATACAGAATACAGTCTTCTTGTTCTTGTCTCAGACATTGTTGATGAGCATGTTGATTGCTTTGATCTTGCTACAGTTCACTTTGAAGATAATATCGAGAATGTGCTTTTCATAGAGAGATTCGACTTACTTCAAGTTGTAGAGATGATCTATTTCAAAGCAAACATATCTTTTATTTCAATCTTCTACTTCAAAGAACACAAGTAACTGTGTCTTTGAAAGTTGTTCAAGACACAAAAATGTGCTAAGTACTTTGAGTCAATAAACTTTCATCATTCAGTTGTTGACGTTGAGTTGAAGCTCAATTTCAATGCAATAATTGTTGATTCAATCTTGCTTTTTCTTATTCATCTTCTTTTAAAGTTGATCAATGATTGTCATCATTGAGAAATTGACAACTTTGTTGAATCTTGATGAAAGACTACAATTGATATCTTGATGCTCATTCAATTTCACATCTGTAAGAAAAGAGTTGAAAAACATCAATTAATTGACATCACGTCATAATCATAATGTGTTGCACACAGTCTTTAGCTGTTTAATGTACTTCTGAATGATTTGAGAATTTATCTCTTGAATCTTGATGATTTTCGTATGTATTTTGTTCATGTCTTTCAAATTTTGATATGTACAGTATTTCAAATTGACTCGATGAGCTTCTTTTTCTTTTCATACTTATTCATGTTGATTCACTATCAAATTTATCATCAGCATGTTCACTCATATCATCATTTGAAAGAGAGATCATTTAAAGAGTGTATCTGTAACAAATCACTTACAAGATTTTTTATTCATGATCTTAAACAGATTGATGATTTTGAACATCTGAATCATCTTTTTATACATCTCATTCACGATCAATCAATCTCATCTCATATCTCAAAGCTTTTATATCAACTGTGATTGTCTTGCTTTAAAACTTGCTTTTTGAGAATGATGTAAACTTTTCATCAATTTTGCAACGTGAGTCTTGTACATGTTTATTATGATCACATATATAAAACTAGAATTAGCTTGTTCTTCTTCTGATAAAAGATATATATCTGTTTGTTTCAATCTGATGATCAGCGCATTTATCTTGACATCACAATATGCATGATGAATCTGTCAACGTAATAAATCATTGTTCTTGTCGAAATGAATTTGAATCTTCTTTAGTCAGTCAATAATCAAGACTGACGAAATGATAATTAAATTGACAAATTTCAACAATATGAGATGTGCAGATGAGCTTGCGTTCACACATGAACATTCAATTCTCAATCTGTTATCAGAAGAGCACTTTGCATCTTTAGACTGAGAAGTATCAAGAGTGTTTTCTTTCAGATGTTTATTGAACTTCTTCTCATGATGAGCATTGTTGATCTCGTCATGTGCTATGTGCAATAAACGATTCAGACAAATCAATTCAAGCATCTTTATTGTCTTATCAATAAATTAGCATGCTTCATTCTTAATTTTCCTGACATTCATGTTTATCTTTTCAAGATTCATATCATCGACATTGTATTTTTTCTTCATGAACATTTTCATCTTAAACATCACAAAAATCTCAAAAGTCTGATATAAAAAGAATGACGTGATCATTCTTTGCAAATGTATGCGTGACTGAGATTCAACATGATTAAATTTATGCAGAAACAGTTGAGCATAATTTCGTCATCTGTCTTCTTCATGAAAATGCTTTGTAACAGTCAATGATATCTTCGTCATGAGTTTGTTCAATCTTGTTAATCAAGAAACAAGATCAACTTCGATATCTCAATCATATTGCATAATGCTTTTTCAAAGTCTTCTCACTATCTTCAACATCATTGAAATTCACATGTGATTGCACATATTTTGACTTTTTTGCGATATCTTCTTTAAATGAAGTGTCAAAGATCATCATGTTCTGTTGAGATTTCATCTGCTGAGATGAAGATTGTACAGTTACTTCATGTTGTTCAACTCAACTTATTGAATTTCGATGTAAGTTGATGATATTGTTTTCATTCAATGAAGAATTATCATTCTTTAATTCAAAACTTGATACTGTTATTGAGTTATCAAAAGTTGAAGCTGAGATGTGAGACTTATCTGAAGCTGATATCAACATGTCATTCTCTTGAGTTTGCATCTTGTCATTCGACTTTCGTCACTTTGAATGCAATGATTCAGAACTTTCATCATTCTCTGTAAAGATCACTTGTCATTAGTTTGTTGTTCATACACATACTTTAATGACTTACTATAATGCAATGTTTGATCAGTTAATGTGATGCTTATTGTATCTTTCTTTGAATGATTGAATCTTGATCGCTTTCAAGAAAAATATAAGAGTGTGTGAATCTTGTTCATGAGATTTTCACTCTTGTCAATTCGCTGTGAATGTACACTCTTCACAAATTTATCAGATTTCGCTGCATTGTCTGTTGAGTTAATGTTATTCTTCGTTGTACTCAGAACAGCTATGTCATTTGCATCACTCTCTTTCATGTTAATGATTGCTGACTGCTTCTGAACATGAGTAAACGCTGCATTATCTGCTGAGTCAATGTTATTCTTCGTTGTACTCAGAACAGCTGTGTCATTTGCATCATTCTCTTTCATGTTAATGACTGCTGACTGCTTCTGAACATGAGTAGACGCTGCATTATCTGCTGAGTCAACGTTATTCTTCGTTGTACTCAGAACAGCTGTATTATTTACATCACTCTCTTTCATGTTAATGACTGCTGACTGCTTTTGAACATGAGTAGACGTTGCATTATCAGTCGAGTCAACGTTATTCTTCGTTGTAAACAGAACAGCTGTGTCATTCGCAATGCTCTCTTTCATGTCAACAACTGCTGACTGCTTCTGAATATGAGTAGAATTTATTTGATTCTGCTTTATGAAATCTAAAGTTCTTGTCAATCTTTATTGATATACATGATCTATTAAATTATCAATTGTTATTTCATAATCAATTGATAATGTGTTGATCTCATTTCTTCGAGTTGTCACTTTGTTAATCTTTTCACTTTCGTTAACATCAATGAATCTTGTGTGCTCTTGACGAGAAGTTGAGATTGATGAAGCATTGTCTGTGAGTTCTGCACTGATCATTAGTTCGCTGTTTACATACATGTGTTTCTGATTTATCAGAATATGATGTAGCGTGAGTCACATTAAAGCGAGCAGCACGATTAAATTGATTCAAGACATCACGTAAGACAGCTTGAAAAGTTCTGTCTGAATTTATTTTCAAGATCTCATCATCTGTGATGTAAATGATAGTGTTTATCTCAATGTAGCTCATGTCATCTTTGAGAATATCAATTTACATCTGAAACGAAACATTATAAAATCAATCTTTATCATCGTGTAAATCGTGATTAAGTACATCTTCAATTGAAGTCAAGCTCATTTTCGAGATCTCTTTCAAAGTGATCAGATTCAAGTGTGAACTCATCATTGCATGAAGTTCAACATCTTCAAGTATTCTGATGAATGACATGATTTCTTTTGACTGTGAAAACTCAGATGCAGATGATGCTCGTTGAATCTTTACAATCTTGCATGTGATGATGAGTAATTGATCATCTGAAGATAATGTTAAACTAGTTTGTGTATGAGTGAAAGATGTGTTAATCTTTTCAACATGTTTCTGTTTAAAGTGTCTCTTGTTGAAGAGCAATCATTGAACTATAGTGATCAAACTGCTGATAATATGATTTGCTTCAAAGTCATTGAACATAAGTGAATTGACGTTGTACAAAAACGATGTTAATTTCTTCTCAATAATAGTCAACTTTTTGTGAAATCTGATGTGCTTGAGTGTAGACATGTGCTTTTCAAGTCATTGCTCAGCTCGATTTGTCAAATTCTTCAGCTGATATTTATTGATATTTAAAATTTTAAGAATTTCTGTCATGTTTCTGAAAGTTGAATACTCATCATCAAGTTGAGAATTCTGATATCTAATAGTGATATTCTTTTTGAGACGTAAGCTAGTCATTATGATGAGTCGATAAAATCAGTTCGATAAGATAAATGATGATGATGAAATATGAATGCTGTTATTTGACTATGTAAGATGAATTGACGTGACAAACTAGACATGTACTCAACTGATGTTAAATATGCAAATTTAATCAACTGAGATTGAGTTCAATGAACATATCTCGATCTTAATGATGATGCTCATTGAAAGAGACACATGATTAGATCATGATTTTATGTAATTATGAGAACAACTTAAAAGACTTACATCAAGTATGATGAGCAGATGAATGAAAGATTAAGTTGTGTTAAGTACATGCAATGATTGTAATATTGTAAAAGCTGAAACATAGTGAATTTACTTTAGCTTACGTTGAAGATCTGCGCTCACATGATGTGCATAACAGCTTAAAGAATAAGCTAGTTTATTGTTGATTGAAGTGTATTGTATCTGCAAGTTGTTATATCTGTATTTCAATGTATATTACACAGTGATCAGTGTTTCAATCTCTTTGACAGACTTAAACTAGCAGCAGACAAAGAATTTAAACTTCGAAAAAGAATGTCATCTTCTGTAAAACATGTTTATCAATCAATGAATACTGCTTCTTGATCAGATTTATTTTCTTGCAATGCTTGCTCTTCTGAGAGATTTGTTGCTTGATCTTCGCTTACATCTCAATAATGTTCTTGCTCTTCTGCGAGATTTACTGCAGAAGCTTCGTTCATGTTCTGATGATGCTCTTACTCTTCTGAAAGATTTGTTGCTTGATCTTCGTTTACATTTTAATGATGCTCTTGCTCTTCTGAAAGATTTATTACTTAATCTTCGCTTACGTTCTGATGATGCTTTTGCTCTTCTGAGAAGTTTGTTGCTTGATCTTTGCTTACATTCTGATGATGCTCTTGCTCTTCTATGAAGTTTGCTGCAGAAGCTTCGTTCATGTTCTGATGATGCTCTTGCTCTTTTGAGAGATTTGTTGCTTGATCTTCGCTTGCATATCAAGCTTTGTTTTCGTTTCATTGTGATTCTTGCTCTTAAAATTGACGCTCTGTTTTCATGAAATCGATGAATTCTTGTTGACTAAAGTATTTCTCATAGACTTTGTTGATCAAGAACAGATTTTGAACATGTTGTATCATGTGTAGATTACGAACGTAATCATGCTGAAGTTCATCATAGTTACATAACACAACAAATGAGTTGCAAGCATGATTACAGACAGTCAGAAGACGATTGAGTTGAGACATGAAGTCAACTTTTCTAATTCTCATCATACATAAAATGATGACAGAAGCTTTTTTGTCTTGAAAAGAATTAATTATGTATGCTTCAACATTTTGAACTTTTGAGTCTGAGACTAAACTTCTCTTCAGTAACTAAACTTGTGCAGTATATCTTGTGAGAATGATGATGTTCTTGATAAATATCTCAACTTCAGCGTAGATCTTGACTAGCTTAATTGCTACAATGATTTCAATCTCATTCTGCTTGAACTGAGATGCATTGATTCTTATATCGATCTCATTGATGTTGAGAAATGTTAACAATCATTCTATTTTGCAAAAGCTCTTCAATACAATGATTGTGATAGTCATATTGAGTTGAAGTGAAGAGTTGACTGAGAATTGCATCTGAGCTTTGTATCAGACAGTGAATATGATGTCATCTATGATGAGAATTGCGTGATACTGTTCAGTGAGAAGCATATAAGAGTATTCAAGCATAATCAGATGTTCAAATAGACTTCTGTTTATGTAATGCATGAAGCAATTGTTCTTGATGTTTTCTTTCATTGATTGAAGTTACTCATCATCATTGAACATATGCATTAAATCGTTGCTGTGAGTCATAGTAATAAAGATCTTTGCATTCTCGACTTTTACGACTTTCTGAATGACAGTATTATCTTCTTTGAATTTTTTTAGCATAGTAGTGTTGAAGTTGATCAGCGTGCAGACAGCAACGCTCACATTATGCTCAAGAATATTCACACTTAGCTCAATCTTAATGCGCTGAAAGAATTCTTGATCTTTCATGTCAAGAGGTTTTTTCATCTCGATTCTTTGAAAGTACGAGCAGAACATCTTAATAACAGCGTCACGCTCAATCTCATTGTTCATTCTATTGAGCTTGACATTGATAATTTTCTGAAGCATATGATGTTTGAATTCATGATTTCGCTTCAAGAATTGACGAGTGACATGAAAGTTAAGATCTTCGTAATTCACATTAAGTGAATTATCGTCGCTCTTGAAATTTTCGTAAGTCACATTGACTTCTTCATTATTGATTTGTACAATTGAAGAATCTTGTGTCTCATGCTGCTTGTCACTCTGTTCACTCTGTTGACTCTGAGATTACGTCTTATTCATCAAATGATCACTCAAACTCATGACTTTTAGAAGCAGAATGTCAAGACTGATCTGATGCAATTTGTATTGATAATCTTTAATGTCATGTAGAATCTTCTTGCTCTGATCGATAATTTGATGTGTCAGCTGATCATAGAAGACATCAGATAACTCGTGAAAGACATTTCATCATTGTCGAGCGAAATCATTGTTTACTGAGTGAGACGTGTAACTGTCTTAAGTGACTATCTGACGTTCAGTGAACTGCAAGTAAAAACGAACAATCTTCGTATCTATCAGAATGATGTCTTTGTTTTTCAGTCGTTGAAGCTGTTCATTCAATTTGAGAATGAATGTATCAGCTGTATTGTTGAATGAGTTCAGCACTTTGACTTTCTTGCTCAGCTTTAAAAGTAGCATTGTGATAATGACATTCATCAATATCTTCTTGATCTCAAAGAGTTTCTTGATAAGATCAAAATCGTTGAAAAGATTCTGAAAATATTGCATGATCAACATCTGAGACTTATTCAGCTCAATATTTCACTCAGCAAGAGTAGTCGAGAAATTCAAGTTTTTAAAGAGAATTGATGTGAATTTGATACAAAGATTCTGACTCAATATAATATCGCGAAAGCGATCGTTGTATTCATAATTTCTCTCATCAATATGAGCAGAATTAAGAATTCTGATTGTCGCTATTTTGATTCTGTTGAGCTTGTCAAACATGATTGAATGAATTGAGATCACATTTGATGCGTCAAAAAAACAATACTGAAGTACTTGTTTATCATCACTTTGTCGCTTATGTTCATGAAGATTGAACATCAACTTTAACTTGATCAAGCTTCAATCTGTCTTGATGAGAAAGTGATGAAGAGCTACGCTCACATCTGTCATGTTGAAGAAAATAAACGACTTGACAAGAATGATAGCAGTTCATTTGTCATCATTGATCTGCATTTCAAAGTGATTCTTCGAGTCAAATTAATAGTTGAAGTGATTGAAAAGATGCAGCAAATCAACATACTTCTTGTCTGTTTTCGCGAATGTGATGAGTGCACGTAACTTGCAGAGCAATGTCTGAGTCTTCGCAATCAGTGCTCGCTGTGTCTTCATTGACTGTAGTTTAGAGAAATCTTTGATAAGTCAGCACTTTTTGTCATCATGATAAATGTGTCGATATGACAGATAGATAGTTGAATGATTCTTCTTTGAAGTCACTTGTTCTACTTGAATGATATGCTTGTGATTTTTAGACTGACTGAATCACATGTTGAATGCTGAAAAGTCTCGCTTTATTCTGATGCTACTGTTGAATTTTCAATACTGATTCAGAAATGTATCTCATTCAATCATCAAAATGAAGATCTTCAGCTTGATTGTGCAATCTTCTGACAAATTGAAGACTTCTTTGAGTGTATTCTTTATATTCTGAAAAACTGATGAACTTTCATGATTCTCAAGCAGAATTAACTGAGTATGAGTTGAGATTGATCTGAAGATAAATTCAAGTAAAGTTATTCATTCATCTTGATGCAGATTCTTAATCTTTGAATCATCAATGTTGTGTGTGAAAAACATGAATTCAAAATAAGAAGTATGCAACAGAGACATGTTTGAATAGTTCATAATGATAACGTCGCGAATGTCAGAATTTGAATGTAAGCGAAAGACTCAATTATGTAAGATGTCGTGAACAGAAAGACAGCTCTCAAATAATGATGATGTGACTTGATGTAATTTAATGTTGAAGTGAATGCTGAATGTTCAGTTCATCAAGATCTTTATCACAATCTTGCAAGTAACATAAAGATTTTTATTCAAAAAATCAAATGCATTAATTGTTGATTTGATTACTTGATTGATTTCAAAAACAATCTTGACTCAAAAGATGACAGATCTGATGCTCTGATATTCAGCTAAATCTGCTTTCTGCGTCATCTTCTTCTTGTTTGAAATGAGAATAGTGCAATTGTCATTCTCAAGCTTCATTGCTTAAGATGTGTAATACATGACATTAGTCGCTGCATCTTTATCTGTTGATGTTGCTTTGAACTTCTCTTTGAACATCATGATGAGATGTTTGTTGAAAGATGTAAAGTAATAATGTGAGATGATGTTAAGCTGTTGAATGTGAAGAAACAATAAAAAGCAGTGAGATTGTAGAATGTACAATGAATGAAATGAGATTGCAAAATGTTGAATTCTAAACTGATGTAAATCTAAACTGAATGATTAATCTTAACAGTTGCAGCTCAAATTGAGATTGTTATTTGATTGTGATGAAAGATAGAAAGTGAAATAATGTTGTAGAATGTAAAATTCTAGACTAATGTGAGTTGAAGTTGAAAGATTAATCTTGATTATCACAGCTTGAATTGAGATTGTTATCTGATTGTGATGAAAGATAGAAAGTGAAATAATGTTACAGAATGTAAAATTCTAAACTGATGTGAGTTGAAGCTGAAAGATTGATCTTGATGATTGCAGCTTGAATTGAGATTGTTATTTAATTGTGATGAAAGATAGAAAGTAAGATAATGTTGCAGAATGTAGAATTCTAGACTGATGTGAGTTGAAGCTGAAAGATTGATCTTGATGATCACAGCTCAAATAGAGAGTGTTATTTGATTGTGATGAAAGATAGAAAGTCTTTAAGATGAGAATGATTCTGATTTAACTGTTATGATGTCTTGAAAGTTGAGTTTCTTAAAAAAGCACACACTCGAATAAAGTGAGCAAGATCTTGTTGATGAATTGTATTCTTCTATTAAATATAATTAAAATGATAAAAGTGTTGATCTCAATTTTGATATGATGATTATCTTTCATTCATAAAACAACAAAGCTGTTATTCATCTTTTATTGAATCATGCTTATCTACACTGTATTCTTCACTATATTCAAGCTAACAATATAAAAGAAATGATACAATGAATATTGTTTGCATTTTTATCGCTTATCATGTTTTGCTCTGAGACATGAGCAAACAAGCTGCATTATAAACATCTCAGTCACATCTTCATTAATTTGCATATTCTTTATGTTGAGTCTTTCTGCAATGATCATTTGTTGACTTTCGTGACTATACTGAAAACATTCTTCAAGATGAATAAATCAATTCATAGTGAAAATACAATATGTGTCTTCATAATTCAATCAGAATCTATCAAGATAGTCAGTCATTTATATTGAATTGAGATTTTCTTTGCTTAGAAAGCATAACTGATCATCTTCTAGCATTATGACATCTGTTAACAAAATCAGTATTACACTGCAAGTCATAATGCTTTTGAGTGAATCTGTTTGTCACTCTCACTGTTGCAATTCATAAAGATGTGATAGCAAGTGCTTTTATAAGAGCGTCGCGAATTACAGCAATTCATTTATTGTCAGTGAGCAGATCAATCATGTAATTCAATCAAGACGTGTTACATTTACTCATTTGATGATTGCATAACTTTCACATTATTATCAATCGCTTTCTGAATACAGTCACGAAAATAAGTACTTTGTTTGAAGTCTCTCATGAGTAACACAGCTTTAACATCTTATTGTGAAGATTACATTCAAGCGTTTGATGATGCAAATCATAGTTCACATGATTGAAAGATGAGATGATGATTGTCATAGAATCATTGAAATGTGATGTTGTTGTCAATTCAACATCAGAGAAAATCAAGAAATTTTCTTCAAGTCAAGACATTAGAAAACAACATTCTCAAATTAAAGCAGATTCAAAGAATCATTATTTAAGTTTATTGAATCTTACGCACTTCAATTTTTCAAATGTATTGCATAATTTCACTTTCTTCTCAATTGCTCTTTGCATTACTTGTGACTTAATAGACATCAAATGACACTATCATGAAGATAATGTCGACTGAACGCATACAAAACATCACAACTAGTGTTAAACAAGCTCTCATTACTTGACATGTTAAAAGACGAAGAAATACTACTTTTGAAATTCATTCATCTCTTGAATCTGTCAAAAAAGCAGTCATAAAAAGAATATTGAATGTTTTGAAGCAAACAAATAGAACAGAGTCGTGAAACAAACAGTCTAATTTGAAAGACATCAAGTATCTTCTTAAAGATACTGTTTTATTTACTGATCTGAACTCACGACTCAAACATAATACACAGCATCGATTCAAGCAAATCTTGAGTGTCAACGATAACAGTTGAAAGAACAGAATTGATTCTGAAATATATGATGATGAGATAAATGAGAACATGATCGAGAAGTCTGTAAACTTTCATGATGATGATTCAGATGTATATGATCTGTTATATGTTGTGAACTGAACAATCGTACTTGATGATAGAAAGATTTCACACGACTCAGATACAAAAGTATTCAATCATGCAAGTGAGTTTGACTTTAAACTTTGATGTAGTGATCAATCTCGTTTAATCTTCGACTAATGTATCAATTGAAACTACATGCATTTTTCACTTTGCAATCAGACTATTGTTCATTGCTTTGATCAATTAATCGAGATGACAAAAATGTTGAAGAAATGCAACGACTGAAGAAATCTGAAGAATATACTGTTTCATTTGCAGAATAGTGACAAGAGAGAATTCATCATCGAATTGATCAGTTCATGAACTCGCAAAGATCTCAGTGATTATATCATAAATGATGAAACTTCTTTCAAGCTCAAAGTATCAAGAAAAGACAGAAAGATACAAGTGTTAAAAGATGAAATCTTAATTATCATTTTGAGTTACTTTTTCTGTGTATCAGTTAACTGATTGCTTTCATTCAGATCAAAAACATCACTCGTGCAAAGTGTTTAAAGAACAAATGTAAGAAGCATTTGCAGAGAGATGAGTCATACATACTTGATCTTCTTACTCGTTGATGATATTGTCACAAGCAGTGTAAAAACTTCACTCGCATCTGTTATCATTGAAATATAGATCATTCTCATGAAGCGATAGAATTGAAGATGATATGATATTAAGCAACAGCAATCGCAAGAGATAACGAAGAGATTGACTGCAACAACTCTTCATTCAGTTTAGTCATTAAATGACTTCATTCATTCTCAAGAAATGAAGATTCATTAATGAAATCAAAGTCTTCATCAAGCAATCAGTTCATTGCAAACATTGTCTATAGTGTGACATCATTAAGTACGCTTTTATTGAAGTTGATGTATGCAGCAACATCTGATTCGTTAATATGCACATTGTAATTGAACTCATGATTTAACTATTGATAGTAGCAATAAATGAGTTCAATTGAGACGTGTCATCAAATGCATCAAAATTCTTGTTGTCACTCAAACAAGCAGTCGACGTCACATGAAGAATCATCAGATAAGAGACTCTTTGAAACAAAACTACATCATCTTCAATGTCATTTCATCATCAACAACTATCTTCGCTCGTTACTGTCGCTTATTTGATTAATGAACTCATTTCTACGTTTGTTGATCAGCTAATCTCTTCATCTAAGTTCAAGTCTTTAGTCTTCAATACTCAAATTCTCTCAACGTTCATTGTACATCAGATAGCAACGACTATAAAATCTAAGCAGCTTCGCACTTATGATAAGCTCAGAAGAAGCGACGATGAGTTTAAGTGCAATTGACATGCTATCAGAGAATTTCAAATAAAGATAAAAAAGATAGATGCATAATCATATATTTCTTGAGTTGCTCATCAAGTTATGACAAGAGCGAGATAAATGACGACGACAAAATAAAGTTTGTAAATTTTGAAAATTGCTTCGACTTGAGATATATAGCACTTTAGCAATCATTACTCTCATTTCATAAAAGATTTAAATGATCGCATCTTGAGCGACAATAGCTAGATCATAAGAATAGTGATGATATTTGTTCAAGTGATTAATTTCGTTTTCTTTATAATTTAGCTAAATATAGTTTACATATCTTAACTATTGAGTTCAAATTGAAGTCGATAACTTCTGAACAAACGTGATTCATCGACTTTATGATTGACATTTTTCAATTCATCTCGTTACTGACATTTCATGCACAGATAAACAGTCGAGCGTAAAGAATCATTACAATTCATCATTGCTTCATACAAGTTATATAAAAACATTAATCGAAGACTTACAGATAATGCAGCGCATATGCTCTTCATGTGAGATGAAGATAAACAACATCAGCGAGCTTCAACGTCATCTTCATCACTGTCATGTTCGCTTGCATGATCGATTGCGAAAGATTTTCTGATGAAAGTTATCATCATCATCAGAATCATCATCATGCGATTTGATGCAACTCATCTGATGCAATCATAAAACTGCAGAATGAGATTCAAACTTAAATGATTCTCATGATGAAAGTGTTCAGATGAACATCAAAGATGAAAATCAAGAATATATGTTAATAAATAATTTCACAGAAGAGCACATGAACACTGAGATGAATAGCGCTGATTTGAATCAGAATATGAAACATATATCATCAAGAATCGAAATGATACAACTTCAGACTGAACTTCTCTTCACATCATCAGTGTTGTAAATTGAAATTTTCGTCGAGACAACTGATCGTGATGTCGAGACAACTGATCGTGATGTCGAGACAACAGTCGACGTGTCAAAGAAAGTATCAGAGTCATTGAGCTTGAATTCTCAAACGATCAAGAACACAGACAACAATCAATACTATTCATTTTAATGCAAAGCAAATTACGCGTTTGCTCACTGACTTCATCAAACGAAGATTATCAAAGACAGTGTTAATCGATTTTTTCAAGACTTGCGCTTGCGAGTCTTACATCAATATGTCAACTTTCATGATGTGAACAAGTAATTGACACTTCTACATCAGATTTTGTATGATGTTGAAAACAATGAGTGACATTCTTGAATGTTCACAGTCAAATTCAGTTACGAAGAAGTTCAAGAAGAGCAACATTGCATTTTGTATTATGACATCATCAAGACACTTCAATTCTTGTTGAATCACTCATCATTTCAAGACAAGCTGATTTACGCATTCATTTGACATTATAATGTCGACAACTTTCGAGTCTACAACGAGATGTATACTGCTGATTGATGATGAGAAACGCAGAAAAAGCTTTCTGATGATGTTATCATGATATCACTGTTAATTTTCATCGATAAAACAGTCTTGACTGAGCATTGAGATGATTTATCTGCATGATTTATATATCTAACGATAGAAAATCTAAATCGACGCACAAGACATGCTCAAAAACGATTGAGATTGATTCTTCTGAAATTTCTTTTCATAGTTGACAACGATAACGACGATATCAAGTCAAAGATTTGACACATGATGTTATCAATCATATTCAAGCGTACATTAAACATGTATCATCATGCATTAATACATGATCTCACACGTAACAGTCATTGAAGCTATGTTCAGAAACGAAATTTCTGTTCTTTGCATAAACAATAAGATAAGACAATGTTATTTGATAATCGTCGAGTTCATGATGAACTACGAGAAATAAGTATTAATCACAGACATCAAGATAAATCAACAATGTTCTATCTATTAAGTATCATCTCATGAGCGCGAAAATTTAAATAAGACATGATCAATTTGAATGCATGCATTTATTAGAAATCAACAGAAACAACAAAGAAAGAACAATATGATTGAGAATGACTCTGCTTGAATACATTTAGTGAAAAACTTTGCATAATCACATATATTTGTCAATATTCACGAGACAATGATGATAAACATGCTACATCAACTACTTAAGAAAATCATTTTGTATCTGATATTATGACTCAGTCAGATCATCAACGAGAGTGTTTATACAAGTTGAAGAAGAAAAGAAATCAGATTAGTTCTAAACGATGTATCAGAAACAGCTTAGCTGAATTAAAGATTTCACGTCATTTTGTCATTTAAAAACATGAAGAGATTTGTCAAGTACAGTACGATTAAATAATGAATTGATGCAGATTGAAAGTTGATTGTATGTCAGCTTATATCAATCATTGCATTGCTTCTGATCACGAGAGCATCTGCAGCGATTCACTTTGCTTAAGTAGTGATAAACTTCGTGATACTTGCTTAATATCATTTACATGACGAAGAAACTCTTTGATATCTTGAACATGCGCTTTTTCGATTGAACAAGCTAAAGAATGTTTTTCGTCATTTGTGATCTGAACGTTCAGATACAGACATTGATTATTTCAACATTTCAAAACTACATGCAATGACACATTATGCAAGTCGAATTTGAAAATACGATAGTGCTGATAATTTCAATACAAAGCACAGTAAGATTGCACACAAGCATCTAATAAAGATCTTTTTCGATAAATGAGAAATGTTTCAAAGACAGTTATTGCATCACAATACTCAACATCTGAATCTTCTTGCGATGAAAAATATTCTTCTTCACAAAGATACAAGACAGAGCAAGATCAACAAGCATGCATTGACTGTTATGATAACACGATTCAATCATGTCTTTAGTCTTCGTAAAATTCAAGATGCACTCATTCATGCACAATGCAATCAAATACAAGAGACAGAATTCAATTTAAAGTTATGATGTCATGCATTAATCTTAGTTGAAATTCTGAACATAAAGAAGCTTCTTGACATGTTGACAGTCTTTATGCGCAAGTGTCACAACATAGTTGACAAGAAAGTCATATCAGATAGAGAGTTAGATAAAAAGAAAAAAGACTCAACTTGAGTGAAATCATACTGCGTAAGCATTCATGAGTCACTTCAATGCTGAAAACAAGACGAAAAAGACGTTGATGACTTAAAGAATCTTGTCAGTGATAGAGTATACTGCTCATTGAACTGACAGAAAAAGAAGAAAGTTTGAAGACGTGATTATGTTCTGATTCAGAAGAAATCGAAAGAGATGATTAAAGTCTCAACTCTGTTAAATGATCGACTGTCTGATCAGCTACGACTTATTCTTTTCATTATAGATTCATTGCATCGAGACAACAAGAATAATGAGTTACGACACAATGATGTTCTCATTGAACTACTCAAACTTTGCAATGAGAAAACTCAACATGCTGTGCATGAAATGATTAAGATAGAGCATTGCTCTAAAGATAACATCAAAAGTTCTTGTTCATTTGAAGCTAGTTGATTTTTTCATTCACATACAATTCTGAGAAGTGTGCATGTTGTATCAGCAAACAATATTTCTAGCGAGTCAAATAAAAACAAGTTCTTCTACATTAATAACTTCAGTGACTGAAATTCATATAATTTGATATATGAGAAGAATTTCTTGCACAAAGAAACAAGAGTAGCAGAATATTACTTCAAATGTGAAAGCTGAAGATATTTGAAACTGACTTAATCTCATTGCAGACAAAAATTAAATAATGTATATGTATTATGTCTATGTTTCAGAGCATATACAGAATCATTGAAGTCAACGATGCTACATGACTAAGTAACTAAGAAATATAATCATCTCTTGACTTTGCTCAATCAAATTTCTCTTGATGAACAGAAGTCTCAACTATGAACTGATGAAAACTAAAGTTAAAGTCTAATTTCACAAGAGCTTTGTTCTTATGAAATATATGTAGCAAACAAAACTTTGCTCATTGCAAGAGTATCATCAGCTACAAATTTGATATCATGAAATCAATCAGTCAAAATCAACTGTATCAATGAATTAATCTGAAAGAAAATTAACTTGATGATCGCAAGCGATTGTATTATAAAAGAGTGTGAATGACTCAGTAGTAAACTCTAGATAATTGATATGTATTTCATAGATCTAGTTGAGAACTTAAGCAGTAAGTAGATCACTGAAAGCTGACATCAGTTATCACATGAACAAGATGCAGTGAGTATGACATCAATCAAATTCTGAAGTTATGAATCGCTGACATTAAAGTTTTTTGTGATAAGCGCAGTCGTTAGTCACAGACACGAAAATATTCAACAAACATCAAGTTTTCTCTTTAGTATAATGAATGCATTGTTAAAGATGTCATGTAAAGAGTATATACACTACAAATGATCGATAAACAGAGTGAAAGAAGAACTTAACATTGACGAGTCTGAATACATGCAATTGAAGATGTGAATACAAGATCAGATGAGATTTCTTCAACTTATAAAATGAAAGCTAAATATAAACAAGTCAAAAGAGATCATCAGATCAACATTTGAAGTCATATATCATGAGTTTCATATTATATTCAACGATGTCGTGAGATCAAGAAGTAATTCTATGTTAATGTTTATGACATAGCAATCAAATTACAATGTAAGAAGATGACTCAAAGTCAGAGAGACATAATGAAACAATCTCAAGTACAATTCTTCATCATCTTTTCAATTGAAGACACACTCACATCTCTTGAATTATGTCATCTGTGATGAACGAGATCTCAAGAGATCTCAATCAGTATCAGTCAGATCAATCAAAATTTTCATAATACAGATCAGTTGCAATCTCAATCATAGCATATGTTGCAAATCATAAGATCTTCTTAAACATGAATCAGTGAAGAACTCAATTTGCATTGATGACATGAAATATGACAGATTTATAAAGCTGATTGAGAATGAGCTGAATTACGACTGTGTCACAGATACAATGATATACGATTGAGCTGAATTCGCGAGAATATATATCAGCAATGAGCATGAATGAAAAACAGCATTGAAAGAAATGCATGCAGAAGAGTTTATTCACTTTCTTTTTACAATTCAGTCTGCTGCGAACAACGATTGTAGATTTCAGATCTCTTGTGATACTTGATTCAAGCAGCTGATCACTGAAGAAATTATGTAGAATGCTCATAGAGAACATGTTCATGCTCAAGACTCTCAGTATAAAATGACATAGCGAGATCATGTCATAATTGAGAAATCTCAAGAATCAATGACAAGACTTATAGTTCATTTAACATTGACAAAGATTCAATGAACTTTTATTAAGATTAAATGAACTATTCTTAATGCTTAAAATAAGATAAATTTCTCTCTTATCATGAGAAAAAATCGTTTGCAATCTGACATTCTCTTCTATTCTTCTTTTCAATTATTTGTTGCATAGATTTTCTTGATGATCATACATTGTCAAATTACATCAAATGATTCTCGTCTTGAATGCAACATAAGAATACATCGATCTTTATAATGATGAGTTTATCAAGATATTAAGTGACATTACAGAAAAGACATCATCATATGAGCAACTTCAAGACATCATCATTGTCAAAGCGCAGCGCAGTTGAACACACAGAGACTCACAATGACAACAAGATTGCAACAGACTCAAGCGACAGTGATTCTGTGAGAGAAGTCTTCAACAAAGACAGACGTGTCACTCTTGAAGTAATAATTCGCTTAAGAATTCAAAAGAATAAATGATTAATTTGAAAAAAGACAGAATCAAACACTATCAGAGCATTCAATGAAAGTATTCTCGTGAAGTTGTCACAACATTTCAAAGACTCAATGTATACAACATTAATCAATCTGATTCTTTTCAATCAATTAATAACAGACATACTAGAATTTATTTTGATGATGATGATATCAACAATGCAGACTGAGAATCAATAACATCATATTTATGAGAAAAGACATTACGTTGAACTAAATGTCAATTCATCGTTGATCATGAGTCAATTATTAAGATTTGCACTCGTTATTTACTTGCATGAATATTGAGTGATCATGTTGATAACAACAGCAATTCATGATCAGACGTCAAAAAAGAATGACTTAGTGAGAAAATGAAAGAAGCATGAAAGAAGATCATAAATCATCTAAGCAAGAAGTCAGATCACAAACGTTCAGAAGTAAAGAACATTTCAACAAAGACAGAGACTTAAAAGATAACACGCTCAGATCTTTCGTTGCAAATAAAACTCATACTAAGTAAATGTATGACTTCTTTAAGACGTGATAATTGAGTGTACTGAGTTGAGTATGAATCATAGTCGAGAATGAATACGACTGACAGAAACAATTCATGAGAAAAGTGCAAAAGAATTTGACACAGAGTCTGCTAGATAATGATGACTTTGCATGTGATCAAATATGTACTAATTGAACATTACAACATCAACTAACATGAAAAGACTTCTTAAGACAGATTTTACGTAAGAATCATAGCGAATATATTGACTCAGAAGTTTTACTGCAAAGTCAGAGATGAGATAGCATATCAAGAATACATGAAAATATTCTTTGATTCACTTTCTACTAATGTCGTTCTCATTGCAGTGACAATGATCACTCATTGTATACGAGAATATGAATCAGAAGAGCACAGATTAAACAAGTTTGAGAAATGAAACGTGAAGAGTAAGTAAACATTTGCATATATCAATGATTAAAGTGATTGAAGCGAAGCTAAACTTGATAACATGCAGCAACATGAATGCGCGTCAATGTGACATGAAATTAACAAGCTTGCGAGCATCAACAATCAATATTGAAGATTTTGCTATGTTGTATCAAGTAATAGATTGATAATGATGATATCAAAGCAATTATGAACATTCAAGCTGTACTCAATGTATACATTGATTGTCTTAATGATTTCTCATTATACGAGTTAAAAAACAACGTGCAACTCGATTCAAACGCAAGTCATAAGAAAACACTCTTGAGTTCAGAAAGCATTTTCGTCTTTCAATCTTCAAGATTAACATCGCTTGTCTTTAATGTAATGTTATTGAATGAAGCTGTAAATATTGCAACTCATAACTAAATCTTCAATCACTGATGCTGTGTAGAAGAGATTGATCAAATTGAACACAGAGAATGAATCGTTGACTGATGATATTCAAGTCAGCAAGAAGCAAACTTTTAGCAAGAGATTTCACTCTACATTGTTATTGAATAAAGCTGTATGTATCACAACTCGTTATTAAATCTTCAATCACTGACATTATGTAGAAAAGATTGATCGAATTGAACACAGAGAATGAATCATCGACTGATGATGCTCGAGTCAGCAAGAAGCAAACTCTTAGCAAGAAATCTCACTCTACATCACAAACTAAAGATCAATCATGTATCATATTGCAAAGCGATGAATATGAGTTCGTGATAGCACAACAGAGTGATGTCAAGTTGACAATGATTAAGATCAGCTGAGAATGAAAGTTTAATGACTTGTGAAATGCTTTAAACATGAAGAAGAATGAACGTTTGTGATATAAAGCAGACAAGACAGACAAGATTCTAAGCGACGAGAAGAAATATGAAAGCTTCGTGTGCAAGATGAGAAAGAAAAGCATTGTGAACATAACTCGCAAAAAGAAAGAAATTAAAGAAGAATAGAACTCAAGCACAGTAGTCACTATAATCAAATGATTTGAACAAAGTGAATATTTTGCTTCATACTGCGAAAGCACTTCTGTTGTATATGCTTACATGAGCAAAAATGATATTGATAGTGATGCAAATGCACTGATCGAACACTTTGAACATCTTGCTCAAGAATGCACAAGCGCTTATGTCACAAATGCTGTCATGAAAAAACATAGTGCTAAAAGTGATGTGAATGCACAATAAGAAAAGAATGATAATATTGAGAAGAATGATCAAGATGTCTATTATGACATTGATTATTAAAGAACAAAAGATACACTGAACACTTTGAGCAATTTATGTGATATTAGAGTTATGTTTGCAATGTATGATAATTACGCAGTTGACAGCTTGATCGTTGATAATGATTCTAACGAAGAAAAATCATGCAAAGATAACAGTGAATTACAAGCTTCAATGATATTATTTAACATTACGATTCTAATTGCTACAAATGTCAAGATTGTATTTGTTGAATCAAATGATAAATAAACATATTACGCTCTTAAAAGTTCTAGAAATGTTAATGCTTTTATGAATATACATCAATTAAAAGTGACGCAAATCTGAGACATGAGATTAAATGAATATTTGAGATATTGATCATTAAAAGCATTAAAATCTATCTCTGTCACTCTTTACAAATTGCAGATGCAACACAAAGATTGCATCTGAGCAATAAGATGATAAAGATGCATGATGATTTTCAGAAAGCAGAAAGCATTCTTGCAATGTACATCAAAATTAAATGCATAAATCTAAATGTTTATCTGCACTCTAGAAACATTTCAGACATAAATAGTTCATGATGTGTCATGATGTCAGATCATCAACTCAATTTAGAACATAAATCATTGATGTCTTAAATAATTTCGATTCATTGAATTTGTTTTGCAGTTTAATGAATCAAGTCATTAATTTAGTCATCATTATCTTAATTTAGTCTCAGCAATTCTGTTTTGATCATCTCAATCATGTGCATGAATCTTTGCAATCTTAAGTCATAAAACTATTGTCTAGTCTTGATTTTGCTCAATTCATGTATATAAAAGTTAAGTTCTCATTCTTTTCTTTTGCTCTTTGTCTTTTGTCTTGTACATTATTGAATGTATTATCTTGTATCTAGATTCTATCAAAGTAATAATGATATCAGTCTTTTATATTGATAGTATTTCTAGTCTAGCTCAGTCTTTGACATTATGAAAGATCTACACTTTCTGCAACGTTTTCATATGTTGAAATCTCATTTAATTATTCTTTCGCTTAAATGAAGTCATCTTATAATCTCTTGATCAATGATGAGCGTGCTGTTGAACAGTTCATTCAAAGTATGATTGAAAATTCAGTCAAGATCTTTCACATAATGCATGAGCTTCAAAATCAAGTTCAACAACATGATGTCATCATTTTATTCTCATTCATTGTTTTCAGTTCTTCAATCTATATAAAGTTGAATTCTCAGTTTCTTGTGATGATAACTCAGATCATCACACAAATCTTGAACAATCAATCTTCTTTTGTCATTCATCTTTTTGCAAATTCTGTCACTGTCTTCATCACTTTTAAATTTGAGAAGCTTCTTGACATATCTGAATATGAGAAGAACAAAGATCAATTGAATGCATGAGAGCAGAGTCTGATACAGCACATGAACGTGAATGATGATTGTTATTTCTTTCATCAAGTCAAGATCATTTATGTCGAGTCATGATTCATCATAGATAAGAAGACTCACAATCTAATGAGTCAATATTGAGTCAATGATCTTTGTATCATTTTCATCTTTGCAGATTGACAACACAAGTTACATCATTGCTGCAACAATTCTTTCAAGACAGAAGATGTTCATTTATATCTTCGCAAAACTTTGAAGTAAAACATGAATAACTTTGTTGATTATTACAATCTTTTCTATCAAAAGAAAGAACATTCTTTGATGAAAGATTTCTCATTGATTGATGATTTGAAGCGCAATGTCAATTATTTCACTTAAGTCGTCATTTTCTTTTGACAAAATCTCAAGGAAACTCAATCATTCATCTTTCATCAATGAATTCAAGCATTCTCTGACATCAATGAAGAGTTTCAGCAGCTTAAGCATCATTAATCTCACTTCATCTTCATCATCATTTCATTCATTAAAGTCAAGAACATCTCTGCGTTGATTAATAACTTTTTGAATTCAAAGATCATTACTTTTGTGACTATCATTTCAACAGTATCTTCATCTTTTTCTTTCTCATTTCTTGATGAGTCAATGAATTTAAGCTTTGTCATTATCATCATTCAAGATAAGATTTTGATTGTTTCTGAGATCAAGAAAATCTGCAACAAGTGAAAGCTGTGCTACTACTGCAAGTTGCAACATTCAAGCAAAATCACTAAAGAATGCTTAAATAAGAAGTTCTTCACTCTGCATATCATGAACATCTACGATAGTGATGTCATCAGTATAGATGAAGAAGTCTCGCTGCTCATGAGAAAAGTTTAGTCTTTGAGCTAAGTCGTGATCAAACATCTGTATACATATCATCTTGTCTACTAGTTTCAATCTTTTCACTCTCACTTCAATCATATAGAAAGTTTTCTGCTAAATCTGTCTTAAAACTCTTTAAATTCAATTCGACATTCAAAGATAGTTACATGATAATATTTTGTATTTTACGTCAAGCTTAATTTAAAGTTCTCGTTCTCGCTATAATTGATAGTGAAGTCTCTGCTTATGTCTTTATGAATAAATTCTTCACGCAACAACATCATTTTCTCTTGCATCAATTAACTCATTATTGCAGACTTCAAGAATTTGATGATCAAGTCACTTTAATCAATGATATTACTCATGTTGTTGAAATCACAATGATTCTTGATGAACACATTGAAAGACTATTCTTCTATGTCATTGAATTAAGTCAATATTTTATCGTCATAAATCTATCATGACTTTGTCATCACGTCATTGATGTCAATTTTGAACACAATATTCTTATCTTGTCTTTCTTCTTCTGTTTTAATCATTGTTGTTCATCTTTCGTCAAGATTTATAATTTTAATCAACAAGAAGAAAATTTCTCATTTGAAGTTAACAAAGTAACTTTCTTTCAGTCTCGCTCTCAATTCACTTACAAGAAGCAACTCAGTTCACAAATCACTCACAAGAAGCAATTCAGTCTAAAGATCATTCACAAGAAGCAATTCAGTCTACAGATTGCTCACAAGAAGCAATTCAGCACTCAGTTTGCTTGCAAAAAGCAATCTAGTTTCTCATTCACTTGAAAGAAGTAACTCAGTTTTCAGTTCACTCACAAGAAGTAATTCAGTTCTCAATTCGCTTGCAAGAAGTAACTCAGTTTCTCATCTGCTCATAAGAAGCAATATAACTTTTCGTTCACTCATGAAAAGTCAACTAATACTCAGCTCATTCATAAGAAACAAATCTCATTCAGTCTTGTTTTTCATCTGAAACAAGAAGCTTCTAGTTGTATTCTTCAAGTCATTCAAAAAGAATACTCATGAAAAATTAAGTGTTGAAATTCTTTCTTCTTTAAAACTTCTGTTGTCTTTCAAGCAAATCAATTCAATTGATCTTTTATACAACTTGACATAGTTGAGTTGAGAGCTTGAAACTTTGATCATGCTGCTCATGTCAAAGACATTGAAGTGTTTAACGTCACTTTAAAGAAAATCGATGTCTTCTTGAATCTTGAATCAATCTCATCTTCTAATCTAGATTTTGATGAGTCAAAATCGCGTTGTGCAACTTTGACTGTCTGTTCAAAGAACAATTCAACTCTTGCTCAGTTTTCATTTCGCTCTCAAGACAGTACATATGATAAGAATCATCATCTGAATCTTCATCAAATGAAAAAGAAATTTCATTTGACTGCATTCACGACACAAGAAGATCTTGAAGTCTATTGACAAAGTAAGAACGTCGATTCAATCACAATTCTATTGTTCAAATATTTCAAGTTTCTAGATGTCTTTTTCAAAAAGAATGTTGATATCTTGTCTTTTCATTAAGCTCATAATCATGTTATACATCTTAAAGAAGATGCTCAATTCTCAGTCTTCACTTTGTACAACATAAGTCGTGATGAAATTCTAGAACTTCGTCGTTATTTGAATGAGAATCTGAGCAAAGATTTCATTCAAGTCAGTCACTTTCAGATGATTGTCTCTGTTCTCTTCATAAAGAAACTTGAAGAAGAACTTTGCTTCTGCGTGAACTATCAAGATCTGAACACTATCACAGTCAAGAATCAATATTCTCTGTCTCTGATTTCAGAAACGCTGAATCATCTAAGTCAAGCTAAAATCTTTATCAAGCTGAATATCATTTCTGCATTCAATCGACTTTGAATCAAAGAAGAAGATGAAGCTCTCATCATTTTTCATACTTGATTTGAATTATTCAAGTATTTAGTCATGCTCTTTAATTTATGTAATAAGTCTGTCTCATTTCAAAAGTACATCAACAATACTCTTTACAAATATTTAAATAAGTTTTATACAGCTTCTCTGAATGACATCTTGATCTATTTCGACAATGAACTTGAGCACAAGATTCATGTCAAGCTCATTCTACGAAAGCTGCAAGAAGCAAATCTTCAGATGAATATAATTAAATGCAAGTTTCATGTTATTCAAGTCTTGTATTTAGAATTGATAATCATCATTGAAGAGATCAAGATGAATTCTTCTAAGATAAACATCATTGTCAATTGACTCATCTTAATCAACATTAAAGACGTTCAAAGTTTTCTAGATTTCGCGAACTTTTATAAAAGATTCATTTATGACTATAGTAGAATAACTACTTCGCTCACTCATCTCATCAGAAAAGATGTACTCTTTGTCTGATTTCAGAAATGTCAGATTGCATTCAACATTCTTAAGAAAGTTTTCACTTTCAAGATTATTCTTTGTCACTATAATTCAGATCACAAGATTGTGATAGAAATCAATGCTTTGAACTATGTGTTTGAAGACATTCTCTCTCAATATGATGAGAACAAGATTCTTCATTCAGTCGCTTACTTTTCAAAGAAGCATAACTCAGTTGAGTGTAACTATGAAATCTATGATAAAGAACTCATGATCATTGTTTGTGCTTTCAAGAAATGATGATCAAAGCTTGAAGACTCTATCTATTTTGTCAAGATAATCATGAATCACAAAAATCTTAAGTATTTCATGTCAACTAAGCAGTTAAGTCATCATCAAGCTCATTGAAGTGAGTTTCTGTCTAGATTCAACTATCACATCGCTTATTGTTTCAACAAGATTGATGATAAGTTGAATGCTTTGACACATCACTCAGAAGATCTTTCTAAAAAGAGAAATACATTCAATTCTTAATATCAATATCAACATCAGACAATTCTGAAAACTCATGTTTTAGACTTCAATATTATTGAGAATCTCATTCTTGATGTCTTCAACATCAAAGTCATGAAGCTTCAGTCACAAATCATTATTCTAGATTCAGTTCAATTACATTTGTTCTCAATTATCTCAGCATTCTTGCAAATTTTAGTTTTCATGAATTTAGAATTTGAAGAATTTGACATTGAAAACATCAAGTCTCAGCTAAATCAAGACACTTTGAATCTTGATGAAGATTTTGCTGACATTCTCACTCAGACATTGTGAAAGCAAATTAAAATCAATGACAAATTTGCAGCTCAGATAATCGAAGTGCTTTGCAATGAAGCATGACATCACAACAAGATTTCTCTAGTTGAGTGTAAAGAACATGAAAATCATCTGTACTTTCAAGAAAGAAAGTACATGCTTAACTCAAATAAACTATGTCTTTGTATCATTCAGCTCGCTCATGATAATGTCATTGATGATCACTCAGAAAGAGCAAAAAGTTATGAACTGATCAGTTGAGTTTACTGATAATTAAACATTTATAAGTATGTTCAACGCTTTGTACAAAACTGTCATATGTGCACATGTTTCAAGCTCTTTAAACAACAAACTTAAAAATAATTGCATCTTCTTTCAGTTCTTGAACGTCGTTGATGTGATGTCTTCATGAACTATGTAGATTCTTTATCGTTCAGTATTTTCATAAGTATCACATATAAATATGTTTTAATCTTCGTCGATCATTTTATTAAAATGAGACATTTAGATTTCATCACTTTTATGAAAGTTGAAGAAGTTATCAACTGCTTTTATGCTTATGTTTGAAAACATCATGATTTACTCAAGTTCTTCATGTCTGATTGAGACACACAATTCATTTTCAATGTCTGAAAGCATATGTGTAAAATGTTGAAGATAGATGTAAAGTTATCAATAATGTATCATTCTGAAATCGATGATCAAATTTAGAAAATCAATGCTGTCATGAAGCATTATTTTCAAGTCTTCGTCAACTACATGCAGAATGACTGAGTTAAGTGACTTTCTGAAGTCAAATTCATCATCAATAATGCATTATCATTAATCATTCTAGCATCACTCTTCTTGATTAATTCAAGTCAGAACTCACATCTAGACTTCAAGTTTTCTGAATCTCTGCTCAAAAATCTTACATCTTAAGCTTGAAACAAGTTAATCAATGTTGAAGAGTTCATCAAGAAGATGAAGAAACTAACTGAGCATTTATGTGATGAGATACTTATAACTCAAATCATCTACGAATTTAATGTTAATCTCTCTTGTCGTTCTTGTTTTAAATACTTTGTCGAAGATGAAGTCTGATTGAATGCTTACAATCTTAACATTGTTCATCTTGCTGTCAAGTTAAACGATCATAATGTTAATTTCTTCAAGATCAAGCATATTTTTAAGAACAATTCTCAAGTTAAATCTTTCAACATTCATGAAAACTTATTCAATCTTTCATGTTACTTTTTGAAATCATATCACAAGTGATTTTCTTTCAAGTCAACATTAGAAATCTTGAGAACTCATTGTTGTCAAGAATGACAAAAGATTCTGATATGTAAACAGCATACTAAACTTCAAGCGTGATAAACACTATAACTCATCTTTGCTTAAGTATTATGTTGATTGAGAAGATCACTTTTCTACTTGAGAGTCTTTTCATATTCTGAATAATTGTGAGCAAATGCTTGATGAATATCATCTCATCAATTCTGTCGTCGAAGAATCACATGTACTGTCATGTGTGATATTTCAATGTCAATGTCAAGAACTTTAAGTTCAATCTTCATCATCTCAATTCAGCTTAGATCTGACTCAGATCTTGTTTAGATTTGACTCAAACATCTTGTTTAAATTTGACTTAAATGTGATTCAGATGTATTTCAGTTTTGTCTGTGCATCATCACATTAAATTGCATTTTGTCTTTCTTTTGCTCAAATCTGACTCAGATCTTGTTTAAATCTGACTCAGATGTAATTCAGATGTGTTTCAATTCTCTGTGCATCATCATGTTAAAATGCGTCTCATCTCATCTCACTCTTCAGACATCTTGCTCAGATCTGACTCAGATGTGACTCAGATTTATTCTAGTCTCATCTGTACTTCATCACATTAAAATGCGTTTACATCAATTCTCATTTCATTTCAATCTTCATCTTCAATTCTTTCTTGTCTCATCTTGTTTCTTCTCAACATCTTGCAGAAGCTCAGTCTTGAAGAGAGAAGCTACTGTCATGATGTCAGATCATCAACTCAATTTAAAACATAAATTGTTGATGTTTTAAATAATCTCGATTCATTGAATCTGTTTTGCAGTTCAATGAATCAAGTCATCAATCTAGTCATCATCATTTTAATCTAGTCTCAGCAATTCTGTTTTAATCATCTCAGTTATGTGCATGAATCTTTGCAATCTTAAGTCATAAAACTACTGTCTAGTCTTGATTTTGCTTAATTCATGTATATAGAAGTCGAGTTCTCATTCTTTTCTTTCACTCTTTGTCTTTCATCTTATACATTATTTGATGTATTGTCTTGTATCTAGATTCTATCAAAGTAATAATAATATCAGTCTTTTATATTGATAGTATCTCTAGTCTAGCTCAGTCTCTGACACGATGCAACTGCAAATAAAGTCATCAGATGATAAAGCATGTACTCATGCATTGCTTGAACTGATTGCATCTGCGATCAAGAATGTTACAAGATGCTGACTTCTTAAACTATTAAATAATCGTCATCATCACGAAGAGTTTCAGAGCAGTAGCAAAGATGATGATGAAAACAAAGCTCTTGAAGCAATTTAAAGTGACTAGAACATTCATTCTTTAACATGTAATCAACGTGAACAAATTTGATACATAGTTTTAAAACTCACTGTTTCAACTGTGTTAGAGATCAGCATAGAGCGAGTCATATGAGTGTAATGTAACGAGTATATAAATGCTAAGAAAGAAAAGTATCTAGAAGGAAAGAATCGGCTATCTATATGACTCAAAAGAACATAAGCTAACCCTGAATAGAGTTGACTTCGAAACAAGTCTATGCCCTAGCGACGAGCGATCGACGATAGCTCTCAGAATAGTCATCAACATAGTCATCAACATAGTCATTAACATAGCTATCAACGAAGATGCGTAGCTAGAATCGTAACAAACTGCGTGAAGCAGTCATATAGACTGCGAGTGATTTTCTATCTCAGAGAGTTTTGTTCACTTGATACAAATAGCATAGAGTTTCTCATGAGTTGATCTAATCGATGTCACAAGAATGTATGAATTTATTATTATTATTATTGTTAATATAAATTAAAAGTCTTTGTTTCAAACAATAGAATTGAATAAATCATGAAGTTGATAAATGTTTCATAGCATGATTCAAATCATTTCTTCAACTGAGATGTCATCATCTTTTCAATAACAGAAAACATAGTGATGTTTCTTGATGAAACAATATATAATTATGCAAATGATGTTGTATTCTTCTGATAGAAGTAACTCAGTAATGAAGTTCATAGTTATATCTTTTCAGCATTTCTGCAAAATTGAGAAAGAATGATGAAGTTCATAAGTACTATCTTTAAACATTTTGCTTCGCTAACAGACATGACAGTTTTGAATGTACTGTTTAATCATTGCTTGATGATCTGATTAATAGTAGAAATGCTGAACTAAATCAATCATTCTTTTATTGTCAAAATGAGAGATGAATGACTGATCATGAATTTTCTGCAGCAATTTCATATGCATATTCTCAGAAACTCACAGTAAGTTTTTTCTGAATAAAACATCATCAATGATCTTGCAGTTCTTTAGTTCAATGCTATGAAACTTGAGCTTGTTTTCGCTTATAGCTTGTTTATATTCATTGCAAAGCTCATTCATTTGATTGACATCATGTACACGTTGATAAAGATCAGCTTCAGATTCAATGACTAGAATGTTTACTTTATTAAGAATCAGAATAGTCTAATAGTGATCTTTAATGCACTGAGCTGATTCAAAGACATTCATTATAAACATTCTGATAAAAGCATTGACTTTAGTGTTTATTTTGTCTGATTAAAATATAATCTGAAAGTTGAACTTTGATAGAATGTTTAAATAGTTTGCTTGATGTTGAGTTAACTGTTTATTTTTCATGAAGATTTTCAAAGTCTGATGATTGATGAATATTTGAATAAGTAGTTCAGTGCATTCAAGCTTGAATCTTCAATGTTTGAAATATTAAATAATGATTAGTAATTTCTTGTTATAAATGTGATAATTGCATTCAACAAGAATCATGCTTTTGCTGTAGAAAGTTACTGAGTGAAGAACATTCTCATCATTATAGATTAACAACGAGATTTATTTATATAAGATGCTGACTACGAATCTTCTGCAAGCTATGCTTGTCAGAAGAGCTGAACAATCTCATCAACATTGACAGAGCAGTAACAGCGCTTTACTTATGCATTAAGCTCACACACAGTCGAAAAGCGAAGCAATAACAACGCGATCATCGACGCGTTGAAGCTTGCACATACACAGAATGATAGCAACGTCTTTGCATACATGCTGCAGCTCATATACAACATATACACATATATTGCAAAGGCATGATTCAGCTTTTGCGCACATACAGACAGACATGATGCAGTAAATCGATTGATTTTTCGCATTATCAGATCGATTTACATGCATCGCAATCACATACATTGCGAAAACATGATACAGTCTTTGCTCATATACACAGAACAACAGCGACGTCTTTACGCATGCGCTGCAACTAATATACGACATTCACACAGTCATTGCAAAGACACGATTCAGCTTTTGCGCATATACACATCTGTGCAATGCAGTAAATCGATCGATTTTTCGATTTTCTGATCGATTTACATGCGTCGCAAATACGTAAATCAAAGTTCATTTAGTTCATTCAGCTGAGTGATCATACAATGAACTTGAAAGCTTACGTCAAAGTGATCAGCTTTCATCTACATAAATCAAAGCTCATCTAGCTCGCTTAGCTTGATGATCATACAGACAAGTTGAAAACTTACGTTGAAGTGATCAGCTTTCACAACTTTGAGTTGTTTATGTAATCACTTTATTATATAAATAGTTCACATGCTCATATGCGCACTTTATCAATGTGACTGTTCAATGAAAAGATATACAGCAGTGATTATGACTAGATTACATGTAATTTAGCATACACACAGCGTTTAAATAATGTCATAGTCATAGACTGCATGCACTTAATGAAGAAATAGAAAAAATCTCATCATTGTACTGTGATAGTATTTCACTCTTAACGTAATTAAATGCATTGATTTTCAGAATAGTCTGTCGTTTTGAATTGAAGTGTTGTAGAACTGAGATTGAGCTGATCCGTTTCTTTAAATCATCAAAAGCTTGAACACAGACTTCATTTCAAACAAAAGATGTGTTCTTTCTAATCAGTTGAGTGAATGATTTAACTAGCTTCAAGAAGTTCTTAATGAAATGATGATAGAAGTTAATAAATCTTACGAAGCTCTGAACTTCTTTACTTCTTGAATCAAATTGTAGTATTTTCTACGAAAATTGACTTTCTTATCAGAGTCATTGAACAACTGAGCGAATTCTTTCAAAAGATTCTCAGCAAACTCATAAAGATTAACACAGTCATGTTCTCATTTAATCTGTGTGACTTTGACTGCATCATCAAATAATCTAGAATGAACATAGTTTAAAGTGACTCATTCACTGAGAAAAAGATTTGCATTGATCTCAAGCTTATTCTGAATTTTCGCATATCAATTCTTTTAAATTGATTCAACTTCATCAGTAAACAGTGAAGAGTTTAATATCTTCTGAGCATGAGATTTATTGAAATAGATTGAATTGAAAAAGATGATCTCTTTAGTTACTCAAAGCTTTTCTTCTAACTTTCAATTCTTATCTTGAATTCTTAAACTGACTTTGTCTGATTGCTGTTTAGCTAAATCAAGCTTCTCATAGTGAGTTTTTCAAACTTCGTCGTTGACAATCTGATTAAATAAATCTAGAGCTTTAACTTCTAGATCTCGTTGAACTTAAAGATTACTAAAAGCTTGCAGAAATAGTTTCAAATCTGCTTTGATTCAACAAACTAGCTGTGCAATGTTCTTGATTTCTCAGAGTGTTATAGTTTCATTAGTTTCAGTGAAAGCATCAAGAATCAAGATAAATTTACATTTATTTCATATGATATCATTTCTAAGAAAGATGATTACATGTAAGAATAACTTAAAGTTAATAATTGATTTAATATTCTGATCAGAAATAAAATCAAAAGTCTCAAAGTAATGACTTTGATATTCTTTGAAGTGATCTTTTACATATAATCAAGTCATGATGATTTAGTCAATTGAACGAAGAGTGATGCTCAACAGCAAAGAATGAAATCATATTTATAGTATTTAATCTTCAAAAGAGAAAGTTTTTTGTTTAATGATTTAAGTGAATCTACCGTTTAGCTACAGTAGAGTTTAGAAATTATCAAAAGTTTGAACGACATCAATGCGCTGCTTGATTGCAAAGCGCTGTGCGTTGATTACATGCAGAGTTTTCATGATCTTGCAGACATCAATAATCTCAATACGCATGTTACAAGCAATTTATATGCAGATGAGAAAGTCAAATAAAACGCAGAACTATGAGAGAAATTGCTTATGAAAATCATTCAATTCAGTATCTCATTGCTGCGTTCATGATGATGAGAACTGAGACAGAATATTCTTGCGTTTGATCTGTTGAGAATGATTAGCAGAAAGAACTTGAATCATGAACATTCTTTAAATCTTTATGCTAACTATGTATAAATTTCATTAAGACTGCATGTCTGTTACTATAATATAAGTAACTCACGAGTCTCATTAAGTTTGACATGAGTAAACTCATGAATCTCATTAATATCATTTAACAGATGTTCAGACATAAGCATTTTATATGCAGATGATATGTTGATGAAAAGACTTCGTTAAAAGAAGAGAAATATAAGCGAGTTAGTAAAAAATGATTTAATTATGCTGTCTGATTAAAGATGTAGCATATGAACATCTTTGCAAGACATGATCAATTTGCACAAGAAAAATCTTTACAAATAACATAAAACAAATGAGTTGCACATCTTATAAGTGAAGTGAGCATTTGCAAGATGTGATATACAATGATGATGATTGTCGATCTTAAGAATTTTATTTCTTCACTGAGCTTTGACTCTTGAATGTCTTGATGATAAAGTTAATCTCTAGTTAAAAACATCATCTGTATAACTTGAGAGAACAGTAATGTATATCAATGTGATTAAAGAAGAAATCAACTGCAATATGCATGCATATTGCTGACAAAATGTTTGCAATTCATGCTTAAGAAGTAAACTGTTGAAATTTAAGCAGCAAGAGATTTTGTTCATCTTGAACTGTGAATCTGCTGCAAGAAAAACTCTTTGAGTGATCTCTTGAGTTTAAAAGAAAAATCAGCATAGAAATCATGTCTTATGTATGTTGCATGCAATGTATGCAACATATTTTCGATAAATAAATCTGAAAAAGACTCAGACATAAGCAAAAGAAATTGCAAGCTCGACATGCATAGCACGTTAAATCTTCGCAATGCTGACACATAAAGTATGTATTACAATAAACATGAATAATCAGAAAAAAATCATTGAAAGATTGATAAAAGATAACACAAGACTTCATGAAGATCTGAAAGTTCTAAGAACAATCTGACTCAAGAAGATAGCAAAGAGCAAGAAGACTCATTCATCACTCATCATAAAAATTGTAATTGAAGTAATAATAAATTAATTAATGAACATGAACATGCTGAACTTGTATCAAGAATGTGCATGCAAGCTATTTGAAAAGAACTGTTGCATCACACAATGCTTCAGATGTCACGAATTTGATCATATGACTAAGTTCTGCAGAAAGAATCAACGCTGCGAAAAGTGTGTAAACAAGCATCACATCAAGAAGTGTGTAATGTCTTTGAATAAAAGACGTTGCATCAACTGCAATGAAAATCATGAACTTTGAAGATGCATCTGTCTTAAGTGATGATAGCAGATGAAACAAGCGTTCGAAATCTATAGAAACAAATCATTCAGATACTCTGAAATGTTTAAATACAATCGCGCACTCTTCTCGCTGTTTCTGAACTCTTTAAATTCAATGAACTCTTCAGATTCAATGAATTCTTTCGATTCAATGAATTTCTTAAGCTCAGCAACAATCATGTTGAAAATATGTAGTCAAGTTGCTGATGAATCAATCTGATAAATAGTAAAGATCAAGAAAAGATGAGTTGATCTTTTTTCTTACATGAATAGCAACTCAGACGAGACAACACCTGAGCAAACTCAGAAACATTTAATCAGAAAGTGAGAAAGACTCTGAATGATCAAAAGCATACAAAGAGTCTTCTCATTGCAAAGTCAACAACAGTTATGAATAACTTTATAATAAAACAATCTTTTCTATGAATTTTACAGTACAACATCAGAAAATCATTAAAAATTCAAGAATCATTTTTAATTAATAGAAAAGTTCGCGAATTCAACATAGTAATTATACAGAAGCAAGATTGCAACAACAATGACTTGCAGTCATTTAACTCAGCACACAACTTCTTTCATTTAGTGAAAAACTCGTCATTTCAATCAAGAATATGCATATACATTAATAAATATTTAAGACTCAATCAATGAATAGTAGAAACAGCTGAATCAGACATTTGCTTAATCAGAATATTAACTTGCAACGCAGATGAGAAAATGCAGATACTAAGACTTCTAAACGTTTACAATTCATGCTCACTGTTTATTACATTTATAAAAAGATTTTCAATCATTTTTCATTTAAACAAACTACTCAAGAATGATTGCAAACAACTGATTGTAGAAGATTTCAATTTACATCATTCTCATTAAGAGAAGCGAAAATGCTTCACTCATCATATGATGATTGATACTCTATTAAACATCATTACAAACATAAGACTGAAATTATTACTGAAATCAGACACTATTACTTGTGAAGCTCACAATCAATTTACAATGATTGATTTAGTCTTTAGCAGCGAGAAAATACAGTTCATGACATGCAAGTGCAAGATACGAATCAATCTGCATCAGAGATTGAATCATCTTTTGATCATCACAGAACTATATTTACAAACAATCTTAGTGCAACTTTCAACTCAACAACTTTGAAAGAAAATAAATACAGAAGCATTAAATGCTGATCTGCAAATACATTTATCTTTGAATCACTCTTTAGATGACAAGACTATAATAAATGACAAAGTGTGCAAGATTATCAGAATGTTACAGAAGATCATTGAGAAATTTATTCTTTTGATAAAGTTATCAAATTAAGCAAAAGACTTTTGAAATCAAAGCTGTTTCAAAGTAGTAATAAAATCAAAATGATTGCAAATCATATGAAAAATGCAAGATACATTAGAAGCGTGAAATGAATATCTGAAGCACAATAATCATAAAAACAAGATCATACAACAAATGAAATGTGCACACTTTAGATCACAAATGCATGAGTTGAGCGAAGCACTCAAATTAATATGATGCTTTGCAAAATGAGTTAAAATTGAAAGTCAGTTATTTAAAAAGCTCTTTCAGTTTTCGTCATTGAAGTGAAGCAACATTGATCATATGATAACAATGTTCAAGAAAAAAATCGAGATACTGCGAGAAAAGTTCTTTCTCTCATCTTTTTAAGTAAATGTCAGCAACATTGCATGCATCACAGAAGATGAAGTGAAGCAGATAATCAGATGAATAAAAGCAGACAAAGCATCAAATGCTTCAGATATTTCAAACAAAGTGCTTTAAGCAAGTCTTGCAGAATTGATTTCAGTACTGACGAGTTTATTCAATGCATGCATGATATACAAATATCATTTGAAGCAGTTTAAAAAGACTCAGACAATAGTACTATATAAATTAAAGAAAAGCAATTATATTGATTCAAAGATGTATTGACTCATTGCTTTACTCAATATCATGAGCAAAGTTCTGAAGTCAATCATAATTAAAAGACTGAGTAATATAATAAAGACTCATTGCATGTTATTTAATGCTCAAATGAGAGCAAAATGTAAGCAATTCGTGATCTTGATATTAAATTTACTAATAGATTAAGTTCACACAGTATAAAATTGCAAAATTAAATACATAGTATTCATGTTAAGTTTAAACATCATCAAAGTGTTTAATTAAGTCTCACACATCAGACTTCTGCATACGCTGAAAATGAAAAAAACATCAAGTTACATAATTGAATGAACATGCAGCTTTCTAAAAGATCAAGAAACTTCGCTAATATTTGATGAATAAATGAGCATTATGCGTAAGATAAACGCAGACATATTTCAGAAATCTTTCATTTTATCTATTTTCTTTCTATTTTTCAACGCAAGTTTAATCAAAAAATGCAAAGCATTGAGAATCAAAGTCGAAGTACTCAACTTTGTAAATGACATTAACATTCTAGTTTATGACAGATTCATTGAAGAAATTTGCAGAATGCTGAGTAAAGCATATAACGCATGCGCGAAATGAGCTTGCATTCATAATGCAATGTTCACATCAGAAAAGTACAAGCTTACACATTTCACTAGAAAATTGAAGAGATTTGACATAATGACTAGCATACAGATAGAAAGCTCAGTCATCAAGTTGAAATCAGATGTACGAGTTTTAAAGATTTAACTGAACATGAAGCTATGATGAGATGCGCATCTTTGACAAATAGAAGTGAGTCACGTCACAAGAATGCTAACACTTAGTCATCTTGAAGTCCTCACATGAAAAGCAATCTTCACAAAGACAAGACAAGTATACTTAGCAATAATGAGATCAGAAATAACATTTGAAGCATCAATTTGACATCAACATAACAAAAAAGAAGAATTGTTGAGCAAAGAATGCAAACTAGAAACACTTCAGAATCAGACTTTGCATCATGTGACAGAATTGTTTAAAAGAGTAAGCATTGAAACTTTGAAAACAGAAATATACATAAGTTCATTACATGTTCATTTGAACATGCTATAAGACAAGATCATGCTACGCAGTTGAATTAATGATCAAATGCAGAAGATCAGATAAACATGTGAACTAATATGCACTCATCTGACGAAAGTTAATCACATCATTTCTCACTTATTTATCATTAAGAAAATAATACTTCTGAATGTCTTCATTCAAGAAGATGCAAAAATACAGTTAAGATGCAAATAATGCATTCTCTTCTTCACAATGATTTCAACAAGCAATAGCATTGCAATAACACAGTATCATAAAGATCAATGAAATCAATGATGAGAAAAGTACAAAGAATGCATTACAAATATCAATGCAATCTCAGCACAAAGATTGCATCTGAGCAATAAAATGATAAAGATGCGTGATGATTTTCAGAAAGCAGAAAGCATTCTTGCAATGTACATCAAAATTGAACGCATAGATTTGAATGTTTATCTGCATTCTAAAAATGTTTCAGATATGAATAGCTTGCAATGTGACTGCAAATAAAGTCATCAAATGATGAAACATGTACTCATGCATTGCTTGAACTGATTGCATCTGCGATCACATTTGCAATTTGTAAAGAGTGACAGAGACAGATTTTAGCGCTTTTAGCGCTTTTAGCGATCAATATCTCAAATATTTGTTTAATCTCATGTCTCAGATTTGCGTCACTTTTAGCTGATGCATATTCATAAAAGCGTCAACATCTCTAGAACTTCTAAAAGCGCAGTATGCGTCTTTGATGTTTGATTCAACAAACACGATTCTGACACTTGTAGCATTGATAGTTGCAACGTTGAATAATTAATTTGACTATCTAAATAATAGCTATTTACACAGTTTAATATATGCGCTGAAAAAGTTAATGAAGAAGTCAATGAGAAAGTTAATGAGGTAGAAAGTCATGTAGAATGTTCAATATGAAGTCACGTAGAATGTATGATAGAATCATATTTGATGCTCAATAGAAAACAAAGTTGATTCTTGAATAATGTGTAGAAAGATCAATAGAAAGCTCGATTGAAAGATCAGTAGATAGCTAAATAAAAAGCTCGATCGAAAGATTAGTAGAAAGATCAGTAGAAAGATCAGTAGAAAGATCGATGATAACTCAGTAGATAACTCAATAGAAAGCTCGATCGAAAGATCAGTAGAAAGCTCGATCGATAGCTCAGTAGAACGCTCGATCAAAAGATCAGTAGAAAGACAATGATAGCTCAGTAGATAGCTCAATAGAAAGTTCGGTCGAAAGATCAGTAGAGAGACGATAATAGCTCAGTAGATAACTCAATAAATAGCTCAGTAAATAGCTCAGTGAAAAGCATTGTTTGAAGCACTGTTTGACTTATGTTATGCGCTCGATCAACGCGTATTTTGAAGCATGTAGAGTGTTCAATAGAAAGCTTGATAGAAAGTTCAATATTGATTCATGAAGAATGCTTTCTATTGAGCTAATTAGCAATGAATAATGAAGTAAGATCATGAAGTAAATCATGAAGTAAATTATAAAGTGAATAATTCATGTTTAAACACGTCGCATAAAGCATGTTTTGAAGCGAGTAAATTGACTAGTAAATAAATGAGTAGATAGTTGAGTTGATAGTTGAGTTGTAGCTGAGTTGATAGCTGAGATGATAGCTGAGTTGATAGCTGAACATGTAAGTATTTTGATTGTTGTTGTTCTGAAAGATAGAAACTACGAAGAAAAAAAGAGAATGAAAACTTCAAACTCTTTAGCGTCAACTCTATAAAGTTCAAAGCGAAGATTATCAAGTAGGTAAGATAGATAGCTGAGCATTTGAGATGACAAGTACTATAGATAGAAAGTCATGTAGAAAGCATTGTTTGAAGCACTGTTTGACGTGTTTTATGCGCTCGATCAACGCGTTTAGTAAAGTATTTGATAGAACTTTTGATAGAGCATTTGATAAAGCTTTTGATAAAGCGTTTGATAGAAAGTTTGATAGAGTACTTGATAGAGTGTTTGATAGAGTATTTGATAAAGCGTTTGATAGAAAATTCGATAGAAAGTTCGATAGAGCGAGAAGATGAGCGAGAAGATAAGCAAGTAAGTGAGCGAGTAGATGAGTGAGTAAAGTTCTGAGCATGTAGATGAGCGAGTAGATGAGCGAGTAGATGAGCGAGTAAGTGAGCGAGTAGATGAGCGAGTAAGTGAGCGAGTAGATGAGCGAGTAAGTGAGCGAGTAGATGAGCAAGTAGAGTGCTGAGCATGTAGATGAGCGAGTAGGTGAGCGAGTAGGTGAGCGAGTAGATGAGCGAGTAGATGAGCGAGTAGGTGAGCGATTGTTGACATATGCAACATATGCATGAAAGCGAAATTCAGCTCAGTGCATATGAACAAACGCAGATTTTATCGACAAAAGCGAGATACAGTTCAGAAACATATGAACAAACACAGATTTTGTTGACAAAAGCAGATCACAGTCTAACAAGATCAGCTTAAATTCGAATTTTATTTCGCTTTAAGCGATAAATGTCACTTTAGCTAAACTCTAAAATTTTGTTCACTTTACAAACTGTTGTGACAAGAATGTTACAAAATACTAACTTCTTGAACTATTGAATAATCATCATCATCACAAAGAATCTCAAAGCAGTAGTAAAAATGATGATGAAAATGAAGTTTTTAAAGCAATTTAAAGTGACTAAAACATTCATTCTTTAACATGCAATCAACATGAACAAATTTGATACATAGTTTCAAAACTCACTGTTTCAACTGCGTGAAGCAGTCATATAAACTGCAAGTGATTTTTTATTTCAGAGAGTTTTGTTCACTCAATATAAATAGCATAAAGTTTCTCATAAGTTGATTTAATTAATGTCACAAAAGTGTATGAATTTATTATTATTATTAATGATTTGAGTGATTCTTTAACAATCAATGAAAATTCTTTATTGTTGCTTCTATTGATTGATTTGATTCTCAAGCAATTCACGAAAATTCTTTATCATTGATTCTTTTAATCGAATGAACTTTATCTACTTAATGAGTGATTAAATCATTTAATGATTCAAACGAGAATTCTTTATCATTGATTCTATCAAATTCTTTAATGTTGTTCAGTCTTTCAATTGCATCAATCATCAAATAAACAAATTTCTTTAAACTAATTCTATTTGAATTAGTATCTTGAATAAATAATGATATTGATATTATGTGATTAATGAATTCTTAAAGTAATGTTAAAATCATGTTTAAATATTCAGTTTAATTATGTTGTAAATAAAATGTTTGATTCAATAAAAATAGTTATAACTAAGACTTTAAGAATATAGAAGAAAGAAGATATAAAAGATAAAAAGAATATGCTTTATATAGTAGTTACTCAGATTCGATGTTAGTCTTAAATAGAACATATTGAAACATAAGAAAGATGTTGATTTAAAAGATGTTTGCAATACAAAGAAATGTGTTTGTCATAAACATCTGTTAACTACTCATAACATAAAGAAGTGTGTTTATTTAAAAGATAATAAAAGCTGATTAAAAAATGTTAAAGAAGAGAAAAGATGTTGAGTCATATTTAAGTCAAATTTGAATCAGATTTAAATTAAATCTTGACTAAATCTTAATTAACTTTAATTAATATGCAATCAACTCACTAGCATTAATTATATAATGATTAAAGTTAAATCTTTTGACCTTATTTAATTCTGATGCATTCATAACAGAAAAATTATTCAACTTTCATTCAAGTCTTTATTAAGAACTTAAATGATTTATACATCATCATTTTTATAGTGTTAATGAAAATGAAATGAAGTCATTATGAAATTGTTTTGCAAAAGTAAAGACTTTCAATGCTTTTAAAGAAGTATCATGATAAAATCATAAAAAAAACTAAACTGATTATTGAATTAAGTTTTAAATTAACATTTTGAATTTGACTTAATTTAAAGTTGAGTTACTTACATTTTCAATTTAACTTAAGTTAAGTTAAGCATATTTTCAACTTGACACAATTCAACTTAAGTAAAAATCAAGTCAATTTAACTTAATTTATTAAAAACTTAAACTTAATATTAAGAATGTTAAAAATAGAAATAATCACAATGTATGCATCATAAATTTTGAAAAAGAGCATTATAAACAAGACAAAGTGAATCTAAAAGATAATTAAACAATGATGAATTGCATGAATTGCAGCAATGCTGATTTGAAGACGATTGCAAGCAACGTTGACTCATCACAAGAAAACAAAGATGTAAGATTGAAACACTCACATAATGATAAAGAGAACATTACTAACATTATTGATTTACTAATAAAGATATCAACGTTAAAGAAAGAAAAGAGCAAAGATCATTCATGAAAAGAGATAGCATTGAAGCTAATTCAATGTCTTTAACTCAACTTAGAAGAAAAACATCATATAAATCAGAATGCATTCATCACGAAGAATGTACAAAAACTGAAGACATCAGTTCAACTGCTTAACAAGCAGTTGCATACACAGAGAAGCACACGTTTTTCAACGAAAATCACGTTATGAGCGAACGTAACAAGAGAAGAAATAGTGATAAGAAAGTAACATTTCAAAGATGATTTGTCATCACTTTGCAAAAGATGAAAAGTCATAATTAAGATAATGAACAGAAGAGAAATAAAAAAGATACAGAAAAAGTCAATTAAACAGATTTTACAAGAAATTGCAGACGTGTTAACAGATCAAAGAGATTTAATTGTGTCACTTTACAAGCTGAGTAATGATGACATTTTTCTTCATGTAGTTAGTTCAGATGCTCAAGCAAATCTGAAAAAGACTTAAACATGAGTAAAAGAAATTGCAAGTTTAACATGTGTAACACGTTGAATCTTCGCAATGCTGACACATGAAATATGCACTACAATAGACATGAATAATCAGAAAAAAATTATTGAAAGATTGATAAAAAATAACATAAGACTTCATAAAGATCTGAAAGTTCTAAGAATAATCTGACTCAAGAAGATAGCAAAGAGCAAGAAGACTCATTCATCACTCATTATAAAAATTGTAATTGAAGTAATAATAAATTAATTAATGAAGATGAACATGCTGAACTTGTATCAAGAATGTGCATGCAAGCTATTTCAAAAGAACTGTTGCATCACACAATGCTTCAGATGTCACGAATTTGATCATATGACTAAGTTCTGCAGAAAGAATCAACGCTGCGAAAAGTGCGCAGACAAGCATCACATAGAGAAGTGCATAATGTCTTTGAATAGAAGATGATGCATCAACTGCAACAAAAATCACGAACTCTGAAGATGCATCTGTCTCAAGTGATGATAACAGATGAAACAAGCGTTCAAAATCTATAGAAACAAATCGTTCAAATACTCTGAAATGTCTAAATACAATCATGCATTCTTCTCGCTGTTTCTGAACTCTTTAGATTCAATGAACTCTTCAGATTCAATGAACTCTTTTGATTCAAAAAACTTCTTGAACTCAGTAATAATCATGTTGAAAACACGTAGTTCAATCATTAATGAATTAGCTTGACAAATAGTAAAGATTAAGAAAAGATAAATTAATCTTTTCTCTTACGTAAGTAATGACTCAAATGAGATGACATTTAAGCAGATTCAGAAATGTTCAATCAGAAAGTAAGAAAGACTCTTGATGATTGAAAGCATATAAAGAGTCTTCTCATTGCAGAGTCAACAACAGTTATAAATAACTTTATGACAAAACAATCTTTTCTACAAATTCTACAGTACAACATCAGAAAGTCATTAAGAATTCAAGAATCATTTTTAATTGATAAAAAAGTTCACGAATTTGACATAGTAATTATACAGAAGTAAGATTGCAACAACAATGATTCACAGTCATTTAGCTCAGCACACAACTTCTTTTATCTAGTGAAAAACTCATCATCTCAATTAAGAACATGCATATACATTAATAAATGTTTAAGATTCAATTAATGAATAGTAGAAACAGTTGAGTCAGACATTTGCTTAATCAGAATATTAACTCGCAACGCAGATGATGAAACGCAGATGCTAAAACTTCTTTTATTTTTATTTTTTTTATTTTTCTTCATTAAGTGCATGCAGTCTATGACTATGACACTATCTAGACGCTGTGTGTATGCTAAATTACATGTAATCTAGTCATAATCGCTGCTGTATATCTTTTTATTGAACAGTCACATTGATAGAGTGCGCATACAAGCGTGTAAACTGTTTATATGATAAAGTGATCACATAGATAACTCAAAGTTGTGAAAGCTGATCACTTTGACGTAAGCTTTTGACTTGTCTGTATGATCATCAAGCTAAGCGAGCTAAATGAGCTTTGATCTATGTAGATGAAAGCTGATCACTTCGATGTAAGCTTTCAAGTTTGTTGTATGATCACTCAGCTGAATGAACTAAATGAGCTTTGATTTATGTATTTATGACGCATGTAAATCGATCAGAAAATCGATCAGAAAATCGAAAAATCGATCGATTTACTGCATTGCACAGATGTGTATGTGTGCAAAAGCTGAGTCGTGCCTTCGCAATGACTGTGTGAATGTCGTATATTAGTTGCAACGCATGCGCAAAGACGTTGTTGTCATTCTGTGTATATGAGCAAAGACTGTGTCGTGTCTTTGCAATGTATATGATTACGATGCATGTAAATCGATCTGATAATGCGAAAAATCGATCGATTTACTGCATCACATGAGCATGTAGATGCGCAAAAGCTGAGTCGTGTCTTCGCAATGTGTATGTATGTGATGTATATAAGTTGCAGCGTGTGTGCAAAAACGTTGCTGTTGTTCTGTGTATATGAGCAAAGACTGTGTCATGTCTTTGCAGTGTATATGATTGCGATGCATGTAAATCGATCTGATAAAGCAAAAAATCAATCGATTTACTGCGTTGCACAAATGTGTATGTGTGCAAAAGCTGAGTCGTGTCTTCATAATGACTGTGTAAATGTTGTATATTAGTTGCAACGCATGCGCAAAGACGTTGCTGTCGTTTTGTGTATATGAGCAAAGATTGTGTCGTGTTTTTGCAATGTATATGATTGCGATGCATGTAAATCGATCTGATAAAGCAAAAAATCGATCGATTTACTCAAACGTGTAGATGTGCAAAAGCTGAGTCGTGTCTTCGCAATGTATGTGTGAATGTCATATACAAGTTCAACGCTGAGTCAAGCGTTGTCACTGCTCTGTGTGTGATTGCAATGTGTGTAAACCGATCTGAAAATGGGAAAAATCAATTGATTTGCTGCATCACGCAAGTCTGTAAATGCGTAAAAGCTGAGTCATGTCTTTGCAATGTATGTGTGTGTGATATATATGAGTTGCAGCGTGTGTGCAAAGACGTTGCTGTCGTTCTGTGTATATGAGCAAAGACTATGTCATATCTTTGCAATGTATGTGATTGCAATGCATGTAAATTGATCTGATAAAGCAAAAAAATCGATCGATTTACTGCATTATGCAGACGTGTAGATGTGCAAAAGCTGAATCATGTCTTCACAATATATGTGTGTATATTGTATATAAGCTCAACGTGTGAATAAAGCGCTGTTACTGCTCTGTGTGTGATTGCGCTGCGTGTAAATCGATCTGAAAATGCGAAAAATCAATCGATTTACTGCATCACGTCTGTCTGTATGTGCGCAAAAGCTGAGTCGTGCCTTCGCAATATATGTGTATATGTCGTATATGAGTTGCAGCATGTATGCAAAGACGTTGCTGTCATTTTGTGTATATGCAAGCTTCAACCCGTCAATGATCGCGTTGTTATTGCTTCGCTTTTCAACTGTGTGTAAGCTCAACACGTGAGTAAAGCGCTGTTACTGCTCTGTCAATGTTGATGAGATTGTTCAGCTCTTCTGACAAGCATAGCTTGCAGAAGATTTGTAGTCAGCATCTCATACAGATAAATCTCGTTGTCAATCACGTTAAAACTTCTAAACATTTACAATTCATGCTCATTGTTTACTACATTTACAAAAAGATTTTCAATCATTTCTCATTTGAATGAACTACTCAAGAATGACTGCAAACAACTGATCATAAAAGATTTCAATCTACATCATTCTCATTGAGAGAGATGAAGATGCTTCACTCATCATATGATGATTGATACTTTACTAAACATTATTACAAATGCAAGACTGAAATTATTGCTGAAATCAAACATTATTACTTATGAAACTCACAATCAATTTACGACGATTGATCTAGTCTTTAGCAGCAAGAAAATACAGTTCATGACATGTAAATGCAAGACACAAATCAATTTGCATCAAAAATCAAATTATCTTTCGATTATCACAAAGCTATGTTTACAAACAATCTTAATGCAACTCTCAACTTGATGACTTTGAAAGAAAATAAATACAAAAGCATTGAATGCTTATCTGCAAATGCATTTATCTTTGAAACGCTCTTTAGATGACAAGATTATGATGAATAACAAAGTGTGTAAGATTATCAGAGTGTTATAGAAGATCATTGAGAAATCTACTTTCTTGACAAAGTTATCAAATTGAGCAAGAGACTTTTGAAATTAAAATTAAAATGATTGCAAATCATATAAAAAATGTAAAATACATTAAAAGTGTGAAATGAATATCTGAAGCACAATGATCATAAAAACAAGATCATTCAACAAATGAAATGCATACACTTCAAATTACAAATGCATGAGTTAAGCGAAGCACTCAAATCAATATGATGGTTTGCAAAATGAGCTAGAATTGAAAGTCAGCTATTTAAAAAGCTTTCTCAGTTTTCATCATTGAAGTGAAGCAACATCAATCATATGACAACAACGTTCAAGAAAAAAAATCGAGATACTGTGAGAAAAGTTCTTTCTCTCATCTTCTTAAGTGAATGTCAACAACATCACAAAGTCATTCATATTTCTGACAGTCTCATTCAATTCACGCATCACAGAAAATGAAGTGAAGCAGACAATCAGATAAGTAAAAGCAGACAAAGCATCAGACGCTTCAGATATTTTAAACAGAATGCTTTAAGTGAGTCTTGCAAAACTGATCTCAGAATTTATTTAATATATGCATAATACACAAGTATCATTTGAAGCAGTTCAAAAAGACTCAAACAATAGTATTACATAAATCAAAGAAAAGTAATTATATTGATTCAAAGATGTATTGACTCATTGCTTTGTTCAATATCATAAGCAAAGCGCTGAAGTTAATCATGTTTAAAAGACTGAGTGACATAGTTGAGACTCATCATATGCTATCAAATGCTCAAATGAAAGCAAAATGCAAACAATTCATGATCTTAACATTAAATTTACTAATAAATCAAGTTCACATAATGTGAGACTGTGAAATCAAATATGTGATTTTCATGCTAAGCTTAAACATTGTTGAAGCATTCAATCAAGTCTCACATGTCAAACTTCTGCATACATTGAAAATAAAAAAAATGTTAAGTTACATAATCAAATGAACATGCAGCTTTCTAAAGAATTAAGAGATATTATTAATATTCGATGAATAAATGAGCAATATACATGAGATAAATGCAAACATATTGCAAAGATTTTTCATTTCATCGATTTTCTTTTTATTCTTCAACGCAAGTCTAATTGAAAAATGCGAAGCATTGAAAATTAAAATTGAAATGCTTAACTTCATAAATGATATTAACATTTTAGTCTATGACAAATTCACTAAAGAAATTTGCAGAATACTGAGCAAAGCACACAACATCTGTGCGAAATGAGCTTGCACTCATGACGTAATGTTCGCATCAGAAAAGTATGAGCTTATGCATTTCACTAGAAAATCGAAATGATTCAACATAATGACTAGCATATAAATAGAAAACTTAATTATCAAATTGAAATCAGATGTATGAGTTCTAAAGATGCAACTGAACATGAAACTGTAATGAGACGTGCATCTTTGATAAATAAAGATGAATCACATCACAAAAATGCTGATACTTAGTTATCTTGAAGTCTTCACATGAGAAGCTATCTTCACAAAAGTGAGATAAGTATACTCAGCAGTAGTGAGATCAGAAATTGCATTCGAAGCGTCAGTTTGACATTAACGTGACAAGAAAAATGAACTGTTGAGCAAAGAATGCAAACTAAAAACACTTCAGAATCAGATTCTGTGTCACGTAGCAGAAGCATTCAAAAGAGTAAGCATCAAAACTTTAAAGACAGAAACATACATAAGTTCGCTACATGTTCATTTAAACATGTTACAGAACAAGATTATGCTACATAGTTGAATTAATAATTGAACACAAGAAATTAGATAAGCATGCAAACTAATATATGCTCATTTGACGAGAGTTAATCACGTCATTTCTTGTTAGGGACCTGCCTAGAGCGGGTCAGATAGGGGTGTCATTTAACTAGAAGATAAATGCTAAGGAAGAAAGGTAGCTACGGGAAAGAAGCTGGCTACATATGTGTGTTTCTCAGCCGACGCTAGGCCCAATAGGGACTAGTCAAGGTGACGGAGCGAGGATAGGCCTGGTAAGACTAGAAGGCTGAGCCTGGCAAGGCTAGAATCGTGACATTACTTCTTCCCTTCGACAATTCATGTTCGCATGAATGTATTTCCTGCCCGGCTCGATTGATTGCCCAATCATGATTTCACAGGTTCAGGCCTGTTAAATCGTGATTGATTGAATTGTCGATTAGCGCGGTTTGTTCGAGTATCGAATATGAAAATCGTCAACAATCTTCTGAGCGTTCATAAATTCGTCGCCATCAGCGTTGTATCAATTGAGATCATTGTCATAGTCATTTCATTTGACCCTATACTGAAGCCGTCTTCGATATCGACGGGAATTCAATATATCATCGATTTCCCACTCGTCTTCGTCGTTTATCACTATTGAACCTGAGGATTCGTTCTTTTGACCAGGCAAGAGATCGTCGGCGGCAGGGCGAAGCAGGTCAGAATGAAATACATCATGAACATGCATAGACTCTGGTAATTTCAGTTTATATGAAGAGTCGATGAGATCTAGATTGGTGAAAGGATCGAGCATTTTGTCATCTAGCTTCTTGAAAGATCTCGCTGTAACGATGTTTCTTTCATTCAGAAACATCTTTGATTCGGTCTCGTAATCAACTTCTTTTCTATGCTTATTGACTTGTTTCATCATTTGTTCCCGTGTTTTGGCTAGCGACTCGCGAGCAAACTTCAGTGTTTTGTTCATATTTTCAGATATATTCTCGGCTTTAGCCGTCTGCAAGCGTTCACGAGAACTTTCATATTCGATGACATCGAGTTCAAAGCTCATACGAGAATGAAAGTCTTTGTTTAGAAAGAAAGGAATCGAGAAGATGACTGAGAACAGAGCATTATTGTCGACGAACTCGATCATGAGTAGTAGCTTAGCCCAGTCATTCTGCATGTACGAACAGAAGAATCGAAGATATCTTTCGATGTTCTGATTGACTCGTTCACTTTGATCGTCGATCTGAAAGTGATAGACTGTGAAGAGTCGAAGATTAATGCCTAGCCTTTTGCAAAGCGACTTTCATAGAATGAAGGTAAATTGAGAGCCTCAATTCGAAACAATGAAATCGAGTAAATCGTGTATTCGATATATTCACTGAAGCATTAGCTCAGCTGTTTTTTCTGCTGTAGTTCTCTCGTCATCAGTGAAGCAAGAAATATAATGTCGTTTCTTTGACAGTCTACATATCACTGTTAGTATGACGTTTTTGCCTTTCGAAGAAGGTAAGTCGATGATGAAATTCATGACTATGTTCTTTCATCGCTGTTCGAGTATGAGTAGAGAATGTAGTAGTTCATTGAATTTATCTCGAGAAGTCTTTGATCGCTGGCAAATGTAGCAGTTTCGAATATATCAATCTATTGTCTTTCGCATTGAAGATCAATAGTAGTATCTTCTTATGACCTTCATCGTTCTGAGAATTTCGGAATGATCAATAGAAAGTTGATCGTGAACTTCCCGAATTAACTTCATTTGAAGATGCTCATCGAAGGGAACTCATAGAAGGTCACCTCGATATAGTATTTCGTTCTGAACTCGACAATTTCTTAATTTAGTATCTTCGTATTGAGCTTCACCTTTTAATACGGCTTCACGAAGTAGAATACAATTCTCGTTGATTCTGTTAGCTTCTAGAATCAATCGATAAATTGGTTCATCGTTCTCTTTCTCTTCTAGATCAGCGATTTTCATTCGATTCGACGTGAGAATCGTAGTTCGCTGATAGCGACATCGTTCATTCTCGAGGCTTCTAGGAACTGAATCGACTCGACGAGTCAATGCACCGACTTTGATGTTTTGTTTGTCTGAACGATACATGATTTTGAAGTTGAAGTCGACGAGCTTTTGTATTCAGCGCATTTGACGTCTACTTAGCTCTTTATCTTTCATTAATGACGTTAAAGCTTGATGATCAGTGAACATCTTGATGAGTAGCTCAGTCAATTTCAGCTCAGGTCGTCAATGCTTGAAGGCACGAATGATTGCTAGTAGTTTCTTGTCATAGATCTCGTAATTGCACTCAGCGAGACTCAGATTCTTGCTGTAGTAGATCATCGAATGCAATGTTTCTTCGTCGTCATACTGAGAAAGTATGTCATCGTTGACGTAGTCGAATGAGTCTGTTTCAAGAATAGTCTCTTTATTCTGATCAAAATGACGAAGAATAGAGACTTCAGTCATTCGTTTCTTCATATGATCAAAGATCGTTTGACAAGCTTGATCTCATTCAAATATCATCTCTTTTTGAGTTAGTTGAATCAGAGAACGAACAATCTTCGAAAAGTTCTTTATAAAACGTCGATAGAAATTGCAGAAGTCGACGAAGAACTGCATCTGAGTGAGGTTTGTAGAAGTAGATCATTCGACTACTGCTTGTACTTTTCTGAGGTTCATCTTTAGTTCTTCGATGAATAGCAATAGTCTCAGAAAGAAGATCTTCTGAACATGAAACTCGCATTTGTTTATATTCATCTGAAGATCAGTCTCTCGTAGTCTATGTAGAACTAATCGTACGTGTCGCTTATGTTTCTTCAGTGTTTTGCTGTAGATGATAATGTCATCTAGGTAGGCCTGACAAAACTGATGAAGATAGTCAAATAGCACGTCGTTCATATAGTGTTGATAGAAAGTCGAGCCGTTGATTAATTCGAAAGGCATCACGTGATATTTGTAGAAATCAAAAGAGATGATAAAGATAGTCAAATCTTCGCTGCTCGAATGCATACGCAGTTTGTTGAAGACGACAATGATGTTCAATCGAGTCAGGTACCTGCTATCTTGAATACGAGCGAGAGTTTCGTCTATTAGCGATAAGAGATAGCGATCTCGTTTGATCAAAGCATTGAGCTTTCTGTAGTCTACACAGAAACGCAAGCTATCGTCTTTCTTTTCGACGAATAGTATGAGCGAAGCGTATGAAGCTGAGCTAGAAGATATAAAGCCTTTATTCAGATGCTCGATCAGATAATCCTTCATCTTTTGAAGCTTGTAGTCAGACATATGATAGAGGCGACTTCGAGAAGATGTTCTCTCGTCGATCAACTCAATTTTATGATCGTAGAGGCGATGAGAGAATAGTTGATCAGTCATCGCTCGGTCAAACACGTCTAGATAGTCATGATATTTCGAAGAAAGCTTAGCTTTGACTTCTTTCAAGATCTCTTCGTGTGAAAGCTCTTGTAGATTTACATCTTCGAGTTTATTTCTAGCTGTTTTTAGAAGTCGATCGATTTCCGTGACGATGATCGCGAAAGTAGTCACATTCGATCGTTTGGCTAGTGATCTATATGCTGCAGCCTCTATCATTGCTATGTTCATTGAATCGGAAGACGAAGCGAAGTTGACTGAATTAGATGGTTTCACGATTTTACTGAATGAAGATGACTTCTCGCTGAGTCGAATGACAACAGAAGAGATAGATCTCTTTAGTATTTGAGTAGAGATTGAACTCTTCTGTTCTATCGCGATTTTCTTGCTCGAAAGAACAGTCGAATGAGCTTTGATAGAAGCTTTGATATTAGCTTCGAAACTAGAAAATTGAAGGCGATCGTCTCTCATATCAATAGTCATCTCGATCTTGTTCATTCATGTTTTTTCGAGAATCATCTGATGTTGGTCTAATCGAGTGATCAGCATAGAAGCGAAACGTTTCATATGATCTTGAACAGTTAGATTCAAATAAATCGCATGAGTAATGAGCTTTTTTGCATAATGATTATCGAATTCCCTTATTGGTTTGAGCTTGGTTAAAGGTAAAGGTTCGATTTGCAAATGATCACAAACATTCTGCGCGATTAATTCATCAATGAACGAATAGTCAGCTGCTTCAGTGTCAATCAATGACTTTAATGA
>JAABUO010000546.1_pt1:7500-69397 | contig 69397 bp, 52 predicted proteins | sample 5559291 | NCBI WGS metagenome assembly JAABUO01 (sample SAMN10711878, study PRJNA513372) | rock metagenome | isolation source: Antarctica rocks | place: Antarctica: Victoria Land, Finger Mt sud | reverse complement strand
AGCCGGCGTCGTAGGTGCCGTCGCCGTCGACCAGCACGTAGATGTCGGCCTCGACGTCGGCGAACATGCGTCGCACCACGCTGCCCTTGCCCTGGCGCGGCTCGTGGCGGACCACGGCTCCGGCCGCACGCGCCGCCGCCGCGGTGCCGTCGGTGGAGTTGTTGTCGTAGACGTACAGCGTCGCCGCCGGCAGGCAGGCGGCGAAGTCGCGCACCACGTCCGCGATCACCGCCGCTTCGTCGTAGCACGGGATCAGCACGGCGACGCGGTTCCGGCATCCATGTGTCGAGACATCGGACGTCGCGAGGGCTCCGGAGACGGGCTGGTCCACCCCGCATCCTTGCGCACCGCGATCCGGATGGCCAGGGGCGGGGCGTCAGGCCGACCGGGAGACTACCGGCAGGGACGCTGCGCGCCGTCCTGCCACGCGCCGACGATCCAGGCGATGCCGCGGGTCCGGGCCCCGCCGCCGGTCTTTGCCCTTTCCCCGGTTCCGTGGTGCTGTCCTGCCGTCCCAGACGCCGGCTAACGCAGGTCCTACGCAACCCGGACCGGAGGCGGAGCGGATGCTGACACGGTCCATCCCGTCCACGGGCGAGGCGCTGCCGGTGATCGGTTGCGGCACCTGGCGGGCGTTCAACGTCGGGGCGTCGCCGGCCGAGCGCCTGCCGCTGCACGGCGTGCTGCGGACGCTGCTCGACGCCGGCGGCACCCTGGTCGACAGCTCGCCGATGTATGGACGCGCGGAGGCCGTGGTCGGCGCGACCATCGAGGCGCTCGGCGCCCGGGACGCGGCGCACCGGGGCCGGGCGTTCCTCGCCACCAAGGTCTGGTGCCACGGCCGCGAGGCCGGCATCGCCCAGATGTCGCGATCCCTGGCGCTGCTGCGGGTGCCCAGGCTCGACCTGGTGCAGATCCACAACCTGGTCGACTGGCGGACCCACCTGCCGACGCTGCGCGCATGGAAGGCTGAAGGCCGGGTCCGCCATGTCGGGATCACCCACTTCAAGGCCGGCGAGCAGCCGGCGCTGGAGGCGGTGATGCGGGCGGAGACGATCGATTTCGTGCAGGTCAACTACTCCCTGGGCGACCGCGCGGCCGAGCGCAGCCTGCTGCCGCTGGCGGCCGAACGCGGCATCGCCGTGCTGGTCAACCGGCCGTTCGGCATGGGGTCGCTGGTGCGCCGCCTGGAGCGCGAGAGGCTGCCCGGCCTCGCCGCCGAGCTGGGCTGCGCGGGCTGGCCGGAGCTCGCGCTGAAATACGTCCTCGCCCACGAGGCGGTGACCTGCGTGATCCCGGGCACCGCCAGCCCCGGCCACATGGCGGCCAACGCCCGCGCCGGCCTGGGGCCGCTGCCCGACGCGGCCCTGCGGCAACGCATCCTGACGGCAGCCGGCCTGTAGCCCTGGCCTGCGACCATGCCGGCGGCGATCGGCGTGACCGGTGCGGCGGAAGGCCAGAGGCTTTGCTTCTGGACTCCGCCAAAGGCCGAGCCTTTGAACTCTACTTGCTGAAAGGAAGGGTTTCCAAAGGCCGAGGCCTTTGGCGGATCCGGGCAGAGCCCGGCCTTGCTTGCTGGCAGTTAGCACGACCGCGCAGGCGGCCTCGATCATCCGGGACGCCGCCGCGCCGCTGCGTGTCCCGCTCCTTCCGACCGGGGCCGACCCGAAGCATCCGGGCGTCGCATCGCTGCGGGACCAATCGCGACCGCCGGCGTTGGAAGGGTTGAACTGTGGTGAGGGGCAACCCGGGAATGACGAAATCCGACTGCGAACGCGTGCAGGCCTACCTGCGCAAGCTGTTCGGGAGCGAGCGCGTCGCCGTGCTGATGCCGAAGCGGGCCGGCCTGTCGGTCGAGGTGACGGTCGGCGACGAGGTGATCGGCACGCTGCACCGCGACACCGACGACGGCGAGGTGTCTTACTCCGTGCACCTCACGATCCTGGAGGAGGACCTGCCCCCGACCCGTCCTGCCGCCGCGACGTCAATGGGCCGGGCGAAACGCTGAGACCCGGGACTGCACAGCAAGCAAGGCCGGGCTCTGCCCGGACCCGCCAAAGGCCGAGGCCTTTGGAAACCACTTGCTTAAAAAGTGGATTCTTAAGGCTTGGCCTTGAGCGGAGTCCAGAGGCAGAGCCTCTGGCCTTGCTTGTTGCAGCCAATCCCGTCAGGCCACCGGCACGTTCCAGATCTCGGCCGCATACTCGCGGATGGTGCGGTCCGACGAAAACCACCCGATGCGTGCGGTGTTCAGGATCGCCGAGCGCCACCACGCCCGTTGGTCGCGCCAGCGATGCGCCACCTGCCGGTGCGCCTCGTAGTAGGCGTCGAAGTCCGCGGTGACGAAGAACCGGTCGTTGGCCACCAGCCCGTCCACCAGGTCGCAGTAGCGACCCGGCTCGCCCGGCGAGAACGCCCCGTTGCGCACGGCTTCCAGCACCTCGGCGAGGGCGGGGGAGGCGGCCACCGCGGCGTGCGCGTCGTACCCGCGGGATTGGCGCGCCTGCACCTCGGCCGCGGTCATGCCGAAGATGAAGATGTTCTCCGCCCCGACATGCTCGCGGATCTCGACGTTGGCGCCGTCCAGCGTGCCGATGGTCAGCGCCCCGTTCAGCGCGAGCTTCATGTTGCCGGTGCCCGACGCCTCCATCCCCGCGGTCGAGATCTGCTCGGACAGGTCGGCGGCAGGGATCAGCGTCTCGGCCAGGCTGACGCTGTAGTTCGGCAGGAACACCACCTTGAGCAGGTCGCGCACCGTGGGATCGTTGTTGATCACCTGCGCCACGTCGTGTGCGAGGCGGATGATCAGTTTGGCCTGGTGATAGCCCGGCGCCGCCTTGCCGGCGAAGATCTTCACCCGCGGCACCCAGTCCAGCGTGGAGCGCGAGCGGATCGAGTCGTACAGCGCCACGGTGTGCAGGATGTTGAGCAGCTGGCGCTTATACTCGTGCAGCCGCTTGATCTGCACGTCGAAGATCGCGTCGGGGTTGAGCGCGAGGTTCATCTGCTCGACGACCAGACGCATCATCGCCGCCTTGCGGTCCTGGCGCTGCGCGGCGTAGCGCTCCTGGAACGCCGTGTCGTCGGCGTACGCCTCCAGGCCGAGCAGCGCCTCCGGGTCGGCCAGCACCCTCGGCCCCAGCGTCTCCACCAGCAGGCCGGTCAGCCCGGGGTTGGCGTAGTGCAGCCAGCGGCGGAAGGTGATGCCGTTGGTCTTGTTGGTGATCCGGTCCGGCAGGATGGAGTGCAGGTCGCCGAACACGGTGCGCCGCATCAGGTCGGTGTGCAGCGCGGAGACGCCGTTGATCTTGTGCGAGCCCAGGAAGGCGAGGTGGCCCATGCGCACCCGGCGCCCGTTCTGCTCGTCGATCAGCGACATCGCGGCGACGAATCCCTCCTGGCCGTGCCCCGTCTCGCGCAGGCTGTCCAGGTGGCGGGCGTTGACCAGGTAGATGATCTGCATGTGGCGCGGCAGCAGCCGCTCCATCAGCGGCACCGGCCACATCTCCAGCGCCTCGGGCAGCAGCGTGTGGTTGGTGTAGCTGAAGCACGCCACGGTGATCCGCCACGCCTCGTCCCAGCCGAGCCCGTGCCTGTCGAGCAGCAGGCGCATCATCTCGGCGACCGCGATCGCCGGGTGGGTGTCGTTGAGCTGGATCGCCACCTTGTCCGGCAGCGTGCGGACGTCGCCGAACTGCTGCATGTGGCGCGCGATCAGGTCCTGCAGCGAGGCGGAGGCGAAGAAGAACTCCTGGCGCAGCCGCAGTTCCTGGCCCGCCGCGCTCTCGTCGCCGGGATAGAGCACGCGCGAGATCGCCTCCATCCGCGTGCGGTCGGCGAGCGCGCCCACGTGGTCGCCGCGGTTGAAGTCCTCCAGCCGCAGCTTGGCCTTGGCGCGGGCCGACCACAGCCGCAGCGTGGCCACGCCGCCGCCGCCGCCCACCACCGGGGTGTCGTACGCCACCGCGGAGATCGTCTCCGCCGGGTGCCAGGCGTAGCGCACCTGCTCCGCGGCGTTCGACCCGAGGGCGGACCCGGGCGCGGCCTCGCCGCGGATGGCCGAGACGTGGCCGCCGAAGCCCACGCCGTAGCTGGCCTCGGCGCGCTCGAACTCCCAGGGGTTGCCGAACGCCAGCCAGTCGTCGGGCAGCTCGTGCTGCACGCCGCCCTCGATGGTCTGGCGGAACAGCCCGTGCTCGTAGCGGATGCCGTAGCCGTAGGCGGCGATGCGCAGCGTGGCCATGCTCTCCATGAAGCACGCCGCCAGCCGGCCCAGCCCGCCGTTGCCGAGCCCCGCGTCAGGCTCCTGCAGCCGCACGCGGTCGAGATCGACGCCCAGCCCAGCCAGAGCCTCGCGCGCCAGGTCGAGGATGCCGAGGTTGCCGAGCGCGTCGAACAGCAGCCGGCCGATCAGGAACTCCAGCGACAGGTAGTACACCCGCTTCGCGCCGGTGCGGACGGCCTCGCGGTTGCACTCGATCCAGCCGTCCACCACGCTGTCGCGGGTGGCCAGCGCGATCGCCACGAACCAGTCGCGTTCGCCGGCGGCCTTCGGGTCCTTGCCGACCTGGTAGGTGAGGCGATCCAGGATGCGGCCGCGGAACTCGAGCACCGGGTCGGGGGGCGCACGGCGATCGGGCTGGTCGGCGCCGTCCGGCGCCGCGCCCGGCAGCGACGGGGGCTCGGGCGTGTCGGGCGTCACGGTGTCCATGGGTCGGTCGCGCTCCTGCTGCGCCCGGGGAGCGTCCGGGCGATCATACCAGGTTGTAGAGGATGCGCGGCGCGCGCAGGCGTTGCAACATCGCGACACCGCGCGGACCACCCCGGCACGCGACGGCGGCCGGCGCCGGGGCGGCAGGGGAGGGACGCGCCGATGGGCGAGCCGAGGCTGAAGGCCGGATTGTGGGTGCGCGCGGCGCTGCGCATGGCGGATCGCGACGGCCGTCCGGGCGCGGTGCTGCGCCGCGGCGACGAGGATGCCGGCGGCGTGCTCGCGGTGCTGCGCGGCCGCGCCGGGCTGTGCGTGCTCAGCCAGATGCGCCTGCCCGACGGCGGCGCGGGATGGATGCGCGGTACCGGCGCCGATCCGGTGGACGACGCGGCCGCCGACGCCTACGTCGCCAGGCAGGTGGCGAACGACCCCGACCTGTGGGTCGTGGAGTTCGACGCCCCCGACCTTTTGCCGCCGTTCGAGGCCCGCATCGCCTGAGCCCGCCGAACATGACAGCAGCCCCGCCGAACAGGACAGCACTGTGGCGCAACTGTGCACACCCTGTTGCATTCAGGACACAGACGTTGGCAATCCGACACGGACGCCTCCCGCGAGGGGCACGGATGCGTCATATTGATCTGCAACGAGTGACCGGCGCAGCGCCTGGCACCGCCTCCCCCCGCCGCGCGTGATCGCGAGCATCGCCCACGAGGAGACTGAACCATGACGCTCCGCAACGCGCTTCTGGCGGCGAGCATCCTGGCCGCGCCGACGGCCCCCGTCGCCGCCCTGGCGCAGCCGGTGAGCGGGCTGTACGTCGGCGCCGGCGCCGGCGCGAACGTGCTGGAGGACCAGGGCCTGCGCAACTCCACGTTCCCCGCCCGGGCGGTGGGCCGACCGGGCGCGGCGCTCGGCGGGCGCAGCAGCTCGATCAGGACCGAGGTCGGGCCGGTGTTCAGCGGCAGCGTGGGCTACGGGTTCGGCAACGGCCTGCGCGCCGAGATCCAGGGCGACTTCCGCCAGAACAAGCTCAGCCACGTCGGCTTCTACGCCGCCGGCGGCGAGGAGCAGCAGTATGGCGGCTTCGTCAACGTCCTCTACGATTTCGACCTGACCCCGTTCGGCGTCGCCGGGTTCGCGCCCTACCTGGGCGTCGGCGCAGGCTACGAGCAAGCAAAGATGAACAACGCCCGCTTCTCCAGCGGTGGCGCCTCGCCGTTCTACGCGCGCTCCACCGGCTCCGGCGGCAACCTCGCCGTGCAGGGCATCGCCGGCCTGGCCTACAACATCGCCGACGTTCCGGGCCTCGCGATCACGGCCGAATACCGCTACATGACGGTGCCCGGGGTGGTCGACTTCCAGGGCCAGTACTTCGCCCCCAGGTTCGAGCACGGCATCCGCATCCGCACCGATGGTGCCTCGAACAATGCCGGACTGATCGGCCTGCGCTATGCCTTCAACGCCGCGCCACCGCCGCCGCCTCCGCCGCCCGCCCCGGTCGCGACGCCCCCGGTGGCCCCGGCCCGCACCTACCTGGTGTTCTTCGACTGGGACCGCGCCGACCTGACGACCCGGGCGCGGCAGATCATCTCCGAGGCGGCCCAGGCCTCCACCCGCGTGCAGACCACGCGCATCGAGGTCAACGGCTACACCGACCTTTCCGGCACCGCCGCCTACAACCAGCGCCTGTCGATCCGCCGGGCCGAGAGCGTGGAGGCGGAGCTGGTGCGCGACGGTGTGCCGAAGGGCGAGATCGGCATCCACGGCTTCGGCGAGAGCAACCCCCTGGTGCCGACAGCCCAGGGCGTGCGCGAGCCGCAGAACCGTCGCGTCGAGATCATCCTGCACTGATCGCGGCCGCCGCGCGGCCGGCGGGCATGCGATCCCGCCAGGCCGGCCGCCGCGTCCGCCAGCCAACCGGAAGGGCGCCACGTGGCGCCCTTCCGCGTTCAACGATGTGGCGACGTGGCCACAAACCCCCGAAAACAGGGCGGCGATCCCCCGGTGCTGTGGCAGAATGCCGCAGGTCGCGTTACCGCAGGGCTGCTGAGGCATGTGGTGCCGGGCTGACCACGGGAGAGTCCTGATGAGGCTGCGCGTCGCGCTGGTGTCCACCGTCCTGTTCGGCGCACCGATTCTGCTGGCCGGAGCGGCCTTCGCCCAGCCGGTGAGCGGGCTGTATGTCGGCGCGGGCGGTGGCGTGAACTTGCTGCAGGACGAGACGGTGCGGCTGTCGCCGGAGTTCCCCGGCGGCAAGGAGCGCTTCGACGTCGGCACCACCGCGCTCGGCAGCGTCGGCTACGGCTTCGGCAACGGCCTGCGCCTCGAGGCCGAGGGGTCCTGGCGCTACAACGGGGTGCAGCACTTCCTCGGCACGCCCTATCCCACCCGCGCCGGCGGCGAGCAGCAGAACTACGGCGCCATGGTCAACGCCCTGTTCGACCTGGATATCGGCTTCAACTGGATCTACCCGTATTTCGGCGCCGGCGCAGGGTACAGCTGGACCCGCTGGGACCACGTGCAGGCGATCGCCACCAACGCGAACTTCGCGGAGAGCGCCAGCGGCACCTACGGCAACTTCGCCTACCAGGGCATCTTCGGCACGGCCTTCCCTGTGGCGTACGTCCCCGGTCTTTCGCTCACCGCGGAGTACCGCTTCATGAGCGTCCTCGGCCCGGAACAGTTCAACGCCGGCTCGTCCGGCACCCAGGGGAGCTTCGGGCGCCGTCCCCAGGGCGTCGCGCGCGGCAATGTCGACATCACGTCGGACTACAACCACAGCCTCCTGGTCGGCCTGCGCTACGAGTTCAATCCGCCCGCCCCGCCGGCCCCGCCCACGGCTCCGGTGTCCCGGCCCGCTCTGCCCGCCGCCGCGCGCACCTACCTGGTGTTCTTCGACTGGGACCGCGCCGACCTGACCACTCGCGCCCGCCAGATCATCGCCGAGGCGGCCCAGGCCTCGACCCGGGTGCAGACCTCGCGCATCGAGGTCAACGGCTACACCGATCTCTCCGGCACCGCTGCCTACAACCAGCGCCTGTCGATCCGTCGCGCCGAAAGCGTCGAGGCCGAGCTGATCCACGACGGCGTGGCGAAGTCCGAGATCGCGATCCACGGCTACGGCGAGGCAAGCCCGCTGGTGCCCACCGCGCAGGGCGTCCGCGAGCCGCAGAACCGCCGCGTCGAGATCATCCTGCACTGACGCCGTCCGCCGGTCGGGCATGACCGGCGGGTTCAGGAAGGCAAGGCCAGAGGCTCTGCCTCTAAGCGAGCCCTGATGCCAACAACCTTAGGATGTGACCAATCAGGGCAGGCAAGGTTGAGGCTCTGCCTCAAACTCCGCCAAAGGCAAGCCTTTGGAAACCTGGACTTCAACAAATGGGTTTCCAAAGGTCTCAGGCCTTTGGCAGGTCCGGGTAGAGCCCAGCCTTGCTTGCTGACAGGTCAAAGCCCGGGGCCGCTGATGTGAAAACCCGTTTGCTTGAGCAACGGGTTTCCAAAGGCCGCGTGCTTGAAGGAAGGGCCTTTGGCGGGTCCGGGTAGATCCCGGCCTTGCTTCCCAGCGCCGCCACAGGAAAAGAGCCGCCCGGAGGCGCCCTACTTCCCCTCTGCGTGCTGCCAAGCCCTATTTCCGATGATGCGACACGGTCCGGCTGGCCTTGACCTGGTGCACGCCTGCCCGTCCGGCGGGCTCCGTCCCCCCGCAATCCTCCAGCGACACGGGCTGGATGATGTCCTTGCCTGCCACGTAGCTCGACATCTCCGACGCGCCGTGCAGCGCCTGCACCTCGTCGAACATGCCAACGTTGCGGGCGCAGAACGCGGTGCCGGCCTTGAGCCCGTCGCTGCTCTGCTCGTTGGCGAGCTGGGTCACGTAGTCGTCGTGGGCCTTCTGCCCGGAGCGGCCGTAGGAGCGCGAGAAGTAGGTGTTCAGCGCCTTCTCCTGCACGCCGAGATCGGCGTGGAAGCGGTTGATGAACGCGTTGTACCGGGGCTGCACGCCACACGACAGCGCCGTGACCATCAGCTCGCTCTTCAGGCCCTGCATGTCGAACGCCGTGCGATCGGCGGGGCGGGTGCACTGCTCGGCGGCGGCGGCGAGCTGGCTGCCCAGCAGGCCGGCGGCGAGTAGGCCGGACATCAGGATACGCATGCGGATCTCCCAGGACCGAGGCAGGTCCAGCGTCGTGCGCTCAAATCCCTGCCATGAAGCACCGTGCGAGCTAGACCGGCTACGGCCTGGAAATGCAACAACAAAGTCCACACGCCCGCCATGTCATGCCGCCACTGTTGCAGCCATGCTGCACGGCGTGGCGCCCTGCGGAGGGGCATGTAGCGCACCGTAGTTCCTTCCGGCAAACCCCCGGGTGAATCGCGGGTGACGCCACCTATCCCTACGCGCCGCGCCGGGCTATCCGTGTCGCCATGGGAGGGGTGCATGCTTGCGCCCGTCCAGGCGACAGGCCGGGCAGTGGAGACAGGCAACGTGACAGGCGCAAGCATTCGGTTCGGTGTTCCCGCGGCCCTGGTGGGGATGGCACTTCTGCAGGGCTGCGCGCGGAAGCCCACCATCGTGGAGGCGGCGCCCCCGGCTCCTGACCTCTACGGCCGCGTGCCGGCCCGTGCCTGCGAGGTCACGCCGATCGTGCTGCGCGACGGCGGCGAATCGAGCACGACGATGACGGTGACCAACGACGGCGGCTACTGCGCCGCCGCCCTCGCCGACGGGGCCGGGCATCCGTTCGAGGTCGGCCTGGTCACTGCGCCGCCCGTCCATGGCAAGCCGCTGATCCACACCGTGGGGGGCAAGACCGACATCGACTACATCCCCACCCGCGGCTTCGTCGGCAGCGACAGCTTCATCGTCCGCCTGCGCACCACCAAGGTCGACAGCCTGCTGCACCTCACCGTGGTCGTGACGCCGGTGGGGGAGGCCTACACGTCCGGCCACCCGGCACCGCCGACCCGATAGGCCGGCCACAAGCCGGCAAGCACGACCGGGCTCCGCCCAGATCCGCCAAAGGCCCCTTCCTCAAGCATGACGGCCTTTGGAAACCCTTTCCTTGAAGCAAGTGGCTTCCAAAGGCCTGCCTCTGGCGGAGCCCGGAGGTGGCAGGGCCCCTGGCCCTGTCCCGTCTAGGCTGCCGCCGCCTCCGCCCGGGGCAGCATCGCCAGCAGTCCGTCCAGCCCGACCCGTGTGCAATAGTCTCCGAACCCCTCGTCGACGGTGCCGTGCTCGGCCCAGGCCCCCAGAAGCGGCGCCAGTGTCGGCACCACCTCGGCCGCCTCCACCTTCTCCAGCAGCTTGAACGACAGCCGCGTGCCGGCGAAATCCCCGCCCACGTACAAGGCGTAGAATCCCGGCATCCGCCCCACCATGCCGATGTCGCCGGAGTAGGAGCGGCAGCAGCCGTTCGGGCATCCGGTGATCCGCAGGCTGATCTGCCGCTCGCCCAGGCCGTGGCGCGCCAGCACCGCGTCGATCCCGGCCACGAACTCCGGCTGCACCCGTTCCGCCTCGGTCAGCGCCAGGCCGCAGGTCGGCAGTGCCGGGCACGCCAGGGCGAAGCGCGCGAACGACGTCATTGCCTCCGCCGCCACCACGCCGTGCCCGCGCAGCAGCGCGTCAAGCGCCTCGCGGTCCTCGCCCCGCAGGTTGGTCAGCAGCACGTCCTGTTGTGGCGTCATCACCGGGTCAGCCCCGAAGCGCTCGACCGCCTCGCGCAGCGCGGTGCGGATTCGCGCGCCGCCCTCGTGGTCCGCGATCCGTCCCGACGGCACCGGCACGCCGAGCCACCACAGCCCATCGCCCTGCTCGTGCCAGCCGAGCAGCTCCGGAACCCGCAGCGGCGGCAGCGGACGCGCAGGCTCCATCTCGCCGCCGTAGTACTCGGCGAGCGTGCGCTCCACCCACTCCGGCCCCTGGTCCTCCACGACATACTTGAGTCGCGCCCGGCGCCGGTTGGTGCGGTCGCCGTGGTCGCGCTGCAGCCGGATCACCGCCTCCACGCCGCGCAGCAGGTCCTCGGCCGGCACGAACGCGACCGGCGTCGCCAGGCGGGGGAAGGTCCGGGCGTTGTTGTGGGTCATGCCCTGTCCGCCGCCGAGCATGAAGTTGTAGCCGAGCAGCGTGTCGCCGCGCCCCTCGTCGTCGAACACCGCGACCAGCCCGAGGTCGTTGCTCAGCACGTCCACCGTGTTGTCCGACGGCACCACCAGGCCGATCTTGAACTTCCGCGGCAGGTAGGTCTCGCCGTACAGCACCTCGGTCTCATCCACGCGTGGGTCCGGCAGCTCGTCCATGAAGATCTGGTAGTACGCCCGCGAGCGCGGTCGCAGCGCGTCGGCCAGCCTCCGCGCGTCGGCGTGCAGCCGCAGGTGCTGCGCGTCGCGCCGCGGGGCGGGGGTCGCCATCACGTTGCGGCTCACGTCGCCGCACGCGTTCATCGTGCTCAGCAGGGTGTGGTTGATGGCCGCGACCGCCGGCTTGAGGTCGCCCTTGAGGATGCCATGGAACTGGATGCCCTGGCGCGTGGTGATGCGCAGCGTCGAGTTCGCCCGGTCGTCGGCCAGCCGGTCCAGCCCGAGGTATTGCGCGGCCGTCATCTGCCCGCCGGGCATGCGGACGCGCAGCATGAACTGGTACTCCTTCTCCATCCCGGCCTGCTTGCGCGGGGTGGAGGTGTCGCGGTCGAACTGCTCGTAGCTGCCGTGGAACTTGAGCAGGTTGTAGGCGTCCTCGCTGACCTGGAGGCCGCCCTCCGCCAGCTCCTCTGCCAGCCGGCCGCGCAGGCCGTGGCTCGCCAGCTTCAGATGCTCCACCGCGGATAGCTTCGCCTCGGCCATCGCCGCCTCCATCCGTTCGCGCCGGGAAACCGGCCGCGCCTTCGTGTCCGCCGCGAGGCAGAAAGCAAGGCCGGGCTCTGCCCGGACCCGCCAGGGGCGAGCCGCCCCTGGACCTGCTCGACTTAAGCAAGGCCGGTCCAGGGGCGGCTCGCCCCTGGCGGAGTTTGAGGCGGAGCCCTCAACCTTGCCTGCTGCCTCAGTCCTCGCCCGCAGCCGCCATGGCGGGCTGCTCCACCATCCGCAGGTAAGGCTTCAGCGTGACCCACCCCTGCGGGAAGCGTTTCGCCGCGTCCTCTTCCGACACTGCCGGCGAGATGATGACCTTCTCCCCCGGTGTCCAGTTGCCGGGCGTCGTCACCTTGTGGGCATCGGTGAGCTGCAGGCTGTCCAGCACCCGCAGCACCTCGTCGAAGTTGCGCCCGGCACTGAGCGGGTAGCACAGCGTGAGCCGCACCTTCTTGTCCGGGTCGATCACGAACACGCTGCGCACCGTGACCGCGGGATCGGCGTCCGGGTGCACCATGCCGTACAGCGTGGCCACCCTGCGGTCCTGGTCGGCGATCATCGGGAAGTCCACCACCGAGCCCTGGGTCTCGGCGATGTCGGACTCCCAGGCGGCGTGACGCTCCGAAGGGTCCACCGACAGGCCGATCACCTTGACGCCGCGCCGGTGCCATTCCGGGGCGAGCCGCGCCACCACGCCCAGCTCCGTGGTGCAGACCGGCGTGAAGTCGCGCGGATGGCTGAACAGCACCGCCCACGAACCGCCCAGCCAGTCATGGAAGCGGATCCGCCCCCGCGTGCTGTCCTGCTCGAAGTCCGGCGCGATCTGTCCCAGCTGGATGGTCATGGCAGGCCCCGTGCTGCGCCGCGTCCTGCGTCGTTCGACCGCGCCGGCCGGAACTCCACGGGAACTGCCAGCGTATTGCCTCAACCACGCCTTGCGACCGTGATTTGGCGATCATATAGAGAAGCTGATCGGTTCCGCCAGCGGCCGGCGCAAACCGGCCGCTTCCGCCCGGCGCAGAAGGTCGTCGAGCGTCATCCTCTGCAACCGTTCGCACAGCGAGGCATCGAGCTCATGCCAGAGCTTGTCCACCACCGCATCCTGCAGCTCGCCACGCGGTCCGTCCTCGGCGCAGGAGTCCTCCGTCGTCGCGGTCCGCACCACGTCGCACAGGCAGATGTCGCGCCGCGCGCGACCGAGTCGGTAGCCGCCGCGCGGCCCGCGCACGCTCTCCAGCAGGCCGGAGCGCGACAGGGCCTGCAGCAGCGGCTCGATGCCGCGCCGCGCCAGCCCGGCGCGCTCGGCGATCTCGGCGGCGCTCACGGTGTTGCTGCGCCCGGCGTGGAACCCGACATCGAGCATGATGAGCACGGCCACCATCGCCCTGTCGCGGCGCACCAGCATCCCCATCTCCCTCCCAACGCACAGCCCCGCCCGATCGACGGACGCGACCCCAGACCGCTCGCAAGACGCTCTCTGAGACATGTGCCAACTCGCGCCGGATGTCACGTCAGATGAACGCATTTCCCAGGCAGACCGACGCCCTGCGCACCCGCGAGGCCCATGACGGCCAGCGTTCCGGCTCCGGGCTCCGCAGGCAGGCGGTCCAGCCGCGGGTGCCGCCGCGCGGCCGGATCTATGACAGCATCCTCGACACGATCGGCGGCACCCCGCTGGTGCGCCTGCCGCGCCTGGAGGCGGAGGAGGGGCTCGACGCTCGCCTCGCGCTCAAGCTGGAGTTCTTCAACCCGCTCGGCTCGGTCAAGGACCGCATCGGCCTGGCGATGGTGGAGGCCGCCGAGCGCGAGGGACTGATCTCGCCGGAGCGCTCCACCCTGGTCGAGCCCACCTCGGGCAACACCGGCATCGCGCTCGCCTTCGTCGCCGCGGCCAAGGGCTACCGCCTGATCGTCACCATGCCGGAGGGCGCCTCAGTGGAGCGACGCCGCATGATGCGCATCATGGACGCCCAGATCGAGCTGACGCCGACGCAGACCGGCATGGCCGGCGCCATCGCCCGCGCTGAGCAGATCGTGGCCGGCACGCCGGGCGCCTGGATGCCGCGCCAGTTCGACAACCCTGCCAATCCCGAGATCCACGCCGCCACCACCGCCGAGGAGATCTGGGCCGACACCGCCGGCCAGGTGGACGCCGTGATCGGCGGCGTCGGCACCGGCGGCACGCTCACCGGCATCGCCACCACCCTCAAGCCCCGCCGCCCTGGGCTGGAAGTCATCGGCGTGGAGCCTGCCGAATCTGCCGTGCTCAACGGCGACGAGCCCGGCCCGCATGGCATCCAAGGCATCGGCCCCGGCTTCCGCCCCGCGGTGCTCGACCTCGCGTCGCTCGACGCGGTGCTCACGGTGTCGGAGCGCAACTCGATTGCCGCCGCCCGGCGCTGCGCCCGCACCGAGGGCATCCCGATCGGCATCTCGTCCGGCGCCGTGCTGCACGCCATGCTCGACCTCGCCCGCGAGCCCCGTTTCGCCGGCAAGCTGCTGGTGGGCATCGTGCCCTCGTTCGCAGAGCGCTACCTGTCCACGGCGCTGTTCGCCGGCTTGGCCTGAGCCGCGTGGCTCTGTCCGACACCATGCCGCCCAATGCCGCGCCGCCCGCCTCCGAGCCGCCCGCCTCCGCACCGCCCGATCCGGCGTTGGCGGAGACGGCCGTACCGCTCGCCATAAGTCGGGCCGCGTATCGCGACGCGATGGCCCGGCTCGGCGCCGCGGTGAACGTCATCACCAGCGACGGCGCCGCCGGCCGGTGCGGCTTCACCGCCTCCTCGGTGTGCAGCGTCACCGACGACCCGCCCACCCTGCTGGTCTGCCTCAACCGCACCAGCCGCAACAACGAGCGCTTCAAGCGCAACGGCGTGCTCTGCGTCAACGTGCTCGCCGCCCGCCACGAGGCGCTGTCCGCCGCCTTCTCCGGCCCGCTGGATTCCGCAGCCCGCTTCGCCGCCGCGCGCTGGACGGTCCTGAGCACAGGCGCCCCGGTGCTGGAGGACGCCGGCGTCGCCTTCGACTGCCGCATCGCCCAGGTCACCGAGATCGGCACCCACAGCGTGCTGTTCTGCGAGGTGGAGGCCATCCGCACCGGCCAGGTCGAGGAGGCCCTGATCTACCTGGGCCGCGCCTATCACCACCTTGCCACGCCGGCCTGAGCGCCGGCTTGACAAAGTACCTACACCGGTCATCCGACGCGCCTTTCTGCGCTTCCGGTGGTCACGGCCCAGCGGCCGCTCCGCTCCGGTTCTCGAAAGACATGCCGGGCGGCGCGAAGGGGCGTCTCTGCTCGGCGTAGCGCATTCTCAAATGGGCTCTGAGCCGGGGCAACCTCGCCCTGGTCGTTCGGCATCAGTGGATCGCGGCCACCGGCATCGGTGACGCTGCCCGGACCCTGGCGTTCCCCGCCGCCGCGCCCCATCTCGCGTCCACGGAGCCGCCCGAGCGGGGCGGCAGACAGCGGGAGAACCACCATGAGCGTGTTCGGCAGCGCCAAGTCCGTCCAGGCCCCGGCCTACGAGGTCAGCCACGACGAGGCGGAGTGGCAGCAGCGCCTCACCCCCGAGCAGTACCGCGTGCTGCGCCGCCACGGCACCGAGCGCGCCGGCAGCAGCCCGCTCGACCGAGAGAAGCGCACCGGCCAGTTCCTCTGCGCGGGTTGCGACGCCGCTCTGTTCGCGTCCGAGGCCAAGTTCGACAGCGGCACCGGCTGGCCGTCCTTCACCGCGCCGGTCGCCGAGGCCGCCGTGGATACCCAGGAGGACCGTGGCCTGATGATGTCGCGCACCGAGGTGCATTGCGCCCGCTGCGGCGGCCATCTCGGCCACGTGTTCCCGGACGGACCGCGGCCGACCGGGCTGCGCTACTGCATGAACGGCGCGGCGATGAAGTTCGAGCCGGAGGCCTGAAGCAAGCAAGGTTGAGGCTCTGCCTCAAACTCCGCCAAAAGCCGAGCCTTTGGAATCCGGCACTTAAGCAAACGGGTTTCCAAAGGCCTCAGGCCTTTGGCGGGTCTGGGCAGAGCCCAGCCTTGCTTTCTCACCTAGAGCCTGTTATGGACTGACCGCCCGAGTCTACCCAGCTTGTGGGGCATGATGATTGCTCGCAGGCCGTATCCGTCTGACGTGTCCGATGACGAGTGGGCGCTTGTGGCGCCGTATCTGACGTTGTTGCGCGAAAGTGCCGAGCAACGCGAGCACCCTCTGCGTGAGGTGTTCAACGGGCTGCGCTACCTGGTGCGCTACGGCGTTGCGTGGCGGGCGATGCCCAACGACCTGCCGCCCTGGCACGCAGTCTACGACCAGGCCCGGCGCTGGCTGGCAGCCGGGTGCTTCGAGATGCTGGCCCACGACCTGCGCGCCGTGCTGCGTCTGGCTGCCGGGCGCACCGAGGAGCCGAGTGCGGCCGTGCTCGACAGCCGCACCCTGCGCTCCACGCCCGAGAGTGGCGCCAGGGCAGGGTGGGACGGATACAAGCGGACCCGCGGCTCCAAAGCTGCATCTCGCGGTGGACACGCTGGGCCACCTGCTCGCGCTGCACGTGACGCCCGCCAACGAGGGGGATCGCACCGCGGTGGCCACGCTGGCCGAGGCGGTGCAGGACGCCACCGGGCAGAACGTCACTCTGGCCTACGTCGACCAGGGCTACACCGGCGAGAGTGCGGCCGAGGCAGCCCAGGCGCACGGCATCGCGCTGGAGGTCGTCAAGCTGTCCGACGCGAAGCGCGGCTTCGTGCTGCTGCCCCGCAGGTGGGTGGTCGAGCGCAGCTTCGCCTGGATGGCACGCTGCCGCAGGCTGGCACGCGACTACGAGCGCCTGAGCGAGACCCTCACCGGCCTGCACCTCGTCGCCTTCACGATACTCATGCTCCGCCGCGCCGCAGACTTCGCCCTGGTCCATAACAGGCTCTAGACGCGCTGCACCACGTAACGCTCCGCCAGCGACGCCGCGATGTCGTTGGCGTGCAGCGGGTCGCGCGCCTCGACCATCACCTCCAGCTCCGCCGCCTGCACGCTGGCCGCCGCGAACAGCCGCTGGTGCAGCACCTCGATGATGTTGCCGCCCATCCCCCCGATCCGCCCGGAGATGTCGGCCAGCACGCCGGGCCGGTCCGGGATCTGCATCCGCAGCCGCAGCAGCCGCCCGTCGCGCAGCAGATTGCGCAGTAGGACATTGGCCAGGATTCGCGGGTCGATGTTGCCGCCGCAGATCACCGTGGCCACGCGCCGGCCGCGGAACCGCTCCGGGTGCGCCAGCAGCGCCGCGATTCCCGCCGCCCCCGCGCCTTCCGCGACCAGCTTGGCGCTCTCCGCCAGCAGCGCGATCGCGTCCTCCACGCCGCGTTCCGACACCCGCAGCACCTCGCTCACCCGTGCCCGGATCACCTCCAGCGGGAAGGCGCCGACCTGCGGCACCGCGATTCCCTCGGCGATGGTCGGCCCGCCCCACGGCGCCGGCGCCCCGTCCTCGCGCGCTGCCAGCGAGGCGTAGGCGTCCACCTGCACGCCGATCACCTCGACGTCTGGCCGCAGCCCGGCGATCGCCGTGGCGCACCCCGCGATCATGCCGCCGCCGCCGACCGGCACCACCAGCGCGTCGATGTCCGGCGCGTCCTCCAGCAGCTCCAGCGCCAGCGTGCCCTGTCCCGCCATCACCGCCGGGTCGTCGTAGGGATGCACGAACACCAGACCCTGCGCCTCCGCCAGCCCGACCGCGTGCGCCGCCGCCTCGGCGAAGTCCTCGCCGTGCAGCACTACCCGCGCGCCCCAGGCCGCGGTGCGCGTCACCTTGGCCGCCGGCGTGTGGCGCGGCATCACGATGGTCGCCGCGATCCCCGCGAGCTGGGCGTGGCGCGCCACGCCCTGCGCGTGGTTGCCGGCCGACGCCGCGATCACGCCGCGCGCCCGCTCGGCAGCCGTCAGCAACGCGAGCTTGTTGGCGGCGCCGCGCTCCTTGAAGGAGCCGATCGCCTGAAGATTCTCGAGTTTGAGCGTGACCTCCGCCCCGGTCGCGCGCGACAGCGCCAGCGAGGGCAGGGACGGGGTGCGCAGCACGCGGCCGGCGATCCGCACAGCGGCGTCCTGCACGTCGGACAGGCCGATCACGAAAGGAAGGCCAGGGCTCTGCCCTGGACCCGCTGGGGGCGAGCGCCCCCAGACCTGCGCACATAAGGAAGAACAGGCAAGCGCCTCAAACCCAGGTGTCCAAAGGCCCGGCCTTTGACGGGGTCCAGGGGCAGCGCCTCTGGCCTTCCTTGCCTGCCCAACGCGGGCCTCAGCCGAAGCGAAGTTTCAGGATCTCGTACGACCGGTCGCCGCCCGGCGCCGGCACGGAGATGGTGTCGCCCGCCTTCTTGCCGATCAGCGCCTTGGCAAGCGGCGAGGACACCGACAGGAGCTGGCGCTTCAGGTCCGCCTCGTGCACGCCGACGATCTGGTAGGTCGCCTCCTTGTCGGTCTCCTCGTCCACCAGCGTGACGTGGGCGCCGAACTTGACGTGGTCGCCCGATAGCGTCGAAGGATCAATCACCTCGGCCAGCGAGACGATCTCCTCCAGCTCCTGGATGCGGCCCTCGATGAACGACTGCCGGTCGCGGGCGGCGTGGTACTCGGCATTCTCGGACAGATCGCCATGGCTGCGCGCCTCGGCGATCGCGCGGATCACCGACGGGCGCTCCTCGCTGCGCAGCAGCCTCAGCTCGTCCTCGAGCCGAACCAGGCCCGGGCCGGTCATCGGAAATTTCTGCAAGTCGCGGAATCCTCAAGCAGTCTGGGTGCTAAGTCCGGGCGGTCGGTCCGGGGCGGCGGAACGGATGCACCGGGCGCGGCGGGACGTCCGGCCGCCCCAGGTCAGAACGATCCGCGAAAGTAGGACTGCAGCGGCGCGACTTCAAGCGTCCCCGCCCGCAGCGCCGCGATCGCGTGCACCGCCGCCCTGGCGCCCGCGATCGTCGTGTAGTGCGGCACCCCCATCGTCAGCGCGGAACGGCGGATGTCGAAGCTGTCGGTGACCGACTGCGCCCCGGACGCGGTGTTGATGACAAGCTGCACGTCGCCGGAGCGGATCGCGTCGACGCAGTGCGGCCGGCCCTCCAGCACCTTGTTGACCACGCGCGCGGCCAGCCCCGCGTCGCGCAGCTTCGCCGCCGTGCCCCGCGTCGCCAGGATGGAGAACCCCATGTCGATCAGCCGCCGCGACATCGCCAGCAGCGCCGACTTGTCGCCGTCGCGCACCGAGATGAACACCGTGCCCGAGTCCGGCAGCTTCACCCCCGCCCCGAGCTGCGCTTTTGCAAATGCCCGCTCGAACGAGGAGTCCAGCCCCATCACCTCGCCGGTGGACTTCATCTCCGGGCCCAGAAGGGTGTCGACGTTGGGAAAGCGGTTGAACGGGAACACCGCCTCCTTGACCGCGACGTGCGGCGCGATCGCCCGGTCGTCGAGCCGGAACTCTGCCAGCTTCGCCCCGGCCATCACCCGCGCGCCGATCTTGGCCACCGGCACGCCGGTCGCCTTGGCCACGAACGGCACGGTGCGCGAGGCGCGGGGGTTGACCTCGAGGACGTAGATGTCCTCGCCCTTGATCGCGAACTGCACGTTCATCAGCCCGACCACGCCGAGCGCCCGCGCCATCGCCTCGGTCTGCACCCGCAGCTCGCCCACGATCGCCGGCGACAGCGAGTACGGCGGCAGCGAGCACGCGCTGTCGCCGGAGTGGATGCCCGCCTCCTCGATGTGCTCCATGACGCCCGCGACGTAGACCCGCTCGCCGTCGCAGATGCAGTCCACGTCCACCTCGGTCGCGTCGTTGAGGTAGCGGTCGAGCAGGATCGGGCCGGACTCCAGCGACGCCTTGCCGGAGCGCGCCATGTAGCGCGCGAGCTGCGTGTGCTCGTGCACGATCTCCATCGCTCGCCCGCCCAGCACGTAGCTCGGCCGCACCACCACCGGGTAGCCGATGCGCTCGGCCACCGCCTCGGCCTCCGCGGCCGAGCGTGCCGTGCCGTTCTCCGGCTGGCGCAGGCCCAGCGTGCGCAGCAGCGCCTGGAACCGCTCGCGGTCCTCGGCGACATCGATCGCGTCCGCGCTGGTGCCTAGCACCGGGATGCCGGCCGCCGCCAGCGACTGGCTCAGCTTCAAGGGCGTCTGCCCGCCGTACTGCACGATGCAGCCGAGCACCTCGCCGCGCTCCTGCTCCCGCCGGACCAGCGCGGTGACGTCCTCGCCGGTCAGCGGCTCGAAGTACAGCCGGTCGGAGGTGTCGTAGTCGGTGCTCACCGTCTCGGGGTTGCAGTTGACCATGATGGTCTCGAACCCCGCCTCCTTGAGCGCGTAGGCAGCGTGCACGCAGCAGTAGTCGAACTCGATGCCCTGCCCGATGCGGTTCGGCCCGCCGCCCAGGATCACGATCTTGCGCCGGTCCGTGGGGTCGGACTCGCAGGCCGGCACGCCGAAGCCGCCCTCGTAGGTCGAGTACATGTACGGCGTCGCCGAGCGGAACTCCGCCGCGCAGGTGTCGATCCGCTTGTACACGGCCCGCACCCCCAGCCGCTCGCGGGTCGCGAACACCTCCGGTTCCGCCAGTCCCGACAGTCGCGCAAGCCTGTGGTCCGAGAACCCCAGCGCCTTCAGCCGGCGCATCGCCCCCGCCTCGCCGGGCAACCCGTCCCGCTCCACGACCCGCTCGGCCGCGACGATCTTCCCCAGCTCGCGCAGGAACCACGGGTCGAACTTGCAGGCCTCGTGGACGTCCTCCACCGACAGCCCCGCCCGCAGCGCCTGCGCCGCCATCAGCAGCCGGTCCGGCCTCGGCGTGGACAGCGCCGCGCGGAACGCGTCCGCCCCGCCGTCGCCCGGCGCCTCCACCGGGTCGAGCCCAGCCAGCCCGGTCTCCATCGAGCGCAGGCCCTTCTGCAGCGCCTCGGCGAAGCTGCGCCCGATCGACATCGCCTCGCCCACCGACTTCATCGCCGTGGACAGCAGCGCCGGCGTGCCCGGGAATTTCTCGAAGGTGAACCGCGGGATCTTCACCACGACGTAGTCGATCGTCGGCTCGAAGCTCGCAGGCGTCGTGCGGGTGATGTCGTTGCTCAGCTCGTCGAGCGTGTAGCCCACCGCCAGCTTGGCCGCGATCTTGGCGATCGGGAACCCCGTCGCCTTGGACGCCAGCGCCGAGGAGCGCGACACCCGCGGGTTCATCTCGATCACCACCATCCGCCCGTCGGCCGGGTTAACGCCGAACTGCACGTTCGACCCGCCGGTATCGACGCCGATCTTGCGCAGGCAGGCGATCGAGGCGTCGCGCATCCGCTGGTACTCGCGGTCGGTCAGCGTCAGCGCCGGCGCCACGGTCACGCTGTCGCCGGTGTGCACGCCCATCGGGTCCACGTTCTCGATCGAGCACACGATGATGCAGTTGTCCGCCCGGTCGCGGACCACCTCCATCTCGTACTCCTTCCACCCCAGCACGCTCTCCTCGATCAGCACCTCCGTCGTCGGCGACGCCGCCAGCCCCGAGGCCACGATCTGCTCGAACTCCTCGCGGTTGTAGGCGATGCCGCCGCCTGTGCCGCCCATGGTGAAGCTCGGCCGGATCACCGTCGGCAGCCCCACCAGCGCCAGACCCGCCCGCGCCTCCTCCAGCGTGTGCGCGATGGCGCTCCTCGGGCTCTCGATGCCGATCTCAGTCATCGCGTCGCGGAACTTCAGCCGGTCCTCGGCGCGGTCGATCACCTCCGCCGTCGCCCCGATCAGCTCGACGCCGTGCCTGCGCAGCGTGCCCGCCGCGTCCAGCCGCATCGCCACGTTCAGCGCCGTCTGCCCGCCCATCGTCGGCAGCAGCGCGTCCGGCCGCTCGCGGAGGATGATCTTCTCCACGATCTCCGGCGTGATCGGCTCGATGTAGGTCGCGTCCGCCAGCCCCGGGTCGGTCATGATCGTCGCCGGGTTGGAGTTCACCAGGATCACCCGGTAGCCCTCCTTGCGCAGCGCCTTGCACGCCTGCGCGCCGGAATAGTCGAACTCGCACGCCTGGCCGATCACGATCGGGCCTGCGCCGATGATCATGATCGAGGCGATGTCGGTGCGCTTGGGCATGGGGAGGCTACCTCGGACAGGAAGGAAGGCCAGGGCTCTGCCCTGGACCCGCCAGGGCGAGCCGCCCTGGACCGGCTTCTCTTGGGAGATGGGGATCAAAGGACCCCAGGTCCTTTGCGGGTCCGGGCAGAGCCCGGCCTTACTTGCTCTCGTCCATCATCGCGACGAACCTGCGGAACAGGTGATGGCTGTCGCTCGGCCCCGGACTCGCCTCCGGGTGGTATTGCACGCTGAACGCGCGCCGCTCCTGCGCCGCGATCCCCTCGTTGCTGCCGTCGAACAGCGAGCGATGCGTCACCACTACCCCCTCCGGCAGCGAGGCATCATCCACCGCAAAGCCGTGGTTCTGGCTGGTGATCTCGACCCGCCCCGTCGCCAGGTCCTTGACCGGCTGGTTCGCGCCGCGGTGCCCCCGCTCCAGCTTGTAGGTCCTCGCCCCCAGCGCCAGCGCCAGGAGCTGGTGCCCCAGGCAGATGCCGAACACCGGCACCTCCCGCGCCAGCACCCCCTGGATCGCCGGCACCGCGTACACCCCCGTCGCCGCCGGATCGCCCGGCCCGTTGGACAGGAACACCCCGTCCGGCCGGTGGCGCAGGATGTCCTCCGCGCTCGCATCGGCCGGCACCACCGTCACCCGGCACCCCGCGTCCGCAAGGCAACGCAGGATGTTGCGCTTGGCGCCGTAATCCACCGCAACGACGTGGCGGCGCGGCGCGTCCTGCCGCCCGAACCCGTCCGGCCAGGCCCACACCGTCTGGTCCCAGGCGTAGCTCTGCGTGCACGACACCTGCTTCGCGAGGTCCATGCCCTCCAGCCCGGGCCAGGACCGCGCCCGCTCGATCAGCGCGTCGACGTCGAAGCGCCCGTCGCGCGGGTACGCCAGCACCGCGGTCGGCGGGCCGCCGTCGCGGATGCGGATGGTCAGGGCGCGCGTGTCCACCCCGGCGATCCCCGGCACGCCCTGGGCGAGCAGCCACGCGTCCAGCGTCTGCGCCGCCCGCCACGACGACGGCTCGGTCAGGTCCTGCTGCACCACCAGGCCGAGCGCCGCGATCGTGGTCGCCTCCAGGTCCTCCTGGTTGGCGCCGACGTTGCCGACGTGCGGGAAGGTGAACGTCACGATCTGCCCGGCATAGGACGGGTCGGTCAGCGTCTCCTGGTAGCCGGTCATCCCTGTGCAGAAGCACAGCTCGCCCACGCGCCCGGCCGCCGGCGCCCCGGCCTCCCGCCCGGTGTGCGCGCCGAAGCCGCGCCCCCAGAACGTCGTCCCGTCCGCCAGCACCAGCAGCGCCGTCGCCCCCTCCGGCGGGGTCACGACCATCGGGTCGGTCTGGTCCGGCATCTGCGAGGCGCTCCGTGGAGAGGTCGTGGGGATCGTCTGCGGCACCGCGGCAGGCTCGGGCGAGGCGCGGTCCGCCGCCTGCATCTCGGCGAAGCTCAGGCCGCTCGCCTGGATCACCGCCCCCCAGTGACGCGTCGGGATCGCGCCTGCCTGCCGCCACTTGCGCACCGCCTCGGTGCCTACGCCGGTCAGCCGCGCGGTCGCATCCGCGCCGCCGAGCTGAGCGATGATGCTGTCGATCGTGTCCATGACGCAGTCTAGTGGGAAGCGACTTCCCACGACAACTCCCGACTCCGTGAGCGGGACGTAATCTCCCAGGCAAGGCAGAAAGCAAGGTTGAGGCTCTGCCTCAAACTCCGCCAGGGGCAGCGCCCCTGGACCTGCCTTCCCTAAGTAAAGCCAGTCCAGGGCGGCTCGCCCTGGCGGGTCTGGGCAGAGCCCAGCCTTGCTTGCTTGCTTCCTTCCCGGCCCGGCCCGCCGCCGTGCTAAGACCTACCTCCGCCCGGCGCAGGCTGCGCCCGAGGAGACCGTGCCATGGCCGACACCCCCCTGCGCGACCGGTTCGCCGACATGCTCAAGGCTGCGATGCGGGCCCACGACGCGCTGCGCACCTCCACGGTGCGGATGATCCTCGCCCGGGTGAAGGACGCCGACATCGCCGCGCGCCCGAAGCTCGACCACGTGGCCGACGACGACGTGCTCGGCCTGCTGCGCGGGATGGTGAAGCAGCGCCGCGAGTCGGTGGAGCTGTACGTCCTCGGCAACCGCCCGGAGCTGGCGGAGAAGGAGCGCGCCGAGATCGCGATCATCGAGGAGTTCCTGCCGGCCCGGCTCGACGACGCCAGCCTCGCCGCCGCGGTGGACACGGCGGTGGCGGCGGCGGGGGCCGCGAGCGTGAAGGACATGGGCCGGGTGATGGCGGAGCTTCGGGCGCGGCACGGCGCCGCGCTCGACATGGCGCGCGCCGGCGCGCTGGTGAAAACCCGACTTTCCGCGTGAGCCGGGCTGCCCCTACCCGGGCCGGCTGAGCCGCGATGGCGCTGCCGCCCCACTTCCTCGACGAGTTGCGCGCGCGCACGCCGATGTCCGGCCTGGTGAGCCGCCGCGTCAAGCTCGCCCGCTCCGGCCGCCAGTGGAAGGGCTGCTGCCCGTTCCACGGCGAGAAGTCGCCGTCGTTCTACGTGTACGAGGACGGCTACCACTGCTTCGGCTGCGGCGCGCACGGCGACGCCATCAGCTTCGTGATGCAGACCCAGGGCTCCGGCTTCATGGAGGCGGTGCAGTCGCTCGCCGCCGAAGCGGGGCTCGACGTGCCCAGGTCCACGCCGGAGGCCGCGGAGGCGGAGCGCCGCCGCCTCGACCTGCACGGCGTGCTCGACGCGGCCTGCGCCGCCTACCGCCGCCGCCTGCGCACGCCGGACGGGGCGGGCGCGCTGGCCTACCTGCTGGGACGCGGTCTGAGCGAGGCCACGATCGAGAGCTTCGCCCTGGGCTGGTCGGGCGAGGGCAGGGGGGCGCTGACCGCCGAGCTGGCGCCGCGGGGCGTCACCGCGGAGCAGCTTCTGCAGGCCGGGCTGCTGCGCGAGCCGGAGGGCGGCGGTCCCCCGCGCGAGCTGTTCTTCAACCGGGTGATGTTCCCGATCCGCGACCGCACCGGGCGGATCATCAGCTTCGGCGGCCGCACCCTCGGCGACGGCCAGCCGAAATACGTCAACGGCCCGGAGACCGAGCTGTTCTCCAAGCGCCGCACCCTCTACGGCCTGGACCGCGCCCGCGATGCCATGCGGCCGAAGCCCGGGACCGAGGCGGCCGAGGTGGTCGCGGTGGAAGGCTACATGGACGTCATCGCCCTGCACCAGGCGGGCTTCGGCGCCGCGGTGGCCCCGCTCGGCACCGCGCTCACCGCGGAGCAGATGGAGGCGCTGTGGCGCCTGTCGCCGGCGCCGGTGCTGTGCTTCGACGGCGACACCGCCGGCACGCGGGCGGCGGCGCGCGCCGCCGACGTGGCGCTGCCGCTGCTGGGCGTGGAGCGCAGCCTGTCGATCGCCACCCTGCCGAGCGGCCAGGACCCCGACACCCTGGTGCGGCAGGGCGGCCCGGCCGCGTTCCGCGCCGTGCTGGCGGCCAGGACGGCGCTGCCGGCAGCGATCTTCGCCCTGACCCGCGCCCAGGTCGGCGACGGCAGCGAGGAGCAGCGCGCCCGTCTCGCCCAGGCGCTCGACGACAAGGCGAAGCTGATCCCGCACGCCGCCCTGTCCTACGAGTTCCGGCAGACGTTTCGCGGCCTGCTGAACGCCCAGCGCCAGGCGGCACGGGCTCGCCGCGGCGACGGCCGCGGCGGCACGAATTTCGGCGGCGGAGCCTCCGGCGGCGCCAGGACGGGCGGTTCGGGCCGCGGCGCCGCGAGCTTCGGCGCGCCGGGACTGGCCGGGCCGCGGCACCACGCGCCGTTCACCGAGCCCGACGCCGCCGCGGAGCGCCGCCGCCATCTTGCGGCGATCATGCTCTACCACCCCTCGCTGGTGCACGACGTGGAGGAGGCCTGGTGCTCGCTGGCGTTACCCGAGGCGCAGGCGCGCGTGCGCCACGCGGTGCTGGCTTGGTCGGAGCACGCCGCGGAACTTGACTCGCCAGCCCTGATTGCCCACCTGCACTCTTCTGGCCTGGGGGACGAAGTGGCCCGTATCACGTCCTCGCAGCCCCTGCCGCTCTCGGCGCCCGCTCTTGCGGACGCCATGCCGGCCGAGGCGGAGGCGGCGTGGTGGCATTATTTCGGGCAGTTAAACCTGGCCGAGCTGGAGCGCGAGGTCGAGGCCGCCGCCATTGCGCTGCGAACCTCGATCACCGAGGCGACCAGCCGGCGCATGATCACCCTCAAGGGTGCGCTGAACCGTCTGCGCGCCGGGGAGCAGGGCGAGGAGCCCGGACTCTGACCCAGGATGCGTGCAGGGAATGCCAAACACGCACGCAGGGATTGAAGACAAGGCAGTGCCTCGCCTTCTGGCAGGACAGTAGAACATCGGAGTGAGTTGAGCATGGCGACGAAGCAGGCTGGGACCGCAGAGGGCGCCACCGCCGACCAGGACGCCGACACCACGCTGCTCGATACCCAGTCCGCCGCCGTCAAGCGGCTGATCGCCCGCGGCAAGGAGCGGGGCTACATCACCTTCGACGAGCTGAACGCCGTCCTGCCCCCGGACCAGATGTCGTCCGAGCAGATCGAGGACGTGATGGCGATGCTCAGCGAGATGGGCATCCAGGTCGTCGAGAACGAGGACGAGGACGGCGGCGACGCCCCCAAGCCGGAGAAGCCGGAGGGCGAGGCCGAGACCGAGGGCGGCGGCGAGTCGGCCGGCAACGTTGACGAGGAGAGCCTCGGCCGCACCGACGACCCGGTCCGCATGTACCTGCGCGAGATGGGCAGCGTCGAGCTGCTGTCGCGCGAGGGCGAGATCGCGATCGCCAAGCGCATCGAGGCCGGCCGCGACATGATGATCGGCGGCCTGTGCGAGAGCCCGCTGACGTTTCGCGCCATCATCGCCTGGCACGAGGCGCTCAAGGGCGGCCGGATGCTGCTGCGCGACATCATCGACCTGGAGGCGACGCAGGGCGCCGGCGCCCCGCCGCCCGAGGAGGTCAGCGAAGGCGCCCCGGACGGGGTGGCCGACAACTTCGAGGCGGAGAGCCGCGAGGAGATCGAGGACGGCGAGGAGGGCGAGGGCACCAGCCTGTCGCTCTCGGCGCTGGAGGAGAAGCTCAAGCCTGAGGTGATCGCCAACTTCGAGGACATCGAGGCGCTCTACAAGAAGCTGCACAAGGTGCAGGCGCGCCGACTCGACAGCTTCACCAGCGGCGAGGAGATCAGCTCGCGCTCGGAGAAGAGCTACGACAAGCAGCGCGACGAGCTGGTCGGCAAAGTCGAGCAGGTCCATCTGCACAACAACCGCATCGAGGAGCTGGTCACCCAGCTCAAGCAGCTCAACCAGCGCCTGAACCAGCTGGAGGGCCAGCTGCTGCGCGCCGCGGAGAGCTGCAAGATCTCGCGCGACGACTTCCTCGCCCGCTACCGCGAGCACGAGCTGGACCCGAACTGGCTGGAGCAGATGTCCAGCCTGCCGGGCAAGGGCTGGAAGGTGTTCGCCGCCAAGCACTTCGAGCAGGTCGCCGAGCTGCGCTCCAGGATCGGCGCGGTGGCCAGCGACACCGGCCTGCCGATCGCCGAGTTCCGCCGCGTCTATGCCACCGTCAGCCGCGGCGAGCGCGACAGCGCGCGCGCCAAGAAGGAGATGATCGAGGCCAACCTGCGCCTCGTGATCTCGATCGCCAAGAAGTACACCAACCGCGGCCTGCAGTTCCTGGACCTGATCCAGGAGGGCAACATCGGCCTGATGAAGGCGGTCGACAAGTTCGAGTACCGCCGCGGCTACAAGTTCAGCACCTACGCGACCTGGTGGATCCGCCAGGCGATCACCCGCTCGATCGCCGACCAGGCGCGCACCATCCGCATCCCCGTGCACATGATCGAGACCATCAACAAGCTGGTGCGCACGAGCCGTCAGATGCTGCACGAGATCGGCCGCGAGCCGGCGCCCGAGGAACTCGCGGAAAAGCTCGGCATGCCGCTGGAGAAGGTCAGAAAGGTCCTCAAGATCGCCAAGGAGCCGATCAGCCTGGAGACGCCGATCGGCGACGAGGAGGACAGCCACCTCGGCGACTTCATCGAGGACAAGGCGGCGATCATCCCGCTCGACGCCGCGGTGCAGGCCAACCTGCGCGAGGCCACCACGCGGGTGCTGTCCTCGCTGACGCCGCGCGAGGAGCGGGTGCTGCGGATGCGCTTCGGCATCGGCATGAACACCGACCATACGCTGGAGGAAGTCGGCCAGCAGTTCAACGTCACCCGCGAGCGCATCCGCCAGATCGAGGCCAAGGCGCTGCGCAAGCTCAAGCACCCCAGCCGCAGCCGCAAGCTCCGCTCGTTCCTGGACGATTGAGGCCGCCGACGTGCTGCACTCCTCGCCGGCGGCGCGCGAGCCGGTCACCCGGATCGGCGTCACCGTCACCTTCCTGCGCATGGCCGGGCGGCCCGTCGCCCCCGCTCGAGCCCTGCCGCAGGACACCGCGCTGCTGCGGCTGCCGCGCTGCTCGGTGCCGTTCTACCGCTACCTCTACGCGGCGGTGGGCGGCGGCCACGCCTGGTGGCTGCGGCGCATCATGCCCGACGACCAGCTCGCCGCCCTGCTCGCCGACCCGCTGGTGTCGATCCACGTGCTCTACCGCGGCGGGGAGCCCGCCGGCTTCTTCGAGCTGGACGGCCGCAACAGGCCCGACATGAACCTCAGCTATTTCGGCCTGATGCCCTGGGCGATCGGCACCGGCCTCGGCACCGCGTTCCTGCGCGCCGCCGTGGACCTGTGCTGGGCGCAGGACCCGCGCATGGTCACCGTCAACACCTGCTCGGCCGACCACGTCAACGCCCTGCCGGCCTACCTCGCCGTCGGCTTCCGCCCCATGCGCAGCGTGCGCGAAGTCTGGGACATCCCGGACCGGCTCGGCATGACTCCGCCGCGGCACCTGCGCGTGTAGGGAAGAAAGGCCAGAGGCTCTGCCTCTGGACTCCGCCAAAGGCTCGCCTTTGGAAACCTCGACTCGGGCCTGCGGCATGCCCCCCGTCCTCGTCTGCCTTGCCCAAAGGAGACCGGTCCAGGGGCGGCTGGCCCCTGGTGGGTCCCCGCCTTCAAGCAATGGGCAGAGCCCGGACTTGCTTCCTACCCCGGGTGCGCCGCGACGAACGCCTTGATCGCCGGCGCGATCGTCTCGCGGAACCTGCGCCCGTTGAACAGCCCGTAGTGCCCGACCCCTGCCTGCTCGTGGTGCTCGTGCATCGGCCCCGGCAGGGCGTGGCACAGCGCGTGCGCCGCGCGTGTCTGCCCGAGCCCGGAGATGTCGTCGCGCTCGCCCTCGATGGTCAGCAGCGCGGTGCGGGTGATGGCGCCCGGGTCCACCGGCCGCCCGCGCGAGACCATGGTGCCGCGCGGCAGGCTGTGCTCGTGGAACACGGTCTCGATGGTCTGGAGGTAGAACTCCGCGGACAGGTCCATCACCGCGAGATATTCGTCGTAGAACGCCCGCTTGGAGCCGAGTGACTCGCCGTCGCCCTCCACGAGGTGCTGGAACATCGCCCAGTGCGCCTCGACGTGGCGGTCCATGTTCATCGACAGGAACCCGGCGAGCTGCAGGAACCCGGGATAGACCGGCCGCATGCAGCCGATCGTGCCGAACGGCGCGGGGTGGATGACGTGACGGCGGAACCAGGCGATGTCGTGGCGCTTGGCCATCTGGTTGACCGCGGTGGGCGCCTCGCGCGTGTCGACCGGCCCGCCGATCAGGGTGATCGTCGCCGGCGCCAGCAGGTCCGCCTCGGCGTTCATCAGCGCGGCCGCCGCCAGCACCGGCACCGCCGGTTGGCACACCGCGACGACGTGGGTCGCCGGCCCGATCAGCTGGGTGAAGGCGATGACGTACTCGATCGCGTCGTCGAGGTCGAAGTTCTCGTCCAGCACGGACACGTCGCGGGCGTTGCGCCAGTCGGTGACGAACACGTCGTGGTCGGGCAGGAACGCCTCCACCGTGCCGCGCAGCAGCGTCGCGTAGTGCCCCGACATCGGCGCCACGATCAGCAGCCGCGGGTCGTTCGGCCGCGACGCCACCCGGCGGAACCGCCTGAGGTCGCACCAGGTGCGGCGCGCGACCACCTCCTCGCACACCTCGACCTCCTCGCCGTCGATCGTGGTCCGGTCGAGCCCGAAGCTCGGCTTGGCGAAGGAGCGGGTGGCGTGCTCGAAGCTGTTGAGCCCGGCGGCGACCAGCGCGCCCATCGGCGTGCCGCGCAGGGGATTGCCGGGGGCGTCGAGCAGGCCCATGGCGTGGTCGACCACCAGACGAAGCGGCGCCAGCGATTGCCGCTGCCATTCGTACATCTGGTAGAGCATCCGCGTTCCCCCGTTTTGCGGCGCACTATGATGACGTCGGGCCGGGGCAGACAAGGCCGCAGGCTCCTGCGCCGTCCCGTCACCCTCTGGATCGATCGATGACTCCCGTTTCCGGGTCGCTGCGCCGCCGCCGTCACGCCGACCTCCGGCCCGCGACAATCCCCGCCACTCGCTCCGGCCGATGAGACCCGGCTGGATGCGGTCCGACGCGCTGTTGCTGGGCGGCGCGCTTCTGGTTGCGCTGCTGCTTTTGGAACCGCTGCTGATGATCCCGCTGCACGTCCCGCTGAACTACAACGAGGGCTGGAACGCCTATTTCGCCGCGCGCGCGGTCGGCGTGGCCGCGGGACCGCTCTACCCGGCGGACGGGCTGGCGTTCAACAACTACCCGCCGCTCTCCTTCTACGCGGTGGGCGCGCTCGGACGCTACGGGGTCGGCGACATGATCGTCGCCGGCCGGATCGTCGCGGCCGCGTCGCTGCTGGCGTCGGCGGCGCTGGTCGGGACCTGCGTGCGCAGGCTGGGCGGCGACCGGCGCGGCGGCCTGGTGGCGTCGGGGCTGCTGCTGCTGTTCTCGGCCACCTTCTTCCGCGAGTACGTGGCGATGGACGACCCGCAATGGCTGGCGCACGCGCTGATGCTGGGCGGGCTGGCGGTGCTGCTGCGGGACCAGGCGAGGGGACGCATCCCGGCGGGTCGGGTGGTGGCGGCGGCGCTGCTCGTGGCGGCGGGCGGGTTCGTCAAGCACAGCCTGGTCGGGCTGCCGCTGGCGGTGACGGTCTGGCTGGCGCTGGCGCGGCCGCGGGTGGCGGCGACCTGGCTGCTGGCGGCGGTGGGCAGCGTGGCGGCCGGGCTGCTGGCGACCGCGCTGCTGCACGGGGCGGACGCGTTCGCCGACGTCCTCCGGCACCGCCGGGTGTTCCGGGCCGGCCGGGCGGCCCGGGCGCTCGGCGCCCTGGCGCCGCTGCTGCCGATGCTCTGCGTCGCCGGGCTGGGCTGGCGGACGCGGCGCCGCGACGACCGGGCGATGCCGTCCCCAGGACCGTCCGGAGGATTGTCCGCAGGTCCATCCCCGAGCCTGTTCGCGGGGCTGTTCGTGGCGATCTCGCTGCTGACCGGGATCGTGCAGCGGCTGGGGGAAGGCGTGAACTTCAACGCGCATTTCGAGACGCTGATCGCGCTGTGCCTGGCGGCCGGGCTGGCGGTGTCGCGCGTCTCGGCCGCCGGGCTGGCGGGGCGCGGCCGCCTCGGGCCGGCGGCACTGGCCACGGTGGCGGCGCTGCCGGCGCTGGCGCTGGCGCCGTGGCTGCTGGCGCGGTCCTGGGAGCAGGCGGCCGGCCGCCAGGCCCTGGCGCGGTCCTGGCAGCCGGTGATCGAGCGCATCAGGGCGGCGCCGGGCCTCGCGGGCTGCGAGATGCCTTCGCTGTGCTTCTGGGCGGGCAAGCCGCTCGCGGTGGACCAGTTCAACCTCGGCCAGAGCCTCGGCGCCGGAGGGTCGATCGACGGGTTCGACGCGCTGGCGCGCACCCACGCGTTCGGGGCGTTCGAGTATGGCCGCGACGCCTATGTCCGGGCGACGACCGCCGGACCGCATTTCCGTGATCCGCTGATCGTGGATCTGCTGGCGCGGGGGTACGCCCTAGCGGCGACGGGTCCGGACGGGGCGGTGCTGCTGGAGCCCCGGCAGGCCACGGCAAGCCGTGCCGAATGACCGACTGGTGCGCGCGGCCGCAGCTCCCCATACCAGCGGTCGGGATCGCTGACGCGCAGGCAAGCAAGGTTGGGCTCTGCCCAAACCCGCCAAAGGCCTGAGGCCTTTGGAAACCCCTTACTTGGTAGTGGATTCCAAAGGCTTACCTTTGGCGGAGTTTGAGGCAGAGCCTCAACCTTGCCCGCTTCACCGGCCCCGCGTCGGAGCCGCCGGCACTACTCCCCGTATCTCGCCACGAACATCTCCAGCCGGTCCATCGCCTCGTGCAGCCGTGCCGGGCTCTTGGCGTAGCACAGCCGCGTCAGCCCTTCCGCGCCCGGCCCGAACGCCTCGCCCGGCGCCGTGCCGACCTTGCCCTCGACCACCAGGCGCTTGCAGAACGTCAGCGTGTCGGCGACGCCGTCGACGCGGAACATGCTGTAGAACGAGGCGCTGTTCGGCACCGCCTGCACCCGCGCCATGGCCCCGAGCCGCGACTCGGCGATCGCCCGCCCGGCCCGGCAGTAGTCCAGCAGCTCGGCCACGAACGGCTCGCCGTCGCGCAGCGCCGCGATCGCGCCGGCCTGCAGGAAGGTGGGCGCGCCGCTGGTGTTGAACTGGATCAGCTTCTCGAACGCCGCCGCCTGCCCCGCCGGGTAGGTGATCCACCCCAGCCGCCAGCCGGTCATCGCCCAGGCCTTGGAGAAGCTGTTGACCACGTACACCGGGTCCTCCGGCTCCGCGATCTCCAGCATCGAGGGCGCGACCGGCCGGTCGTACACCAGCCGGTGGTACACCTCGTCGGCCAGCACCGAGAGGCCGCGCGCCCTCGCGAACGCCAGCACCGCCTCCTGCTCGGCCCGCTCCATCACCCACCCGGTCGGGTTGCCCGGCGAGGCGAAGCAGATCGCCCGCGTGGTGGCGTCGCAGGCGTCGAACAGCGCGTCCAGGTCCAGCGACCAGCCCCGCTCGCCCGGCCGCAGCGTCACGGTGCGCACCTCCGCCCCCGCGATCGCCAGCGCGCGCAGCAGGTTCGGCCAGCACGGCGAGACCGAGACCACGCTGTCGCCCGGCCCCACCAGCGCCTGCGCCAGCAGCACCACCCCGTTCATCCCGGAGCTGGTCAGCGCCAGGCGGTCCTCCGCCACCGGCCGGCCGTACAGCCGCAGCAGGTAGTCCGCGAGCGCCGAGCGCATCGCGACCACCCCGCGCCCGTGGCTGTAGAAGGTGTCGCCGGCCCGCAGCGAGGCGACCGCCGCCTCGCTGATGAAGCCCGGCGTCGGCAGGTCGGCCTCGCCGGCCCACAGGCCGATCACCTCGGGATCGTGGCGGCCAAGGCTCCAGACCTCGGAGATCAGGGAGTCCTGCAGGGCGTCGATGCTCTCGCGTATGGGGCGCAAATCCGTGTCTCCGAAGGGAAGCAGAGCCAGAGGCCCATTGCCTGGAGGGGCCTCCGGATTCCGCCAAGGGCCGAGCCTTCCGGAGCCCACCTTCAAGGGAAGCAGGTCCGGGGGCGCCGCCCTGGGCGGGTCGCCGCCTTCAGGCAGCGGGGCAGGGCCGTGGCCGGGCTTCCTTGCTCCCCGGATTGACTTTTGACCACCCGTTCCCAGACCAGATGGCCATGATCGCCACCGTGCATCCCCCCGAGACACCCCTGTTCGAGGCCGTGATCGTGCCGCACCGCAGCCTGTCGCGCCGCGGCACGCTGATCCTGGTGGGCGCGATGTGCTCGCTGGGGCTGGTGGTCACCGTGGTGTTCACGCTGCTCGGCGCCTGGCCGGTGGCCGGGTTCGACGTCATCGACGTGGCGCTGGCGGTGCTGCTGCTGCGGATCAACGGCCGCGCCAGGCGGGCGAGCGAGACCCTTACCCTGACCGATCGCGCGCTGCACGTGGTGCGCCGCGACCCCGACGGACGGCAGACGCGGCGCAGCCTGCCGCCCGGCTGGCTGAACGCGGTGCTGGAGGAGCGGCAGGGCCGGGTGCCGGCCCTGTGGCTGGTGGCGCGCAACGCCCGCGAGGAGGTCGCCGCCGCGTTGGGCGAGACCGAGAAGCGCGACCTGGCGGCCTCGCTGCGCGCGGCGTTGCACCGCAGCCGCAACCCCGTGTTCGACAACCCGCAGCTTCGCGACGACACCGCCGCCGCGCCCGACCCGCACCCTGCCGCATCCGGCAGCGGAGCGATGCAACGGCCCTGGGACGGACTGGCCGCCGCCGCGCGTCCGGCGGGATCCGACACTCCCGCCTCCTGAGCCGGCCGACTCCGGCGTCGGACCAGCCGTCTCGCACGCAAGGCCCGGGTTCAGGCGTCCTGCGGCGTCATCGACTTGATCAGCTCGAACACGCGCTTGCGCACCGTGGTGTCGGTGATGCGGTAGTAGGCGCGCACCAGCTCCAGGGTCTCGCGACGGTTCAGCGTGTCGTCGCCGCCGCCAAACCCCTGCTGCTGCTCGGCGAAGCCGCTGTAGGCGCTGCGTGGCGGCGCGCCATGCGAGGCGGTGAGCTGGTCGGGCATGTCGTCGAAGAAGAAGCTGATCGGCACGTCGAGCACCCGCGACAGATCAAACAACCGCGAGGCGCCGACGCGATTCACGCCACGCTCGTATTTCTGCACCTGCTGGAACGTCAGGCCGAGCGCCTCGCCGAGTCGCTCCTGCGACATGCCCATCAGCGTGCGGCGCAGCCGGATGCGGCTGCCGACGTGCACGTCGATCGGGCTTGGTCGACTTTCGCGGTCCCCGGTCTCTCCGGGAAGCATGTCCTTGCCGAGGTCTGAGGGTCGCGCCATGAGCAAACAATCCTTCGGGGAGACGCGCCAAACGCCGCGCGCGGTATCAGGTTGTGACTCGGTCTTTTTGATGAGTGCAAGAAGGTTAACGACACAACCCTGAATTGTCAACGATCTCACGCGTTGGCAGAAGCAGTCTAAAAAATTAGCTTTTCATTAAATCCTGAACGACGCCGCCCCCTTGCGTCGCCCCATCCCCAGGCCGAGCGCCGCCGCCGCCAGCGCCAGCAGGATCGGGATCAGCAATCCCAGACGGGCATAGGCCGTGGGCGGCAGGTGCCCCGGCAGCGTCAGCACCAGCGTGCCCGACCGCACCAGCCCGAGCCGACCCTGCTCGCGCCCGAAGCTGTCGAAGGCCGCGCTGATGCCGGTGTTGGCCGCGCGCACCAGCGGCAGGCCCTCCTCCACCGCGCGCAGCCTGGCCGAGGCGAGGTGCTGCCTGGGGCCGGTGCCGAGCCCGAACCAGGCGTCGTTGGTCACCTCGACCAGCCAGTCCGGACGGTCCGCCTGGTCCACCACCTGACTCGGGAAGATGGTCTCGTAGCAGATCAGCGCGCCGTACGGCGGCACGCCGGCGACGTGCTGGGTGACGATCCCGGCGCCCGGCGCGAATCCGCCGCCCGGCACGAGCTGCAGCAGCGGCAGCCAGGACGGCACGTACTCGCCGAACGGCACCAGGTGCGACTTGTCGTAGGTCGCGCCGATCGTGCCGTCGGGCAGCACGGCCACCAGGCTGTTGCGCGGCCGCCCGGCGTCGTCGAAGCGCACCGTGCCCACCAGCGAGGCCAACGCCGGGCCCGCGGCCGAGCGTGCCGCCCCGGCGATCGCCAGCCGCGCGTCCAGGTCCTGCGCCAGCAGGAACGGGCTGGCGGTCTCCGGCCAGACCACCACGCTCCGTCCCATGGCCGCGGTACCCGTCCGCGCGCCAGCGGGCGCGACGCCTGCCTGCGGCCCAGGAGCGTCGGGCAGGGGGCCGCCCTGCGCGGCGACCCTGGATCGTGCCGCCTCCGCCATGCCCTGGCGGGTAAGGTCGAGGTAGTGCCGGAACGTGGCCTCCGCCCAGGCGCGGTCGTGCTTCTCCGCCTCGGACACGTTGCCCTGCGCCACCACCACGGTCAGGCCCGGCAGGCCCGGCTGCGGCTTGGCCAGGCGCACGATGCCGAAGCCCGCCCAGGACAGCAGCACCGCCACCGCCGCCAGCACCGCGCGCCGCCCCAGCAACGGCGCCACCGCCACCAGCACGGTGGCCAGCGTCAGGCCGTGCACGCCCACCGCGGAGGCCGGCTGGATCATGACGTCGCCGAGCGGCCCCGCCAGCGCCCACACGCTGCCCAACGGGTTCCACGGGAAGCCGGTGAGCACGAACTGCCGGGCGATGTCGGCCAGCGTCCACAGCCCGGCGAACAGCATCGCCCGCCGCCACCCCGCCGGGGCCAGGCGCGAGGCCGCGCACGGCAGGGCGATGAACGGCGCCAGCCCGGCCGCGGTGATCGGCACCGCGAACGGCACCAGCCACCAGAACTGGTCCGCCTTCACCAGGATCGCCTCGGTGATCCAGTACAGCCCGACGAGGTGATGTCCGAACCCGAAGGCGTAGCCGCGGCGGAACGCCGTCCTGGCGCCCGGCGCCGCGTCGATCAGGGTCAGCAGCCCGGGGAAGCTCAGCAGCAGCACCGGCAGCAGCCCGAGCGGCGGCAGCGCCAGCGCGGACAGCGCTCCCAGCCCCAGCGCCGCCAGGTCCGCCCGCCATCCCTGCAGCAGCCACAGCCGCCGGCGCAGACGCTCCATCCGCCCCGATCCGAGCGCGCCGCGCCCATGGCCCGGCGGCGCCGGCGCCGCCCGGTCCGCCGACGCCGCGATCACGTCCTGGCGTGGCCCGCGCTCAGACATGCCCACGCCCGCACCTGCCGCGCCCGGACCTGCCACGCCGGGACATGCCGGACCCGGACGGGCACGGGCCCGGACGGGCCTGCGCCGGCCGGCAGCCGCCGGCAGCCCGGGAGAGGGCAGGAGATGGCATCGCGAGCCCGAGACACGGGCCGACGTCTGCCGGAGGCGGCACGAACACCCTCACCGCTCAGTCGTGCGCGTCGCGCAGCTGGTAGTGGCGATAGTACTTGTCGGTGACCAGGTCAGTCTTGACCACCACGGCGACGTCGGTGGTGTTGAACTGCCGGTCGATCACCGCGCCGTCGCCGACAAATCCGCCCAGCCGGAGGTAGCCCTTGATCAGCGGCGGCAGGAGGGCGGGGGGCTTGCCGGTCTCGATCAGCTCGGGCGCCATGCGGCGCATCTCCACGCGGCGTCCCGGCAGCGCCACCGGGCGCAGCGCCGGCGGCGCGAGATGATTGTAGTACAGGTAGGTCAGCTCGGTCGCCAGCCGCTCCGGGTCGACGCCAGGCAGGCTGGCGCAACCGAACATCACCTCGATGTGGTGCAGCGACACGTAGGCCGCGATGCCGCGCCACAGCAGCTGCATCACCGCGCCCGACCGGTACGCCGCGGTCACGCAGGACCGCCCCAGCTCCAGCGACTGCCCGGAGAAGCGCAGGATCGGCGAGATGTCGTACTCGTTCTCGGAGTAGAACCGGCCGAGCTGCGCCGCCGCATGCTGGCGGATCAGCCGGTAGGTGCCCACCACGCCTTCCGGCCCCGGCCCGATCGCGTGGTCCACTACGAGCAGATGATCGGCCACCTCGTCGTAGGCGTCGGTGTCGCGCTGCGTGGCGCGCGCCTCGGTGCCGGGCTCGGCGCCCATCTCGTCGTAGAACACCCGGTAGCGCAGCGACTGCACGGCGTCGATCTCGGCGGCGCTGGTGGCGATGCGCACGCCGAGATGGCCGGCACGCAGCTCGCCGAAGCCGCGCGGCGCCTCGCGGGTCCAGTCCTGGCCCAGGCGGGACTGCGCCGTCACCGGGCCGACCTGCCATGCCGGGGGGCGTCCCCGGCAGGCGCCGCAGACACCGCGCCGCGCTCGTCGGGCGCATCCGCCGCGGTCTGCGGCCGCGCCGCCGTCGCGACCGCTGCCGCGCGGCGCCGCGCCGGAGCCGGGGCGGCCACCGCCGGCGCCACCGGCTTGCGGCCGTACAGCTCCAGACGATGCGACACCAGGTCGAAGCCGAGCCGGGTCGCGATGCTGGCCATCAGCCGCTCGTGTTCCTTGTCCTCGAACTCGATGACCCGCCCGGTGTCCACGTCGATCAGGTGGTAGTGCCGGCCATGCTCGGTTGGTTCGTAGCGCGCGCGGCCGCCGCCGAAGTCGCGCCGCGCCAGGATGCCGTTCTCCTCCAGCAGTCGCACCGTGCGGTACACCGTGGCGATGGAGATCCGGCCGTCCAGCGCCGCCGCGCGACGGTAAAGCTCCTCCACGTCGGGATGGTCCTCGGCGTCCGACAGGACGCGGGCGATCACGCGGCGCTGCCCCGTCATCTTCAGGCCCTTGTCGACGCACAGGCGCTCGATGCGCGATTCCATCGGGATTCCAAGCAATCGGTGACGCGGTCCGGGCGGCGGGCAAGAGCACGGGACGCGGAACGGCGCAGCTCCCGCCCCGACACCGGGTCCGTCCCGTGCGCGGGCGGCTTGCCCGACACGACCGGGGTAGCCGATCCTGCGCCGTGTTGTCGACTCAGGCGCCGCCCCGCCGTGGTTCCTCGGGATGCCGCCTGCCGGCCTCCCGGCGAGCCGGGCCGATGCACCTGCGCCCAGCCTTGCCGAAGGTGGCCGCAGCAGATCCGCACTGACCCGCCGAGCGGCAGGCCCTTCCAGGCACGCTGGTTTGCGGGGAGAGTCCGGAGGGCCGACCCTTGGCGCAAGCCGGGGGCACAGCCCTCGGTTTCGCTGTCCTGCCGTGCCTGGTGCCGGCATGCCGCCGGACGCGTCTACTTGCGGGCGCGCGGCTTGGTGCCGAGGCCGATCTTCTTGGCGAGCGAGGAACGGTGACGTGCGTAGTTTGGTGCGACCATCGGATACTCCGGGCCAAGCTGCCAGCGGTCGCGGTACTGCTCGGGCGTCATGTCGTACGCCGTCTTGAGATGGCGCTTGAGCATCTTGAGCTTCTTGCCATCCTCGAGACAGATGATGTAGTCGGGAAACACCGACTTCTTCGCCGGCACGGCAGGTTGCGGCCGGTCCGCCACGGCAGGCTCCTTGCCGATGCCTTCGAGCGTCCTGTATACCTCTTGGATCAGCGCGGGCAGTGTGTCGGAAGGAACGGAGTTGTTGGAGATGTGCGCAGACACGATTTGCGCGGTCAGTTCCAGGACGCCCGTGCTCACGGCTTCCTCGGTCATCGGCCGATCCTTTTCGACTGTTCGTCTTGCGGGTATAGGATCGCCCTCGCACGTTTCGCAACGCGTCTTTTGCGGCTTCGGGCGATTGCACTGATGCCGCAGGCGATTGTGGCCGATCTGTCTGTCGACATCACGCGCGATACATGCCCGATGACGTTCGTGCGCACCCGGCTCGCGCTCGACCGCCTCGCCCCCGGCCAGGTGCTCCAGGTCCGGCTCCGGGGCGACGAGCCGCGGCGCAACGTGCCGCTCACGGCCAGGGCGCAGGGCCACGGCGTGCTCGACGAGAGCACCGACGCTGCCGGTGTCGTGACCCTGTTGCTGTGCAAGGGCGGCATCGCGGCATAGCGCCGCCCGGCATGCTCGCAAGGCCGGGCTCCCCCCCGACCCGCCCAAGACCCCTGCTTCAAGCATGGGGTCCTCAGAAACCTCCCTCTCATGTTAACGCCTCTTGAGAGCGACCGGTCAGGCAAGCAAGGTTGAGGCTCTGCCTCAAACTCCGCCAAAGGCTGGGCCTTTGGAATGCCTTTCTGAAGGGAGGGGTTTCCAAAGGCCCCTGGCCTTTGGCGGGTCTGGGCAGAGCCCAGCCTTGCTTTCTGATGGGTCAATGTCAGGAGCTGCCGGTATCAAAAGCGGACTCCAAAGGCTCAGCCTTTGGCGGAGTTTGAGGCAGGGCCTCAGTCTTGCTGTTTTCTTGCCTGGTGCACCGCCCGTGGGCCGTGCAAGGCAGACTGGTCCGACATGCCGCATCAATGGCTGGCCGGTTCAGCTTTCATGCCCGCGGGTGGTCCGGCGGCAGAGCACCCGGCGCCGCCCCGCGCCGCATCACCAGCGCGTCGCTGCCGCCGGGATAGTAGCCCGGTCGCCGCCCGATCTCGAGGAATCCGGCGCGCCCGTAGAGCGTCCGTGCCGCCGCGTTGCCCGGCGCCACCTCCAGCACCACCGCCGCGGCACCCCGGCGGGCCGCCTCCGCGAGTGCCGCCGCCAGCACCTCGCCTCCCACGCCGCGGCCTCGTGCTCCCGGCAGCACCGCCAGCGTCAGCAGCTCCGCCTCGTCGCCGGCGACCCGGAGCATCGCCATCCCGCCGACAGCCGACAGCAGGGCGAAACACCCCGGCGTGGACAGCAGCGTGGCGATCGCCGCGGCGTCCCAGCGCTCCGCCGGCGGGAACGCCGCGCCGTGGATCGCCGCCAGCGCGTCGGCGTGCGCCGTACCCGCCGCGACGACGCCGGCGGGCCCGTCCGACGCGCTGCCCGCCCGCACCCGGGTTCAGGCCGGGACGGGACGCAGGCCGCCGCGCGGCAGGCTGGCTTCCGGCGGGTCCACGTACAGCGGCAGCACGGCGCGGGGCGGCAGCGCGCCCTCCACCCGGCGCTGCGCCGCCGCGGCCAGCGCTACCGCGTCCGGGCCGGTGCACGGGCCCAGCAGGACGTCGTCGCCGCGCGCCGCCAGGCGCCGCGCAACCTCGGCGGCGCCGACGCCCGCCACCAGCACCGGCCCGCCGGTCGCCGGCAACTCGTCGAGCGGCGCCGAGCGCGCCACGCCGTCACGCTCCAGGAACACCCGGCCCGCACGCCCCGGCGTCGCCACCCAGAGCGCCAGCCCCGTGGCCCCGACCTTCTCCGCCAGCGCCTCGCCTCCGGTCACGCCAACCAGCTCCGCCCCGCCGGCGAGCGCCAGCCCGTGCGCCAGCGACAGCGCCGCCCGCAGCCCGGTGAAGCTTCCCGGCCCGACGTTGGCAACGATGCGGTCGAGCCGACGCCCGTGCGAGGCGAGCAGCCCGGCGACCACGCCCGGCAGCAGCGACGCCTGCCCGTATGGCGCGTCCAGCACCTGCTCGGCCAGCACCAGGTCGCCGTCCAGCAGCGCCACCCGGCAGCACGGCAGCGCGCAGTCGAGCACCAGGATGCGTGGCGACCTGGCCGGGTCGCGGCCCAGGGTCACAGGCCCAGGGTCACGGAAGGCGGACCCGGAGGGGATCGTGGGACCGGTGGTGCATGTCGACGGTGGTGCATGTCGAGGGAGGCCGACGGGTGATCGCAGGCGCGGTTCACAGCAGGACACAGGCCTCGTCGAACTCCAGCCGCGGCGCGCGGTCGTGCTCCGCCGTGGCGTCGGCGTGGCCGAGGCAGGCCAGGAAGTTGCTGCGCCAACCCCGCCCGGCCATGAACACGGCGTCCACCCGGTCGCGGTCGAACCCCGACATCGGCCCGACATCCAGCCCCACTGCGCGCGCCGCCAGGATCAGGTAGCCGCCCTGCAGCGTGGAGTTGCGCACCGCCGTCTCCTCCGCGAGCAGGGCGTTGCCCGCGAACCAGGCGCGGGCGTCGCCCTGCGGGTAGAGCCGCGGCAGCTGCTCGTAGAACTCGGGGTCGTGCGCGACCACCGCGACCACCGGCGCCGACATCGCCTTGTCGACGTTGCCAGCCGAGAGCGCCGGGCGCAGCCGCTCCTTGGCGTCGACGGTGCGCAGGAACAGGATGCGCGCCGGCGAGGAGTTCGCCGAGGTGGGGCCGAACCGCATCAGGTCGTAGAGCGCGCGCAGCACGTCGTCGCCCACCGGCTCCGCGATCCAGCGATAGCGGCTGCGCGCGGCGCGGAACAGCGTGTCAAGCGCCTCCGCGCCCAGCGCCGGCATCGGCTACAGCTCGACCTGCTCCACGGACGTCACCTCGGGGACGTAGTGGCGCAGCATGTTCTCGATGCCATGCTTCAGCGTGGCGCGCGAGGACGGGCAGCCGGAACACGCGCCCTGCATGTGCAGCAGCACCACGCCCTTGCTGTAGCCGTGGAACACGATGTCGCCGCCGTCGCCGGCCACCGCCGGGCGCACGCGGGTATCCAGCAGCTCCTTGATCTGCTCGACGATCTCGCCGTCGGCAGGATCGATCTCGGTCGTCGTGGCCGCGACCTGCTCGCCCTCGATGGTGGCGCGGCCGGAGACGAAGTGCTCCATCACCGAGCCCAGCACCTGCGGCTTGAGCGAGGGCCAGTCCGTGGCGTCGCTCTTGGTCACGGTAATGAAGTCCGCGCCCAGGAACACGCGGGCCACGCCGGACAGCTCGAACAGCGCGGTGGCCAACGGGCTCGGCACGGCGGCCTCGGCGCTGGCGAAGTCGGCGGTGCGGGCACCCATCACCTCGCGGCCGGGCAGGAACTTCAGCGTCGCGGGGTTCGGGGTGTCCTCGGTCTCGATGAACATGCGTGGGCTCCGGAAGCGGACCGACACGGTCCGGATGCCCGGTATTTGGACAAGGACACGGGCGGGGGCAAGGGCGGCAGCGAGAAAGGCCAGGAAGCAAGGCCGGGGCTCTGCCCTGGACCCGCCAGGGGCAGCGCCCCTGGACCGGCGCAATGAGGGATGTCGGCACCCTGGGCAGAACCGTGCCACTGTGCCTTTCAAGGGGTTTCCAAAGGCTCGGCCTTTGGCGGAGTCCAGAGACAGAGCCTCTGGCCATTCTTACTCCTTCAGCGCTGCTTCCACCGCGGCCGCCACCGCCAGCAGCCTGCGGTCGCCCATCGTCTCCCCCACCAGCATCAGCCCCGCCGGCGGGTCGCCCACGCGGTGGCACGGCAGGCTGATGGCGCAGCGGTCGAGGAAGTTGGCGAGCGCGGTGTTGCGCAGCACGAGCTGGTTGACCCGGACGTACTCCGACGGGTCGTCGAGCGCGCGGATCGCCGGCGCCACGATCGGCACGGTGGGCATCAGCACCGCGTCGAACGGCGCGCTCAGCAGGTCCATCCCGCCCTGGAACCGGGCGCGGGCGGCCAGGGCGTCGATGTAGTCCGCGGCGCCGAAGCCCTCGCCACGCTGCATCCGTGCCCGCACCTGCGGGTCGTACGAGTCGCCGGAGGAGCCCAGCCGCTCGCGGTGCACGGCGTACGCCTCGGACGTCACCATCACCGCGTTGGCGTGCGAGCGGGCAACGGACGCGAACACCGGCACGTCGAGTCGCGTGAGCCGCGCCCCTGCCGCCTCCAGCCGCCGCAGTGCCGCCTCCCACGACGTCGCGGTCGGCGCGTCCAGGCCGTCCAGCACCAAGCCCTGCGCCACCGCCAGCCGCAGCCCGGAAGCCGCAGGTTCCGATGCCGCAGGTCCCGATGCCGCAGGTTCGGGCAGCGGCACCGGCGCCTCGCCGGCCAGCAGGGCGTCGATCGTGGCGCAGCACGCGACGCTGTTCGCCAGCGGGCCGATCGAGTCCAGGGACGGCGCCAGCGGGAAGGCGCCTCGCAGCGGCACCCGGCGCGCGGTCGGCTTGAACCCCACCACGCCGCAGAATGCCGCCGGGATGCGGCACGACCCGCCGGTGTCGGTGCCCAGCGCCGCCAGCGCCATCCCGTCCGCCACCGACACCGCCGCGCCGGACGAGGAGCCGCCGGGGATGCGCCCGGTGGCGCGGTCCCACGGGCTCGACGGCGTGCCTTGGTGCGGGTTCAGGCCCAGCCCGGAGAACGCAAACTCGGTCATCGCCGTGCGCCCGACCGCGACCAGCCCGGCGGCCAGCATCCGGCGCACCGACTCGGCGTGCCGCTCGGCCGGGGCGGCGCCCGCCAGCACCCGCGAGCCCGCGGTGGTGACCTCGCCGGCAACGTCGAGCAGGTCCTTGAGGCTGAACGGCACGCCGGCCCAGGGCGTCGGCGCGCGTCCGGCGCGGCGCAGCAGATCCGCGGCGTTGGCCGACGCGCGCGCGGCGTCGGCGTACACCGTGACGAAGGCGCGGCCGCCTTCGCCCAGGGGATCGGCGATCCGCGCCAGAGAGGCCTCTACCAGCGCGCGGGAGGTGGTCCGGCCGGCGTCAAGGTCGCGTGCCGCAGCGTCGAGCGTGTCCATCCGCCCAGCCTGGCAAGCCCCACCCCGCCCGGCAAGCCCGGACCTGGTTGCAGCAAGGCCGGGCTCCGCCGAAGGCCCCCTTCCTCAAGCATGGGGCGTCTGGAAAGGCGTTTATGCACTTTAAAACACAAGGTCCAACATCTTGTGCCTGAAGATACCGGAACATCCAGAGTAGACTTTACTTATAGTATTTGTAGTGCAAAAAGGATAATCGCCTTTGGAAACCCTTCCCTCAAGAAACGGATTCCAAAGGCCTGCCTTTGGCGGAGTTTGAGGCGGAGCCTCAACCTTGCTTGCTGCCTTGGCTCCGGTGATTGCGGCAGCGCATACATGTTTCACGTGAAACATCCGTGCGCGGCCGCAACGGACCGCCCGGGCCGGCTTTCGCCCCGGGTCGGGCTGGGGCAGGGTGGCACCATGTCGCGCCGTCTCGTCGTCACCCCGGAGCTGATGCTGCGCGCCTACGGCGCCGGGCTGTTCCCGATGGCCGAGTCGCGCGACGACCCTGCGCTGCACTGGTTCGACCCGGAGGAGCGCGGCATCCTGCCGCTCGACGCGTTCCACTGCCCGCGGCGGCTGATGCGCACGGTGCGCGCGGGGCCATACGAGGTCACCGCGGACCGGGAGTTCCCCCTGGTGATCCAGGGCTGCGCGGCGGCGGCCCCGGGGCGCGAGGGCACGTGGATCAACGGCGACATCGAGGCCCTGTTCACCGAGCTGCACCGACGCGGCCACGCCCACTCGGTGGAGTGCCGCCTGGGCGGGGCGCTGGTCGGCGGGCTGTACGGCGTTTCGCTCGGCGGCGCGTTCTTCGGGGAGAGCATGTTCAGCGTGGCGCGCGACGCCTCCAAGGTGGCGCTGGTGCACCTGGTCGCGCGGCTGCGCCTCGGCGGCTACCGGCTGCTCGACACGCAGTTCGTTACCACGCACCTGTCGCAGTTCGGCGCCCGGGAGATCCCGCGCGCGGAGTACCACCGGCGCCTCGACGCCGTGGTCCGGCTCCCGGCGTGCTGGCTCACGGAGATCCCGGCCGAGGCGCTGACGGGGGAGTTCGACGCGATGCAGGGCGAGGGCGGCGCCTCGGAGTAGCGGCTGCGGTGGCAAGGCAGCAAGGCTGGGCTCTGCCCAGACCCGCCAGGGCGAGCCGCCCTGGACTGGCTTTGCTGAAATACTGGATTCCAAAGGCGAGCCTTTGGCGGAGTTTGAGGCGGAGCCTCAACCTTGGCTTCCTTGCCGGCCTAGCCCGCCATCCGCGCCATCTCGCGGCGCACCCCTGCGGAGTCGGCCACCGGCTCCGACCACGCGACGCGGCGCACGTCGTCGTCCAGCGCCAGGTCGCACCCGTCCGGGTCCGCCGCCACCATCCGCCAGGCACCGGGGGCGCCCCCCACCCGTGCCGCGATCCGCGCCAGGGCGTCCGCGTGGTCGGCGTTACAGTGTTCGAGGATGCCGGCCTCCGCGGCCTCAAGCGCCGCCGCTGCGTCAAAGCCGGGCACCAGGTCCTCACGCGTCAGGCGGTAGGCGCGCGCGAAGCCGCCGATGAAGTTCGCTCCGGACGGCTCGACGCGCCACAGCACGAAATCTGGCAGGTCTGCGTAGAACGCGGCATAGGGATGGCGGGCGAGCCAGCGCGCCCGCAGCCTGGGATCCGCGGTGGGCGCGGCGGTGCCGCTCACCGAGACGCGCGGGCCGGCCTGCGGATTGGGGTCATCGGTGCCGCCGCAGATCAGCAGGGCGCAGCGGCCGTCGGCGCGGAGCTGGCGCGTGTGCTCCGACAGGCCGGACAACAGCACCAGCAGCGCGCCGTCCACCGCTGTCGCCGGCGTCACAAGGGCGGCGAAGGGCTGGCCGCCGGCCTGGGTCGCCAGCGTGGCGGCGCTGCCGGCGCGCACGATCTTGCGCGCCTCCCACCAGGCGGGCTCGCCGGGCGCGCGGAGATCGGGGGCACGAAGGTCGGGGGCGTCGGGTTCCTGGGCCATGCTCGGCGTCTCCAAGGGGCTGGGGTGGCGTCTGCTGGAGGATCGGCAGGCAGCGCCGAAACGCAAGGCCGTGGCGGGCGGTGCGAGGAAGCAAGGCCAGAGGCGCCGCCTCTGGACTCCGCTCAAGGCGAGCCTTGAGAATCCATCTGTCTGAGGCAGGAGTCTTGTCGGTTCCACGTCACGGAAAGGGGCGTCCTGCCTTGCCGGTCCCCGGGGCATCGGGTCTGGCGGCCTTCGTGCCCGGCGTGGCAGCTCGACCGAGACGCGGGCCCCCAATTGAGCCACAATCCCGGCGCAGCGTCTCCCACTCGCAAGACCGCCTCCGCACATCCGGACATCGCTCCATGAAGCACACCATCGCCCTGGTCGACGACGACCGGAACATCCTGACCTCGGTGTCGATGACCCTGGAGCAGGAAGGCTTCGCCGTGCGCACCTACACCGACGGCGAGAGCGCGCTGCAGGGCATCACCGCCAAGCCGGTCGACCTCGCGGTGCTCGACATCAAGATGCCGCGCATGGACGGCATGGAGCTGCTGCAGCGTCTGCGCCAGCGCTCCGCCCTGCCGGTGATCTTCCTCACCTCCAAGGACGAGGAGGTGGACCAGCTGATGGGGCTGCGGCTGGGGGCGGACGACTACATCACCAAGCCGTTCAGCCAGCGCCTGCTGATCGAGCGCATCCGCGCCCTGCTGCGCCGCAACGACGCCTCGCGCGCCGAGGGCTCGGGGGCTGCGCCAGGGGGCGTGATGGTGCGCGGGCCGCTCACGCTCGACGAGACCAAGCACCAGTGCCTGTGGGAGGGCGTCGACATCGCGCTCACCGTGACCGAGTTCCTGCTGGTCAAGGCGCTGGCGGCGCGGCCGGGCATGGTGAAGTCGCGCGACCAGCTCATCGACGCGGCCTACGGCGAGAACATCTACGTCGACGACCGCACCATCGACAGCCACATCAAGCGGGTGCGCAAGAAGTTCAGGCAGGCCAGCGAGAGCTTCGACCACATCGAGACGCTGTACGGGATCGGATACCGCTACAAGGAAGGGTGAGGCAGCAAGCCTGGGCTCTGCCCAGACCCGCCAGGGGCGAGCCGCCCCTGGACCGGCACCTGAAGGGCCGAGGCCCATTGACCGGCGTGACGTGCCGCCGGCCCGAAGTGGTGGTTTCCAAAGGGCTCGCCCTTTGGCGGGTCCGGGCAGAGCCCGGCCTTGCTTCCTTAACGCTGCGCCAGGAGGCCCGAGAGTGCCCGACAGCCTCCCGTCCCGCGCGCCGCCTGCGGCGCTCGCCCCGCCCCCGAGCCTGCGCCTGCGATTCGTGTCGCCGCTGCTGCGCCGCATCCTGCTGGTCAACGCCCTGCCGCTGGCGCTGCTGGTGGCCGGGCTGCTGTACCTCGACCAGTATCAGAACGGCCTGCTGGAAGCCGAGGTGCTGGCGCTGCGGGAGCAGGCGAAGATCTACGCCGGCGCACTGGGCGAGAGCGCGGTGCGCACCAGCGACCCGACGGACCCGGTGCTGCTGCCGGAGCTGGCGCAGCCGCTGCTGCACCGTCTGACGGACCCCACCCCGAACGCCCAGGCGGTCCTGTACGCCGCCGACGGGCAGGTGATCGCCGACAGCCGGAAGCGCTCGGGCGCAGGCGGCAGCATCACCACCGAGCCGCTGCCGCCGGCGGTTGACCGCGGCGTGTTCCTGGGCACGGTGGAGCATGTCTACGACACCGTGCTGAACTTGCTGCCGCACGACCAAGACAGCACGGTGCAGATCAGCCCCGACGCCGCGGGGGCCGACTGGCAGCCCGACCCGAAGGAGGTGCGGATCAGCAGCCCGTCGGACAGCCGCGAGTTGCCGCCCTACGTCCGGCGCCAGGGCCATCGCCTGCTGGTCACCGTGGCGGAGCCGGTGGAGCGCAACCACCACACCGTGGGCATCGTGGTGCTGACCCGGGTGGCGCGCGAGGTGGACAACGCGCTGTTCACCATCCGCATGTCGATCCTGAGCCTGACCGTCATCGCGCTGGTGCTGACGGTGGCGCTGTCGTGGTACCTGTCGCGCACCATCGCCCGGCCGCTGCTGCGCCTGGCGCGCGCCGCGCACGACATGCGCGAGGGCAGGGGGCGGGCGGGCACCGTGTCGCGCCGCCTGCTGGGCCGGCGCGACGAGATCGGCGAGCTGGCGCAGGCGCTGTCGGAGAGCGCCACCGCGCTGTGGACGCGCATGGACGCGATCGAGCGTTTCGCCGCCGACGTCGCGCACGAGATCAAGAACCCGCTGACCTCGATCCGCAGCGCCATCGAGACGCTGCGCCGCATTGAGGACCAGGGGCAGCAGCGCCGGCTGCTGGCAATCATCAGCGAGGACGTGATCCGCCTCGACCGGCTGATCAGCGACATCTCGGACGCCAGCCGGGTGGACGCCGAGCTGTCGCGCACCGTGACCAGGCCGGTGGACGTGGCGCGGATGCTCGCCCTGCTCGCCGAGATCCACGAGGCGACGCACGATCCGGAGGACGGGGAGCCGCGCATGGTGCTGCACGCGCCTGCGGGAGGGGTGTCGGTGATGGCGGTGGAGGACCGGCTGGTGCAGGTGCTGCGCAACCTCATCGGCAACGCGCTGAGCTTCTCGCCGCCCTCTGGCACGATCACGCTGCGCGCCGCGGATGCGGGCGCGTGGGTGGAGATCGCCGTGGAGGACGAGGGTCCGGGCATCCCGGAGGCGAGGCTGGAGAGCGTGTTTGACCGCTTCTACACCGAGCGGCCCGCCGGCGAGCAGTTCGGCAAGCACTCCGGGCTCGGGCTGTCGATTAGCCGGCAGATCGTGGAGGCGCTGAAGGGGCAGATCAGCGCGGAGAACCGGCGTGGGCCGGACGGCACGGTGACGGGGGCGCGGTTCGTCGTGCGGCTGCCCAGGGCGTAGCGGCGCGGGACCGGAAGCTCCACCCGGACCCGCCAAAGGCCCGAGGCCTCTGGAAACCACTTCCTTAAAAAGTGGATTCCAAAGGCTTGCCTTTGGCGGAATTTGAGGCAGAGCCTCAACCTTGCCTGTCTCCCGTGCCGCGCGGGTGGCGCACCGCCGTGCTGCCGCCCGCCGGCCTTGCTCCCGGGCCGGCGTTTGCGCAGGGTGCGCAGCTCAGGAATCGGAAAGCCAATACCTTGAAAGACGCCGACTTTAAGGAGATCGCCAAGGAGCGCGAGGAGACCCTGCAGGCGCAGGCCGTGATGGCGCATGCCCAGCTCGACGCCCGCACCGTGTCGATGGTGCTGCTCGCGATGCTTGCGGTGTTCTACACCTTGTACTTCGCGGCCGAGATCGTGCTGCCGATCACGCTGGCAATCGTGCTGAATCTTCTGCTGTCGCCGGCGATGCGCTTCCTCACCAACCGGCTGCGCTTTCCCCGCCTGCTGGCGGCGCTGCTGCTGATCGTGGTGCTGTTCGGCGTGATGGCGATGCTGCTGTTCGCGATCTCGTTCCCGGCCTCGGAGTGGATCAGGAAGGCGCCCGAGGCCTGGCCGCAGATCCAGAAGAAGGTGTCCGGCCTCGCCGGTCCGATCGACATGGTGCGCCACGCCATGACCCAGCTTCAGCACTTCACCGAGCAGAGCGGCGCCGCTGTGGCAGGCGGCGGAGCGGGCGGGTCGGTCGGCGGGGTGGCCGGCGGAGTCGCGCCGCAGACGGCGCCGTCCGGCGGCGGCGGGATGCCGTCGGGCGTCGGCGCGGTGGGCGGCGCGATCCTGTCGGGCACGCGGGCCTTCCTGGGGCAGGTGTTCACGCTGGTGCTGATCCTGTTCTTCCTGCTGTCGGCGGGCGACAGCCTGCTGCACCGGCTGGTCGAGGTGCTGCCGAGCTTCGCCGACAAGCGGCGCGCGGTGGAGATCGCGCGCGAGATCGAGGGCAACATCTCGATGTACCTCGCCACCATCACGGTGATGAACCTGCTGGTGGGCACGCTGAACGGGCTGCAGGTCTGGCTGTTCGGCATGGGGGCGCCGCTGCTCTGGGGGACGGTCGCGTTCCTGCTGAACTACATCCCGATCCTGGGGCCGCTGACCGGCGTGGTGATCTTCCTGGTCGTCGGGCTGCTCACCTTCCCCTCGCCGTGGTTCGCGCTGGTGCCGGCCGGGGTGTACCTGCTGATCCACGTCATGGAAGGCGAGACCATCACGCCGATGCTGCTGGCCAAACGGTTCACGCTGAACCCGCTGCTGGTAATCCTGTCGCTGTTCTTCTGGGACTGGCTGTGGGGGGTGCCCGGGGCGTTCCTGTCGGTGCCGCTGCTCGCGGTGTTCAAGATCCTCTGCGACCACGTCGAGTCGCTGACGCCGATCGGGCACATGCTGGGCGAGAGCCAGGCGCGGCCGAAGAAGGCGTAGCGAGGCAAGGGAGGAAGGTCGAGGCTCTCTGCCTCAAACTCCGCCAAAGGCGAGCCCTTGGACTCCGTTTTTCAAGACAATGGTTTCCAAAGGTCCCGACCTTTGGCGGGTCCGGGCAGAGCCCGGCCTTGCTTGCTGCCGTGTCGCGCTTGCCACGGGGGCCGGCCCGGTCTGGCACGTTGCTTGCTGGTCCGCCGCATGGTCGCCTGAACGCCGGCCTGGTGGCGCATCGTCCAGGCCCGAAGAGCCGCATGGGAGGGCCTTCATATGGGCAGCCTGCCTGAATCCCGTGCATCCGTTGCCGGGCCACGCTGAGGCGGCATGGAGTCCGACCGCTCGCGCGACACGCACTGCCCGTACTGTGCCCTGCAATGCGGCATGACCGTGACCCCGGACGGGGCCGGCGGCCACGTGGTGGCGGGGCGCGACTACCCGACCAACAAGGGCGGCTTGTGCCGCAAGGGCTTCACCGCGGCCAGCCTGCTGGGCGCCGAGGGGCGGCTGCGCACGCCGCTGGTGCGTGACCGGCGCGGCACCAGGCTCCGGCCGGCGAGCTGGGACGAGGCGATGGAGCGCGTGGCCGGGGGCATCGCGGCGCTGCAGGCCGTGCACGGGCGCGACTCGTTCGCCCTGTTCGGCGGCGGCGGGCTGACCAACGAGAAGGCGTACCTGCTGGGCAAGTTCGCCCGCGTGGCGCTGGGCACCGCGATGATCGACTACAACGGCCGGTTCTGCATGGCCTCGTCGGCGGCGGCGGGCGTCAAGGCGTTCGGCATCGACCGCGGGCTGCCGTTCCCGCTCGAGGACATCCCCGGCGCGGAGGCGGTGCTGCTCGCGGGCGGCAACCCGGCGGAGACCATGCCGCCGGTGATGCAGTATTTCGACGACCAGCGCCGTCGCGGCGGCAGGCTGATCGTGGTCGACCCGCGGCTGACGGCGACGGCGAAGCTCGCGCACCTGCACCTGCAGCTCACGCCGGGCACCGACGCCGCGCTCGCCAACGGGCTGCTGCACGTGGCGATGCGCGACCGGCTGATCGACCAGGCGTTCATCGACGCCCGCACCACCGGCTGGGCGAAGGTCAAGCGCGTCTGCGCGTCGTACTGGCCGGACCGGGTGGAGCGCATCACCGGGGTGGCCTCGGAGCAGATCGTGCGCGCGGCGCACGTCATGGGCGAGGCGGCCACCGCGATGGTGCTGTCCGCGCGGGGCGCGGAGCAGCAGAGCCACGGCACCGAGAACGTGCTGGGCTTCATCAATCTGATCCTGGCGCTGGGGCGGGCGGGCAAGGTGCATTGCGGCTACGGCACGCTGACCGGGCAGGGCAACGGCCAGGGCGGGCGCGAGCACGGGCAGAAGGCCGACCAGCTTCCGGGCTACCGCAAGCTCGACAACCCCGTGCACCGCGCCGAGATCGCCGCGATCTGGGGGGTGGAGGCCGACAGCCTGCCGCAGCCGGGGTTGTCGGCGGTGGAGCTGTTCGCCGAGCTGGGTGGGCGGGTGCGCGGGCTGATGGTGATGGCGGCGAACCCGCTGGTCTCGGCGCCGGACGCGACCGCGCTGGCCGGGCGGATGGCGGGGCTCGACCTGCTGGTGGTGGCCGACATGTTCCTCTCCGAGACCGCGTCGCGCGCCGACGTGGTGCTGCCGGTCGCGCAGTGGGCGGAGGAGGAGGGCACCATGACCAACCTGGAGGGGCGGGTGATCTACCGCCGCCAGGTGGTGCCGCTGCCGGACGGCGTGCGCCGCGACTCCGACATCCTGAGCGAACTGGCGCGGCGTCTGGGCTGCGCGGCGACCTTCGACACCGAGCCGCGCGCAGCGTTCGACGAGCTGCGGCGGGCGAGCGCCGGGGGCGTCGCGGACTATGCCGGCATCACCTACGAGCGCGTGGTGGCCGAGGACGGGGTGTTCTGGCCCTGCCCGGAGGAGGCGCATCCGGGGTCGCGCCGGCTTCACCTGGAGCGCTTCGCCACCGAGGACGGGCGGGCGCGGTTCCACCCGGTGGAGCACCACGGCGCCCAGGAGCAGCCGGACCGGGCGTATCCTTACGTGCTGACCACCGGGCGGGTGCTGTCGCACTACCAGAGCGGGGCGCAGACGCGGCGGGTGCCGGCGCTGGCCGCGGTGGAGCCGGGCGCCTACGTCGAGATGCACCGCGACACGGCGCGCGGGCTTGGCGTCGCGCAGGGCGACTGGGTGCGCTGCACCACCCGGCGCGGCGAGGCGGTGCTGCGCGCCCGGCTGGGCACCGGCATCCGCCTGGACACGGTGTTCGTGCCGTTCCACTGGGGCGGCAAGGGCTGCGCCAACAACCTCACCAACCCCGCGCTCGACCCCACCAGCCGGATGCCCGAGTTCAAGGCGTGCGCCGTGCACCTGGAGCGCACCGACGCGCCGCGCAGCGCCGCTGCCGCGAGCCCGCCGGCGACGGCGACCGCCACGCAGACGCTGGCGGGCGCGCTCGACGGCGAGGCGGCAGCGCCCGGCGAGCGGCGGCCGGTCCCGCAGCTTGTCGGGGAAGCCCACACCGGATGAACGGACCCGGCGGAATGCAGATCATGGGCGCGCAGGCTGGCGGCGTGCAGGCTGGAGGCGTGCCGATGCAGGCGCGGCAGACGCCCATGGCGACGATGGCCGACCCGCCGGTCGCGGACGCCGAGCCGGGACGCCGGCGCCGGCTGGTCGTGGTGGGCAACGGCATGGCCGGGGCGCGCGCGATCGAGGAGGTGCTGTCGCGCGGCGGCGACGAGCTGTTCGACATTACCGTGTTCGGCGCGGAGCCGTACGGCAACTACAACCGCATCCTACTGAGCAACGTGCTGAGCGGGGCGCACGACGCGGCGGACATCTTCATCAACCCGCTGGCCTGGTACGAGGAGAACGCGATCACGCTGCACGTGGGCGTGCGGGCGAGCGAGATCGACCGCGCCGCGCGCACCGTGACCGGCGCCAACGGGGTGGTCGCGCCCTACGACGTGCTGCTGATCGCCACCGGCAGCCGCTCGTTCATCCCGCCGCTGCAGGGGCTGAACGGCGCCGACGGGCGGATGCGGCCCGGCGTGTTCGGGTTCCGCACCATCGACGACTGCGACGCGATCGTCGCGACCGCCGCCACCAGCCGCCGCGCGGTGGTGATCGGCGGCGGGCTGCTTGGGCTGGAGGCGGCGCGTGGGCTGATGAACCACGGCTGCGAGGTGCATGTCGTCCACCTCGGCAAGCACCTGATGGAGGCGCAGCTCGACGCGACCGCGGGCGGCATCCTGCGCACGGCGATGGAGGCGATGGGGGTGCGCATCCACCTGGAGACGTCGACCGCCGCGATCCTCGGCGAGGACCGGGTCACCGGCCTCGCGTTCAAGGACGGCACCACGCTGGACTGCGACATGGTGGTGGTCTCCGCCGGCATCCGCGCCAACGTCGAGATCGGCCGCGAGTGCGGGCTGAGCGTGGAACGCGCGATCCTGGTGGACGACGCGATGCGCTCCGTGGACGACCTGGCGGTCTACGTGGTGGGCGAGTGCGCGCAGCACCGCGGCCGGGTGTACGGCCTGGTCGCCCCGCTGTGGGAGCAGGCTCGGGTGTTCGCCGACCGTGTCACCGGGGTCGATCCGGAGGCGACTTATACCGGGTCGAAGCTGGCGACCAAGCTCAAGGTCATGGGGGTGGAGCTGGCCTCGATGGGGCTGACCGAGCCGGCCGACGAGCGCGACGAGGTGGTGCAGTTCACCGAGGCCAGGCGCGGCACCTACAAGAAGCTGATCGTGCGCGACGGGCGGCTGGTGGGCGGCATCCTGATGGGCGACATCTCCAAGGCCGCCTACCTGATGCAGGCCTTCGACCGCGACAGCCCGCTGCCGCACGAGCGTCTGTCGCTGTTGTTCGACATGGGCGCGCCGGCGCAGGCGGTCACGCTCGACGAGATGCCGGCCGCAGCCCAGGTCTGCAACTGCAACGGGGTCAGCAAGGCCACGCTCGGCGCCTGCGTCGAGGCGGGCGAACGCGATCCCAAGGCGGTGATGGCGGCCACGCGCGCCGGGATGGGCTGCGGGTCGTGCAAGGGGCTCGTGGCCGAGGTGGTCGCGTGGTTCGCGGCCCGGGTGGATGCGGCGGCGCCTGGGCCGGAGGAGGAGGGCACGGTGTCGCTGCTGCCGCGGATGGTGGACGGGCTGATCGAGGTCGAGGAGCTGCTGCGCATCAGCGAGGTGGCGAAGAAGTACAACGTTGCCCGGGTGCGGCTCACCGAGGGGCGGCGGATCGACTTCGCCGGGCTGTCGGCGGAGGATGGGGCGCTGTTGCGGGCGGAGCTGGAGCAGGCCTGAGGCCGGCTGCGGCCGAAGCAAGGAAGGTTGAGGCTCTGCCTCAAACTCCGCCAAAGGTTCGCCTTTGGAAACCATTCCCTAAGTAAGGCCGGTCCAGGGGCGGCTCGCCCCTGGCGGGTCCGGGCAGAGCCCGGCCTTGCTTGCCTCGCCACGCAACCCTGTCCCCCGGGGCGTGTTCCGGCCGCTTCACGACCAGGAGCGCCGCCATGCCCAAGATCGCCGTCATCACCGGTGCCGGCGCCGGCATCGGCCGCGCCACCGCCGTCGAGTTCGCGCGCAACGGCTGCGACGTGGCGCTGCTGTCGCGCGACCCGGACCGTCTGGCGGCGGCGGCGGCGCAGTGCCGCGCCCACGGGGTGCGCGCCCTGGCGATCCCGACCGACGTGGCCGACGCCGCTGCCGTGGAGGCGGCGGCGGAGCGCACCGAGGCGGAGCTGGGTCCCATCGACGTGTGGGTGAACGTCGCGATGTCGACGGTGTTCGCGCCGGTGCACAGGATCACGCCCGAGGAGTTCCAGCGCGGCACCGCGGTGACCTATCTCGGGCAGGTGCACGGCACGATGTCGGCGCTGAAGCGGATGCGCGGGCGCAACCGGGGCTCGATCGTGTGCGTGGGCTCGGCGCTGGGGTATCGCTCGGTGCCGCTGCAGTCGATCTACTGCGGGGCGAAGTTCGCGATCCGCGGGTTCGTCGACTCGCTGCGTTCGGAGCTGATCCACGACAAGGTCGACGTCAGCCTGACGATGGTGGACCTGCCGGCGGTGAACACGCCGCAGTTCGACTGGGCGCGCAACAAGATGGGGCGCCGCGCGATGCCGGTGCCGCCGATCTTCCAGCCGGAGGTGCCGGCGCGCGCCATCTATTTCGGGGCGTTCCACCCGCGCCGGCAGATCTGGGTGGGGTTCCCGACGGTGCTGGCGATCCTGGCGAACCGGGTCGCGCCGGGGACGATCGACCGCTATCTGGCGAAGGCGGGGTATAAGGGGCAACTCACTGACGAACCGAGCCCGCCGGACGCGCCGGACAACCTGTTCGCGCCGGTGCCCGGGCCGTACGGGGCGCACGGGCGGTTCGACGCCCAGGCGCGGAAAGGCTCGTGGGAGATGTTCACCAGCCGGCACCGCGACGTGTTCTGGGCCAGCCTGCTGACGCTGGGCGGGCTGGGGGCGGTGGCGGTGGCGCAGGGCACGCGGCGGGGGAATGTGGCCCGCCTGCGCGTGGAGCAAGACGAGGTTGGTACTGGATCGGGCCGGTAGTGGCGGTCGCGCGCAGGACCAGATGAACGGAGCGGCGGCGATGCCAGGGTGGCATCGGCCCGCCGCTCCGTCCTGCCGGGTCAGGTCTTGTCGATGGCGTCGCGTACGGTGTCCTTGGCGCCGCCGACAGCGGTCTCGGCGTGGCCCTTCGCCTTGTCGGCCACACCCTCTGCCTTGAGCTTGTCGTCGCCGGTGAGGTTGCCGATGCCTTCCTTGACGGCGCCTTTCATCTTGTCCACGGCGCCGGTAACGCGGTTCTCGTCGACCATGATCGTCTCCCTGGGCGACGTCGGTGTCGCCGGTAACGAAACGGGGAGCCAGCGCCGGGGTTGCCATGGGCAGGCTGGACGCTGCCTGGGCGACCGAGGCTCGAACAGGTGACGCCCGTTGGCTGCGGGCTCCAGCAGGTCCAGGCCCGCGGCGAGTTCCAGGGGAGTCTGGCCTGCCTGCGGCGGCGATGTCATGCCAACGGCCCTTGAGTGTGACCGGTCAGGCAAGCAAGGTTGAGGCTCTGCCTCAAACTCCGCCAAAGGCCGCGCCTTTGGAATGCCTTTCTCAAAGATGGGTTTCCAAAGGCCCCTGGCCTTTGGCGGGTCTGGGCGGAGCCCAGCCTTGCTTGCTGACAGGTCAATGCCTGGGGCCACTGGTGTCAGCCCATGCGTTCCACGAGGTGGTCGGCGACTCGCAGCGCGTTGGCGACGATGGTCAGCGTGGGGTTCACCGCGCCGATCGAGGGGAAGAAACTGGCGTCGGTGACGTAGAGGTTCTCCACTTCGTGGGCGCGGCAGTTCACGTCGAGCACTGAGGTCGCGGGGTCGGCGCCGAAACGGCAGGTGCCGGCCTGGTGGGCGGTGCCGCTGAGCGGGATCTCCTTGCCGAGATAGAGCGTGCGTTCCAGAAGCTGGGGATGGGCGCCGATGCCGCTCATCATGCCCTCCAGCTTGTGCTTCAGGCGGCGGTGGGCCTCCATGTTGGTGGGCGTCACGTCGAGGATCACCCGGCGGTCGGCGCCGTAGCGGATGCGGTTCTCCGCGAGCGGCAGGTCCTCGCCGCTGAGCCAGAAGTCCATCGAGTAGAGCGCCATCTTGTCGAACGGCATCTCGGGGACCCAGGACAGCCAGCCGGGCAGCGCCTCGCCGCGGATCTGCTCGCCGTGCGAGGTTGCGCACATCTGGATCAGGCCGAGCGGGTAGCCGTAGTCGTCGGCCCCGAAATAGTAGTCGCTGAGCGCGAGAGTCTTCTGGAACACGGTGTGGTTGGGCTCGCGCAGCAGGGCCATCAGCACGGACTGGTTGTGGCGCATGTAGTTGCGGCCGACCTGGCCGGAGCCGTTGGCCAGACCCTCGGGGTGGGCGTCGCTGGCGGAGCGCAGCAGCAGCAGGGCGGAGGACAGCGCGCCGCACGCGACCACGACGATGTCCGCGGAATGGCGCTCCTGCACGCCGTCGCGGGTGACGTGGACGGTGGTGACGGTGCGGCCTGTGGCGTCGGTCTCGAGTTTCTCGACGTAGGCGTTGGTGAGCAGGGTGAAGCCTTCGTGCTCGGCCCGTGCCGGGTCGACGTTGATGACCTGGGCGTCGGCCTTGGCATTGACCGCGCAGGGGAAGCCGTCGAAGGCGTCGCAGCGGATGCAGGGGCTGGTGGGCAGCACCCGGCCGTCGCGCTCGTCGAGCTTGATGCCGAGGGGGAGATGGAACGGGTGCAGGCCCTGGTTCGCGAAATCCTGGCTGAGCGCCTCGATCTTCGGCTCGTGGCTGACGGGCGGGTAGGCGTAGGGGGTGCTGCTCCACGGCTCGCTCGGGTCCTCGCCGCGCCGGCCGTGGACGTGGTAGAGCGCCTCCGCCTCGCCGTAGTGCTTCTCGAACGCGGCGTAGGGCAGCGGCCAGGCGGGGGAGATGCCGTCCTCGTGGCGGATCTCGCCGAAATCGGCCTCGCGCAGCCGGAACAGGGCGGCGCCGTACACCTTGGAGTTGCCGCCGACGTAGTAGTGCAGGCCGGGATGGAAGCTCTCTCCCTTGCTGCTGTACCAGGTTTCCGGGGCCTGGTAGGCGCCGTCGACGAACACCGTCTTGCTGTCCCAGTTGGCGCGCGACCGCTTGAGGTAGTCGCCGCGCTCCAGCAGCAGCACGCGCTTGCCGGCGGCGGCCATGCGCTGCGCCAGGGAGCCGCCGCCGGGACCGCTGCCGACCACGATGACGTCGTACTGGTTGGCGGCCATCGGGCACTCCTGCGCTGATCGGCCCGCGACGGGCCGCTTGCTTTACGCGAGCCTGCGCGGCGAGTTCGTGGCGCCTGGCGGTGGAACCGTGCCGGGCGGCCTGACGCGTCGGACGCGGCCTGTCCGCCGGTCCCGCGGGGCGAGCCGGCGTCGACATCGGCGTGGCCGCGCCCAGATGCGGGTTGCCGGACGGGGATGGCGCGGCCTGCGGGTGGCGCACGCGCTCGCGACCAGCACGTGGCAGCAGACAGCGGAGGGCGGCGATGGCGGGGCGGATGCGGCGGAAGGCGGACCTGCCAACCAAGGTTTGCGTGGTCTGCAAGCGGCCGTTCACCTGGCGGCGCAAATGGGCGGCGGTGTGGGACGAGGTGCGCTACTGCTCCGATGCCTGCAGGCGGGCGCGTCCTGCACCGGGCGCGGGCAAGCCGGCGGCCAATCGGGGTTGACACCGGGCGCCGCGAACGGCACGGCGCGATCCGACCGCGTGGATAGAGTGCACAGAAAAGGGGCCCGGAACGATGTCCCGGGCCCCTTCGCATTGTCTGAAAGCGGCGTTTCGTCGAACGAGGGCAGCTAGGCTGCCTGGCACTCCATCCCGACAGAAACCCAGGTCACGGCAAACGGCGCTTGCGTCAAACAATGAGACACTGGATCACCTCCTTTCAGTATGTTGCGACTGAGATCGAGAATGGGGCCTGGGCACGACGCATGCAAGGGCCTGGGCGTGCCGGGCAGTGGGTCGGATCGCGTCGATCCCCGCAGGTGTCGCGCCGGGTGCGGGTTGCAGGAAGCGAGGCAAGGTTGAGGCTCTGCCTCAAACTCCGCCAAAGGCAAGCCTTTGGAATCCACTTGTTTAAGCAAATGGGTTTCCAAAGGCATCAGGCTGTCGGGTCCGGGCAGAGCCCGGCCTTGCTGCCGCGCCCCCAGGCTCCCTGCAGTCTGGCCCGTTGCCGGGGACCGGCACGGCATGCGGCGATCATGTCGCCGGGACCGGCGGCACAGGATCGGGCGCGCGCTGTTCGGGCGGGGCGGGCTCGGCGGGGCGGGGCGGGGCGGAGGGTTGGCCGCCGGCCTCGTCCTCCCGGTCGCGGGCGACCCGGATGTGCAGCCGCGTGCGACGGCCTGCGCTGCGCAGGCCGTACTCGGCGTGGTGCAGGCTGTCGTCGCTCAGCACCACGTCGCTGTGGCAGTCGACCTGGCTGTCATCCGCGCCGTCGGTGACGACGTTGCGGAACTGCATGATCGCCAGGCCCTGGCTGCGCCCGAACGGCGCGGCCTGCAGCGCCGCCGACACGCCGTCCAGCGTGGCCGTGCTGGTGCATCCCGGCCTCTGCTTCCTGGCGCGGCGCGACCTGCCGCGGCCGCGGCGGGGCTGTTCGGCCAGGGTGGCGGTTGCCTGCCCGAGGAAGTCGGTGGCGGGTCCCGGAGTCACCACGGATTCGGGAGCGGCGCCTGGCGCGGCGGGGTTGGTCGAGGCGGCAAGCCTTCCGCCACGGGCTGCGTCCGGGGTGGCCGGGTCGTCCGGAGCGGGGTCCTGCGTCGATGGCGGCAGGGCGGAGGCGACGCCGGATGTCGCGGCTCCGGTGGCGGCGTTCGCCGGCGAGGTTTCAGGCGGCGCGATCGCGGAGCCGGGCGCATCGTGGATGTCGGAGTCGTGGGACGCCGGGTTGGCGACGGCGAGGACAGCCGCCGAGGGCGGCCCGCCCGCAGGTGACGTAACGGGAGCGGGGCAGCGCCAGGTGCCGCTGACGTCCACCACGCCGCCGCCAGACGCATCGACCAGATGGCGTGCCGTGAAGCGGCCGCGCTGCCCGTCCGCGGACAGTGTCACCGCGAGGCGGTACTGGGGGTCCATGCTGCCGATGCCGACGAAGCGCCTGCCGCCGATCGATAGCTGGATGGTGTCGTGGGGCGGTTCGGCCTCCGGCGCGACGGCGCTGTCGTCCTGCGCGGAGTCGTGCATCTCCGTACGGTCCGCCGCCGCGGTGCCGGTCGCCGGGCCGGACGCTCCCGTGTCGCGGGCCGCCACCGTCGCGGAAGGCTGCCGTGCAAGGGTGATGATCAAACCGGGACGGGCGGGATCGAGCAGCGCCACGTCCGGCGCTCCCCCGAACGACAGCAGGTAGGCGGGACCGGGACTGTCCGGGATCGCGCAGCGATGGGCCGCGTCGGCCGGCATCGTGAACGCGATCCGTGCGACCACGGCACCGGTGCTGCGCAACTCGAGGCCGAGCTGGCCCTGGGCCTGGCCCGATGCTGCGGGCGGCGGCCGATGCGGTCGCGTCCGTGCCGCCGCGGCGGCCGGGCCCAGCAGCGCCGCGATGGCAAGGCAGGCGGCAGCGGCATGGCGGGCGGAGGGCGCGGCGCTGCCTGTCCTGGTGATCCGGTGGCCCCGCATGTCCGCTCCCGTCCCTCCCCTCGCGCCGGACGACGCCGGCATGGCCGCCGCTGCGGTGCGCATGGCCCGCGGGATCGGCCCCGGCCCGCATGGGACATTCAGGCGCGCCCGATGCGGCGACAAGGCCCGTGTTGGCGTTGGCGGTCCGGTGTTGCCGAAGCGCACGCGGCGGGAGGCTGCGACGCACGGCCGCCGGCCGCCGGGGGTGCGGCGCCCTGCAGGGCGGGCCAGACCGGTCTGCGGCGAGCGGAACGGAGGGCGCCCTTGAGCGGTTCGGGCGTGTTGCCCATCTGGGAGGCAGGGCCGGGACGCGTCGCCTGCTGAGGGGCGCGGCCGGGCCGGTCGCCTGACACGTAGGGACACCATCTGCCATGGACATGGAAAAATTCACCGAGCGGTCGCGGGGATTCCTGCAGGCCGCGCAGACCATCGCGGTCCGCGAGTTCCACCAGCGCCTGAGCCCGGAGCACCTGCTCAAGGCCCTGCTCGACGATGAGGAGGGCGCGGCGGCGGGGTTGATCCGCGCCGCTGGCGGCAACCCCGACCTGGTGCGCCAGGCCAACGACGCGGAGCTGGCGCGCCAGCCCAAGGTGAGCGGGCAGGGGGCGACGCAGCCCCAGGTCACGCCCGACCTGCTGCGCCTGCTCGACGCGGCGCAGGATGCGGCGAAGCGGGCAGGCGACTCGTTCGTGGCGCAGGACCGGCTGCTGGTCGCCATCGCCGCGTCGGACAGCCCGGCGGCGAAGGCGCTGCGCGGCGCCGGGACGCCGGCGCAGGCGCTGGAAAAGGCGGTGGCGGATTTGCGTAAGGGCCGCACCGTGGACAGCGCCACGGCGGAGCAGACCTTCGATGCCCTGAAGAAATATGCCCGCGACGTCACCGAGATCGCGCGCGCCGGCAAGCTCGACCCGGTGATCGGGCGCGACGAGGAGATCCGCCGCGCGATCCAGGTCCTGGCGCGCAGGACGAAGAACAACCCGGTGCTGATCGGCGAGCCGGGCGTGGGCAAGACGGCGATCGTCGAGGGCCTGGCGCTGCGCATCGTCAACGGCGACGTGCCGGAGGCACTGCGCTCCAAGCGGGTGATGGCGCTCGACCTCGGCGCGCTGGTGGCGGGGGCAAAATTCAGGGGCGAGTTCGAGGAGCGGCTGAAGGCCGTGCTCAAGGAGATCGAGGCGTCGCAGGGCGAGGTGATCCTGTTCATCGACGAGATGCACACGCTGGTCGGCGCGGGCAAGGCGGACGGGGCGATGGACGCGTCGAACCTGCTCAAGCCGGAGCTGGCACGCGGCGGCCTGCACTGCATCGGGGCGACCACGCTCGACGAGTACCGCAAGCACATCGAGAAGGATGCGGCGCTCGCCCGCAGGTTCCAGCCGGTCTATGTCGGCGAGCCGAGCGTGGAGGACACGATCAGCATCCTGCGCGGCATCCGCGAGAAGTACGAGCTGCACCACGGGGTGCGGATCACCGACAACGCGCTGGTGGCGGCGGCGACGCTGAGCAACCGCTACATCACCGACCGCTTCCTGCCGGACAAGGCGATCGACCTGATCGACGAGGCGGCGAGCCGGCTGCGCATGCAGGTCGACAGCAAGCCGGAGGCGCTGGACGAGCTGGACCGCCGGGTGATGCAGCTTCGCATCGAGCGCGAGGCGCTCAAGCGCGAGGACGACGCGGCGTCGCGCGACCGGCTGGGCAAGCTGCAGCAGGAGCTGGCCGGGCTGGAGGAGCGCTCCGACGCGATGACCGCGGCGTGGCG
>JAABUO010000546.1_pt1:0-2500 | contig 69397 bp, 52 predicted proteins | sample 5559291 | NCBI WGS metagenome assembly JAABUO01 (sample SAMN10711878, study PRJNA513372) | rock metagenome | isolation source: Antarctica rocks | place: Antarctica: Victoria Land, Finger Mt sud | reverse complement strand
GCAGAAGACCCGAAACCGAGTGATCTAGCCATGGCCAGGCTGAAGGTGGGGTAACACCCACTGGAGGGCCGAACCCACGCCTGTTGAAAAAGTCGGGGATGAGCTGTGGCTAGGGGTGAAAGGCCAATCAAACTCGGAGATAGCTGGTTCTCCGCGAAATCTATTGAGGTAGATCGTCGGGTGTTTACCCTGGGGGGTAGAGCACTGGATGGGCTAGGGGGGCCCAAAGCCTTACCAAACCTAACCAAACTCCGAATACCCAGGAGTATAGCCCGGCAGACAGACAGTGGGTGCTAAGGTCCATTGTCGAGAGGGAAACAGCCCAGACCGCCAGCTAAGGTCCCCAAATGGTGGCTAAGTGGGAAAGGATGTGGGAATTCCAAAACAACCAGGAGGTTGGCTTAGAAGCAGCCATCCTTTAAAGAAAGCGTAATAGCTCACTGGTCTAGTAGAAATCCTGCGCCGAAAATGTAACGGGGCTCAAGCCACCTACCGAAGCTGCGGGTGCATCAGCGATGGTGCGCGGTAGCGGAGCGTTCCGTAGGCCTGTGAAGCCATGCCCGTGAGGGGTGGTGGAGGTATCGGAAGTGCGAATGCTGACATGAGTAGCGACAAACAGGGTGAGAAACCCTGTCGCCGAAAGTCCAAGGGTTCCTGCGCAAGGTTAATCCGCGCAGGGTGAGCCGGCCCCTAAGGCGAGGGCGAGAGCCGTAGTCGATGGGAACCAGGTGAATATTCCTGGGCCTGCCAGAAGTGACGAATGCGATATGTTGTCGGGTCTTATCGGATTGATCCGGCTTTTGGAGCATTCCAGGAAACAGCTCTGGCGTATAGACCGTACCCTAAACCGACACAGGTGGACTGGTAGAGCATACCAAGGCGCTTGAGAGAACCATGCCGAAGGAACTAGGCAAATTGCTCGCGTAACTTCGGGATAAGCGAGACCCGTCTGTGGGCAACCATGGGCGGGTGGCACAGACCAGGGGGTAGCGACTGTTTAGTAAAAACACAGGGCTCTGCGAAGTCGAGAGACGACGTATAGGGTCTGACGCCTGCCCGGTGCCGGAAGGTTAAGAGGAGGGGTGCAAGCTCTGAATTGAAGCCCCGGTAAACGGCGGCCGTAACTATAACGGTCCTAAGGTAGCGAAATTCCTTGTCGGGTAAGTTCCGACCTGCACGAATGGCGTAACGACTTCCCCACTGTCTCCGGCGTGGGCTCAGCGAAATTGAATTCCCCGTGAAGATGCGGGGTACCCGCGGTCAGACGGAAAGACCCTATGAACCTTTACTGCAGCTTTGCAGTGGCATCAGGGGAGAGCTGTGTAGGATAGGTGGGAGGCTGTGAAGCCGGGGCGCTAGCTCTGGTGGAGCCATCCTTGAAATACCACCCTGAGCTCTTCTGATGTCTAACCACGACCGGTCAGCCCGGTCTGGGACCCTGCATGGTGGGCAGTTTGACTGGGGCGGTCGCCTCCCAAAAGGTAACGGAGGCGCGCGATGGTGGGCTCAAGCCGGTCGGACATCGGCTGTTGAGTGCAATGGCATAAGCCCGCCTGACTGTGAGAGCGACAGCTCGATCAGAGACGAAAGTCGGCCATAGTGATCCGGTGGTCCCGCGTGGAAGGGCCATCGCTCAACGGATAAAAGGTACTCTAGGGATAACAGGCTGATCTCCCCCAAGAGTCCACATCGACGGGGAGGTTTGGCACCTCGATGTCGGCTCATCACATCCTGGGGCTGGAGCAGGTCCCAAGGGTTCGGCTGTTCGCCGATTAAAGTGGTACGTGAGCTGGGTTTAGAACGTCGTGAGACAGTTCGGTCCCTATCTGCCGTGGGTGTTGGAGACTTGAGAGGCTCTGTCCCTAGTACGAGAGGACCGGGATGGACATACCTCTGGTGCACCGGTTGTCACGCCAGTGGCACGGCCGGGTAGCTATGTATGGACGGGATAACCGCTGAAAGCATCTAAGCGGGAAACCCACCTCAAAACCAGGTCTCCCCGAGGGCCGTGACAGACCATCACGTTGATAGGCCAGGTGTGGAAGGACGGTAACGTCCGAAGCTAACTGGTCCTAATCGCCCGATAGGCTCGATCACACCAACAGCCCCGCGCAAGCCGGGCCAAGCATCCATCCTGCACAGCAGTCATCCACACCCGGGTGTCTCAAACACAGCAGGCCACCCCCATCCAGCACACACCACACGCAATCACGCACCAGGACCTGCCACCCACACCCAAAAGGCAAACGCCCACGGGTGGGCTCGACGACCTGGTGGCTTTGGCGGGGTGCCTGCACCCGATCCCATCCCGAACTCGGACGTGAAAAACCCCAGCGCCCATGATACTGCACCCCAAGGTGCGGGAAAGTCGGTCGCCGCCAGGTCCTCAAGCCCACCCACACACATCACCCACGCGGGGTGGAGCAGCCCGGTAGCTCGTCAGGCTCATAACCTGAAGGTCACAGGTTCAAATCCTGTCCCCGCAACCAAATATAATAAG
>JAABUO010000544.1_pt1 | contig 69524 bp, 101 predicted proteins | sample 5559291 | NCBI WGS metagenome assembly JAABUO01 (sample SAMN10711878, study PRJNA513372) | rock metagenome | isolation source: Antarctica rocks | place: Antarctica: Victoria Land, Finger Mt sud | reverse complement strand
GCCGCGAACCGGGGGATGATCGAGGCCACGCGTGTCGAGCGAGTTGGAGCGGGTAGAGGGAATCGAACCCTCGTCATCAGCTTGGAAGGCTTGGTGGACTCGCTGCCGAATCATGGACTATTCGGAATTCCGACGAGGCGAAACGGGCTGCAATCCGAGGCCTTTTCCGAACGCTCAGGGGCGGCCAGCATGTTCTACTACTCATACTTCGTGGGCCACGGGCGGGCCATCTTGGCCAGCGAACTCGGAGCGGAGGACCCTTTTGGCTTGGCTCCGCCCGACATCGTCGAGCGCGTGCTAGCCGCAGGCCACACGCCAACGGTGGATCGCCCGAGGACCGAGCCATGGCCGCAGGTCGGCATCGTCACCGAGGTGCCGCGGGACGGGCAGACGTTCCTGTTGGCAGTGGGCCGTGACGCGGAGGAAATCAGCCTGCAAGAGGCGCGAGCCGATCCGTATCTTGCGATCGAGTAGGGCCATGTGCGGACGGTTCACGCAGCGCTACACATGGTCCGAGGTCCATGCCTTCCTCAACGTGTTCGGCACGCCGCTGAACCTGCGGCCCCGGTACAACATCGCCCCGACCACAACGGTCGACGTCGTGCGACTCGATCACGAAGGCAGGCGCGAGCTCGTCTCCATGCGATGGGGCCTGGTTCCCATGTGGTGGCAAAAAGCCCTGAAGAGCGTGCCCGCGACTTTCAACGCCAGGGCCGAAGGCATCGCCACGAAGCCGATGTTCCGCGAAGCCTTCAAGCGCCGCCGCTGCATCATCCCGGCGAGCGGGTTTTTCGAATGGACCGGGGACAAGGGGGACAAGACCCCGCACCTGTTCAGCGCCGCGGACGGCTCGCCCATCCTGGCCTTCGCGGGCCTTTGGGAGCGCTGGAAGAACCCCGAGGGCGAGGAGGTCCTGTCCTGCACGATCATCGTCTCGGGTGCTAGCGCGTGGATGGCGCCCTACCACGACCGGATGCCGGTGCTGCTCCGCGAGGCTGACTTCAACACATGGCTCTCGGGCGAGGCGGGCCCGGATGTCCTGCAGCCGGCGGCCGAGAGCGCGTTGTGCGAGTGGACGGTCGATCGGCGCGTGAACCGCACGGGCGTCGGCGACGACGATCCGACCATCGTGGAGCCGGCGGCCAGCGCCGTGGCCTAGCCGCCTCGTAGTGAGCACACCCGTGCGCCCGCCATGCACGGCAGAACCTTGGGCGTGCCGTCGCGGTTGGAGAAGGCTCCCGGCGGGTAGTCCATCGCGGGCTGGACGGGTCCGGTGGCACAGGCGGCGAGTAGCAGCATAGAAACGAGGAGGGCGAGGCGCATGCTGGGAGGATGCCACGGCCCACCGGAAACGAAAAACCGCCCCGACCGCTTCCGATGAGCGCCTTCTCGGAAGCGATCACGCTGCTATCTTTCGACAGAGGTCAAGGCAACGGGGTGGAACATGGAACCTGTTCTGGTTTTCCAGTATCGCGTTTACAATTCCAGCAATGATCAGATGAGGACCGCTCGCCGATGGGGCACCCGCGAAGCGATCGAAGGCATCGCTCGCGGCGAGATCGTGGAAAGCAGCGGAGTCTATGTTGACCCGCAGTGATCGACACCGATGTGCCGGGTTTCACCGAGATTGGGTTTGACCCCACACCGAAGCGGTCGGGATTTCAGACCCAAATCGGCGATTAGGGTATGTCCCGCTACCGGTGATAATTGCCCTTCCCGGAAGCCATCCGGACGCAAAAAAGCCCCCGCCACCCTTGCGGGCAGCGGGGCTGGATGACGTGGTTTCGACGGGTCAGATCATCAGAGGTCCCGAAATCCGGCCGGCACGGCGGCGCGGTCGTGAGGCGGCGCGAGGCCGTGCACGAAGGTCTCGATGTCGTGCACGTACGTGAGGATGATCGCCAGGAAGATGCCGATCCCGACCCATGCGCCGATCTTGATCCAGCGCCTCGGCGGCACGTCTTCGTCGAGGGCTCCCGGCGCAAGCAGGTGGTAGAGGGCGCCGGCCCCAATGACGAACAGGATGTAGCTCGTGATGTCGGTGTTGGCGAACCATTCCGGCATGCCCAGGGCACGCCAGGCTAGCGACCAGCCTGACCGGAGAGAGTTCCCTTCCCATCCGCAGAACACGCCGAGCGTCAGGAAGACCGCCTTGTCGGCCGGCCGCTCCTGAAAGACCGCGTCGAGCGCCGAAGGCAGGAATGCGATGCACACCGCGACGCTGAGGGAGATGTCGACCGAGTTGAGCACCGCGATCAGCGGCACGGCATCGGTGAACCACGCGACGATGAAGAAAACGAGGTGTGGGAGAACGATCCACCGCAGAAACCGAGGGGCGGTGAGACGGGCAGTCAGATCCTGGAGCGACATCATCGATCGGCGCGCCTCGCGGTTTCGGCCAGGATTGCGCGCATGCGGTCGACGCCCTCGTTGATGCGTCCCGTGTCGGCCGGGTCCGATGTCATCGTCCTGGAGATCGCCTGAGACTGGCGGGCGACGCACCGGAGGCCGGCGATCATGGCAGTGTCATCGTTCAGCGCGTCGTGGATGCGGATGTCGTGGAAACGCGGCGCGGCCCGAAGGCCGGCCCATGTCAGGAGGGCCTTCAAGATCATGCGCGGCACCCCGCCCCAACGGCCTTTTCCACGTCGGCCAGCTTGTCGAAGTTGCGATCCAGACCCGTGAGTACACGGGTGAGATCCGGCCCGAGGGGCCGCACAACGTCGGCGAAGGTCTGCATTCGGTCGGTGAGCTTCGCCTGCGCCTCGGTGTTGGCTGAGATGCTGGCTGAACCGGTGGTGGCGGCCTCGGCGAGGAGCTTGGAGGACGTCGCGGCGTCGGATGCTCGCTTCTCTTGAAGCGCAGCGATCATGATGTCACGGCCCTGAATCGTCCTCCACAGTGCGCGGATGACGAAGCCGAGCCCCCCGCAGGCCACGATGAGGCCGATCACCACCAGGATGAACAGCGCCCCGATGGGACCGGTCAGGATAATCGCGTCGGCCGCATTCTTGGCCGCCGCTGCTGCTGCCGCGGCAGCCTGCGCGGCTTCGGCCGTCTGTGCCGCGGCGGGGCCGGCCCTTGCGCTCAGCACCAGGACGGCGAGGCCGCCAGCGAGGCGGAGCATAGCCGTCAGCGGCTCGCGCGCTTCGTCGGCGGCAGACCGGCGGCGATCATGTCGGTCTTCGTCTTCGAGCCGATCGAACTACCGTAATAGTAGTTGACCAGCGCCCCGAACGCACCCGCGAGGGTGGTGGCCAACATGACCATGATGGCGTCGTTCGTGCTGGCATGGCCGGTCGCAAATAGTGCGATCATGCCGAAGAACCCGATGACGATGATTACTGCCAGCACCAGCGGGGCGGCGCGCTCATACCAAGCACCGCCGACTTGACGCGCAAGATCGGTCGCCCTGGCGTTCTCGACGTTCGCTTCATCGATCTGCGCCTGCGCCATCGCTTGCTGGATCAGCGCAGCGTGGTCATCTTGGACCTGCTGAAGCTTCGTCTGCGTCGCGACGGGGTCGGCCTGAGCCGCCGTCTCGATGGCTGTGCTGACCGCCGCGGGATCCTCGGCTGTGCCGAACGCCGTGGCGAGCCGGGACAGGACGAAGTTCGAGATGCCGGTCACCGCCATGCCGGCGAGCGGGCCGCCCACGTCGGTGGCGGCCGTCTCGAAGAGTTCGGCGATCATGGGCGCGCCAAAGCGCGCGAGCGTCGGGACGAGGCTGGAGAAGTCCATGGTCAGGCGGCCTTTCCGGTAGCGAGAATATGGAGGCGCTCGGGCCACGAGAACGTCCTCGTGTCCGGCAGGACGTGCGGCCCGGCCGGCTGCGGCGCCGAAGCGACGGGCGGCTTCGGTCGTGGTAGGGGGTCCTTCGTGGCGTTGGCCGCCATGGCGACCGCGAGCGTTGGCGGCCGCAAGGCGGCCTCGATCGCCATGCCGGTCTTGAGGCCGGCAATGCCGTCATCGCCAAGCCCGTGAGCGCGCTGGAACGCCTGGACGGCGTGCTTGGTGAGCGGACCGAAGGCGCCGTCGGGCGCCGCGTTCATGAAGCCGAGTGTCTTGAGCTCGGTCTGCAAGTGGCTGACCGCGTCGCCCTTGGAGCCCTCGGCCAGCGTGACGGCTTGGGACATCTCGGCCGTGGTGTGCCCGGCGTCGGGCTTCAGGCCCGGATAGGTGCCGGTCAGGAAGATCGTGCGCTCGGTGGCGCGCCGGGACACGAGGCCGGCGAGCTGCTGGCCGCGCGACGTCGTAAAATGAGAGAAGCCGGCCGCCGCGCCCGCCCTGTCGCCCGCGTCGAGGCAGCGCAGGAGGTCGGACCTGGCGAGATTGCCCTCGCCGATGTTGTAGGTCAGGAGCTCGACGGCATCCCACTCGTACTGGGCCAATGGCACCTTGATGAGCCGCGCCATGGCAGGCTCGTAGACCTTGGCGAGGTCGACCGCGAGGATGGTATCGGACTGGGCGGGGGTGAACGTCTGCCCAGCCAAGTAGACCGGTGGCCCGGCGGCAGGTGTGTGGCCGGTGCAGCAGGTCCAGGTGCCGGTCGCATCGCGGTACCAGTGGAGCACCGTCCCCTCGAGCAGGCCGAGTTCGCGGCGGCAGAGCGTGCTGGCGTGCATCGAGGACAAGCTCCTGACATGGAAAAGGCGCCCCGGAGGGCGCCTTCGGTCTTTGGTGGTGGGTCGCTCAGCCCTGTGCGGGTACGGTCACGCCTGCAGCCGCTGCAGCCGTCGTGGCCTCGGCCACGGCGGCCGGCGCCGGGGTGACCGTCGTCATGCTCGCGTCCGTCGCGGTCGTGGCGCCGGTCGCGTGATCCACGACGGTGGTCGTGCCGGCGGTATCGACATGCGTGATGGTGCCCGGCTGGGTCACGGTGCCGGTCGTCGGATCCGTGACGGCCGCAGCGTTGGTCGGAACCGTCGTGATGGTCGCACCCGATGGGGACGTGACGACGGTGGCGGTCGAAGCCTTTGCAGACGGCGCCTCGCTCTGGTTTTCCGCCGTCACCTTGTCGAGCATCGCCTTGAGCGCCGCCTCGTCAGACGAGATCTGCGTCTTCAGCGTGGCGTTCTCGGCTTCCGCGGCCGTGGCGCGCTCGTCGGAGGCCTGACGGTTCGCGATGAGGGCGTTCAGCGCGGAACCGAATTCGGACATGAACTGCATGACGATTTCTCTTTCTGCCTTGTGGGTCGCACCCTCAGACGTGAGGCGCGCGATGGTGTCCCGGTATCGGCTCACCGTAGTTTCGAGCCGGGCCAGGAGGGGGTGATCGGAGGCCATGGGCGTCTCCGTTGATTCTCGCCGGGATGGCGGGAAGTGGGCGGAAGGTGGTTGGGCAGGCACTGCCGGCGCCGGACCATGAAGCTCTGCAGCGCGGCGAGCTGCCGGCCGCTGAGTGGACTCGGGTATGGGTGACGGCCCGCGCTACTCGGTCAGGGCCTTGTCGAAGACCGTCGCCAGCGTGAAACCCGAGGGCGGGACCGCGGCGAACGCGAGGGCGGATGAGGAGAACGACCGGCTCAGACCGTTGGGACAGCGCCGATCGCCGGCTTCGCGGAGTCGGCCACAGCGGCGCCGACCAGCCCGGCTGACGGCGTGCCGGCCGACGATACTGCCGCGGCATCGGCGGTCGGGTTCGGAGCGAGCGGCACGACCTTGGCGCCAACCGATGCGGAAGGTGCGGCCGCGGCCGCGGGCGTTCCGGTCACGGCCGCGGAGGCGGCAGAGCCTGCTGCGGCCGGGTCGGCCCCGACGACATGGTCGGCCCCGGCCGGGATGGCGTCGTTCAGGGCCTTGGCCGCGGCCGTCGACGCATCGATCGCGGCCTGAACGGCCCCGGGGTCGACCGTCTCGCCGGCCTGCGCCTTCGCGGCGGCCAGCTGCGAGGTCAGGTCGGCGTTCTCGGCCTCGAGCGTGCCGATGGCGCGCCGGGCCTTGTCGCTGGCCTCGGCCGAGCCCCTGAGGGCAGAGAGGATGTCGGACTGGGTGGACATGATGCGTTCTCCTTGAGCGTGGATGCGACCCTGCAGGGCGCGCGCGACGGCGCCGTCGCTGAGGACCCGGTCGAGCTTGGCGTTCAGGTCGGGGTGGTTGAACATGGAGGCTCCGGTTCCGGGCTTTGGCACTGGCGCATGTCGGCCGAGGCACGACACGCGCTAGCGGGGATCGGTCCCCGCGCCGCCGCTGGGCTGCTTCAGGCCGAGCTGGCTGGTGAAGCCTCCCGAGCGCGTCAGCGTGTGGCGCACCTTGGCAATGGTGTAGCCGCCGTCGACGCCGGGACGGATGCCGCCGACCGTGCAGGGCGCCTCAGGCTGCGCGGCCGGCTCGCCGTCGATCAGCACAGTGTCGCCGGCACCTTTCTCGCGGGCCGATTCGGCCGCGTTGGCGGCCGCCTGGTTCTTGGCGATGTCCTGGCTCGCCGCCTTGAAGCGCGCCGTATGCTCCGACCCTGCTGCATCGGCCGCGGCCTGCGGGCCGTCGGCCTTTTCGACCTGCCAAGCGGCGACCTTCGGGTCGTAGTAGCGCGCCCCGAGCTTGGCGAAGCCCGGCCGGCTCTGCACCGGGGTGATCGACCAGTCGATCAGGTTTTCGCCCCACACGGCCCGAATGCCCTCAAGCGACTGGCCGGAGGCCGAGGTCCCGCCGGCACGCGGCAGGAAGATGGCGTGCTTGCCCACGACCTTGAAGGTGGCGCCGATCTCGCGCCCGATGCGGGTGCCCCAGGCCAGGAAGGATTCGTTGGCGATCGCCCAATAGGGCCGCTGCACCGCCGCCAGAGCGCCCGCCACCGCGACGTCGACGCCGGCAGCCCGACCCCAAGCCTGCGCCACGTCGCCGAAGCTGGCCTTGTCCTTATGGGCCTGCTGCGGCTGCTTGAGCTTGCCGCCCATGTCGGCCGATTTGGCCGACAGCGTGAGGACGCGGCCTTTGGACCGGCCGCCCGACGACAGCACGTTGCCGACGGCGCCGGACCCGCCGGCGTCGTCGTGGCCGCCATGGCGGCCGAAATGGTGGCGCCCGGCCGACTTCGGCTCGTCGGTCACGCCTTCGAAGACCGGCGCGGCTCCGGTGTCGGACCAGCCGAGCGAGGCCGTTACGCGAGCCCCGACGCGCGGCAGCGCGATCTGCCCGTCGGTGTCGTCGAGCTCGATGTCGAGGCTGTCGGCCTGGCCGCCGTCGGTCAGCGTCACCGTGAGCGAGATCAGGATGGGGTTCAGCGCCGTGCTGATGTCGAGCCCATCCACGTCGATCCCGTAGATGGCCTGCCTCAATCGCGGCCCCCCATGTTCGTCGCCGTGTTGTCAAATACAGTTGACAGCACGGGCGTTGACAACTATGGTTGTCGGATGATCGAAGTTCGCCAGACTCGGGAGTTCGCGACATGGCTCGCAGGCCTTCGCGACCTGCGGGCGGCGGATCGGGTCAACGCGCGCATCCGTCGCCTCTCGCTCGGCAATGCCGGAGACGTGAAGCCGGTGGGCGAAGGTGTCGGCGAACTGAGGATCGATTACGGCCCCGGCTACCGGGTCTATTTCGTCCGGCGCGGCGCGGCACTGGTGGTGCTCCTGTGTGGCGGGGACAAACGCTCGCAGGATTGGGACATCGCACGGGCGAAGCAGCTGGCCAAGGAGGCTTGAGATGGCGATCGAAACGATCCCATGGACCATCCAGGATCACATCAAGACACCGGAGCGGCAGCTCGGCTATCTTGAGGCGGCGCTCGAGGACGGCGATCCCGGCCTGATCGCCGCGGCTCTCGGCGACATCGCCAGGGCGCGTGGCGTGGCGGCCGTAGCGCAGGAGGTCGGCGTGACGCGGCAGGGCTTGTACAAGTCTCTGTCGTCGACCGGAGATCCGCGCCTCAGCACCGTGATGGGCGTTTTGAGGGCGCTGGGACTGAGGCTTGTCGCGGTCGACTGCCCTACTCGTAAAGCCTGATGACCTTGCGGGCGGGCTTCACGGGCGCCGGCGCCGGCGTGTCGACCAGGATGGTCGTGCCGCGGGGTGGATAGACCCCGAGCGCCGCGAGGCCCGGGTTGCGGTCGAGCGTCGCCTCGACGAGGCCCGGCACCTCGCGCCGGTAGCGCCGGTAGAGCAGGAGGTCGAGCGGCGTCACCCCGTTCGGGAACACCAGGGTTTCGGTCGTCATACGAACAACGAGACCAGGAGGTTGAGGGCATCGGCCGGCGAGGCGCTCGCGGCGGATTTCACCAGCGCGATGTCATAGGCGATCACCCGGCCGACGCCGCCGGCCGAGAGCTTCGATGCTTTCTGCGAGACCTTCTCGATGATCCACCAGCCGAGGTTGCTGCCGTCCCCGCGCACCAGGATCTGCGGTGCGCCCCCTTCGGCCATGGCGCGCAGCGTCTCGACCTCGTTGAGCCCGGTGGCGTGGCCGTACCGGGCGAAAAGGTCCGGGAACAGCGTGCCCGACAGCGTCATCTTGCCGTCGGCCGGCCCGACGAACTCGCGCGGTTGGCGGGCGCCAACGACCGCTTTGACGGCGTGGTCGCCGCCGAACTCTTCACTCGAGTCGGTGGCGTTGAAGGGTCCCGGCGAGTCGATCGTGATCAGCCCCAGCTGGAACAGCATCGGTTACCTCGTCCTTGTCCGCACAACCCTCGCGAGCTATCCTGCGGACATGCGTATGTCTCTTGCCCTCGCCGCTCTCGTCGTTGTCAACCCCGCCTGGGCGGACGCGCTACCTCGGCTGACGAAAGACATGCCCTACGCAGTGGCTCGGCAGCGAATGAAGGTGGCGGGCTACACACCGTTCAAAGACTCGAACGCAGACAAGTGCGAAGCAGGGTCGACCTGCTTTCCCGAGATGGAGTCTTGCGCCGGCACCGGCTTGGGGAACTGCAACTTTCTCTGGAAAAAAGGGGAGGCTGTGGTCGTTGTCGGGACCATCGGCGATCCTCCGACGGTCGAAGGCGTCGGCAAGTGGAAGAGGCGCTGAGGCGTTAAATCGACCTTGTGGTCACCGATCAGTTAGGTCCAATGCCGGCCGTCGCTGGAGAAGCCGTTGTTCAGCGCCGAGCGGATCGAGCCGGCGCCGCCGGCGTGGGTTCCGGAAAAGCCGCGGTGCTGGACGTGGATGGAGGCATCGCCGAGGCTCGCCATCTCGGCCTTCAACGTGCGAACATGGTGGATCGCCTCGTGGATGCCAGAGACGTCGATGGCGGGCGCGGCGTTCAGGGCCGTGATGTCGTGCGGCGTCGGGGTGATGGCGGGCCTGGGCTTGCGGACGAGCAATGACGGGTCGGTCGTCGCGAGCGGATCGCTTTTCGGTTTGACGACGTCCGACACCCTGGCAACCGGCATCCCACTCACGCCGGGCCTCGGATGCTCGATCCCGAGCAGTGCCGAGCGACGGGCCGTCGTAGGATCGGTCCCTTCCTTGATGAGGCGCGTATAGGTTGCGCGCGCCTGTTCCAGAGAGTGGACAGCGGCCTGGTCCGAAACGGAAGCGTGGTTGGCGCCATCCCCGTCATAGATGCCGCGGCCGTGATACGCGACCGAGGCCCATTCCTGTGCCATGGCCTTGTGGGCAGCGTCGAGATTGTCCGACTTGCCTGTCACGTACCCGCCGATCTGGGGCCGTTTACTGCCGGCGAGATAGTCCGTGTAGATGCGATCCTGGGTGGCCGAGTCGAACCTGTCGTCCGCCTTCAGGCCGAGCGCATGAATGGCCCCTTGCATGGTCTTGGGGATGATCTGGTATTTGCCGGCCGCGAAGACCTTGCCCTCGCCCTGCATCCGCGCGAGGTCGCCGATGGTGGTGTGCTCAGCGTCGAGGTGCCCGACGTGGTAGCGTCCGCCGGAGCGGTAGTTGTAGATGCCGGGGTTGCCGCCGCTTTCGCCCTTGAACAGCACGGCCTTCATGCTGCCCGACGCGCCGCCGCCATCGCCTTTCGGCATCGGTTTCATAGAGAGTGACGGGTCGAACACATGGGCCGGTGGGTGGCGATAACCACCGCCCACGCTATGACCGTAGCGCATGCTGGGCGCGCCACCGCTATCCGGCGTGTGACGATAGCCGCCGCCAGAACCGTGGCCATAACGCAGATTGCGCGGCCCGACACTGCCCCACCCGCCGCCGAGGTCGTCCGCCTTAATCCCGGTCGGCGCCCCGATCCCGTTGCGCTTCACGATGTCCCGAAGGTCGGACACGGCATGCTCGGTTCCGACGATGGCGTTGCGGACCTGGTCGGCCGAGTCGGACGATTCGACGGAGGCCCGTTGAAATTGGCCACGGACGTCGTCATCACCGAAAAAACTGGCTTTAACCATGCCGCCGCCGTTTCCGAAATCACCATTCGCGCCCGCACCCCGACCCTCCAACACCCGCAGGAAGCCGTCGTAGGTGCCCTGCGCAACGACGGCCGACAGCGTGTCGGACAAAGACGAGTCGCGCACCAATGACACCGGCAGGACGCCGGTCGCCCGCGCGCCGAACTGCATGGGGTCGACCGTATCGGACGGCGGAAGGTCAGAGGCACGCGCCCGGGTGGCGCGATCGTCCTCGAGCCGCTGCAGCCCCGAGAGGTCGATGCCGGGCGGCGCCGCGAGAGTGGGCGGCACGGCCGGCAGCACGATCGGGTTCGGCGGATTCAGGACTGCCTGGCGCGCGGCGCTGCCCCGATCCTCCAGATATCGCCTCTTTCGCAGCCAGTAGGCCTCTGCATCCAGCGTGGCCGTGTGAGGCCGCGTCGGATGTATCGAGTCAACCGTATCGGACGGCGGAAGGTCCGAGGCCCGCGCCCGGGTGGCCCGATCCTCCTCAAGCCGCTGCAGGGCTTGGACATCGATGCCCGTCGGCGGCACGGCCGGAAGCGTGGGTTCCGACTTGGGACCGATGTAGGACGGGTTGGCGGACTCATCCTTGCCGCCCCAGTTGCCGGTGACGCGGCCGAATTCGTCGACCTTGGGCATCTCCATGGCGCCCGCCACGGCGCCACCCGCCAGGATGCCGGCGCCGACGCCGGCGAGCGCACCGGCACCCAGGGCCGGCAAGGCGGGCGCTGCCTTCTTGGCGGCTTCCAGGACCGTGCCGCCCCCGCCCGCGACGCCGGTGGCCCCGAGCCTCGCTGCTGCGGCGTCGATAGCGCCGGCGGAGCCCGTCAGCTCCGTGGCGGCAGTGCCTAGCCCGAAGCCGTTCCAGACCTTCATGCTCATCCACCCGGCCGCCCCGGCCGCGACGGCCGCGGCCGTGGTGCCGAGAACCGGTGCCGCAACCGGATGGTCCTTAGCGGTCTCGGCCAGATAGTTGATCCACCCGGCCAGGCCGTTCAGGCGCCGTCCGATCGTGTCCATGAGGGGCGCCGAGACCTGCGCCGACAGGTTGCCGATCGATGTCGTGAGACTGTTCAGCCCGACCGTGGCGTCCTTGGCGTTGTTGTCGACCGCCTTCAACCCGAGCGCCGTCTGGTACAGACCGGCGTGGGTGTCGAAGGATTGCCTCTGCGTGATCAGCTTGGAGATGAAATCGGCGGAGGTCCCGGTGAAGGTCTTCTGCACGAAGCTGAGCTGGCTCTCACGGTCCTTCATGCCGGCCGCTTCCATGTGCGGCATGAGGACCTCGTAGACCCACTTGTCGGGATCGGTGTGGAACAGGCTCTCCCCCTGGACCACTTTCGAGGTTCCCGGCTTCAGTCCCTTGGCTTCGCCGGTGTTGAGGTAGTCGATGGCGTTTGGGTCGACCATGCCGATCCGTGCCATCTCCTTCAACGCCACGTGCCGGTTCTGGAACCCGCTGGTCAGCTGCCGGCTCATCTGGGCGATGTCGTTGCCGGTCGTCGATCCGCCGAGCTCCTGCACGACCGACGGCCCCGTGGTCATCAGGAAGCGGTCGGACAGTTGCGCCCCCGCCGCCTTGCTGTATTTGGCGAACTCGTAGATCTGGTCGGGCGAGATCGTCTTGCCCTGGACCTGCATCACGCGCGTCCAGCCGTCGATCAGCTCCTTCATACGTTCCGGGCTCTGGCCAGCGCCTAGCAGCTCGCCCGCCTTGACGAGCTGCCCGATGCCGGCACTCGACTGCCCTGTGGTGTCCAGTGCGTCGAGTATCGACTTCGCGGCGGTGATCGGCTCGAGCACCTTGGACATCTCGGCCGGATCGGCCATCACCGAGCGGACCTCCTTGGCGAGTTCGATGATGCTCGTCTGCGACTCGTTGCCGACCCGGGCCGAGAGCTTCAGCGCCTGGTCCTGGATGCGGACGATCTCGGCCGGGGTGATGCCGGCGTTCTCCATGCCGACGCGCACATGCTGCAGCTCGGCGCCCTTCTCGAGCACCTTCTCGGTTCCCGACACGACGCCGTGCGTCGACACCGCCATAGCGACCGAGCCTGCCACGTAGTGCCGAAAACCCTGCCGGTCCTGCGCGTGGCGTTCCTGCTCGCGCAGGCGCTTCATCAACGCCGCTTCCTGCTCGACCTTGCGCCTAAGCGCGGCCTCCTCCTGGCGCATCGCGTTCTCGCGCGCCAGAGCCTCGCGGCGGGTCGCATCGGTGAGCGACCTTTCCTCGCCGATGATGGCCTTGACCGAGGCCTTGGTGACGGATTCCCAGGAGCGGACGGCGTTGATCTTGTCGCGCGTGAGGTCGGCCGTGGCCTTGCCGGCGATCCCCTCCTGCTTGACGAAATCGCCCCAGGCGCGCGTCACGCCCTCGATGTGGGTCTTGGACGCACCAATTTTCGAGAGCGAGGTCTTCAGGCTGTCGGAGACGCCGGAGCCCTTGAGCGCCGCCTGCAGCTCCGCGACCCGCTTGGCGTCCTGGTGGATCGCGGCCGCCACCTTGTTGGCGTTGATCGAAACGTCGTCGATCAGCCTCAGTTGCAGCGTCGAGACGACGTTGGTCAAAGGCTCATGTCCTCAGGTCCCTCAGATTCCCAGGTCGTCGCGCAGCCGCATGGCGGTCTCGACCTCGGCCAGGAACTGGTCCCAGTAGAGGCGGTTCAGCTCGTCGAGGCCGTAGCCTGTGACGTGGGCGACGAAGGCCCGGTAGTAGCGGCATTGCCCGGGCCCGAGGCGTCCGCCGTCCTCACGGTCCGGAAGCGTGCGGGCAAAAAATCGTCGCCGGCCTCGACCAGCTTGTCGGCGTCGTCGCTGTCGAAGGCGTCCCACGCCCTGTCCGGGATGGGGGTGCCGGCCGCGTCGTAGAACAGTGGGAAGCGGACCTCCGCGCCGGATCCCGACGCCCGCACCCTGTCGACGAAGGCCCCGACCTCGCCGGCTGTGAGGCGGCGCACCACGACCTCGCGATAGGCGACGCCGTCGACCTCGACGGGCCAGTCGAGGGCAACCGTCTTGACGCGCGACCGATCGTTGAGAAAACGCGTAACGGGCGGTGCAGCGGGTTCGGGGACGGCCGGAGCGGCCGGGACCGGCGCTGCCGCGACGGGCGGAGCGGAAGGCGCAGCCGCCCCGACGCTGATCGGGTTCAGCGGGAAGCCGTCGGGTCCGAGAGCGGCGGTTGCACCGGGAGCGATGTCGGGCATAGGTTGCAGTCCTTCGAAGGAGGTTCGAATGTTCGGCGTCATCCTGGTGCTCGGCCTAGCCGCTTTGGTTGTGTTGGGTGCTGTCAGGATCGTGATGGGCTGGGTGCTGCCCAGACGGACCGTGGCCAAGGTCGACCAAGTCGTTGGTCGCGCCGTGAAGCTCTACATTCAGCTCTGCGTGGTGGGCGTCGCCGGCGTGATCGTCTGGGCAATATGGATCGGTAGCCACCCCACAACCGCGGACAGTCCGCCGGAGCACTCGCAAACCGCGAAAACGGCCATGGCTGACCGGTGGGATTTGGCCGATCCTGACGAGGAGCGTACGACCGTGCCGTTTACGCTCGCGTTTGCAAAAAAGCTGCGGACCGCTCGAACGCTGGAGGATGTCCAGAGGCTGGCAGGCTCAAAGGGAAAGATCACAGAGCGGGCAGCACCGGATCAGGTAGGTTTTCACTGGATTAGCGACTCAGGGTCTACTTTTCCAGGTTACATGCTCTTGGAATATCACCGAGACGGCAACTTCGGCCTGAGCCTACTGCCTGTAGATGTCCAAGGGGACGTCATCGTCAACAGCTATGGCGCGTTTTCTTGCGACAAATGCAAGCCGCCCATCGACATCTGCGGCCAGCGCCCGTCCTGGATAGGCGCCGACGACGCTTACAGCGATCCATATTGCGTCGACGATCCCGGATTGCCAAACTGAGCCTGTGGCCGCTACGGGCGGCCTAGCCCTCAGGCCCCTACGCGATCGCCAGGGCGGTCAGCATGTCCTGGTTCTGCACGGCGCCGTCGACGCGCCAGATCGAGGCGAAGAAGTCCCAGTAGATCTTCTCCTGCGTGCCGAAATAGAGCGCGTAGCGCAGGATCTCCTTGATCTCGTGGTCGTGGCCCATCATCTCGCCGCGCTTGTGCTGCTCGGTCGCGATCTTGGTGAGCCTTCCCCACATCACGGCCTTGGACTGGATGGCGGCGCCGCCGTTCTTGTTGCGGATCAGGCCGTAAGACGTGAAGGGAAACGCGGTGCGGCCGCCGATGCCGAACTGGCTCAGGGTCTGGGGGTCGTGGCCCTTGAGCTTGAACGTGCTGGTCAGCGCCTTGATGCCGAGGCCGCCGACGTCGATGGCCGCGATGGCGCCGCCGGCGTGATGGTCCTGCGTGATCTCCTCGAGGTCGGGCAGCTTGTGGTTCTCGAGCACGAGGTGCTTGGAGTTGTCGGGACCCCGGTCGCCCACGAACAGGTTGGCGGCCTCCTGGACGTAAAGGTAGGACATGGCGGATCATCCTTCCGCCGTGGCCAAGCCGCGTGCGGGATGTGAGGGACGGGAAAGGCTGGAGTGGCGTGTTCGCCCCCTCCACCACGTTGCGCGTGGTCCCCCTCCCCCTCTCTCGAGGGGGAGGAGCAAGGTCAGCCCGTAGCGGAGTTCGAGCCAGAGGCGATCTGGGCCAGCTCGGTGACCAGGGCGTCGCGATCGAGCGCGCGGTCGATGGTGACCTGCAGGATCGGCGCGGGCTCCTCCGAATTGTCGTAGACACGGAAGCGGCCGGCCCTGAGGTTGTCGGGCGTGTTGGCGTCGGCCGAGAAGCCGATCACGAAGCCGATCACGCATTCGCGCGACTTCAGGTCCGACATGATGGCCGTCATGTCGTTCAGCACGGCCTGCACGTCGTGCGGCGTGATGTTGTCCTTGCCGAGCCGGAGCCGGATCGACTTGATCAGGGCGAGGTTGGTGAAATCGCGGCCGCGCGTCTTGTTCAAGAGATTGTAGCGCGGGTCGGTGGCGGCGTTCTGGTAGCACACCAGGATCCAGCCCGAGTCGGCCACCGAGGTGTCGCTGAGGTCGCCACGCGCCGTGACCCCGACCCCCACGGCCAGCAGTTCCTGGCCGTCGGTGGCGCCATCGAGCAGGCTCAGAGCGTCGACCCGCTTGAGGCCGAGGATGCCCTGCACGGGCTGGTTGGCCCAGCTCCAGAACGGGTAGCCGCCGTGCTGGAAATCGACCCGCACCGCGGTGCCCATCACGGTGGCGGCGCCGTCCATGTAGGCGTCCCCTGCCCCGGCCGGCACGATCTCCCAATTGTCGACCGGCACCAGGCGCTGCGAGGAGAGCGTGCCGCGCCAGGCGATGGCGTCGGCCTTGGTGGTGCCGGGGCCGCCGACCGGGGCGTGCGCCAGCAGCGCGTTCAGCACCGCGGGCAGCGCCGCACAGACCGGGTTCTGCAGCATCTCCAGCGTGATCGTGGCGGCCGCGCCGGTGCCCGTCCCGCCGTTGCTGTCGGCGATCGTGACCGTGACGGCCGTGCCGGGCGAATATTCGCCCGGGTTGGTCAGCGCGATGGCAGTGATCTGGCCGCCGGCCGGCGCCGCGACCGCCACGGCAGGGGCCGACGTGTAGCCCGTGCCGGGATTGTCCACCACGATCGACGACACCTGGCCGTTGGCGCCGAGCACCGCATGGGCCGCAGCCCCAGTGCCTCCGCCGCCCGAGAAGGTGACGGCCGGTGCCGCGCCATAATCCTGGCCGCCGCTGTCGACCGCGATGCCCGCGATCGTGCCGGCCGAGGCGCCGCTGCCGAGCGTGGCATGCGCGGTCGCGGTGACGCCGGCGTTGCCGACGGTCGCGGTGGCGGTGGCGCCCAGCGGATTGAACGACACCACAGGATGGCTGTAGTTGTTGCCCGGATTGGTGATGACCGGCGCCGTCACCCCGAAATACACCTTGCCGGTGTAGCCGGGCGCACCGACCACCCGCGGCGTGACGCCGAGCAAGGACGGGGCCCTCAGCAGCGCGTAGATGCCGGTGCCGGCCGCCGGATCGCCGACGATGTTCGCGATGGTGCCGTCGATGTTCTCGGTGCCGCCGGGGTTTCTGGCGGTCGGCACGCGCACCACCACCGCCCGGGCCGAGCGCTGGAGGTCGGCGAGTTGGTTGTTGATCCGCAGCACGCTCTGGTAAAGCGGTCCCGTCCCCATGGCGGCCAACGTCGCGGTGTCGCCCGTGTTGATGTCCACGGGGATGTTCAGCGGGAACACGCTGGACAGTGCGTCATCGCTGGGCAGCACGATGCCCAGTACCGAGAAGTCGCTGAGCACCGGCGGGATGGTGTCGGTGTCGAGCTGGTTGAAGATGAAGCCATAATTGGGCGACGTCATGATCTCTTACTCCGAGCGGAGGCGCCGCCACTGGCGGACGGAAAGGTACCGCGCAAAGGCGGTCCGAGCGGGTGGCTGAGGGGTGCTTTACGGGACCGCCACGGCGCGGGACGGAAGGTCAGGCCGGGAGGAGCGCCGCCGCCGCCATGAAGCCGGGCACGTCGCCGACCCCGCTGCCGAAGAGGATGCGGCCGACCTTCGGGTTGTCGACCGGGATCGGCGTGTCGAGCGCGATGCCGAGCCAGTAGAGATAGTCGTCGGGCTTGGCGCCGCCGGACTGGCCCGCCTTGGCCAGGAAGGCCACGACGGCCGCGCTGGCGCCGGCCGCCTTCACCTGATCCTTGACCTGCCGGCCCGTGACGGTGGGAACCGGCGGCGTGTTGGCATAGGCGGCCAGAGCCGCGATGCCGGCTTGTTGCTGAGCGGCGGTCGCGGACGCGTCGAAGTCGATGCGCCACTGCAAGCCGTCGGCGGCCGGGTATGTCGTCCAGGGCGACGGCGGCAAGATCGGGCCAGAAACGCCGGCGATCGGGCAGACGGCCGCCAAGGCGTCATGAAGGGCGGTGACGTTCATCAATACCTCCCGGACCACACGAGGCCCGACAGGATCGACGCTCCGGCACCCGAGGTGCCAAATCCCGTCATCGTTCCCGCGTTGGTGAATTCGATCGCCGACATGAAGTGCTGACCGGATACCTGCGCGGAAGCATCGGCGTGGGTCTGCACAGTGGAGTTTGCGACGCTGTAGCCGGTCGTACCGGCGAAAGCTGCCGTGGTGTCGAGCCCGAGGCCCGTGGCGGCGTAGCCGGAGGACGAAGCCGTCGTAATCGCGTCGTAGCTGAAGGTCCACACATCGTCGGGCTGCCCCGTCACGAAGGTGACGCGCGCCGTGGCCGAGCCGTTGGCGGCGCGCCACGTCGCCGCCGCGGCATAGGTCCAGGACGATGTCGTATCGCGCACGGCGCCGCCAGTCGAGACGCGATTGAAATTGTTCCAGACGCCGATGATGGCGGCTCCGCCGCCAGCCGCAGCCGTCCCGGTGTTGAAGCTGACCGTCGCGGCGCCCGCGTCCGTCGCGATCGTGCCGAGATAGGTGCCGTAGCCCGCTGCCGGGCCGTTGGTGATGGTGACCGCATTGACGAGGACGCCGTTGACGCGGGTGAGCGCCGTCGAACCCGCGCCGGAGCCACGCGCCGTGTTGCTGCCCACCGGGGCGCCCGCCGTCCAGGCGGGGCCGCGGGTGACGCGGACCGCCGATCCGTCGAGCCATCCGAACAGGTCGTAGACCGCACCCGCGACGGCCGCCGCCGGGCTCTTCGTCGCGTCGGACAGGGCCTGGCCGACCTCGGCAAAGGCGGTCGCGGCGAAGTCGCTGCCGTTCCACAGGCTGACGTAGCGGCCGGTGGCGGGCGTGTAATAGACCGTTCCCTGCGCGACCGCGGCCGACATCTCGGGCGTGCCCGAGACGAGCGTGAGCCGCCCCTGCATCGGATAGTCGTTGACGACGCCGGCCGCGCCGGTGGCGCCCGTCGGACCCGCGGGACCTGTCGCACCCGTGGCGCCGGCCGGCCCGGTGGCTCCGGTCGGACCCGCGACGGTGGACGCGGCCCCGGTCGGCCCGGTGGCGCCGGCAGGCCCCGTAGCGCCCGTCGGCCCGGCAGGCCCGGCGACCGTCGAAGCGGCTCCCGTCGCGCCCGTTGGACCCGTCGGGCCGACCGGACCGGTTGGACCTGCGACCGTCGATGCGGCGCCCGTCGCGCCGGTGGCGCCTTGCGGCCCGGTCGGACCCGCAACCGTCGACGCGGCGCCCGTCGCGCCGGTGGCACCTTGCGGCCCCGTCGGGCCAGCAGGTCCGACAGGTCCGGTCGGACCCGCGACCGTCGATGCCGCACCGGTCGCACCGGCCGCGCCCACCGCACCGGTGGCGCCCGTCGGGCCGATCGGACCTTGCGGCCCCGGAACGGTTGACGCCGCCCCGATTGGACCCGCGGCGCCCTGCGGACCCGTGGGACCGGCCGGGCCCGGAACGGTGGACGCCGCCCCGGCCGGGCCTTGCGGTCCGGCCGGGAGAACCGTGCCCGGGGCGACGCCCGGCGCGGTGGGGCGCAGGATCGTGAAGCCGGAGGTGATCACCGGAGCACGCCCTCCACCACCGTCACGGTGTAGCGGCCGATCGTGATCGTCAGCCCGTCGCCGACCGCCTGCAGCTCGGCATCGTAGGCGCCGGGCGCGACCCGCAGCATGATGGCGCGAGAGAACGAGAGCGCGGCCACGTTGCCGGACACCGAGACGGTCCCCGACACGGGCATGCCGTAGACCGCCGTGGCCGTGGACGCGTTCAGCGGCGCGGCGAAGGCATCATTCTGCGGCCGCATCTGGAAGTTCAGCACCAGGCCGTCGAACGGGATCGGGGCGCCGGCGGCGTCGAGCCAGGCTCCGAGGCCGTCGAGCCAATCTTCGTTGGTGCCGACCGTCATGGTGTTGCCGACCAGCGGCAGGTCCCGGATCCGCGTCGCCATGGGTCACCGTCAGGATCGAGGGTGCGCCCCGGCGCTCACAGCGCCGCGGCCGCGGTCCACAGCGGGTCGCGGTCCGGCTCGCCCAGGCCGAAGAACGCCAGGAAGACCAGCGCCATCGGGTGGAGGCGGTGGAACTCGGTGGCGCCGCAGAGCAGCATGCGGGCCGGGAATTGCTGCTCGGCCGGCAGGGCGGCGATGCCGTCCGAAACGGCCTTCGGCAGCGCCCCGACCGTGACGGCCGCGATCGCCTCGTCCTGCGAGATCTTGCCCATGGCGGCGAGCTGCTGAAAGCACTGCCGGTCCGAGATCACGTCCGGCACCGGGGGTGCGGGCGGCGGCAGCGCCGGGGCCGGCAAGAGCGCGTGGCCGTCCCACGTCATGCCGACGGCGACGGGGACCGGCTTGCCGAACTGGTCGACCGGCTGGGGCACAAATCCAAGATCGGCGTGGAAGCAGTCCGACAGCTTGGCATTCTCGGGATACGTCGCGACCTCGACGACGATGCCGGAAACGGCGCGGAAGGCGGTTTTCATGTCAGTTCCTCACATCCACGAAGGCGGGTGCGCCGTTGCCGCCCGCGAGGCCCGAGCCGCCCGACGCGCCCGTGCCACCGGCGCCGAAGCCGTTGCCGGTCGCGCCGGTCTGCGCGAGGTCGACGAAGCCGTAACGGCTCCAGCCGCCGCGGCCGTAGACCCGAGAGACATCCGACGTCGTTACGGTCGAGGAGTTCGAACCCGCGAAGCCGCCGGTGCCGCCGGACCACGCGCGGTCAGCGCCCGTGACGGTGCCGGCCGCGCCGCCGCCGCCCACTGTATAATTCCCGGTCGCCCCGGCGCCGCCGCCGGTCGCGGATATGAATGGCCCGAAGCTGGTGGTACCACCCGCCGTGCCGGAGACGTTCGCGACGCCCTGGCCGGGTGCTCCGATCGTCACGTAGTACTGGGTCCCAGGGACGAGGCCCGTGATCGTCCTCGAACCCGCGCCGCCACCACCGCCGCCGGCGCCGATATTGCCGGCCACGCCGCCGCCCGTGCCGTTGCCCGAGCAGCCGCCGGGGCCGCCGGGCGCCTGCAGGTCGACGTCGATCGTGGTGGTGCCGTCGGGCTGGTTGGCCGGGGGCACGGTGTACCAGCCGGAGGCGGTGAAGCGCTTCACGCGGTTGACGGGCGCGAACTGCTGCTGGGCGGCCTGATTGTTGGCGAAGTCGGCCGGCGCAAGGCCGAGCAGCCGTGCCACGAAGCCGCCGCCGCCGACGCTCGAGAAGCCGATCAGCCGCTTGCCAGCGACGGCGCCGATCGCCGGGGTGGACCCGTCGGCCGCCTGGATCGGGATGGTCGCCAGGCCCTGGATGGTGAGCTTCGGCGTCGTCGTCAGGTTGGGGGCCGCGATGTCGGCCACCAGCACGAGGTCGGCCCCGTAGCCCGTCACGTTCGGGATGGGCGCGAAGACGTAGGCGTCGGCGGCGCCGATGTCCTGCGCCTGGATGGCGCGGACGTTGCTGAACCGGATCTGGGCCAGCAACGCCAGGATCTGCTGGGTCGCGGCGTCGAGGGAGGCTGTCAGGTCGACCATGGGGATCCTCCCGGATCAAAGGTGGGCGGCGGCGAGACGCCGCCGCGTGAGGAAGGCGCGCTCGTCGCCGGCGCGGGTGTGGGCTTCGAGCGTGAGGCAGCCGCGCCCTTCGAAGACCAGGAGTGCGAGCAGGTCGGCCATGTTGGCCTGGACCTCCTGCAGGTCGGACTGGAGCACGAACACGCCGCCCGGGCTCTGCACCACCACGGCGCTCGTGTCCGACACCACGATCGACACGACGTAAGTGTATTGGCTCTGGTCGCCGGAGGGCGGCGCCGACTTGTTGAAGCTGCACGCGCCGGCGACGAGCTGGCCACCGTCGGCGTCGAGCACCATCAGCTCGCGGGCGTACCATGGGCCGACCCAGTTGCCGTTGGCGTCGGCCGCGGGCAGCGGGCACGAGATGTCGATCTGGAAGGGGTTGGCGCTGTTGATCTGCACCCCGGCGACCGTGCCGCGATACACCTCATCGATGAGCCCCGTCCCGGCCACGGACGGCGTCACGGCGGTGCCGCCGCCGTCGCCGAACGCGAAGGTGGTGAAGACGATGGGCGGCCCGCCGGCCGCGCGGGCCGCCTCGCGCCGCTTGTAGAGGTTGGTGACGAGGTTGCTCATGCGCTGTACGGCCTCGACGTGATGATCCCGCTCAGCGCGCCGACGGCGGCGATCCAGTCCCCGACCGACGAGCGCGGCGTGGTGTCGAGCGGCGTCGAGCGGATGACGCCGCCGATACTGCCGGAGGCGCCGAGGTAGGACGGCCCCCGCGAGGGAACGAACATCCGCACGTTCGGCCAGTCGCGAACGTTCTTGCGGCGGATCGCCGAGGTCAGCACCGCGTCGAGGGTCGGCCACGTCGCGGGCTGCGCCTGGTCGAGGTCGACGTCGAAGAAGAAGTCCGGCCACTCGGCGCCGGGCACCTCGAAGAACTCGCGCAGCCTCCCGGCGTGGCCGACGTCCTGGGCGATCTCGGCCTCGAGCGCCTCGGGCGAGCCGTAGGCGAGGTGATCATCGAAGGACGAGCCCGTGCGGGCGCGGTTGCCCGCATCGTCGCCCTCACGCCAGAAATGCACGGAGCGCTCCCAGCCGAGCAGCGGCAGCCAGTCGACCGTGCATTGGTCGGGGCGACGCTCGCGGCGGATCGCGTCGACGTCCATCCCGAGCAGGCGCGCCGAGGTTGCGGACTGCGCCACCTCCCAGTCGGTGCGGGCACCCGGCAGCAGGGTGACGTCGTCGCCGGGATCGGTGGCCACCGTCATGCCTCCACCCGATAGTCGAGCGTCAGGCCGGTGCAGACGGGCGCCTCGAAGGGGCCGCCGCCGATTGGTGGAACGCTGGCGATAGGCTCGACGCCGGCGAAGGGGCTGTGGATCTCGACGTCGGCGATGTAGGAGGCGCTCTGACCGCCCCCGAGGGCGGCCGCCAAGCCCGGGTAAGTGATGGTGGCGCCGATAGCCCGGCGCGACGCCGCATAGGCCAGCACCTGGACGTATTGCGCGTTGCGCACCGGGGCCGGGTCGGGCCGGGGCTGGGCGCCGCGGCGGAGCACCAGCGTGGCGTCGATCGCATAGCCGGCGATGTCGGCCGGCACAACATTCACGCGGTCGTTGACCTTGCGGTCTCCCCGGCCGGCGAAGCGGGCCGCCACGCGGCCTATCAGGTCGTCGGAGGCCACGCCGGAGCTGTTCGTGCCGAGCAGCGCGATGCGGACCTCGCCCTTCGGCACGACGTCGATCTCGTGGCCGTACACGACGCAATCGGCGATCTCGACCGGCGACACGGCGCGGGCCTGATATTCGTAGCCGCCGTAGGAGCCGCCCTTCGACAGGTTCTCATAGGCGAGTTGGGCGCGGCGGCGCAGCGACGGGTCGAGCTCGCCCGCGGCACGGCGCGTGTCGAAGTCTGCGGCCCGCACGTCGAGGTCGGTCCCGACCGCGTAGGCCAGCGAAGTGGCGTCGATCGCGTCGTCGATACGCTGGCGCACCAACATTTCGCGGAAAGCGTCGACCTCCTGCAGGATCTTGGCTGGATCGGTCTCCAGCATGCCCACGTCATAGGTGATCGCCGCCGCCGTGAAGCGGGCCACGAGGTCCGCCATGCGGGCGTCCAGGATGGCCTCGAAGCTGATGGCTTCGATCGAGGCCGGGCGCGGCAGCAGGCTGAGGTCGAGCGCGTTATCCGGGAAACGGTCGGTCAAAGGGTGAAGTCCCTGATGCTATCGACCGTGAAGTCGCCTTGCAGGGCATTCGGCCGGTACTGGCCGATGATGCGCAGGCCGATTCGTCCTGTCCGGTTGGCGTCGGGCGTGTTTTCGGCCGGCGGGAAGATGATGCGGATCACACGAAAGCGCGGCTCCCACAGCTCGATCGCCACCACGATGGCGGTGAAGAAGCGGGCGATCGCCGAGGTGACGATGTTCTCGCGGCCGAGGATTGCGGGGACGTTGGACCCGAAGGTGCGGCGCATGACGCGCTCGCCGATGCGGGTTGTGAAGATCACCTCGAGCGATTGCAGGACATGAGGCCACCCCCGCAGCAGCTTGCCGGTGCGGCGGTCGATCCCGGTCGAGGGCAACGGTTCAGCCCTTCAGCAGGGTAGGATAGCTTCCATCGGCCAGTTCCCGATTCACGATGTCGACCAGCGTTCCCCAGGGGACTGGCTCGCCGCTGCGCAGACCTAACTTCAGCTCAAGAACATGCGTGAAAGAGTGGTCGGGTCCACCGGGCTTCACCTCAGCCTGCAACACGACGCCGACACCCCGGCCGCGGAATAAAGGCTGCACGCTCCCGGAGGGCGTGATCGTGAACGCCACGTCCGGGAGGTCGCTTCGTTTCATGCTCTGCTCGCTTCAGAAGTCGTCGAGGTCCTGGGTCGGCTGCAGCGCGCTCATCTTGAGCATGAAGGCCTGGTTGCCGATCTTGATGACCAGCTTGGAGATGTCCTCGACCGCGAGACGCTGCCCCTTGTCGGTAACGAGGTGGGCCGCCTTGTCGCCGGCCTTGACCTGGTGCTTGCCGTCCTTGAAGCGGATGTCGGTGCCCCCGGTGCCGTCGACGAAGGTGCCGGGGTCGGTCGAGGGCGCCTTCACCTGGTCGGAATGGCCGAGGGGCAGCAGCACGGCCTGCTCGAAGTCGCCGTCGGGCGCGAGCTGCATCATCTGCTGGCCGACCGAGACCGGCGAATGGACATTGCGGGCGCCCGCGAAGGTCGAGAACGGCACCGACGGTCCCTTGACGGGCTGGCCTTGATCGTCGACTCCGACGCCGATGCGGGCGCGCGGCTTCGACGGATCGGAGACGTCGACGTCGGTCACGGTGCCGGGCCGGAACATGCGCTCCAGCCGTCCCTCCAGCTGGGCGATGCGGTCGTAGAGCTGCCCGATGTGGTCGCCGTGGTCGTCGCTCACGGCGTGCCGCTCGAGGTGACGGAATAGACCGGGTCGGGCGCGCCCTCCGCGGTGTCGTCGAGAGCGGCCGACGCCATCGGCACGACGTCGTCGGCCTGGGTGCCGCCGATCGGCCCGAGGCCGATGGCCTGCATGTCGCGGTCGCGCAGGCCGAGCAGCGCCTGCGTGTCCCGCCAGGACGGCAGCGCGTCGCCCCGGATCGCCCCGGCCACCACGGCGGCCAGGGGCGCGAGGTCGTCGGACCCCTCCATGGCAGCGACGAAGTCGGGCCAGAAGTCGCTCGCTCCGTCGCCGAACTCGGGGCTGTCGAGCACGTCGAGCCGCAGCAGGATCTCGCGGGCCGGCAGGCGCACGCCCTTGTCGGTCTGCAGGACGTAGGCCTTGGCCTCGATCGACACGATGCCGATCACGGCGCGGCGCCACAGGTCCGCCCAGACGCCGTCGTTGAGGCCCAGCGCCCGCTCGATCTGGCGGTGGATGAGGTCGACCGCAACGGCGGCGCCGGATTCGCGGCCCTCCAGCGCGATCGGGGCCTGGCCGTCGACCCGAATTACAGGATCCGTGGGCAGGAAGACGTGCATTGTGAGGTCGACGGTGTGGCCCCTTCCGTCGTCGCGGCTCGCCAGGAACGACGTGCCGGCCGGCTGCAGGGCCTCGCCGTCCGAGAACACAGCGATGACGGGCGACGCCGCCGTGACGGCGAGCGCGATCGGGTCGATCGGGCTGTCCTCGATGGAATCGCCCGCGAAGGTCTGGCCACGGAGCGCCTCGACCGTGCAGATCCGCACCGCGAAGGAGGCGAGGCTCATGGGTCAGCCAGGGAGACAGGCGGGCGGATGAGCCGCACCGCGAAGGAGGCGAGGCTCATGCACTGTTGTCCAGGAAGGTCAGGGAGCAGACGATCCTGGCCACGAAGTCCGGCTTCACGGCCGCGATGCGCCAGCGGGGCTGGCCGGGACGGGAGGTCAGCACCACGACCCACCCCTCCTGGGGCATGGTGGTGTCGTCGAACAGCGCCGCGGCGAAGTCCACCGTGGTCTGCTGGGCCAGCACGTCGGCGGTCTCGCTGTTGGTGGCGCCGCTCTGCACGCGGTCGGCCACGGTCTGGCCGCGGAAGATGCCGGTGACCTGGCGCGGCTGCCTGGCCGGATCGGCGCCGCCTGCGACATAGCGGTTGCGGCGCGCCGTCACGACCTGCGGCTCGATCAGCACGGGCTCGCCGAAAGCGGCGTCGAAGGCCGGCTGCAAGGCGCCAAAGGCCGAAGCGAAAGCGTTCACGGGCGTGCCCGCGTCGACCTAATTGGTGGCCGGAGCCGCGACCTTGGGCGGCGCCGGCGCGTCGTTCTTGGCCGGAGCAGGTGAGGCGGGCAGGCCGGCGTCGACCTTGGCGGTGGCCGAAACCTTGGTCAGGTTGGTCAGGACCTGACCGTCGGGCGCGCTTTCTTTCCCCTCGACTGGATCGGTGCCCGGCGCAGGTGACTGCGCGCCGGGCTGGTCCGGACCGCGGCCGTCTCGTGGATTACCGACGACATCGTAGTCGCCGGTCCCGAGCGTCTTGAGGGCGTGGTCCCAAGGGAAGAACGGCACGGCCGCGATCGCCTCGGCATCGTCCGGCTTGGGCGCCTCGCCCTTCTTGCTCAGCTTCATCGACATGGCGGCGCTCCCTCAGGTACAGACACAGTCTGGCCAGGCGGTCAGACCACGGAAGTAAGTAGGCTCGTCGGTGGCTAGGTGCTGGAGTACCCGCGGACCAGCAGCGCGGGGCGCTTGCAGATCGGCAGGGGGTTCGATTCGGTGTGGATGTCCACGCCCTTGCCGAATCGCTTGGGCTCCAGCGGGGCGACGAACACTTCCGAGGTGATGGCGGGCGCCTTGTTCTCCTCGTAGATGAAGTCCGGCGGCGACCAGTAGTTGGAGAAGGTCTCGGTGGTCCCCATCGGGAAGAAGCGCACGTCGCCGTCGGGCACGAACAGCGTCTTCGTGGTGGTCTTGTCCTCGTTGAGGTAGGTGGCGTAGCCGCGGTATTCCTCGAACTCCACACCCTGGAAGGGGAACCCGCGGCGCACATCGTCGCGGAGCGGGTTCTGCGTCGCGGTGAAGAATTTGTAGGCGTCGCGCACGCTGGAATGGCTGACGAAGCGTGCGAACCAGCTCGGGGACGCGACGGCGCCGACACTCGTCATGGTCTCGCCCATGAGGTTGTCTTCCATGTAGCCCTTCACGGTGCGGACCACGGTGCCGACGTCGGTCGACGCCGTACCAAGCTGGAAGTCGAAGGCCTGCTGGGGCACGCCGAATTCGGTGAAGAGGTTCAGCAGTACGCTGCCGTCGGCGTCGAGGATGATGCCGCGGATGGCACCCATGCGCAGGTTCTCGAGCGTGATGGCATGCTTGCGCCGCATGCTGATGAGCTTGCGGTTGGCGTAACCGATCACCGTCTCGAGGGTGCGCTGCGCCAAGCCCTGGGTCCAGGCGAACATGTTCTGCACGTCGGAGGTCAGGACCGAGTCGTCGTGCGGAATATGCGGCACGATGAAGCTCTTGAGGTGGCGCTTCTCGGCCGTGCCGAAGGTCGGCGGCGCGCCGCGCTGCCGGGTCGGCAGGAGGTTCAGCACACCGTTGTCGATCTCGATCGCGACCGACGTGGTCGGGATCGGCTCCGGCTTGAACAGGCCGAGCTGGTTGATACGGCCGTACATGTTGGGCACGATGTTGACGTTGTCGGTCAGCGCCGTGGCGCCGAACGCCGCGTCGTTAAAGATGTCGAGGATGATGTTCGGCACGGCGACGGGCCCTCAAAGAAAAGGGCCGCCCGGAGGCAGCCCTTGATGGACGGAAAGACGGCGGCACATCCGCCCGACGGAGAGACTTAAGAGCCGGCACGGGGCCGGCGGGACCTCAGGCTCCCTGCCGATCCTTGATGTTCTTGGCCGCCATCTGGGCGACAGCGGCGGCACGAAGCGCGGGCGTGTTGATGGTCGGGCCCCAGACGAGACCCTGGTGCATCACCGTGGCATCGCCATCGACCACCACGACCGTCTGGTCGCCGAGGCTCGTGTCGACGGCCTGGTTGAACAGGATACCGTCGAAGGTCTGTGATCCGTCGGTCGTGCCGGCCGCCATGATCACGTATTTGCTGTCGGCGGTGCGCAGACCGAGCGGCGTGCCGGTGACGACGACGCCCTGGCCCGCGGCCAGGACGGCCTGGTCGCGCGAGGAATATTCGCCGTAGGCAGACTCGCCCTTGAGCCAGTCGCTGGCATAATTCGGGCTGTCGAGCGTGATGGACATGGTTCAGCCCTCCTCAGACGTTCGGGATCATGCCGTCGCGCTTCACCTGCGCGACCATGTCGGCACGGCTCCGGGCGACGCTGTCACTCGCGGCGCCGCCGGGCTGATCGCTGCCGCCGGCGCCCGAGCGGTGCATGGTGCGCATGCCCTCGTCGGAGGAGCCCGCCCCCCGGGCCACCATCTGGTCGAACAGCGCCGCAGTGGCCTGCTCGACCGTCTTGCCTTGGGCGATCATCGCATCGGCGAGTTCCGCTGGAATCGACGAATTGGTCTGACGGGCCAGCGCCACCATGTCCTTGATCCGGCCGGCGGCGCCGATCTTGGCGGTGGCCTGCGCCAGGGTGGCGCCCTCGGCGAGCAGCGAGGCCGTCATTCCGGGTACGCCGGCGTCGACGCAGGCCTTGGCGATCGCCGCGGCGTCGGAGCGCGAGACCGCCGTGGCGGCAGCCCCGACAGGGTCGCTCACGACCGCAGCGGCGGCAGCCGCGGTCTTGTTCTTCTCGCGGTCGGCCGCCAAGGCGGCATCGATGCGAGCCTGGATCTCTTCTTTCGTCGGCATGATGGCCTCGTGTTCGAGAGTGAGGGGGGCGGCCGGGGCGACCGGCTTGGTGCGGTCCCGGTCCCAGTGCTTGGCGCGCGCCAGCGCGACCATGCGGGCCGGCGCATGGGCGTAGGCGGTGTAGTTGAAGGGCGCCGGCTCGGCCGGCTGCGGAAGGTCGTCCGCGGGGGTCTCGACACGGTTGGCGTAGCCCTTGGCGACAGCCTGGTCGGCCGTCATCCAGAGCTCGGCCTGCATGTCGGCCCGGCAGGCTTCCGCCGTCATGCCGGATTTCGCGGCGTAGATGGTCGACATGGCGTCGGCCAGGGCCGTGAGCGCGTTGATCTGCTGCTGGTGCTCGACAACCGTACCGATCGTGTAGCCCGATGGGTCGTGGATCATGAGCAGAGCGCCGAGGCTCATCACCACTTCGTCGCCCGCCATGGCGAGGACGGAGGCGGCCGAGGCCGCGATGCCTTCCACGACCACGGTCTTGCGGCCCTTGTGACGGGCCAGCGCCGCATGGATGGCCGAGCCCTCGGTGGCGATGCCGCCGCCGCTGTTCAGCCGGATCGTCACGTCCGTGCGGTCGCCGACCTGGGCCAGGGCGCCGATGACGTCTGACGCGGTGAAGCCGCGGTCGTCGTCGAAATACCAGCCCATGTCGCCGACATCGCCCGACAGGATGATCGTGGCGCCGTTCACCGTGCAGGCCATGTCGAATTCCTGTGTCAGGCCGCGCGGAGGGCGCGGGCCCGCGCCTTGGCGCCGCCGGAGCGCGCAGCGCCGGACTTGGTGCTCTTCGAATCGTCCGTGAGTGGATCGCCGGCCGCCGGTGCGCTGCCGTCTTCGCCGCTGGCGGCGTCGCCCGCGCTGGTAGCGGCCTTGACGGCGGCGTCGGGGCTGTCGGCGCTGGCCGCGATGTTGACGTTTTCGCGGATCGTCGCCGGGCGGAAACCGAGGTCCATGGCGAGTTCGCGCTGACGGTCGGCTTGGATGCGCTTGTCGTTCTGGATCGGCTCCTCGCCCTCCGCCTCGATGACGTCGGAACGGGAGATCCACCCTTCCTGGACAGCGATCTGCGCGGCCTTGCGGTCCTTGAAGGGATCCACCCATTCCCATTTCGGAGGGATCCACTTGACCTTCGTGGTCTCGGCAGGCTTGGCCGCGAGGTCGCGCGCCGCGATCGGGATGGCTTTTGTGAGGGTCGCGACCGCGAACCATCGCTGCCACACCGGGCGGCAGAGCTGGAACACCAGCGTCTGGTGCTGGAACTGGTCCATGCGGCGCCGATAGGCGACCTGCGCCTCGCGGCTCGACGAATAATTGGACTGGCTCGTGTCCGACGTCACGTCGAAATACGGCACGCCGCAGCCAGCCGCGATGGCCAGCAGGTTGCGCCACTGGAAGGCCTCGTAGGAACCGCCGACCTCCGTGGGATTGGAGAAGGTGATGTCCTCGCCTTCCTCGAGCACCTGGATCATGCCGGGCTCAAGGGGCGCGATGGCGGATCCCGGCGGCACCGGCTCGGAGAGTGCGCCCTCGCCGGCCCGCAGCTCCAAGGGGGTGTCCGACGTCGGCGACTTCTTGGTGACGAAGCCGGCGAACATCGCCGCGACCTTCTTGCGGTCCAGTTCGGCGTCGTCGTAGAGGTCAAGCAGGTAAAGCCGTACCATCGACGGCGTGATCTGCGGCTGCCCGCGGATCTGGCCGGGCCGAAGCGGCTTGTAGAGGTGCAGCACCTCCGAGGCCGGCACCCGGTTGTAGCTGAAATCGAAGATGACCGGATAGATTTCGCCCGGGTGTGACTTGTAGAAGTGGTAGGCGACCCGCCGGCCGATAGGGTCGAACTCGATGCCCTCGCGAATGATGTTGCCGGTGGTGTCGCAGACCCCGTTGTAGGTGAAGCTCAGCATCTCGCTTTCGAGGAGCTGAAGCTGCAGCGGGACCGACAGGCCGTCCGAGGGACGGCGCGGGCGGAACCGGACGAAGACTTCCCCGGCTTCGAACATGCCGCGCGTGGCGAGCGCCTGCAGCCCATAGAAATCGGTCAGCCCATCGGCGTCGGCTTCGTCGGTCCAGCGCAGCCAGGTGTCCTGGATGGCGACCTGCGTGTCGGCGTCGCCGTGCAGCGACGACGGCTTGATCCCCGAGCCGACCCCGGCGGCCGTGAAGGATTCGCAGGCACTACTGGCGTAGGGGTTCTCGCGGCAGAGTTGCCGGGACCGGGCGCGCAGTTGCTCGCCACCAGCCGCGAGCAGCGCATTGATGGTGCGTCGCTCGGCATCCCAGCCGCGCAGGCGGCGGCCGAGCTGCGAGGCGTTGTAGCCCCGGCCGAACAGGGCCGTGGCTTTGCGGCGAACCGGGGCCGGGGCCGCACCCAGGAGGCCGGACCAGAAGCCCACCTCAATAGCCTCGGGAGGGGGTCGACGTCAGGAGGCGGCGGACCTGCCGCGGCGCGGTCGTCAGCAGGGCGAGCTGGGTAGTGGCATCATTGAGTTGCTGGCGTACCACCGTCAGATCGAAACGCATCATGCGGCCGTTCTCGGCCGCCTGGGTCGTGCCGCTGTTCAGCAACGCAGTGCATTGCGCGATGGTGGCCTGAAGCGCCGCGATCTGAGCCAGCGGGTCGCTCGTGGGCATGGTCATCTCATGTAGTTGGAACGTACCACCCGGCGGGCGGGTGCCCGCACTGGCGGAGGCCTTGGGGGCACAGGGGCGGATTCGACCGGTACGTGGTCGAGGCCGCGGCGATCACGCAGATTGCGCCACTTCGTCGGCTTCCAGGCCGCGACGCCCAAGGTCCACAGCGCCGCGCGGGCGTAGACCCGGCAGTCGAGGGCCTCGTTACGCAGGTGCTCCTTGCGCCACTCGAACCGCCCGGATTTCAGGCGGACGCGACGCTCGGCGACGAGCTGCCGGCACCATTCGGCGTCGAGATGGTCCGGGATGTGGACGGTACCGGGCGGATAGCCCGATCCCGCGACCTCCTCGTCGGTCGGCCGGGGCAGCGCCAGGAAGCGGTAGAGTTCGGCCTTGAACACGTCGCCCGTGACGGTGCGGAGCGCGATGGCCTTGCGACGGTTACCGAGCGCGATGTAGGTGGGCGTCCCCACCGGGGCGTTGATCTCGAAGCCGCGCTTGCCCTTGATGGCGAGCACGCGGGCCTGGTCCTGCTTGGCGATCCAGCTGTAGACCGCGGTCGTCTGGTCGCCGGTGTCGACGGCGAGCAGGTCGATCCTCAGCTCGGCGCCGGACGCGTGGGTCCAGGTGTCGTCGAGGGCCTCTTCGACGCCGCGCCAGGTGGCGGGATCGTCGGCCGCGCCCGGGAAGGTACGACGGTCGATCGCCCAGCTCTCAAGCGCCTCGCCGAAACCCCAGACGTGCAGCTCGAGTCGGGCTGGGCTCGCCTGGACGTCGACCGCGGCCATCAGCAAGCTGGCGCCGCGCGGCACCGTGCCGGGCCGCCAGGACTCGCGGCGGGCGTAGATGCGCTCCCAATCGAGCTGGTCGCCCTGCTCGAACCAGGTCTCGCCGAGGCGCGTGTTCTTGAAGGTCTTCAGCTTGGCATTGTCGCCCGCCGCGGCCTCGTATTCGCGGGCCAGGTCCTCCCAGGACAGCCAGCCGAGCGGCGAGTAGAGCGCCGAAATGTGGAACCCGACGGCGCCCGGGTCCTTGGGCTCCGCCGTGGGCTGCCAGCGACCGGCCGCCAGCATGGCGGTCTTGTGCCGCTCGGAGATCGGCTGTTCGCAGCCCTCGGCCTCGCAGATGTAGGCGGCGGTCTCGGGCCGGCCCGGTTCCCACTTCAGCCGCTCGAACCTAAGCCACTGCTCGGCCCCGCAATGCGGGCACGGCACGAAATAGCGGCGCTGGTCGGAGGCCTCGAACTCGCGTTCGATGCGGCTCTCGCCGTGCTCCGTGGGGGTCGACACCAGGAACATCTTGGCCGAGCGGCCGAAGGTCGTCGTGCGGTTGGCCACCAGCGCGATCGGATCGCCCTCGCCGTCGACGTCCCCCGGATAGGCGTCGATCTCGTCGAGGAAGGCGTAGCGGGCCGGCATGGACCTGAGCCCGACGCCGGAGTTGGCGCCCGTCATCACCAGGATGCCGCCCGGAAAGCTCTTGGCCAGGACGGTGTTGCCGGAGTCCTTCTGCTTCGATGGTGCGATCAGCGCCGCAAGCTCGGGGCTGTCCTCGATCAGCGGCCCGATACGCTGCTGGCTGACCTTTTTCGCGGTGTCCACCGTCGGCCAGACCGCCATGACAGGCGCTGGCGACCAATGGATGATGAAGCCGAGCCAGTTGTTGCCGGCCTCGGTGGCCCCGACCTGGGCCGCCTTCATGAACACGACCCGCCGGGCCGCATGGGTCGGCGACAGCGCGTCCATGACGTCGCGCAGGAACGGCGTGCGGGCCGTGCGGTACCGGCCGGCCTCGGCCGCGAGCTTCGTCGACAGGATCCGGTAGCGGTCGGCCCACTCCGAGACCGTCAGGATCGGGTCGGGACGAACGGCGTCGCGGAGCGCGGCCTCGACGTCGTCGGCGCCGGCGTAGGCGGTGTCAGGCTCTGACCACCGGAGCTGACAGAGCATCGAGTTCGATCGCGATCGCTTTCGTCAGGGCCGCGTCGAGGGCCGCGGGGTCGCAGCCTAGCTCCGCGGCGATCGCCGGCACGTGGCGGCTCGGAATCCTCTGGATGGCCTGGCGCAGGCCGATGAAGCTTCGCCCGACGTGTTCCTTGACGCTGGCGATCGGAACCAGCTCCCTGCGGCGCTGCGCGATCTTCAGGTCGCGCTCGTAGGCCTTGAGGATCGTGTCGGCCGTGCGGGCCGCGTTGTAGTCGACCTCGCCCGAGTAAGTGATTCCCTCGGCTGTCAGCACCCGCGCGATCAGCGCGACGGCGGCCTCGGCTTCCTCCGCGGTGCGCACCGGGGTGCGCGTACCTTGGTGCGCAGGTTCGCGAACCTTAGTGCGCGCCGGATCGGTGGCTTTGCCCCAGGCTTGGCGGCAGGCATCGGCATCGAAGGAGCCATCCGCGAGGGGCTTGATGCGCCCTGCCCTGGCCGCTTTGCGGACCGCGGCCTCGGACAGCCCAAGCTCCTTGGCGAGTTGCCGTCCGGAGATCCCCGTCGCCACCCCTGCGTACCTCGAAAAAATAGCCTGGAACTAGAGGGGTTCCGCGTGCTTTGGCACCCGCGGGCGGGCGGCCCCGCCCGGGGAGGACCCAATTGCCTCGGCGGGGGGCCGACAGGCGGCCTGCGGTGCCTCCGAAACGGCCCTGTGACTCCCCATGCTGCCTACTCCGCTGCTCAACGACCTCTACAGGCCGGATGCTCGCCCATGGGCCTCGCACAGGCCGGCTACGGCACGAGCCGTGCCAAGCGCCTAACCACGACCGGTTCCACGACCGAAGCGACGGCGTGCTCGAATGTGTGGAGACTCTGTCCCTTGACCAGTTCCTTCGCGGGCGAGGGCCCCTTGAGGGTCCGGATCGGCTCCCGAGCGGCCCCGCGGCGGGCGCGCAGGAGGCCCCTCTTGCTCGTCACGAAAGACCGCTGAAACGTGTGCGGAACGCCCCAGGTCATCGCCGTGACGGGTCCCCCGGCGCTCGCCGAGACAGGGAACTCGGCGATCCGCAAACCCTTGGCCGAAGCGTTGATCTCGTAGTCCAGCACGCCAGTGCCGTTCGGGGTCGCCGGTCTGGACCCCGTGGTGTCCACGATCGTGGAATAATGGGTGACACCCATCTGGTCCTTGAGGGCGCGCCGGACCTGCGTCCGGACGAGATCTCCGGCTTCGTTCAGGCCGCGGGCCAGCTCGACCTGGCCCTGGGCTCCCAGCGCCGCGACTCGGTCCGCGAAACCGGCCAGGCTCGAGCCCGAGAACTTGACCTCGATCTTCACACGGGCCTCTTGCAACGCTTGGCTTGGAGACTGCCGTGAATATGACTGACCAGGAATGGGCTCAGGAGGCCGTTGGCAGCAGGTTGAACTCCTCGACGATGTCGTCGAAGACGATAGTGATCGACCCATCCGGCTGCAGCGAACCCGTTGCGCCCACCGTCTGCGGAATGCCGAGCTCTGTCCGAGCTCGGCGCATGGCCACATCCTGGATATCCTTTGCGCTGATAGTGGCCACCGTCCGGGTGATTAGCAACCGCTCCGTCTTGATGTCCATCAGCCCTACCTTCAGAGGAGGATTGCTTCCGATAACTGTCCTTCTCGGAAGCCAAACCGGTGCCCGGGTGTGACCCCGTCCATTCAAGCTTTCTCGGCTGTGCGGCCGGTCAGCTGCTCCCAGCGGCGGACCGCGACGTCGACGTAGACGGGGTCGATCTCGATGGCGTGTACGACACGCCCGATGCTCTCGGCCGCGATGATCGTCGTGCCCGAGCCCACGAAGGGGTCGTAGACGGCGTCGCCTGGCCGCGTATGGTTCAGCATCGGCCTAAGCATCACCTCCACGGGCTTCTGCGTGCTGTGGCCGGTCTCGCTGCGGCGGTGCGGCACCTGCCACACCGTCATCTGCTTGCGGTCCCCGGCCCAATGCGCGGTGCGGCCGCGGCGGACCGCGTACCAGCAGGGCTCGTGACGCCAGTGGTAGTGGCCGCGGCTGATGATCAGCCGACCCTTGTCCCAGATGATCTGCGAGCGGATAAGGAAGCCTGTCGCCTCGAGGCTCGTCCGCACGATGCAGCCGTGGAGCGCGCCGTGCCACACATAGGCGACGTCGCCCAGATAGTGGGCCCAGGCGTCGCGCCAGTCGGCCCGGTCGTCGTTGGCGACCTTGCCGATGGCACCGGCGCCGATCCTGTTGCCGAGCAGGCCCGCCCGTGCCGCCCGGGCCCGCCATTCCGGGTCGTAACTCACGCCGTAGGGAGGGTCGGTCACCATCAGGTTGGGCGCCGAGCCTCGGAGCGCCAGCGCCGCGATGGCGGCATCCCGCGAGTCGCCGCAGACGAGCCTGTGGCGACCCAGCGTCCAGACGTCGCCGGGCCGCGATACCGGCGGAGCCGGCGCAGTAACGCGTGCAGGTAGAGGCACTGCGGCCGCAAGCCCTCGCGCAGCTCGATCAGCCAGCGGCTGGACCGCAGGCTCACGCGGAGACGCCGAGCTCTTCGAGCGGCTTCGCCGTCACCGTGTAGGTGGTTCTGAAGCCCGGCTTCTGGCGCGCCTCGTACCAGGCGTCGCCCATCTCGAGCCGCACACCCTTGGCGTCCAGCGTATGGGTGGCGAGCGTGGCCTTGGCGACGATGAAGCGCGCGCCCTCGAGCGAACTGGCGTGGCGCCGGGTCATCTCGGCGCGCGCCAGTTTCTGGCGCTCCTGCGCCAGCTCGATCGTCGCGTCGATGTCGCCCAGGGCGTCGGCCAGGGCGCCGTTGCTGAAATTGGCGAACGGCGACGCGGCCGCGGGATTGATCGCCTTGGCGGCGCTTCCGGTGCTCATGCGAGGCTCGTGGGATAGGGCTCGTGCAGAGCCCGGAACAGGCGGTCGCCCAACAGGTCGAGCGAGCCCCGGCGGCCGTAGCGCGCCACCAGCCAGGCACCGTGCGGTACGGCCCGCAGCTCCTCGTGGCCGAGCAGCGTGTCGCGCGACAGCACCAGCAGCACGTCGTCGTGTGCGACGTCGAGCGCCACCCGGCCCGGGAAGGCCGCGGCGATCGCCAGGGCCGATCCGCGTGTGCCGTCGAACCGAATGGCCTCAAGCGCGGTGAAGCTGCAGACGAAGCGGCCGATGCCCGGGGTCACGGCCTCGTCGAGCGGGAACACCGCGACCTCGGTGCCGTCGGCCGCGGCCTGCACGGCGGCGGCCCCGGCGAGGAGTTTGGTCGCGAACCTCATGGCGAGGTCCCGGTCCTCGGTCCAGGCAAGCGGCCGATCCCGGAATACGTAGGACCACGCGTTGATATGGCCGCGGCGCACGATCCAGGATTCATCATTCATGGTCAGAACCCGAAGATTGTCGCAGCCAGGACGGCGGCGATCGCGTCGGAGAGGATGCGTCCCGCCGCCATCATGCCGATCGCAGCCGCCCCGCTCGCCCCGATCCAGGCGGCGGCGCACAGCAGGACGGATCGCACGCCCTCAGGCCGCTGCGCGCTGGGCCGCCTGCCGGCGCCGGCGGGCGCATTCCTGGCGATGTGGGTTGGCCTGGATGGCACGGAGCTGGGCGCCGCTGTACCGCGAGCGCCCGATCGAGCGGTGCAGGGCCCCCACGGTGCGACGCGTCGGCCGCGGCGCGGACGGCAGCACCATGTCGACGGGAGCTGAAACACACAGGCGCATGGCTGCGCTGGCCAATGCGTGTATCGCAGAAACTTGCATCACAGGAATCCCTTGCCGGCGTGGTCCTTGAAGGCCTTGGCGCGGCGGTCGTAGCCCTTGAGGGTCTGCACCTGACTGTGCCGGGTGACGTCCATCACCTTCAGCGGGTCGGCGCCGGCCTCGAGCGCCGAGGTCACGAAGCCCGCCCGCAGCGAGTGCCCCGCGAACAGCGTCGGATCGAGCTTCGCGGCGGCGGCCCAGCGCTTGACGATGTCGGCGACGGAGCGGTCGCTCAGCCGCTCGCCGATCAGCACCCCGCCCTTGGCGATCGATCGGAACAATGCGCCGGTCGTCATGCCGGCGGCCTCGAGCCAGTCCTCGACGGCGTGGACCGGCCGCAGCCTGCCGCCGCGCGGCACCGCCACGACGTGGCCGGCGCCCTCCTGGTCGGTCTTCGAGCGCCGGATGTGGACGAAGAGGCCGTCCGGCGTGCGCTCGAGGTCCTCGACGTCGAGCGCCACGAGCTCGGAGCGCCGCAGCGCGGCCGCGAAGCCGATCAGCAGCAGCGCGCGGTCGCGCCGGCCGCCCAGCGTGTCGGGGATGGCCGCCACCATGGCCTTGATGGCCTTGGCGGTCGCGGGCGCCTTGCGGTCGACTCGGGTGCCGATGGTGCGGCGGATGCCGCGCTGCACGGCCTTGACGCTCTCGGCGCCGGTCGGCGGCGTCAGGTTGGCCAGACGGTGCCGGTAGGTGATGGCGGAGGCACGGCGGTTGATGGTCGATGCCTTGAGGCCGCTGTCGGCCAAATGGGCCAGGTAGCCCGCCACGGCGGCCGTGGAGGCCGGCAGCGGTTGCTGCGCCACCGAGGCGCACCAGGCCTCGAAGGCCCGCCAGTCGCTGGCGTAGGCGCGGCGGGTGGCCTCGGACGTCTCCGCCCTGGCATAATCGACCGCTGACTTGAGTACATCCGTCAAGCCAGCCAGCCAAGCCGATCGGAACCGGCAGGTTGGACATGGGGTGTTCTTACGGCAGGAGGTCCGTCGGCAGCAGCGCCACTGTCACGCTGCGGCCCTCGGCGTCTGCAGTGCGGCACAGGTCGAGGAACTCGTCCCGTAGCCGCAGATAGCAGCCGGAAGCGCCGAGCAGCTCGAAGCGCGGAGTCAGCTGAGCCAGCACCCAGACGATCGGCACCGGCTGCGCCGGCGTGAGGTCGTCGGCCTGCGGCGCGCCGTAGACCCGGACCGCGGAGCGCCTGCGCATCGCGAGCCTCCCATGGCCATGATCATCGGGTGGGACACACCGGAACGCGGTTCGGGTCGACCACGACGGGCTGGGTTGACACGATCATCCAGGTGCTGGTCGCCGGGATCCTGGCCCACACCTGCAGCACCTCATGGTACTGGCGGTCGTTGTCGAAATAGGCGAACCGCTCGGTCTTGATCATGGTCAACCCGCGCGGCGGAGTTCGACCTGGACGCGGCGGCCGGTCGGGCCCCGGATGGTACCGGTCGGAAAGCGCGTCGGCGTACCGCTGAAGCGAACGCTGAAGCGGGTCTCGAGCCGATCGAGCCGTCTCTCGACGGCATCCTTGTCTTCGACGAAGGCGTGGGGCTCGGTCCGACTCAGTGGCCTGATCTGCTGGACGAGGCGGCGGATCGCCCGGATCTCTGTCCGGATCTCGTCGGCAGGGCTCACATCGCGACCCTCAAGAGACGAAAAAGCCCGGACCACCGTTTCCGGCTCCGGGCACAAATCTGTACGATGGGCTTTTATGCTCCGATCTCGGTGCGCGGTCAAGCGGCGCTTTGCGCCCGGCCAGGGGCGTCCTCGATCGGGGAAAAGGCGGCGTCGGGCAACCTTTATATGGGCGACAGCGCATCGCTGGCCCGACGCCATTCGGACCACAGGTCCGAAACCAAAAGCTTCGTCATGATGCGCAGCCCGTCGCCGTGGCTGTGCGCCTTGCTCCAATCGGGGTGCGTCTCGGCGGTTCGAGCCCGCCGGGCGTCGTAAGCGACACGGTAGCGCCCCGCCGCGCGGCTGCCGTCTCTGGCGGCCGATTGGGCGCGGAACAGCGGGTCGCCGACGCAGGCGTAGATCTCGGCGCGGCGGCGCGGTGCATAGCCCAGCGCCGTCCAGTCCTCCGCCTTCAGGCCGCCCTCGCGACGCCACGTCGACGCGGCCTTGCCGCCATAGGGTGCCAGGCCGAGGCGCTTCCACAGCTTGCCCTCGGCGCCGTAGCGGGCAAGGTCGCCGGCCTCGCCCACGATCACGGCCATGGCGAGCTCCCCCAGACCGCGGACGCCATCCGCCCAGACCGCTGCAGGAAGCGTTCGGGCCACCCTGCGCATCTCAAGCTCGAACTGGTGCCGGGCGCGCTCATAGGGTCCGATGCCCTGGGCCACGACGACGAGGTCGAATGCCACGGCGGCAGCGACTTCCAGGTCCTCCTCCCGCTGCGGCGTGCCGGCGATGCTCGCCGCCACGATCCGCCCCGCCCGCGCGTTGCCCTTCTCGCGTTCGGCCTCCTCGGCGTCGAACTTGACCCCGAGGGCGCGCCGCACCAGCGCACCGGCCGCATTGCTCTGCTTGGTTACCGCCTTGATGCAGAACTTGCGGCGCACCTGCAGCTCGGCCAGCGCCGAGCACTGCTGCTCAAGCGACGGCATTCTCGGCCTCCGTGGCGAAGCGGATCGCCGCCTCGACGACCTCGGCCTTGACGACGTCGCGGATCAGCGCGCCGGGCCGCGCATTGGCCACGTGGTCGGTGACGAAGCGCAGCACCCGAGCTTCCCGTTCGTTGGTGCGCGCCATACTCTTCGCCTCGGCCCAGCCGAGGTCGCCGATGGCACGGCCCCCACGCACCTTGAACGTATCGAAGACCGACCGAGCGACCACGTGCTGCACCGCCGCGATCGCATCGATGCCGCGGGGCGGGTTGGGTTTCACGACGGGAGGGGCAATAATGGCCTGGGATACACCGGGCGCCTGGCCCTCCCCGCCGTGAACCGGGGCAAATCGCGAGAGCGCATCATGTCTGGCCGGAGCATCACATGCATGGCCCCCGCGATCTGCTTGGGGAGGAAGCGATGGAGACACTTCGGCTGAGGCCAAAGCAACCGCGGTATGGTCCCCATCACTTCCAACAGGCCGACCGGCAGGGGCAGGTGCCGCTTGGACAGCAAAGGTCTCTAGGCCCCTGCCGGTCGATCTCTCGCCGCCGATCTCTGCGGCGCGTTGTTTCAGGTAGTCGGCCGCCACGGCCCGCAGCAGGCCTGGGTCCGTCTGCAGGATCTCGCAGAACCGCGCCAGTGCTCTTGCGGGAGACAGATCCGTGCGGGCCAGGATGTTGCCTGCCGCCACAGCGAGCCTGCCGCTGTCCGTAGCGATGCCCGTCTGGGGGAAGGCTTCCTCGAAAACGCTCATCGGTCCATTCCTCTCACGTGCCGCGCCGCTTTTCCAGCAGGCGCTTGAGCGGCTTTCCGCCGTTCCCCCGCATCAACCAATGATACAGGAACTCGAACTCGGGTGTCCGGCCCGCGTCGGAGAAGTGATGGATGCGTTCGCCATGCAGCTCGGTGATGACGCCGGCCAAGCCGGCCTGTTCGAGCCAAAAAGCCGGGTCCGGATAGAGGTACTGGGCTGCCGCGAAAGCCGCTTCGATCGGGCCGTAGCGGCGATCCAGTGCAAGATCGCGCGCGATCCTCTCACTCTCCGCTGCCGTGTAGACGAACGACGGCCGATGGCCGCGAGACAAGCTTGTGCTATTGGCCTGGATAGCCATGGAGCGCTCCCAAAAGCGTTCGGTGGTTAGGGCCGGTGATGAAGTTCCTGCTTCCCACCGGCCCGCGTTTCTCATATACGAGAAAGATGCTCGTGCCGTCAATTCCCGTAGATGAAAAAAGGCGCGGCCGGCCCCCAGGATCGAACTTCGCATCCGCGATCCCGGTTCGTCTCACACCAGCCCAGAGAGGCGCTGTGGACGCGTGGATCGCCGACCAGCCGGACCCGAAACCATCTCGGTCCGAGGCGATCCGCCACCTCTTGGGCGATGTGCTTACAGGCCTCGGCTACCTGCCGCACCGCGACGATCCCGAGATGGCGAACTAGCCCCGCACGAGACGCCAGTACACCGCCAGCGCGAACAGCCCCTCCTTCAGGGCGTCCATGCCGGCGCCGAGCCGCGCCGCGTCGGAGCCACCGGGGCGGTAGAGGTCGGACGCCTGTTTGACGCCGTGACCCTCGCACACTACCGCAACGGTCAGCCGCCCTGCCCCGCGATGCGGGAATGCGGAGGGCCAGCCCATGAGGAGACACGCCTTCCTGAACTCCGTCCTGCAATGCTCGGCGCGGTCGGGCGCCTCGAGGTCGAGGCTGCCGCCGCTGACCCGCGTGAGATCTTGGGCCTTGATGCCGACGAGGCGCGCCCCTTCGTAATAGCCCACCAGCTTCTCGGCCGCCTCGTACATCGCTTGATTGAGGTGGGGAAGCGGATCGAGCTTGTTCTGGTCGCGCAAGCGCTCGATCGGCATGGGGGCGCGGTAGAAACCGCCCGCGGTCTTCACCGGTTTATCGGGCTTTTCGCACCGCTCCGCGGTGGGGCCGAGCAGGTCGGGGCGCTTGCCCTTGGCGCCGGCGGTGCGGCCCTTGATGTCGCGGCGGGCCCGGCGGGCTCGCAAACTCATGTCATCGCGCTGATACGAGCTGATCGGGTCCACGGCCGTGGGCTTCATGGTGACTCCGCGCGATCGTCCGGGCCTACGGGCGCCCGCTCCGGAGGCTGCGAAGCGTTTGGTGCCATTGTCAATTCCGCATTGAGGCCGGCCGCGATCGCCGCGAGGGCCAGGCGCCGCCGGCGTTCGGCCGTGCGACGCGGCCAGCCCATGCCTCGGTAGCGTTCGCGCACCGACAGGCCCATGGCGATGCAGGACGCCCAGGTGGTCAGCACGCGCCGGTCCCACGGGTCGGCCAGAAAGCGGTCCGGCCAGGCGAAGACATCGGCCTCGCCGTCCGTCCTGAAGGCGCCGGCGCCGCTCATCACCGGCCGGCCCGGCCTCCGGCGATAGGCCTCCACCAGTCGCGCTGCGACCGTCGGCGGGGACCAGGGCGTGGGAGCGTCCATGCCAGCACATACCACGAACGAAATGAACGGGCGCCCTCACGCCGCGGCGGGACTCCGTAACCTGGACGCTCGGGGGTCGCGGTATTTCTCGGCGGCGCGTCGATCGATCTCCGACAGGATCTCTTCAAGGCCTGCCTGCCGCGCATCTTCGCTCGGAGCGAGGACCCTGGCGAGTGGCGACCGCGCGAAGACCAAAACCTCGAACAGGTTTGCATCGGTCAGCGAGGGGATGAGCTCCCCTTTCCATCGCATGCCGCTCGCCACTGCAATAATCTCCGCGCGTTACTTAGAGCGGTCGCTTCCGATAACGCGCCTTCCCGGAAGAAAAAACGAAGAAGGGCGCCACGGTCTGAACCGTGACGCCCTGTCCTGCCCGTTTAACCGTTCGTCTCAGCGGAGACGGGCTACCGAGTCGCATTCACCCACACAAGTGCTTGGTACGGCGACCGCGCTGTCTGCACACATGATGCCCGCTCGGGCAAAGCTGGTTGCGGAGGCAGGATTCGAACCTGCGGCCTTCAGGTTATGAGCCTGACGAGCTACCGGGCTGCTCCACCCCGCCTCGATCGTCTACTACGCCCCGTGCATATTTCCACGCATATTTTGCGTCGGATTTTGCTGTTGCCGCCCGATTATTTTTCGCCCTCTTCGTCCGCCGCGGCCGCGTCCGGCGCCCTCCGCTCCCGCAGTTTGAGCGCCTTCTTGCGCAGCGTGACGAGGCAGCCGGGCCGTGCCTCAAGCACGGCGTCGAACACGGCTTCCGCCACCGCCAGGATGGCGATCTCCCCGACTTCCTCGGCCACGGTGCCGCGCCGCGTATCCCACACCTCGATCGTGTAGCCGTCGCGGCGCTCAGCGAAGCCCCGGGCCGCGAAGAAGCGCAGCGCCTCGACCACGAGCCGCGTCGTCTCCGGCGTCACCGTCGCGGGCCGGTCGAGCCGGCGCTCCATGGCATCCGCCTTGGCGCGGATCATATCGGGCGTCCATCGCATCGATCCGACATAGCGCGAGGATGCCATGAGAACAAATGCGGAACACGCTAGGCGGCTGCAACCTCGCCCGCCTCATGACCGGGTGGCCAGCGCGCCGGGAACTTCCACCCGGTCTTACCCCCGCTCCCGGGCAGCTGGCTCGCCGGGTACCCAGTCTTCCCGAGGGTCTTGGCGTAACCGATCCACGCCTTCCATTCGGGTGTGCCCTGCTCGATAAAGACCTGATTGTCGGTCCGCGCCACCGGCGCGAGCACCTCGTCCGGAGTCGCCCGTCGCTCGTACACCTGGTCCTTGATCCAGCGCGCGTGGAACGTCTCGAGCGGCTTCGTGAGCGTGCGGACGCCCTCAAGCACGGGCAGGATGTCGCGCCTGAGGTCACAGCCGTCCCGCATCATGGCGCGGAGCGGCTTCATCTCGCGCACCTCGCGCAGTTTGGGGGCGATCTTGTCGCCGCAGGCCAGCAGCACCAGGTCGACCAGCTCGCGGTCGGTGACGACCGGCTGCGCCGGCTGCCGGTCTGGAGCCGGAGCCGGCAGCTCGGCCGGGGTGGCCGCGCCCGCCATGGCATTTGCTATCGGTGGATCCGTGGCCGGAGCCATGCCGTTTGCCACGGTGGAACCGGCCGGAATCCCGCCGTTCTCGGCGCCATTCGACATGGCAATTGCCATAGCGTTTGCCATCGCGCCGCCCGCGCCCGTCACCTCCGATGACGATGATGATGATGAAGACTCTCCTCTAAAAGAATCATCATCATCATCAGAGAGCGCGAGGGACGCACCAGCATTTGCCATGCCGTTTGCCATGGCCGATTCGGTCGGAACTTCCCCGTTTTCGGGGCCGTCCTGCATGGCAATTGCCATAGCATTTGCCATAGCGTCGCCGTCCTCGCCGCCGCCGTCCCGGGCCCACCGGGTCCGCGCGCCGACACCTCCGGCGCGAGCGCGGACGGCGCTGGTGCGCAGCACCCGGTTACGGTCTTCTTCCAGCTCGGGGTCGCGCCACAGGCCAGTGTCGTCGACGTCGAACAGCAGCCCGAGCTGCTCCTTCATGCGCCGAAAGCTCATGACGTGGATGCCGCAGATCCCGGCGAGGTCATGGTCCTCCCGGAACAGCCGGCCGTAGCGCCAGTAGTGCAGCTGCAGGCGCATGTAGGCCCGGAGCGACCGCGGCTCGAGGTGCTCCGTCTGCACGGCAAAACTCTCGAGATCCAGCGGTCGAGGGGCCGACAATGGCTTCATGCGGCGATCCTCCGGGTGCGAGAGCGGTGCGGGCGGATGACGTGCGTCGGCAGGGCCAGCGTGAACGCGACCGTCACCTCGCCGTCGGGGGCGACGCCGCCGATCGGCACCATGGCCCTTGGCCCACCACGGGGCCGTAGGCGCTTCACCGCCGTGCGGAACACGACGGTGGCGGGCGGCTCGAAGGCGGCGAACAGGTGGCTGAGATCGTCGGGGAGCGATGGCTCGCATCGACGCAGCAGCACGGTCGCATATTGGCAGGCGCGGCGGGCGAACAGCGGATCCCTGGCGCCGAGGTCGGCAATCCAGGGCTCGCCCATCATCTGCGCGCCGATCATCGGCTGCGCCATGGCGATCGCGTGCTCGCGCCGCAGCTCCGCCACCATGGCCGGGACGCTGGTGGAGGCGCCGACCTCCGAGGCTCGCACCGGCGTCACTCCAGCACCGGCGGCAGGTCGAGCGAGGCCGCCAGCGCGACGTCGCGGACCCAGATCGGCTCGGACGACAGCACGAAGGTCTCGCCCGACCATGCGAGCAGCAGCGTGCGGGCGATCACCGACATGATTGCGGCCGCGGAGGGCGGCGGCACCATGTTACCGATCCGCTCGCGCCAGGCGCTGTCGGACGTGCCCTCCATCACAAGCGGGCCGTCGTCGGGGTCGACGTAGCCCTGCAGGGCCGCCAGCTCGTAGGTTGTGAAGGGGCGATGCCAAGTTCCGTCGAGCGCGCGGATGACCGCGACCAGCTTCGTGTCGGCTGCCGGCAGCGCGGCCCCCGGCAGCGCCTCAGCCTCTCCGCCCTCCACGGACCGCGGATCGGCCACGGACCAGCGGCCGTTGTCGTGCTGGCCCGAGCCTGTGACGGCGCCGCTCGGGGCGTCGTAGGGCAGCACGCCGTAATGGCCGCCCGTCTGAAAGGCGTCGCGGCCGTCCCGGGCGAAGTCGGGCCGCGGATCGGCGACGCACAGCGCACCCGATCCGACCCTGTCGGCCCCCGTCACGGTGCCGGCCGCACCCGCGTAGGGCACCACCTTGAGCTTGTTGCGATGCGCGGTCGCGGCCCACGTCATGCGCGGGTCCGCGACCGCGAAGGCCCCCTGCCCTGTCGTGCTGGCCCCGATGACGGTCCCGGCTGCCTCGCCGTAGGCCGTGACGCGATACTTGCCCTTGCCACCGAAGCCCGCGGTGGTGCGGGGGTCGGCCACGCAGCTCCCTCCGCCGGCAGGATGGGTGCCGCCCGTCACCGTGCGGGCGTGCTCGCCCCAGTGCACGATCCGGTAGATGTTGTGGTGAGTGCTTCGGCCGAAGGCCGGCCGGGGGTCCGCGACCGCGAATCTGCCCTGGCCGGGCGACTTGACGTTGATGACGGTCGACGCCGGCTCGTCCCAGCGGCCGACGCCGAGTTGCCCATATTCGTGCCCGTAGCCCGGCCGCGGGTCGGCGACCGAGAAAGCGCCGTTGCCGGGCGAGTTACGTGCCGCAACGGTCCCGACCGCTTCGTCCCATCGCCTCACGCCGAGCACTCCACTGTGCCAGCCGGCGTCGGGCGCGATCGCGAAGTCGGCCAGCATGCCGTCCTCGACGCGGAGCCGGTTCAGCGAGCGCCAGTCCGACCCCGCCTCGACAAAGGCCAGCCGCACCCAGGTCTTCCACTGCAGGCTCGGCATGCGATGCAGAGGGCCGACCGAGAGGTCGCCGGGGAGCGGCAGGCGGTCCAGCACCTCGCCGACGCCGCGCAGCCGCTTCTTCTCGGGCTCGAAGAGGTGCGGCGGCACCTTGGCGGGATGTCGGCCGACCAGCAGGAACCGCCGCCGGGATTGGGCGAGGTGCCCGATCTCGCCGCAGTCGTGCGTGGTCTCGGCCGACAGGTAGCCGTAGGCGTCGAGGAGCGCGCGAATCTGGTCGAGCAGCCAGCGGCCACGCGTGGCGATGCGCGGCACGTTCTCGAACAGGATGAACTCGGGCGGGTCGTCGGACCAGGCCTCGAGCGTCAGCCACACGGCCCGCAGCGTCAGGCCGTTGAGCGCCTGGTATTTGGTCGAGCCGCTCTGCTTTTCCGAGAGCAGGCCGGAAAAGCCCTTGCAGGGCGTCGACATGAAGACGACGTGCGGCCGCTCGCCGCCGGCGGCGCGGCGGAAGTCGTCGGGCACGGCCTCGCGCCAGCCCGCGGGCGGCAGGCCGCCGTGGAAGGCCGCGAACTGCTCGCGGGTGAACAGGTCGAGCGGCGTCGCCGGTGCGCCGGGGATGCGGTTGAAGTCGGCCATACCGGCGAGGTCCACGTCGACCCCGCCGATGCAGCGCGGCACGGCCGTGGCGGCGCCGACCCGCGCCTCGCCGCGGTTGAACCCCATCTTGCCGCCGCCGGAGCCGCCGCAGACGTGGAAATGCCGGATCTCCTGGCGGATCATGCGGCGATCCTCCGAGCGTGAGGGCAAGGGATGGCGCTCCGGCGCGTGAAGTCGCTCATGTCGGCGAGGTCGCTCGTTCCGGTGCCGTGCACCAGCATGTCGAAGGCGTCCCGGGCACGGGCCAGCGTCTCGAGGAAGGTCTCGCGGTCACGAGTCGCCGCAATCCTTTCGGTCCACTGCGAATAGCTCGTGTCGAGAGGGTCTCCATAGGAGAGGTGGAATGCGAAGCCCTCGGCCCCCACGGCGATCCGAACGTGATGCAGCGTTCGGCAACCTCTGTGCGACGAGTTCAGCGACCAGGCCATCGTGGCACCCACCGATCCGGTGGTGATGCGTTCGATGGTTTCGCGGATGTGGCCCTCGCTGCGGAAACCGAGATGAGGCGCCCCGGCGAAGGGCTTGTGGACGCGAGCTCGGATCTGCACGGTGGCCGCCACGTCGATCCCCAGCGCCTTCCGCCACGCGAGCTGCGACTTGGCGCTGAGTCGGCCGAGGATGCCGTAGTGGAAGCGCGATCGCAGGTCCTGGATGCCTCGCACCGGTATGACGTGGTCGTGGCCCTCGCCGGACGTCGCCGAGAGCAAATCGATCGCCGCCATCCGCCCCCAATAGCTGGGTTCCGAGTGCAGCGCGGCCCCGGTAACCATCCAGCGGAAGACCTCGAACGCCTGCTCGATCGTGAACGGCTGCGGCCAGTAGCCGTCCGGCCGAACGAACTCGATCAGCGGCACGGAGAACGTCCGCACCGTGGCGTGCTTCTGCGCCGGCTTGCCGAGCCGGTGAAGGCCCTCGTTGAGCATGAAGGCTGCGGCGTAGCTGGTCATGCGGCGATCCCCTGCTTCGATTCGGGGCGAGGCGCCGGCCACAGCACCGGCCGGGTGTCGCGGCTGACGTAGAGGGGGTGCCTGGGCGAGCCGTTGCGGGTGACGCCGAGCGCGAGAACCGGGCAGGCGGAGGCGCGCAAGATCATCGCCACGAAGGCGAGCCGGTCGCCCACCTCCTCCTGCAGCCTCGCCGGGGGCGTCACGGCGCCCCATCCCGCCACCATGAAGCCGCACGAGACGGCGATCTCGGCCGCGGCCTCGGCGATATGGCGGGCATTGTCGGGCCCGACCGGGTCGGCCATGGCCCACAGGTCGCGTGCCCGCGTGGCACGGCCCGCCCAGGGATTGACGATGACGAGGCGCGCGGCACCGAAGGCCCGGGCGAAGCCGATGCAGCGGGTCGTGGTCGGGTCGTCGATGTCGGCGTCCGCCGTCGACGGGTTGTGCAGGCAGAAGCCGACGGTGCCGCGGCCCAAGAGGTCGACGGAGCGGTCGAGCCGATAGCGGTAGCGCCCGCAGGGCGACAGCACCGCGCTCACGCCGCGACTCCCGGCATGGCGTCATGGGTGCGACCGTCGAGCAGGCGGCCGGCGCGGGCCTTGCCGACATTGACGAAGCGCTCGCCGCCGTCATCGAGGCCGCCGTCCGGCTGCCATGAACCCCATTGCTTGAAGAAGAACGCGACCCCGGCGGGCGCGCACTGGTCACGGATGCTGCAGGTCCATTGCCGGTGCATAGGCCGGGAACCTGGCCCGGATTCACCGCCGACGATGATCTGGTCGAGCCGTGGCGGCGCCTTGGTCAGCACGGCTGCCCTGCCATCCCTCTCAACGATCGGATAGGTGGCCCACATTCCACGCAAGGCGTCGAGCTGGCCGCCACCGAAGGTCTGAAGCTTGGTGAAGTCGATCGGCCCGAGCAACGGCTCGGCCGACACGAAGCGCACGGCCGCCGGCGTCTCCAGCAGGTCCGGAACGCGCTCGTCGCCGCGCTGCTGATCCTCGGCCGAGACGCCGAGCCAGACGTTGGGCAGGGGCTGGCGCTTGACGGTGAGTCTGTGGGCCAGATCGATCACCAGCGCCTCGGCCCCAGCATTGCCACGCGCGGACTTCATCAACTCACCGCCGACCCGAATTCCGAAGCTCGGGTCGGTTAAATACGCCCGCATCCGCGCCGCGCGCTTGGTCAACACTTGGAAGGTGTGCTGCGGCGCCAGCGCCATGACGGCGAAGACGCGGTCGAGCCATGCGTCCGGCACGCCCTCGTGGAACAGGTCGCCGTGGGCGCATACGAAGATCCGGCGCGGCCGCTTACACCGGAGCGGCTGGTCGAGCCAGCCCTCGTTGAAGCGCACCAGCCCGTTCCAGACAGGACCGGCCTTGCTGTCGACCGTCAGCCCCGCGCGCGAGGAATGGCCGCGCATCCGCGTCCCGGCGAGCCGCATCGCGTAGCAGTTCGTGCACCCCGGCGAGACCACCGAACAGCCGGTGACCGGATTCCAGGTGTCGTCGGTCCACTCGATCTTGCTGTTCTTAGCCATGAGCGGCCCCCGCCAGCACGGCATGGCCCGCGGGCGTGACCAGGCCGTAGCGGTCGATCATTCTGGCGCGGAGAAGTGGCCAAGAGCCGGCGAGCACCATCTTGCAATTTGGGTGGTCCTCGTCGCGCACCGTCCGACCGTCGAACGTGTCGATCAGCACTTCCCTGTCTGTGACTTCAACCACCGCGCGACCGGAAGCGATCAACTGAAGAGCCGAAAGTGGTCCGGGCTTGCTCATAGCAGCCTTGCAGCGTTCGATCTCAGCGCTGGTGGGATGCTCGGGCATGGGCTCATCCCGGCTTTCCTTCCGGGAAGGGGACTTATCGGAAGCGGTCATTCCGATGCTCCCGTCCCGACAGGCACGAACCGCGGACCGCCTTCGGCGACCTCGAAACGGAAAGGTTCGTGCTCCGGCGACCACCGCGCCATCTCGACGAGAACCAGCCGGTCATCGTCGACGTCCATGCCGAGGGAGAGCCATTCCCGCACGAATTCATCGAGCGTGTCGGCCAGCACATCCATGCCGAAGGTGAAATGGGTGACGCCGTCCGGCACGAGCCCCCGGGCGGCATGCGTGCCGTCATCCCTTATCTCGACCTCGACCGCGCCGAGGCGCTCGACCCAGCCGAACTCGATAGTCTCGCTCGGTGTGATCGTCAGGCCGAAGTCGATATCCTCCTCGGTCGCGAGCAGCCACACGTCGCCGGCCGGCGTGCCGATCCAGGCGTCGGGGTTGACGCGGCCTGGTGGACAGACCTCGTCGACGTATGCGGCCGGGATGTAGAGGCGCTGTTCGGGTTGGTTCCGGGAAGAACTCTGATCGGAAGTGTTCATGCCGAGTATCCCTTAAGATCCTCGTAGGAGCGCAACATCGCGATCACGTTACCTTCAGCGAGCGCATGCTGGGCAGCACCGAGCGACTGCCTCATCATGCCAGCTGCGAAGAAGCCGGTCGGAATAGCGTCGAAGAGGGGAATAAGCCCGCGGACTCGCGTCATCTCTCGCGGCAGGGCTGCGGCCAGGGAGTCGGCCTTGTGTCGTCCGCCTACTCCCTCGCTGCCTGTCGATCGATTCATGGCCGGCACACCCGCCTCAGGATCCGGCGGCGCATGCACCCACATCGAAGGATACTCGCCCTCCTCGAGCGCGAGTTGTTCCATGTCGTTGAGCCAGCCCGCTTCCTCATCGCGCGAGGAATCGACGGGCATTCCCCAATGGAGGTCGACGCGACGATATCCCGGTGAGTCGTCGCCAGGAATCCACAGATCCACGACGGTCGCGTCTTTGGGGGCGTCCTCGATGTCGCCCCAGGGCGGCGGAGCCCTGTGTTTCTTTTGGGTCATGTCCCCCGCTCCCCGACCGTGATCCGGCCGCGCATCTCACGAGCCCTTCGGGCCGACGAAGAAGCAATAAGGAGTGTGCTGGGTGCCATCCTGGTCGGTGGCGTAGAACAGCCAGGTCGACCCGTCAGGTGATGGAAGGGCCCGACTGTACGGGATCGTCCACTGGTAGCCGTCGACGCGATAGCCGTCCGGCCCGGCATGCACGGCGCTGTCGTCGACATGGTGCGCATGCGCCTGCGAGCAGCATTCCGCCTTGACCCAGGCGGGGACCGGGTCGCCGTTGGCCCAGGTGTCATGGGCCCGGACTGCAGAGGGCAGGACGAGGGCGGCAGCAACGGCCATCGTGGCAAGTAATCGCATCGGGAAGTCTCCGACAGTTGATCGAAAGCGGTCATCGCCCCTGTCCTTCCGAGGCGCGATCGAGGACGTCGACGCGGTCGGCGGCTTGCCGAAGGTCTGTCGCAGCCTGATCGGCGAACATGCCGCCCAAGACGCCCCTGCCCGACGTCTCCTTGGCGTCGGCGGTCCTCCGCAGGAGACTCACGGCGGCGTCGAGGCCGGGCCGCATCTCGTCAGGGGTCGGCCGCGGCGGCTCCGGCGGCTGAAAGTTCGGACAGAGCGCCCGAACTTTGGTGAGCGCGCCATGGCGGTAGTCGGCCCAGGGATCGGCCACGACGATCTCCGCGCCACAGACTTCGTCAGGCGTGTCGACGTAGAAGGTGCAATGGGTGAAGGCCGGGTCGTCGCGGAACACGAGATAGCTCGGCGTCTCGAGGCCGGCTGCTGCCGCCTCGTCGAGCAGCGCCGCCAAGCGCTTCCGCCAGGGCGCCCTCATCGCCTGAATGGCGAGCTTGGGCAGGACCAGGTAGGGCGTGCGAGCCAGGATATCGTCGAACGGGCAAGCCTCCTCGTACACGACATCCGCTCGGGGTTGAGCGTGATCCAGCGTCATGCTGCCTCCCTCGTCTCATCGATCGGCACGTCGCCCTGGCTCGTCGACCACCACCAGAAGCCCTGGGCGCCCCTGGCCGCGATCGGCGGCTCGAAACGGAGGATGTCGGTCAGCGGCCAGCCGAACACCGCGTGGTCGATGCGGTCGGAGTCGCCCCGAAAGGCCTCGCCATAGGCCGACGCGACGGCCTCGGCGGCCGGCACGGGCCGGCCGATCACCGCGGTGCCCAGCACGGCCGAGGTCGGCAGCAGCTCGGGCCGCTCCTGGATGCGCAGCAGGATCGCGAGGGCCGGCACCGGATCCAGCGCCGTGCCCCAGCCCTCCTCGATGCGCAACGCGCCGATCAGCTCGTCGAGCTCGCGCCGCTTCATCGGCCGGGCGCCGGCGTGGATCGCGATCCTCTGCGATCCACGACGGCGCCGGCCAGCGCCGGAACTCGAACGGCTTGACGCCGGCGACGACCAGGGTCGCCCACGGCTGCCAGAGCGTCAGGGCGCGCAGCTTGCGGGCCGTCACGCCGAGGCTCCCTCGAACTGGACGTATGGCATCCCTCCCGGCAGGGCCTCCCACATGTGTCGGGGGAGGACCCATCGGCCGACACCGGCGCCGATCGCGAGGCAGCAGAGCCACTCCTGTACCTGGTGGAGGTCGGTCCACTGGCGTCCGTGGCGGTCGACGCACAGATTCAGGAACGTCCACCCGCCTCCGGACGATGTCGCGAACTGATCCGGCAGCTCGGCCAGCATGGCGAGGAGCTCAGTTCGGCGCTCGTCGAGTTTCGCCCTGTCGAAGGCGTAGTCGCATCGCACGCCCTCGACGACGACCGCCCCGCCCTCCTCCGGCCTGGACAGGCAGTCGCCGAGGAGAAGCTGCACCCTGCCGGACGAGAGGACGGGTTCGGCGTCCAGCGACGGACTTTCGTTCCGAGAAGCAAGCTTATCGGTGGTCATGCCGCAATCTCCTTCGCCGATCGGCTGAACTGGCCGAGCACTTGGAAGACGAGCGTCTTCATCTCCGGCCTGACCTCATAGCCATGGCCCCAGACCGTCTCGATGCGGATGCCGAACCGCTCGAGCTTCGCGCGGATCTTGCAGACGTAGACGTCCACGATCTTGAGATCGGGCAGCTCTCGATCCTTTCGGTCGGCGTAGAGAACCGCGCCGATCTGCTCCTTGCTGAGCATCGTTCTTTTGACCAGGGAGCCGAACACGCGCGCCTCGGACGCGGTCAGGCCCAGCAGGTCGTAACGCGCATCCGGCTCGCACAGGCATCGCTCGAGGTAGGCGACGCGCTCCCGCAGCTCGGCGTTTTCCCGGTCCAGGATGGACAGCTTGAGTTCCTCGCGGGTCATGCCGCCCTCCGCCGCTTGGGCGCGTTCTGGAACCACGCGATCGCCAGCGCGCGGGCCAGGGGAATCTTCAGGCCCTTGCGGACTCGGCTCTCTGCGAAAGCCTCCCAGTCCGACATGCTCTTCGATCGGATCAGGAGGGTGAGATCCTCGTCGGCGATCGAACCGCGCCACTCGGGTTCGCTCAGCAACGCGCGGACAGCCTTGATCTCGGCGGTGACGAGCGGCGCCCGCATCGCGCCGACCAGGATGCGGAGCACCCGCGCGGCGAAGACTAGCCCCTTCTCGTTCGTCATCTTGCGGAGGGTGGCCACCGCGGACGTGTCTCCGACGGCGTAGAGCCCCTGTGGCGGCGTGTTGCGCAGGATGGTGGCTCCCGCGCGCCGGGCGGCCTCAGCCATCGCCACCGCGACCTCGTCGCCAGCCGCCAGGGCAGCGTGATGCACCTGCATTGAGGTCATCGCGATGCGGTCGGCGTTGTGTTTGACGAAGGCGCCCGCCCTGTCGCGCACGGCCGTTGCCTGAACGATCAGAATCGGGATCTCCCCGATTGCCGGGTGGGTCGCCGCCGCAATGGCCGTGTGCTGGCCGTCGATGACGACGAGGTCGCCCCCGTCCGTGATGGCGCAGATCGGCGGCTTCATGGCGGCCCAGTCCCAACCGCCGACAATCTTGCGCAGGAGCGTCATGCTCTTCTGGCTGAGATCGCGCTGGTAGCTGCCTTCGATCAGCAGCGACCCCGGTGCGACCCACCGCACCTCGGGCGGCGGGCCGCCCAGCTCGTTCGGCCTGACGTTGAGGGCCGGCACGGGCGCGACGGGGCGCAGACCGGCTGACACCGAACCGATCTGCTTTCGGGAAGACGATTTATCGGTGGTCATGCGGCCTCCTCACGGCTCTCGAGGCCGGCCAGCATGACAAGCCGACAGACGACGCTGTGAAGCGGCCGGGCGAAGCCGAAGCGCTTCGCCGCGAGATCGGTGATCGCAGTCGGTCCGTAGCCCTGCACGCGCAGCGCCACGATGAAGGCGTCCTCCTCGCGGCCGAAGCGCCGGACGACGCGGCCGCCCCGGCTGTAGACCTTTGGAGTGTCGGTCTGCTTCGGCGCGATCAGGCCTTCGCGGCACATGAACCAGTAGACCGTCCCCGGATGCTTCGTGATCGCGCAGGCGATCCGAGAGCAGGACCAGCCCCGGTCGGCGAGCGCGTGGATGCGGTCGTGGTCTTGCTCGGACAGACCGCCGGGGGTGACCGGGTGCCCGACCTGCTGACGCTTCCGGGAAGACGCCTGAGAGTAAGCCATCAGTGCAGCTCCACGTGTCGGGGGAAGGCGCCGTCGCCGCGTCCGCGGATCACGGGGATCTCGTCGCGCACAGCGTGGAACAGCTCCTTCAGCCGCCGATCGCGCTGTTTCTTGTCGTCATGGCCGGCGAAGAACTCGGCCAGGACCTGGCCGACGCTCTCCGCGACTTCCTGCATGTCCAGCACTGTTTCGCCGTCCGCCACGGCTCCCTTCGCGTCGAAATGCGCGTAGATCGTTTCGACCAACCTGCAATGCAGGCAGTCCGGATTGCCGGGTTGCTTCCGGGAAGGGAGTTTATCGGAAGCGCTCAAAGCGGCCTCCCTTCGGCAAACAGGGGCAGGGTCTTGAGGCATTGCAGCGCGCCTTCCATGGCCGCCACCGCAGCGGGGTTGATCCAGAGGGCTTCGGTGCGGTGGCCGCCTCCATCGATCCGGGCTGCCGTCTCGACCCGGCGCCACCCAGGCAGGCCCTCGTTGTAGAGCGGGCTCGGGTAGCCCGAGATCAGGACCATGCCCCGAAGGGTGAGGACGAAGGCGAGCAGCGCGGCGTGAGCCGCCGTATCCATCTCGTGCCGGTAGAAGCGGAGCTGCAAATCGTAGCGGTTCCCGAGCGACCGCAGCTCGTGCTGGTAGGGCGGATCCAGGTAGAACAGCGTCTCGGGCGCGTCGTGCTGGACCATGACCTCGGCCGCGTCGCGGTGCTCGACCACGACGCCCCGGAAACGCGCCACCACGGCGTCGAGCGCGGCCGGGTAGTTCGCCCAGTCGGTCGCCGGCGTCGTGTTCCGGGCGCGGTGGGCCGTGACGCGGAACCCCGTCGTCTTGTGTCCGCGATCGATGGAGACGTGCGCGTTCGAACCGAAGCCCATGGCGCCGCGGATGACGAGGCGCCGCGCCCGCTCGACTGGGTCGACCGTCGGCTCGTAGGCCATCTCGAGCTCGCGCCGAGCGTAGGGCGTCAGGTCAAGCAGCGCGCGCAGCCGCGCGGCCTGCATCGGCTCCTGCAGCACCCGGAACAGCCCCACGACGTCGTCGTCGAGGTCGTTGTAAACCTCGGAATAGCTCACGGGCTTGCGCAGCAGCACCGACGCACCACCGCCGAACGGCTCGACGTAGGCGAGGTGTGGCGGGAAATGCTCGATGATCCAGGGCGCGAGCCGCCACTTGCCGCCGTGCCATCGGACGGCCGGGCGGCGCGGTTGAGCGTCGAGGCGCGGCACGGCCATCACGCAAACCCCCTGCCCGGGCGCGGCTTGTCGACTGTCACCACCACGGTCCGGACATGCGTGCCGGAGGCCGCGAAGCTGTCGTCGGGCAGCGGCTCGATCGTGCCGCCCAGGCCGCAGACGAGGTCGCGGAAGGCGTCCGTCTCCCGATCGGCGCGGAACAATGTGCCGGCGCTCATCACGGCGACGAGCCGGCCACCCGGGCGCAGCGATCCTAGGGCGTGGCGGACGTGGAAGACGTCCGTCCGACGTGGCGCGAACGGCGGGTTCATCACGACCTGGTCGAAGTTGGGCAGGAGGTTTTGCGCCAGAAAGTCGCCGGCTTGGCAGAGAAGCCGCGTGGGATCGTCAGCCAATGTGAACAAGGTCGCGAAGCGGAGCGGGTCGATCTCCATCGCCGCGACCCGTGCACCGGCCGCCAGGGCGGCCAGCACGATGGCGCCCTCCCCGGCCGACGGCTCCAGCAGGCGCGAACCCGGGCGAGCGCCGCTGCGGCGCACCAGCTCGGCCGCGAGCCCGGGCGGCGTCGCGAACCAACCGAGGTCGGGCGGCAGCACCAGCGTACCCGTGACCAGTATCGGCTCGATCGCGGCCGCGGCGTCGCCGCCGGCGAAAACATGCTTGGCCCGCCATCGATTCCAGTGGCCGCCGGCAGCGGCGAGCACCTTGTCGACGCGGACGTAGAGTCTGCGCTCGAGCTCGGCCGGCAACACGAGCGTGTCGCCGTTCGTCCCGGCGCGAGCCAGCACGGCCACGACGTCGTCTTCGACGCACAGCGCCGGCCGCTTGGGGTAGGCGATCCGGTCGAGCGCGTCAGCCACGGGTGAGCACTCCCGCTGCGACACCACTGATCATCTTGCCGTCGACCATTAGGCCGGACATCGCCGAACCTGGACCAAGGATCATGCTCAGCCAGGCGTCGTAGGAGGCGCCTCGGCTGCCCAAGGCGCTCGCGTTGGTGTCGGCCAGCCACCGGGCCAGCGCCTCCGGCGTGGCGAAGACGGGCGATATCGGCGAGCCTTCGGAGGTCGTCTCCCACATCTGCCAACCGTCGCCGGTGGGCGGCTCCGTCGGCGCCCACGCATCGGAGGCCACCTGAGTGACGGGGTCCTGGCCCTTCCCCTCGCAAACGGGACACTGGCCCCATGTGTCCGGCAGGCCGGCCGCCACCACGATCTTCCTCGTCGCGACATGGCCGTCGATACTGTCATGGCCCATGGACGATGGTCCTCGACCGGCAAGGCCTGTCGTCAGCGCGATCATGTCGGGCGAGGGCGTCACGCCCTGCGAGCGATGCACGGAGACGGTCAGGAAGTAGGGGTGGCAGCGTCCGCGCGCAGCATCCGCCCCCGACAGCAGGATGAGCGACACGAGATCGGCCAGCCGGTCCTGGCTTTCGTGGCGCCCCCGCCACCACAGGCTTCGCAGGCGCGTCCAACGTCGTTGACGTAGCCGGACCAGACTTCGCCGACGGGATGGGCGAAGTCGAGTGGGACGCGTTTCAGCGCGCGGCTCATGACTGGGACTCCGCAGGCAGCTTAGTCTTTGCGACCGCGAGCGCTTCTTGAACGTCGGTGACCGATGCCTCGCGCCACCCGGCGCCGTGCTTCAGGGCGAGGTGGAGGAAGCGGAACAGGACGAAGGCCTGCTCGTCCTCGCACTTCGTCCGGATGTCGGCGCCGGCGGCGCGGAACAGGTGGGCGAGCGGCCCGGTGCGGAAGTTCATGAGGCCGAGGACCTCGCGGATCTCGGGCGTCATCTCGGCTGGAAGCAGCTCGCGGGCGGCCGCCGCGCGGACCCCGTCGAGCGCGTCCACCAGACGGGGATCGTGCGTGCCCACGGCTTCCAGGGCGACGTCGATCAGCTCGGCGAGCGCCGTCTCGAGCGGGGCGGATAGCTTCCGGGAAGCCGGGTTATCGGAAGCGGTGCCGGCCGCGGCGTCAGACCGGCTCATCGTATGCCTCGTTTTCGTCGTAGAGCAGCGCGAGTCGCGACGGTCCCGCGTAGGGCTTGTTGGCCGCGAGACAGACGTCCCGCTCGGCCGGCGCGAAGCCGAACAGCGCCGTCGGCGGGTAATAGTGGCTGGTCCAGCCGTGCTGGTCGGGGTCGCCCTTGTTGGGCACGTCGATGCGCAGGAACGTCCCGCCGAACCGCACCTCCTCGCGGCAGCGTCCGGCATGGCGGCGGTGGCCCATCACCTCGACGATCATCCACTCCCAGCCGTCGTCGACCGGCTCGGCCGTTATCACGTCCTCGACCCTCGCGTTCATGCGGCCGCACTCCCATCCGCCGCGAAATCGCCCGCCGCGATGTCCCCGGCCTCGTTGCCCCACACGTCCCAGCCGGGACGCGGCGCCCGGGCGAACAGCTCGGCCTTCGGCACGGTCGGGAACATCCGGGCGATCATCTCGGCGACGACGTCGGGCTTCTCGCTGTGCCGGCCGCGCGGGGCCTCGACCACCGAGGGGAACTGCGTGCCGGGCGTCGGCGCCGGCACGTCGCCGCGCGTGCCGATCAGCAGGATCTCGTGCATGTCACGGACCCAGTAGCCCGTGCCCAGGTGCGGCTTCCGCCAGATCAGCTGAGTCTTGTAGGCGAAGCCCCAGGTCTCCACGACCAGCAGGGCGTCGAGCAGCTTCGAGGCCGTCGCCCACAGGAACAGCGCGCAGTCCGGCGCGGCCGGCACCGCGAGCGCGCAGATGTCCTCGGTCGGCATGGTCGGGTAGTGGTTCTCGGCCGCCCGATCCAACCCGGTCTGCCGCGAATAGACGTCCCGCCGCCACGGCGGATCGGCGTAGAGCACGCCATAGAGCCGCGACCCGAGCCGCGCGCCGGCGACGCGCGTCGCCTCGCCGAGGCGCACCTCCCGCTCGTCCCGCCGCGCCGCCTTGATGAAGGCGGTCTCCCGCGCGAGATCCTTGGCGGCGCGGCGGATCTCGGTCGGGCCCATGGCGTCATGCACGGCCGTGGTCACGGCGGCCTTGAGGCCCGCCTGCGTGGCCGGGATCTTCGCGGCGCGGGCGTCCGTGAAATAGCTCTCGGCCGCCGCCGAGCCGGCCGCCTGCAGATCGTCCCCGCGGGGGCCGGCGAGCTCCTGGTAGCGCTGCGCGGTCCTGAGGTTGAGCCGCGCGTCCGCGATTGCCGCCGTCTTCTGCACGACAGCACTGTCGTGCAGATCGGTCCTGGTGCGCTCGAAGCTGTCGAGCTCGCGGACCAGTTCGCCGATGCGCCTGCAGGCCCGGAGCTTGATCTCCTGCGTCCACACTTCGAGTTCGGCGTCGTCGCGCAGGCGCGCATAAGCGGCCAGCGCCGCGGCCTTGTCCCGGATCTCCGCCGCCTCATCGATGGTGGCGCAGCGAGCCACGGCGTGGCGCATCGCCTCGTAGGCGGGCAGGCCGCCCTGTGCCGCCATCGATGCGAGGAGCGGCATCGCGAGGGCGTTCACGGCCGCCCCTCGTTCGGCTCGGCCGGATAATGCGCCCGGCAGAACCACTGCCCGGGCCTGTCGGCGAAATGGTTCGGCGAGCGGCTGCCCCACGCGCCGCAGTGGCAGCGGTGGTGGCGCGGATCGAAGGCCCGCAGGGCCGCCGAGGAGGCGGTCGAGCGAGGCGCCGGCGGCATTGGGGCGAAGAGATCCGTCATGCCGGCACCGGCATGTGTTTCGTGCGGTAGCGCGCCCGGATCTCGCCCCAGGCGATGCGCAGGGCACGCAGGCGGTCGGCGGGGCCGCACGCAGCCGCGATGGCCCGGTGGTGCCGGACGGGGCGCGGGACCAGGAACCACGGCAGTGGCCGGACCAGCAGCGCGAGGGCGCGCCCCAACAAGCCGAGCAACAGCTCCCCGAGCCGGGTCTCAGGCCCCGCGCCGCTAGGCGCCAGGGCCGTCGCGCGGTCGTGCCGCCGGGCGCTCACGACGATGCTCCGCCGCGCGTCTGCGCCGCCGCGCCCGCCACCAATCCGAGATCGCTGTCCAGAGCCGCATCGGTCTCGCTCCTCAGCAGTGCTTCGAGCCCCCGCTCGTGTTCCGCCGCGGCCTCGATCCGCTCGCACAGCGTGGCATAGGCCGCCGCGATGTTGAGCCAGGTGCAGCGCCGCACCGTGACGCGCTCGCTGCCGCCGACGAGCCGCCGCACCCAGGACGCGCCCTCGTCGATCAGCTCGCCCACGCGCTCGTAGGCCCGCATCCGCGAGCCCGCGAAGACCTCCTCGTAGCGCAGCAGGCGCGCCACCGCCGGCCGCGCCGCGGCCATGTCGTCGTCGCCTGTGATTGCCCGTTTTCGGGCGATCTTTGTCCGCATCCCGTCAGTCCCCCGTGCTTCGTTATCGAAGCCGGGACTGACGGCGGTGGCGCGGGGAAAGGCAGCGACGAGGCTCATGGCGTCTCGCGGAGGAGAGTCGGCCGGATCGCGCGCAGCTTGCTGGCGGTGGCGCGACCGGCGGAAGAACGAGGGCCGTCCGACGCGATGCGGCGGACGTCGGACGGCCCCACGCGCGGGACGGGGGCCACCGCCCGCGCGATTCGGAAGGCGAGGAGCAGCATCGCGATCAGGTTGATGTCGAGACAGTCGAACAGGAGCCGCCCCATCATGCGGGCCTCGCGCGAAAAAGCCTGCCGGCTGACCGAAAGCGCCGTGTCGTGCTGGAACCCAACCCTGGGTTCGTCGCGTTTCCGTCACACTGCAAGCGGGCGCGCCGGCAGGGACCGGGGCCATGGAAGTGTTCGAGAAGACGCTGAACACGCCGCTGTTTTGCGACGCCGTCGACGTCCAGGTCATCGCCGGGATGGTCCACCTGACGTTGCTGGTCGAAGAGCCGCAGTTGGGGCAGGCCCCGCAAGGCACCGAACACGTGGCGGTCGGCCGGGTCGTCATGACGCCCGAGGCCCTGGCCCTGGCCCACGCCGCGGTGCAGCGCATGCTCGACGCCCGCCGCAACGGCGCCTCGGCGCCGCCCGAGACACCCGACGTCCCCGGCCAGATCACGCACTAGCGAGCTCGTCATGGCGAGGCCTCCTGGGTGGGTTCCCAGATGTCGGGGCGAAGCTCCTCCTTGCGGATTTCGCACCCGGTTTTCTCCTCGATGGTTCTCGCGAGGTCGATCGAGGGGCCGATACCCCGCTGCCACTTGTAAACGGCCGCCTTCTGGACCCCCACCATCGCGGCGAAGGCGCTCAAGGTCATGCCGTGCTTTGCGCGGTAGATGCGAATCGAGTTGTTCATCACGTCAACCAGTGTCTGTCACAGATACTCGTTTGGCAAGCGAAAGTTTCCGAGCCAGATAACGCTCGACGGCTGTCCCGAAGCTAAGATCCCGACATGGTGGTCAGGATCGGTCAAAGGTCGGCTCGGCCGCGCAAGACGTTCTTTCGGGAGTGGCGGGAGTTTCGCGCGCTCACGCAGGAACAGTTGGCCGACCTCCTCGACACCACGAAAAGTTCGGTGTCCAAGCTGGAAAACGGACACGTTCTCTTCAACCAGTCGAGTCTCTACGCCTGGGCCGAAGCGCTCCGCTGCGAGCCGGCCGACCTGCTCTACCGCAACCCGCTCGACGGCGAGACGCCCTGGGCACTGCTCGACAGCCTGCGGCCCGAGGACCGCAGCCGCGCCGTCGAGTTTATGCGCAACCTCAAGGGCACGGAAGGGTGAGCGCGCCGGATGCAGCGACCAAGGTGCGCCGGCGGTGAGCAGGCGCGAGAAGCGGTCGGATGGCCCGTGAGTCGGCGCTGTGATAGTCTCAGGCCATCAGGGTTCTGGGAACCACAGCATGGCGAAGGACCTGGAGTTCAAGATCGATGTCTGGACACCCGAGACGCTGCCACAGCAGCGGCTGGGAGAGTACATGATAGAGGCGGCCCGCCTGTACGGCGAGTCGAACAGCGTTCATTTTCAGCGGCTTCGCAAGGGGAGCGCGATCCTGGTGTCGCGGGTGGCCGACACTGCGAAGCCGAAAGTCGTGGAACGATTGCGCGGCATCAGAACCGGCCAGGCACCCGCCGACGCTCGGTCCGCGTACGAAAAGCTCGACGCCATGCTCGCCACCGACAACGCCGTTGGGCTGGTGCGGGGGATCGAGCAAGGTGTCGTGGTCAGATTTCCCGGCAGAGATCGGCCGCGGCCTGTCGAATACGTCGGCATCAGAGAGCAGGGCATCCTGGATGGCGAGATCATCCGCATTGGCGGCCGTGACGAGACCGTCCATCTCAGCCTGCAGACGGGAGACGCGGTCCTTTCGGCGATCGACACCGACCGTGAGATGGGGCGGCGCCTTGGGCCACTGATTTTCGGCCCCACGATCCGGCTGCTCGGGATGGGGACTTGGCGGCGCTCCGAGGACGGTCTTTGGAGCCTAGACCGGTTCAAGGTGTCTTCTTTCGAGGTCCTCGAGGATCGCCCCTTGGCGGACGCCGTCCGCGAAATCCGAGAGCTTCGCGGCAGCACTTGGGGTTCCGAGCCAGACCCCGTGTCCGCCGCGTTGGATGCTCGGCACGGCGACCAGCGGGCACGTTGATGACGGTCGTAGTCGACACGTCCATGCTTATCATGCTGTTCGACGACGCCGCCTCCCCGCCGGTGGACAGAGTGACAAGGCAGCCGATTGAGCACTGCCGGGACCGCATCCAGCACTTCATCAACACTTACGGGAAAACGAAGGGCAATCGGATCGTTGTGCCTACACCTGCCATAAGCGAGTTCCTGGTGAGGGTACGCTCGGGGCTTGTGCAGGAGTACGTCGGACAGATCCAAAGGATCCGGGGTGTCGTGATTGCTCCGTTCTCGCTTCTGGCGGCTGTCGAGCTGGCCGAAATGCAGCGCATGACAATCCGCAGGCAGGGGCGGATCAGAGCAGCCGGCGCGGACAGCCGCGCCAAGGTGAAGTTTGATCAGCAGATCGTGGCCATTGCAAAGGTGGAACGCGCTTCGCTCATCTACTCGGACGATAAGGGCTTAGCGGCGTTTGCCAAGCTGTTCAACATCGACACGGTCGGCATCGCGGGACTCGAACCGTCGCCAGATACCGCACAGGGTTCGCTGCATCTCCTACCGCGTGAGGAGCCGCCGACTGCCGGTGATCCCGACGACGGGCTGTGAATGCCGGTGGGCCTGTCATCCCGCCGACCTCGTCGCAACCGCACGACCGATTGTTGATCGCGTCCCCGACCGCCACCGACTGATCACCTCCCGGCCGCCACCGACTGATCGCTTCAGGCACACGCGCACGCAGTAGATCAATGAAATCGTGTCCGTCACAGAAACAAAACGCTTGACGTGATCGTGTCCGTCATGGAAACCTACTCCACATGCAGCGGCCCTCGCTGCCCGGCCTCGCCGCCGATGGAGCCCGCCCATGGACGAACCCTTTCCCTCGTCGTTAGCCGCTTTCGCGGCAGCGGTGGCCTCGGCCGACAAGCGCGGCCTGCCCGAGGCGCAGGTCATGCGGCTCCGCGAGGTCCTCGACCTCTATCGGGCACCGTGCCCCTTCGTGGCCGGCGACCTCGTGACTCCGCGCCAGGGCTCCAGCATCGCCGACGCTGGGCTCCCGCATATCGTGCTCGAAGTGGTGCCGCGCATGGCGCCCGTCATGGTCGCGGTCAGCGAGACCAGCTCTCTGCAGGGTGCCCGCTTCGACATGCGGGTGGCGGCCATCACACGCACTGGATCGGTCGGCCCTTGGTGGCAGGAGAGCTACCGCTACGAGCGCTGGCCCCTCTCCGCCGACGGCGAAGCGTGATGATGGCGCTGTCTCCGGCGAGCTTCATCGCGGCGCCGGTGGGCCGCCGTCTGGACGAGCCTGTCGCGTTCTGGGTCTCCTCACTCGCCGACGAGGTCCGCTGCGTCGCCACAGCGGCGGCGCTGCGCGAGCTCGGCCCCTTTACCCTTGAGGAGCCCAGCGCCCGCCGCGCCGCCTTTTTCCGCGCCGGCCTCGGTCGCGTCTCGGCACCGGCCGACCGGGAAGCGCTGCGCCGCGAGCGGCTCCGCCGCCGCGCGGTGGCGTCATGAGCCTCACGTCATCGGCCCCGCAGCCGCGCCGCACGCGGAGTTTTTCGGAAACCGTCACGGTTGAGGTGAGCCTCGACGAGTTCCGTGACGCCGACATCGCCGCGGAGGCGCTGGCCCGCGGGCTGATGGTCGATCTGTGCAGCCTCGACGACCTCCGGCACGCCCTCGTCATGCGCCGAATTCCCGAGGCGCTTCGCTTGATCGACCGCGCGCTGCCGAAGGAATTTGCCGGTCTCGCCGACGTGGTCGCGGCCTATTACGGGAGCCGTGCCGATGCGTGAGATCGGCACCCTCCTGGCCGCCGCGTTTCTCGCCGCCTGCTTGTGCCCGGCGCAGCCGGCCGAAGCCAGCCACGGCTTTCCCTGCCGGCTCGGCCGTTATTTCCGGCCGAGCCTCGGCGTCTGCCAGGGCCACCCCTACCGGTCCTCGGCGCTTCGCGGTCGCACCATCATGGTTCCGCGCCTGGCCGCCGCCCGCCCCCTCGGTCCGATCCGGATCAGGGTGGTGACGCGGACCGTCTACGTCCACGACCGGCCGCTGCCGCCGACGTCGTTGCGCGCGGAGCAAAGCAACCCGGCATGGGCCGTTCCGCAGGCCGCGGCCGGGAGCGCGGCCGTCCCGGCCGCCGGGGCGGCCCCCGGCTTTGCTCCGCCCGGTCCACCTCCGCCCACATCCTCGCTCCCTGCGGAGGCCCCGCCAGCCCCGGCCGCCGCGCCATCTGCGGCGACATGGGCGGGGTCGCTCAACCTGCATCCCGATTGGATCACCCCGAGGCCCGCCGCACCATGACGTCAGCCCTGTCCATCTCCCCCGAGCCCTGTGCCGCCGCCGCGCCCACCCTCGCGAGAGCGGAGCGGCGCGCCGCCTTCCGCGACACGCTCGACAAGGCGGCCGACGTCGTCGCGCTGGGCGTGATGGTGGCGGGGTGGACCGCCCTCTACTGCGTCCTCTGCCCGCCTGCGCGCGCCGCAGGGGACGCCCTGATCACGGACGTCGGCTGGGCCTGGTTCGCCACCGGGGCGCCGATCGCCATGGCGGTGCTGCTGGGGCTCGCGGTGTTCTGGCGCGACCGGGGGCGACCCTTAGTAACCGACAAGGCGGCCGAACCGGGCGACATAGCACAGCCGACGGCCCCGATCTCGCTCGAGCGGTACCGCCGCGATGCCGATCGCGGTTGAGGGATGGCGCGATGCAGAAGCTCAACGTCACCGACCGTTTCGCCGGCGTAGCCCATTGGGCCGGACTGTCTGAGGAGGACAAGGCCACCATCGGCGCCGCGGCGCTCGAGTGGATGGCGGCCGAGGCCGTCCAAGACCGTGGCTACCAGGAGGGCGGCGATCTCATGATCTGCCGCGAGCGCGTCGGCATGGCGGCGGGCGATGCCTGCCGGAACGCCATCCAGGAGATCTTCGTCGACGCCGTCCCCAGGGAGGCGCTGGAGGGCGCCGACGGTGCCCCGCGTATTCCGACCCTGCTCGGTATGGTCTGCGAGTGTTGCGGCTGTTCCGAGAACGACGCCTGCCCGGAAGGATGCAGCTGGGCGCGCGACGACCTGTGCACGGCCTGCACCAAGGAAGGCCGGGATGACGCATAGCGCCAAGCTGGTCGCCGCGGTCGTCGCGGCCAAGGGCCGGAAGTCCTGCTCGACCCTGGCGGCCGAACACGGCCTGACCTGCAACGCCATCATTGGCATCTGGCGCCGGCACGCCCCGAAGCCGATGCCCGAACCGGCCGGTGACGCCACGCCGACCGCCTTGGATTTGCGCACGGCCGTCGTCACGGGCCGCACCGGCGCGGTGTGGCGCGCACTGCTCGATGCCGGCGAGTGCGGCGCCAGCGCCGACGAGATCCGCGACAGGATCCACGCCGGCCGGCCGGTGCCGCGCACCTGGCCCACGTCGTTCTACGCCTGCATGCGCCAGCTGCGCGACTTCGCCGAACGGCACGGCTATACGGTGGCGCAGATCCCCGGGGCCAGACCCAAGCGCTGGCGTGCCTGCGCGGCCGGTGATCTGGCGGCGCCCGCCGGTGTGGAGCCGGCACCGGTCGTGTTGCCCCCGCCGCCAGTGCCGTTGCCGGTCGCGGTTCCGGAGGCTTCGCGACCGAGGCTGCCGGGCACCGTCCTGAAAGGCCTCGCCGGCGCCGCTGCCGCGGTCGCGGCCTCGGAGCAAGGGAAGTGCCGCTGGCCGCTCGGCGGGCACCCGCACCAGGCGAGCTTCCACTTCTGCGGCGCGCCCGCGCGCGACGGGAAGCCCTACTGCGTCGATCACGCCCGCGTGGCGTCGGCCGGTCTCTGGCACCCACGGCGGGTCGCGTGAACGACCCTGCTGCGCTAGCTCCGCGCCATGGTGGCGAGGTCCGGTTCGACCGGGCCGGCGGCAGGCTCGCCTCATGATGCCTCGCGACCCCTGCGGAGGCTTCCCCAGCCTGCCTCGCCGGCCGGGGCCTTGCGGGGGCTCCCCTGGTCTGCCGTGCAGCCCCGGGACCCGAGCCTCCTCCGCCCACGCGCTGACGGCCGAGGCGGTGGCCGCCGTGATGGCTGTGGCGGCCGACACCTTGGCGCAGGATCTCTTCGCCCCGCGGCGCCGCGCCGCCGCCTCGCTGGCATTGTGGTCCCACACCGTGGAGGCCCTGCTGGTGCTGCATCCGACCCTGTCGCCCGAGGAGGCGCTGCGCCTCGCCGGACTCGCGGGCGGAGGGGAAGCCGACGCGCTGCGGGTCGCCCAGTGCATGTCGGGGACGGACTGGGATGCGCGGCTGCTGCGGGTGCTCTGCGGCGTGCTGCGCCTGCTCAAGCCGCCGGCGCCGGGCAGCCGCGTGAAGGTGCGGCCGAGCGTGCCGGTCGACGTCACCGCCGGGAATTGCGGCGACCCGCCGCCCGGGCGCTCCGCGCTGGACCGGCGCGTGGCCGTGCCGGTCCCCGAATCGACGGACGGGAGCTGCGCCCATGGCTGACCGCGCGTGGATGGGCGTGACCCTCGTCAGCAACGAGGAAGCCGAGAAGGCCGAGTTCGTGGTCTGCGCCCGCGCCCGCGACGATCAGGGCACTTTGACGGACAACCTCCTCGGCACGTGCCACGACTGCGCCGAGCCCGTCGTGTTCCGGCCGCACGCGCCGAAGCGCCCGCCTAGACTCTGCCTAGCCTGCGCGGTCGCCCGCACCGAGGGAGGGCACGCGTGAGCCGTGGCAGTACCACCGGCGACCCGATTGGGGCCGGTGGGTCTCACCCCATCCCCGACGCGGCGCTCGACGCCGATATCGCCATCCTGGGCAAGAAGGGGCGCGGTAAGACCTATACGGCCAAGGGCTGCGTCGAGCGCCTGCTCGACCTGGGCCGGCGCGTCATCGTGCTCGACCCGAACAGCACCTGGTGGGGCCTCAAGGCCGGCCCGCACGGCTACCCGATTGCCGTGCTCGGCGGCCCGCAAGGCGACCTGCCTCTGTCGGATGCTGACGGGGCTTCGCTCGGCCGCTATCTCGCCACGGCCGCGCAATCGGCGGTGCTCGACCTCGGGGCCATGCGCAAGGCCGAGATGATCCGCTTCGTGACGCCTTTCCTTGAGGAACTCTACACGCACAACCGTGAGCCGCTGACGCTGGTGCTCGAGGAGGCCGACGTGTTCGCGCCGCAGCAGCCCATGGCCGACAACGCGCGGCTGCTCGGCGAGGTCGACCGCATCGCCCGCCGCGGCCGCCAGTTCGGGTTCCGGCTGATTTCGCTGACGCAGCGGCCGGCCAAGCTCAACAAGGACGTGCTGACCCAGCTCTCCACGCTGGTGGCGCTCGGCATCACCAGCCCGCAGGACCGCGACGCCATCAAGGCATGGGTGGAGGGCAACGCCGACCGCGACAAGGCCAAGGAAGTGGTCGACAGCTTGGCGTCGCTAAAGGTCGGCGAGGGCTGGGTCTGGGCGCCGGATCTCGACCTCCTCGAGCGCGTCGTCTTCCCGCCGATCCGGACGCTCGACACGAGCGCGACCCCCAAGGCCGGCGTGGCACGCCCGGCTATCGCGCTGCGCAAGGACGTCGACGTGGCGGCGCTGCGGGAGGTGCTGGGAGCCGACGCGACCGAGGGATCTGGCGCGCGAGCCGGACGCGCGGCGCCCGATGGTGCCGTCGCAGCTGCCGAGGAGCACGGCTACGAGCGCGGCTACGGGGAAGGCTATGCCGACCGCAAGGCCGAGGAGCGACGCGCCGTCCGGGCCAAGCTCGCTCGCGTGGCGGATGTACTCGGGGATCTCGCCGCGAACCCGTGGGCCTTTGACGAGGTCGACGACGACGGGATCGCTGCAATGTTTGCCCCCGGACGTTCGGCGGACGCCGGTGGCGGGGAGCTTTCGCCGGCGGAGGCGCCGGACGCGACACCGGCTGGTCGGACCGCTCCCGGCCCCCTCACGGCGGGCGAGGCTCGGCTCGTCGCGGCACTCGAGGCGAACGATCCCGCACCGGTTCCCTGGGCGGCCGTCGCCATCCGGGCCGGCTACGTCGCCAGCGGGGGCGGCTTCCTGCGGGCCAAGAAAGCCCTGATCGGACGCGGCCTTGTCACCGAGTCGGGCGCAGGCGTCGTCTTGCGCCAAGTGACGTCCCCGAAGTCGATTCCGAGCGAAGCCGCCCTCGTCGACCAATGGTCCCGCCGGCTCGGCACCGGCCCCGCAAAGCTGCTGCACGCGGTCAGCAAGGCAGGTGGAAGCGTTTCCCGCACAGGCCTCGCCGGCATGACCGGCTATGTGGCGAGCGGAGGCGGCTTCCTGCGTGCCGCGAAACAGCTGCGCACCGCAGGCCTCGTCGAGCAAAGCCATCACACGTTCCGCTACACGGCCGCCTTCCGACGCGCGTGCGGCCTCTTAAAGTCGGAAGGAGGGCGCGCGTGATAGAGCCAGTTCGCCTGCAACGCGCGCGCCGCAGAGGGTTCGATCTGCAAGCCCACAGCCGCGCGGTCAACGGTCTGCCGGCCGTCATTGTCGACCGAAGCACGAAGGCCGGCAATCCGTGGCGCATCACCCACGACCGCCTCAACGGATGGTGCGTGCTCGATCCTGACTGGCTGGCCCATACAAGGAGGCATTTCTGCAGCTCGGAGCGGGTCGCTCGGCGCTATGCGGTCCTGCGCTTTCGGCGATGGGCGCGTTCGGAACTGTCACCGCTCCGCCTGGTGATCAAGAACCTGCACGGCTGCAACCTCGCCGGCTGGTGCCGTCTCTGCCCCGCGCATGCGGCCGGCAAGCCGCTCGACGTACAGTGCGGCGCCTGTGCGCCCTGCCACGTCGATGTGTTGGGCGAACTCGCCAACCCGCCCGTGTGCGAGGCGGTCGACTCATGAACCGCCCTGCCCGCTTCAAAGGAGGGCGCGCGTGATGCAGGGCGGCTCCGTCCGGTTTCGCGTCGACCCGCGGGACGTGCCGCCGGTGAAAGCCGCGCGGCTGCTGGGCATGACGCTGACCGAGTTCGAGGCCACCCTGCCCCGGCTGCGGCTTCGCGCCTTCCCGGCGCCCGATCCGGACACCGGCAATTACGATCTCAAGGCCGTCGAGGCCTGGATGGACCGCCGATCGGGACTCGCCACCGACCCTAAACCGCAGGATGCTGGACTCGATTTCCATGCTCGGCTGGGGAACCTCCGTGGGACAAGGCGGTAGGATCGTGAAGATCCCCTATACCAGCGTACGGGGCGGCAAGCGCTTTTTCGAGCCGCGCGGCCGCATGGTCGAAGAGGGCTTCCAGCCGAGGCCGCTCGGCCGCGACGATGAAGGCGCACGGCGGGAAGCGTGGCGGCTCTACGAGGCCTGGATCTCGGTGCGTGACGGGGCAGCGCCGGCGCCGTCCTCGCCCGCCGTCAGCCCTCGAACGAAGGAAGCCGTGAGCCATGCCAGGCGCTATCCGCGCGGTTCCATCGGCGCCGCCTGGCAGGAATGGATCCGCACGGTCGAATGGGAGGCGCTCGCCCTGTCGAACCGGACCAAGATCTGGTGGCCGGCCTGGGAGAAACGCATCGAGCCCGTCTTCGGGGATGTCCGGCCCGACACCGTCACAATGAGGCAGATGTCGGAGTGGCGCGAGGCCGTGGCGGCCGAATTCGGCATCGATGCCGCCCACAAGGCCATGAAAGTGTGGCGATCGCTGTGGGGCGTGCTGCAGGCGCTCCGCTACACCCAGCTCACCGATCCTTCGAGGAAGGTCACCAACACGGCACCCGCGCCACGTAACGTGCGTCACGAGTTCGCCGGCGCGCTGCACCTCGCCAAGACGGCCTGGCGCCGCGGCTATCGCGGACTCGCCTGCATCATCGTCACGTGCTGGGACACCGGCTTTCAGCCGGGCGATGCGAGGACGGCCCGCGCCAAGCACCTCGGCACCGACCCGGCGAACGGCAGGCTCATCATCGACCGCTCGGCCGAGGGCCGCGGCAAGACCGGCGTCGCGGTGATCGGCACACTCTCGCGGCTCGGCGACGCCATGGTGCGGCGCTACCTGAAGGACCTCGGCGTCGAGATGACGGGCGAAGCCTTCCTGTTTCGGACCCGCAGGAACCAGCCCTACCGCGACACGGCTTTGTCGCACGACTTCGCCGATGTCCGGACCCTGGTCGACCCGGAGGACCGTCGCCAGCTGCGCGACATGCGCCGCTCGGCCACCACCGAGGCATTCCGCGGCGGCGCGGACTCGAGGGTCGTCTCCCAGAAGTTCGGCAACTCGATCGACCGCTCGGCCTTCCTGTTCAAAACCTACAATCCGGTCGACCTGGAACAGGTACGCCAGGCCGACCAGGCACGGGTGCGCGGACGCCGAAAGTCGAACAACCCGTGAATGATTTTCCGAATGCAGCAGCCCGGCGTTTCCGAATGGAGCTATGCAGTACCGTGTAAGTTACTGAAAGGTTTGGAGCGGGTAGAGGGAATCGAACCCTCGTCATCAGCTTGGAAGGCTGTTGCTCTACCATTGAGCTACACCCGCGGACTTGCCACCTCGAAATAGCGGTCCAATGAGCCC
>JAABUO010000543.1_pt1 | contig 69531 bp, 62 predicted proteins | sample 5559291 | NCBI WGS metagenome assembly JAABUO01 (sample SAMN10711878, study PRJNA513372) | rock metagenome | isolation source: Antarctica rocks | place: Antarctica: Victoria Land, Finger Mt sud | reverse complement strand
TGATGTTTTTTGATGAGTGAAAATTCAAAGAATCTCTTGTGAATTTCAGATAATAATTGAGTGCTTTATTCGAAGAATTTCTTGCGAATAGAATGATGAAAATGAATGTAGAATCGAAGAATTTCTTACGGCCTAAAATGATGATGCAAATTTGAAGAATTTCTTGCAAATTTTCCTTACTGAATAGATTGTTTTGTATCATCTATTCGTCGATAGCAGAATAGTAGATGATGAGCATTTATCTAATGTTAGAAACCTGTCTAGAGCGAGTCAGATAGAGATGTCATTTAACTAGAAGATAAATGCTAAGAAAGAAAGATAGCTACGGAAAAGAAGCTGGCTACATATGTGTGTTTCTCAGCCGACGCTAGGCCCAATAGGAACTAATCAAGGTGACGGAGCGAGAATAGGCCTGGTAAGACTAGAAGACTGAGCCTGGCAAGGCTAGAATCGTGACAATTATCATGATTGAAGTCGCTGCATATCGAACTCTAGTCAAGAATAAGAAGATCAAGATCTTCATGTTGATCATTAGTGAAATCAATAAAGCGCTTCAAGCTAGCTCAGTTGAAGATTTCGCGAAACTGAATGAAATGACATCAGTCATGTCATTGAATGAACTGAAGAAGAAGCTTTCAATCATTTATCATGACTTTCTGAATGTGTTTGACAGAAAGAAGACAACGCAGTTGTCTTCGCATCGATTATACGATTATAAGATTGAATTAGAAGATGAAAGTTAATTCTCTAGAAGTCAATTGTATTTCATGTCGAGTTACAAGTTGCAGAAGATAAAGAAGTATCTAAAAGAGAACTTGAAAAAGAAGTTTATTACACTCAGTAAAGCTTTCTTCGCTTTGTCAATACTATTTGTTGAAAAGAAAGATGACAGTCTTCGCTTTTGCATGAACTATTGAAAACTGAATGCTTTGATTAAAAGAGATCGTTACTCAATACTCTTGATAGACGAAGTACTAGCTTGAATTCAAGACAGTAAGTATCTGACTCGACTCAACATTATCATCATGTTTAATAAACTGCGCATGAGTTCAGAAAGCGAAGATTTAACTACTTTTGTTACTTTCTTCGATGTTTACAAGTATAAAGTAATGCTCTTCAAATTAATCAATGAACTTGCGTTCTTTCAGCACTATATCAACGATGTATTGTTTGACTGTCTGCACAAGTTTTGTCAGACATACTTGAATGATATTCTCATTTATAATAAGATCTTGAAAGAACATAGAACTCATGTGAAAGAAGTGCTAGACAAGCTTCGTGAAGCTAATCTGCAGATAAACATTGACAAGTGCAAATTCAAGATTCAGAAAATCTCGTTTCTTGAACTACTGATATTCATCAATGATCTACGAATGAACTCTTGAAAAGTAGATGTGATTTGAAGCTGAGAAGTGCTTTGATCGTTGACTCATGTGCAGATCTTCATTGACTTCTGCAATTTCTATCGACGATTCATAAAGAACTTTTCAAAGATCGCTCGATCTATGATAAAGCTGACTTGAAAAGATCATCTTTTTGAATAAACAGAGATTTGTCAGATGATCTTTGAAGAACTAAAGTAACAGATGATGACAATCTTCGTTCTGAAGCATTTTGACTCAATCAGAGAAGTTATTCTGAAAACTGACTTCTTGAACTCTGTCAACGACGAAGTATTGTCTCAATATGATGATGAAGACATTCTACATTCAATGATCTTTTATAGCAAGAACATGATTTTCGCAGAATGCAACTACAAGATCTATGACAAAGAACTGCTGATCATTATTCGCTGCTTGAAGCATTGATGCTCAGAATTAAAATGTACAGATATTTCAATCAAGATCTTTATCGATCATCTGAATTTGAAGTACTTCATGATCATCAAAGAACTGACTTGATGACAGACTAGATGAGCTGAGAAGTTATCTGAATATAACTTCAAGATCATATATCAGTCAGGAAAACAGAATCTGAAAGTCGACGCGCTGATCAAAATGTCAAACGTCAAGTCAATTGAGACAAACGATGATCGAAAGCTATATCAGCATCAGATGCTATTGTCAGAAAGCAAGTTTAAATTGCAGTCAATAGAAGCTGATCAAGAAGATGATCAGAAATCTGACTCAGATCTTGCTCAGATTTTGCTCAGATCTGACTCAGAGTTGAAACAAGAATCGAAAGTTAATGAAGATTCAATCGAAGAAGTGATTTCTATTCAGAATCAGATTATAGTTGAAAATTGAACGAATCAACTATGTATCAATATTCAAGCAGTCATGAAACAAAATAGAAGAACTTGTCAAGATATTGATCTAGACAATTGCAAAGTACTTGATGAAGTACTCTGAAAAGATGATAGACTATGAGTTTTTCAGTCAATGATCACTTGATTGATAAGAAAAGCACATGACTTTTTAATCAATGAACACTCTGACATGAATTGAACATTGAACTTGCTGAGACAATCATATTGCTGATCGAAGATGAGAACAATGATCAAGCGCTACATTCGAAACTGTTACGTTTGTCGTAGATCAAAAGCATCGAGAGATTGAATCAATGAACTGCTGAAGTCATTGCTCATACTCGAGCAGCGATGACAGAACATATCATTAGACTTCATTATCGATTTATCAGAAAGTGATGAAAACAACGCGATTCTGACAGTCATAAATCGATTGTCTAAGAAACGACATTATATATCATGTTGATCAGATGACAAAGAAATTTTCGCAGAACAAACAGTCAAGCTGCTGTTGATATGAATCTTCAGAATTCATGAACTATCAAGATCAATAGTATTCGATCGTAATTCACAGTTCATATCGATTGTCTGAAAGTCTCTATGTCTGAGACTCAACATCAAGATGAAACTATTCACAGACTATCATTTGCAAATCGATGATCAAACAGAAAGAGCGAATCAGAATGTGAAATGATATCTACGAAGCTATTGCTCATATATGCAAGATGATTGATTCATCTGATTATCTATGACTGAATTCATCGATAACAATGCTATTTCGTCGTCAATTGAACAGTCAGCGTTCTTTCTGAATAAGAACTTTTATTCTTGTATGAGCTTCGATTTGAATTCAACTGAATATGAGATCATTCGAACTAGAATCGAAGCGAGCAAAGCGAAGAATATATTCGAACACATGAAACGATCACTAGCATTGATCAAGCAAGCATTAGCAAGAGTCAGAGTCACAATGAAGAAACAGACTGACAAGCATCGAAAAGAAATGATTTACAGAATAGATGACATGATGTTTCTGAACTCAAGAAACATCACGATCTCAAGATCATCAAAGAAACTAGACGATAAGATGCTAGAATTCTTCAAGATTCTGATCGAGATCGAACATGCATATCGACTGAAACTGTCGTCGACTATGAAGATTTATTCGAAGTTTGTGTCAAATCTGCTGCGACTAGATTCGAAAGACGCTTTAGAAGAACAACGAAATGAGTCGTCTGATTCTATAGTGGTTGAAGACGAAGATGAATGAAAAGTGAAGAACATATTGAACTTCAGGCACTACGAACGAAGCAAGCGACTACAATATCGTGTCAATTGAAAAGAATACGACGTCGATCTACATTGATACAACGTCGATGAAAGTGAATTCGAAGATTGCTCGAAAGTCGTCAATGACTTTCATGAACGTTATTCGAACAAGCCAAGATAGAAATCGGCTCAAGAAAGGTCGGCTGAACTGCAGCAATGAGGACATTGCTAGATGAAGGGGGGGGGTAATGTTGCGAGCGTGCACTTCGGGTTAGTCTAACATAGGTCATGTTAGGCTATCATAGACTAGTATAGGGCTGATGTTGACACGCTAGCGGCCTAGCGTGCCTTCGTGGGTAAAACCCACGAAGTGTTCCATCTTCCTTCTTCTTTAGCTTTGAACTCCTAGTTAGAATACACCCATATGATCCGCTCTATGCAGGCCCATAACATGAATAGGATTGTTCCAAAGAGTGTTCACATTTTGGCCGATTCGTAAACTCAACAACAGCCTATGTTGAGTCGAAAGCTAAAGAACAACTGAACCCTTGGACGTATGGTATGATGGGATGGAGTATGTAAGTTGTTCTTGCTCGTAGTGACACCGTCGGGTGCTCTGCAGAAACCGCTAACCCAATTGAGTAGTCTATCTCGATTACGTAATACGAAGTTAAACTTCATCAGCTTCACATTTCCAATATCGTCAGCAACACACGGTCCTCATCAACTTCCATGGGGCAGATCACTTCTGCTGACTGGCAATTGAAGGCTGGCTCAACAGCAACTGTTAGCTACTATACGTAGACCTCCCAGTCTACAAATCTCTCGAGATAAACGTGCACTTTTTCGACCTTGAGACTAATACAAAGCTACAAAGAACGAAGTCCATCCTTGTTGGTGAATGTTCCGCTCTCGCCATCCATTTCTTGAACCGCAAGCCTGCAAGCGTCGACAGCACCTTTACTAGAAGTCCCCCCAATGTCACCCGATCCTTTCTTGGACTTTGCGCCTTGCCACGCTTGACAGCGTAGGTAGCCTACCATATTCATGGCAGCTTCGGAGACCTTACAAGGGACGATGGAAACACTGTAGTATGAGAAGCCGAGGTCGATTCGGTGTGAACCCATAACGTGGGGTGATTAAGATTATGCGAGAGATATCTGGCTTCTTGAGCAAGGGGATGCATGCATCCGTAAGGCAGGCTGCGCCGTCGGCCATTGTATCCAGACATTTGGCAAACTTTCGTTGCAGGGTTGGCTCGCTGTCAGCGATGGAGCACTGGTCCCGGCGTTGTTGATAAAAAGGTGAAGTAGGAAATCAAAGAGATTGGAGGCCGTTACTTCCCACTCATCGTCTGACTGTTATGATCGCTGAATTATGTCCAATTATCGATGTGATCTTCTCGATGGCTCTTTGTGATTCTCCTTCCTCGTTCATCTTACTTCGATGTAGAATAACCGAAATGTCGAGGTTTTCACCCATCATGGCAAAGAGCTAATGCTTCACACCAAGAAGATTAACAGCCTTGCACTTCGAAAATTCTTGCCACAGGCGCCAGCCATTGGTAAGAGCTGTGACAGACAGCGACTCAAATGGAAAGCCTGCAAGTTCAGCATACTCACTTAAGGTAATTGATGTGCTGGTATACGATCTTAGGCATTAAGGATAACCTCGAACGCGGCTTTCGCTCTGGATGTCAGATGGGCGAGCCCTGAAGTCGGCCAAGTCCGCGCTCGTTCTCCCATGACATGCTAAACGGTACCGGAGCGGTCCCCCTCTCCTACTCTCACTGTATCGAGTGGCAGCTGTGAGGTTTAGAAATTGCTGCGGTACCATTGGTATTAGAATACGTCATAAAACCTACTTGTACCGCTCTCATGGCCGAAATGAAACCTTGACGTTTGATAATGCCACTGATCGCTGAGACCGAACGGTCGCAGAACGCAGTTAGTTTACTTGAAGCTACTCACCGTCAACGTACTCTCACATATCGCCGGTCGAAAAACAAAACGTTGCAAATTTCTCGGGGCAATTACGGTCTCTATCGAGAACACTACTAAACCGGCGACAAGTATAATCTTGCTCTTCGTTGAGTCATATAACGTGGCAACGGCGCAATCAACGTCTACAGGGGCTTTCTCCGAAGATCGAATTAGCATAAAAAGAGAGCTTGGAAGATATATTCGACTGCGCTGTAGGGTTTTCGGTGGTATTAAATGCTCCTTCAGCAGCTTCAGCACAACAATCAGGGAATATAAACGTTATACGCACTTTCCACTGTGCCCTCGCTACCACTCTATTCGCTTGCTCTTTGAATGCTCCAATGCAATCATCTTAGTCTCGGTCAAGACACGGATGTAGATAACCTAAAGTAAAGTATAGATCACAACCGATCTTACACCAGCTTTGGTGAGCCGAACCTCGAACTGTGCCGTTCTTATTTCGTGTTAGCACCAGTGAGCAGATGTACCAGGAATGCATCATTCTGGAGTAAAAGACCAGTATCATTTCGAATGAACAAGTCACCTGCAGTCTTCGCATCTCCATTTCGGGAGCTGACGTCTGCACCCTTCTCGATAAGCGATTTCGCGGCCTCCATCCTGCCTTGTGCCATGTGGCCTGATAGACGACCATTCGCTAGGGCATGTAGTGCTGTATCTCCTCTGTTGTTCTTGCCATTGACGCCTACCGTACTTTGCATAACCATTTTGAAGGTCTCGAGCCGGGGATTGGTCCCACGGCCATCGAGATGGTGGTAATTGAGGCAGAATCCGGACATTTCGTAGGCGTATTTAATCAATGGTGTGTCTCCATGGCTGTTGCGAATTGATGTATCTGCACCCGCGCTTAAAAGTAGCTGAACGCTCTCGGGATTGCTCCATCGTGCAGCTTCATGGACTTGTCGGCAGGTCAGTGTAGTCTTTAGCCCATAATGGTGGATGGAAACTTACGAGGCGCGTCGCCGGTAGTGGACTGAATCGAGATATTGGCTCCCCTCTCGAGCAATCTCCTAATTATGTGTGGGTATGGTTTCTTTCCCTGGCAAATGGCGAGAAGCGGAGTTTCCCCTATAGAGCAGTCCTTTGTGAAGGCATTGACGTCAAAGCCTTGCTCAACAAGGAGGTTCACAGTGTCTAATCGCCCACCGGCAGCGGCCCAGTTCAGAGCATCGCAACTACTCTTGAGTTCTGCATCGTCAGCATGAGAAAGTAGCAGTTGAATGATTTCTGTATCGCTGGTGCCCGCTGCATTGGTTATGGCAGATGTTTTTCCTGGCGCGGCGATAATCTTGGCACCTTGTCTGAGAAGGAATTTGACCATCTCATAATTGTCCACCGCGCAGAGCAGCGCACTATTGAGGCGTGCTCCTCTGTCAATCAAAACACGCACTAATTCAACACTTCGTAATGCGGAGGCTTGATCGATCTGTCTGTTGTTATTCATCGGTCCCAATTAGCACCCTAGATGAAGGCTTACTAGAGTACTCCCCCAACTGTCGGCTTCTGCGTTCACATGCGAGCCTCGATCCAGAAGGAGCTCGATAGCTTCAATCTGCTGTGATGTAATCGCATTTTTGTGTTTCAGGACATTATGCAGTGCAGTGTAATTATAATCCCCAGTTTTGAGATGGATGTTAGACCCAGCATCAAGCAGGGCATTTATAGCTTCTGGATGGGCATAGAACGCCGCCTCGTGTAGCGGTGTTTCATACTCTGAATTACGCAAATCCACCTTGGCTCCACGGGTAAGGAGAAATTTTATGGCTTGAACACTTCCAGTCTGTGCAGCCATATGCAGAGCCGCTCGGCCTTGTAAGCGATCGGCTTCTAAGGCATTAACATCGAGTGACGGTAGGAGAGCTGCTTCCAGGCGTTCAACATCGCCTCCGCTAGCTGCGTTGAAGAATTCTTCGTATTCGACACTGTCCTCTGTGGCACGGAACCTGTGCTCTTCCATCGTATAGAAATTACGGAGTAAGCTTTGGCGGCCAGACCGCTAGTCAAGCTGTGTAGAAAAAGGACTTCTTCCTCGTAATTGGTTGAGTTTGATTGTGGAAGCGAGAAAAACAGGAAGATGTTATTTCCAAGGCATGATCGTTCGACACCAGTCTAGCCGCTCTGGCCTCCATGGCTTGCGGCACAGATATGTGTAGGGATGATGTTCCGTGTGGTAGACGCTGCAGAATTCTCCTCGTAGCGCTGAGGGTGTTTCGCCGCACCACGCCGTTATTCCTCCACATCGGTGAAAAACAACTTGTCCTGCCGGTTATCATATGCGTTGAGAGACGCCCTCTTTATACCCCTCTTCCTCACCCTGTTTTATAGACTCCCCAAAATTCGTCTCCCATTGCCTGCTCTTTGCTGAAGCGGTAGTAAGTAGCTGACGCCCGTGAGGGGTACACATTGTAGCTGTGAGGTCCATACTTGACAATGTATTACGTACGATCAATTAACAGAAACTGCTGCAGAATGAACTGCCCAGAGGCCTTGTGCTTCAGTTCTACTGGTGGGACACCATCGGTCGTCTGACCCCAACGAACGAATCAGTACTTCCAGCAAATCATTTGGTGGATGCCATCTTTGCTAACCGAAAACCGAGTCTGAATACAGTATTCGAGAGGCCAGATTTACGGCTGCGAACCCTTATTGGCGAAATATGACTGCTACGGATGACCTCCATCCCACGCTATGCTGGTCTTAATGTCATATCTTAGCCTTCCATACCCAGCGGTATTCCAAACATGCCCACCGAGCCATCGTAAAGCTCGCAAGCGCAACCACCAGTATCCCGCCGAAGAAGCAGACAAAGACTGTTGTGCCGGCAGCCGATAATATTTGCCCCCCAACTGGGATGCAAATGAGAGTCCTGCCATAGATTATCTTTCTATTTGCAGCAAGCTCAAACAGGAGACTCACGCAAAGCTTACTACACTGTAGCTTGTTCCGAACCATTGCCCGAACTCGTCGGCTTTGCACAGCTGCCCAACACATACAGGCGCCAAGCTGATGATACTGCCAGAACCAAACCCAAAGACCGGCGCCATGACGTAAAATAGGACAACATTGTGATCCACAGGAAGCCAAAGCGCGAAAATGGCGCTGAACGATATGATAAGAGTTAACGCCATGCTATTGAAGCGTCCATAGTGATCGCTGAGGTGACCGGATGTATAGCGTCCTATTGCAGAACCACTGCTGAGGCGTTACTAATTTTACCTACTGTAAGTACATGGGATGACAGACGCATTGAGCACAGCAAGTACATAGAAGCTCGTTCGATTGCTAAAGCCTTGATCGAGAGCGTATGTAGGAAGAAGGCCCAGGGCTCCAAAAAGTACAAACTCGAAACCTATCACAAAGGGGAGAATTAGTCATACATACCACATCTCTGAAGCTATTATGTACAGCACCAATACACATACAAGCAACTCCCAATGTCGTCCAAGCGAATCTTGCGTCCCGAAAGCATTTCAAGTTGATAGAACCTTGCTGCTTGCCGGTTGGAAGCCTGCCTCTCACACAAAAATTTCCAATTATCATCAGTATCAGCACCACTAATGCCACCAACCGCATTGACCATGCCCAGCTCAGATGTTGCAGGGTCGGTTGAAGTGCGATTGGGAAAAATATACCACCCAGTGAGGATCCCATAAGAGTAATTCCTGTTGCCAAGCCCCTCCTTGCCTCAAACCAATGGGCTATAACGGCCAACGCAACGGTCGTAAGTAGCGCACCACTGATTCCACCTAGGAGACCAAAATTGAGAATAAAGTGCCAGTACTTGGTGCATTGTGCAAGAATAAGAAAAGATGCAACGTAGCCGATCGAGCCACAGAACAAAAGCCATCGGGGACCGTAGCGATCAAAAAGAGGGCCAATTTGAATTCCGAGAAAGAGATTAAGAGAGACTTGGGAAGAGGTTATCCAACCCACGTTCTGAGAAGAATAATTTGAGAGCTGGTGACTTTGCCAATAAGATTGGAAGAGGCCAACGGAGGTGGTAAGGCCAAAGGTTGCAGCGATCACGGCGAATGATCCTGCTACAACCAGCCACGCTTTGAGGCCTCCTTCTGGGAACTCAGAGGTAGCGATTACTGGGGCCGATACGTATCGGTCGATGGGGATATCGTCATGTTGCTCAGAAGGATTTTCTGGGATACGTGTATAGATTAGATCAATGAATCACTGAAAGAACCAGAGAGCACGAGACACGGCGCGAGGGGGTTCTGCCAATATTGAGGAGCCATACCGATCATTGTGTTCAATTGCGGTCCTGACAGGACAATGCTGGGTGAACTGGCCATTACAACAAGTTTGAATCGTTGATGGAAATCTTCTCGTAACGGATAGTGGTAAGAAGACTCGATGGAAGAAAGGCAGGAGAAGAGACTTTTGAAGATTGACAGTGTCGAGCAAGTGTTTATAGAGTCGTTAAAGTGAGGTACAGTTTTCGGTGATTGTAAGCATCCGAGAGCGGAGCAACTGCCGCCCGCCGATTTAGAAATCTCATCACTGTATTAGAGTAACGTTTGAATTCTCGCTCATTTAATATCAGCTCGCATTTGACTGCAGTAGATAAGCTTCTAACCATTCAGACTTTCCTCTGCTCTTACGAATTATCATGTCTCGTACTTACAAGCTAAGTTGGGTTAAATGTAATACACAGCGGACTATTGAAACAAAATCCATGTTGTTGTAATGCACATATGCGGATTGGGTATAGTAGAGTTTGATCGGGCAACCGAAATCGCTCCTTAAGGTTCCCTGGAAACGCCAACTCCATAAATCGACTATCATGCAGCACCTGCGGGACCCTTGCCACCAATATTACTGCTGTTGATTCCGCGGACAATTCCATAGCTTGTGCCCGCTGCCAAAGTGCCAATAAAAAGCGTCTGCACCGCACCGTAGAGGCCAGCTCTCTTCGTCCGGATGGTGATGTAGTTCTTGACGAAGCCGAAGACGATCAAGACTACGAACGTGATGCCGATTGATACGAACAAGGCGTGAGTGACGTTTTTCATTGCAAAGTAGGGAATCATCGGAATCAGACCACCTTTCAACTGTTAGCACCTTTTCGAATGTAAGACAAGACGGTCGCAAAGTGAGACTTACCAATGAAGTAGGCCAGACCCATCGTCGCGGCTGAAATCCAAGCTCGTGAGACATTTGGTTTTTCCAACTTCAGCTCAAAATCCATCATGAACTACAATATCTTCTTGTCAGCTTACTCCAGGTTCATCAACAAATGGGAGTGGTGGGCATACCCTGATCCAGCTTTCGTTATCCAGTAGCAAATCCTTCACCACCATCACGCTCGCCTCCCGGCTGATGCCGTATCCTTCTAGTATCTCATATATCTCTTCCTTCTCCGCCTCCGGCTTTGTAGCAACCTCTTCCCGCTCGCGCTTCTCCTCGCTGATATAATGATCACGATCTGTCACTGCAGCTAGATATGCACCCAGTCCCATGGAGATCGCTCCACTGAAAAGTTCTGCAAGGCCGCCGATAATGACGAGTTTGGCGGAACCAAGACTGGATAGGCCGGCCGTCAAAGCAAACGGTACAGTGAGACCATCCGCAAAACCAATAATGACATCTCGGATCACTTCGCCAGAGTTTGAATGTTTCTCGGCGGCATGGTGAGCCTTTTGGCGCACCTCCAAGTTGGAGCGAGTTGACTGCATTCGCTTTCGCAGAGGTCGTCTAAGTTCTACGCCGGGCTCAATAGGCTGGGCGTCTGCCATTGTGGCCGTCGAGGTTATCGGTCAAGGTTCGTCGGAAATTGGATTTCTGCTGGTACTGAAAGGACGACTCGAGTTTGATGGAGAGAATGGGAGGAGAGTCTCTGTTAAATGGCGTAGGGTGGTCCGAGTAAAGGTCCTAAACGGCATAAAGACACTGTTTATTATTTACAAAGGCATTATTACAACAAACTATGATAACAAGGCTAAGGACAAGCACACATGCGCTCGAAAGAACCAATCATGCAGTCCGTGTTTCCAAGCAGCAGGCGATCACGGTTAACGGGCTCATGCCAGCAGACGAGAAAGAAAGAGAGAAAGCGCAATGAAATAAGGTACTCAATAACAAGGCTCAACTCATACTACGTACCTATATCACAGTGAGGTGACGCACGAAACGAGCCTAATTCTACCTAGCTCCCTGGAGAGCCAGCCAATCACAGCATCGGTATAATAAGCACGGGAGAATCTCAAACCTTGTCAAAACAGCTTGTTTGGTCTCCAGGCGTGCCAGGGAATTGATTGAACACGTGACGTCCTCGAGTAAGGGACGGTAAGGTAAGGTACCTAAAGTAAAGTACAGTATTCCACTGAACATTACCTCACGGGAAACAGGTGGTTAGCAAATTGTATTTTAATATATAATCAAATCTAAATCTACCCTGTATGTCAGGTCATAACTAGTTGAGTTCAATGGTTTGCAGGTACCTACCATACTTTACGCAAAAAGGTTATGCATACTCCAAAAGCATAGAGCTGACATCTTCCCATCTAGCCTAATATCCAGGTTCTAGTACAAGCTTCTCAAGCGTAGTAATGTCAAATCGATCTCCAGCCCATGAGCCTTTACAACCCCCTACAACAACACTAGAAGGATCCGAGGTCCATTGGAACTGGGTCATCATAACGTCGACGAATTCTACAGACTCTACGGAGGGCAGTGATTCCATGGATGCCAGTGTATCTGCTCTGACGTACTCGTGCTTGGAGAGATTTCTTAGAATCCATATTTGGTCTGGTCGAGTCTCGCCCATGGCAGATCATCGGGACAACTGGTTGACAATGGTCCTCTCAGTGTCGTCGAGACTGGTTGACACTTTTGTATATTCTCCTGCGTCTAGCGTAGTCATATTGATCTTCTGCATGATAATACGGACGCCGAGGGGACGCTAATTCTTCCTGATCATCTTCAACGCCCTCTTGCTTTCGGAGGCTCAATTCGGATTCCTCCGGCTCGCTTAGCGAACTGTCCGGTAGGCCATATGCATAGTCGCGCAGCAGGATTATTCGGTCCCCAACCCAGGGCGCAGCATCGGTCTGCAGAGCGGCTCTAACCTGCTTCTCCAATATCGAGAGGAAATGTCGACAGGTAAGGGCAAGACAAATAAGATCCGCATCATCGTCCAGGTGATGCAGAATCTCACTGAGGAGTTCTTGTGGTAGACATGACAGACGAGAACAACGGATATTCATACTATAGAGATTCAACATCTGGTGCTAGAAGCCGGACTCAGAGGTGTCATTACTTACCTGCTGATCCAGGTCTCCAAATGTCCATCTTCAGCGGCTGGCGATAACGCTGTCCGAGAAGTGTGAAGGGTGAGATATGGAATAAGCCGTGTGAACACTGCACGCGTCCCCCCCATGATTGCCGAATTGCGACATTGATCAATATCCAATATTGTCCCATGTCGAGTATGTCGTCGACTCCGAGAATTAAGGTATTCAATGCCGACTTCTTGTTTCTACTATTTCCATTGCTGCCTTGCCATGTTTAAGCTTGAGCTCCTTGCATTGACGTGCAGGGGTGCCTGACATGCTTCTGCTTTACCTTGGTGCCGAATTATCATGCAAGGTTTTCAATTTCACAGGCAGTCCTAGGTAGTCAGCATACCCTACCATAGTGGTAGAGAGAAAGACGTTGTACAGGACTAGACAGGGCATTCGAATGAAACAACAAACAGGTCGGATGGAGATGGCTATATCAGCTACAGTTCCAGATAATGCTTTCCCTTAATTCTGTGCCGTTAGGTTGGTCAAGATTTTGAAGGTCCAATCCGACGACTGCCAGTCAGTCACATTACCAAACATCAAGCGATACAGAAAAGCAATAAATCGGAACGGCCGGTCTGTTCGGGGAGATGAGAGGCCGTCCAACCGTAAATCATTTCGGGTCGCCCTCCCCAGCTTCCCATGTAACGGATGTTGATGCAGAAAACGGTAGACCTTGCGAATCTTGGTGTACGCTTGACGAAGCTGAGGCACATTCGGATACTGAGCCTTAGTCATCATCGTCTAGCATCCAATCACGGCGTCGACAATTGTAAGCGGCTACCTCGGGGCCGAATCCTCTCGCTTACTTTACCCATACTGTAACCTCTGCTGTGGTAGCTTCAGCATCAACAAACATAGCGAACTGTACAGTAGGACAGGTAAGAAGGTATGGGCCACATCTTCGTCCTTTCTTTGGCTCTGGACCTGAAAATAGACATGAATGATGTCCAGCTTTGTTGATGAGCCATCAACCGCTCTTCCTCGCCCCGATGCCAGATACCTTGAAGTATTTTATGCTGCGTGCCGCTCATGAGCTAAGTACGCGTACTACCTAAGAAGATACTAAGGTAAGGTAGGGTACTTCGCCGCGTCCCTCTGAGGCTGATGGGCTGACGACTACCAACAAAGACACCTCTTGGCTTATCTCTATTTCTACCGTTCTAACGTCCAAATCTTTCCAATATGCCATCTAGTATCTCAAGTGCTTTTCCTGAAGCTGTCCCACCCTCGCATCTCTCAGACTTGGCTCGATGATGATCTGCTTCCGTCCTTTCTCCACCGGTGTGTTAGCTGGTGAGTATCTTCCATATCCATAGCTGCAATCTGGACCCCAATTGACAGAAGCAGCATTTTCTCTTTCGACTCTGTTTGTCTCCACAGCGTTGGCTCAGACTTCGACCTTTATACAAAATGCAGTCGACGGCACCTCGTCGAATCTTACCTTTGCGGTTCGCATCCCAGCCAACTCTTCGGACTTGGTCTTCAACCTCACGGGCCCTGCAAGTAAATCGTGGGTCGCCGTTGGCACGGGATCCCAGATGGCTGGCTCGATGATGTTCATAGCATATTCCGACGCCGGTGGCCAAAGTAAGCAAAGCTAAGTCGTGCGACCAACAACCACTTCTCTGATATGTGATTTAGATGTCACACTTAGCCCAAGGATATCCCCTTCGCATAGCGAGCCCCAATACTCCAAGGACATCGACGTATCAATACTGGCGGGGACCGGCATTACGAACGGCATATTGGTGGTCATTGCGTATTGTCGAAATTGCAAAACCTGGACCGGTGGCTCACTAGACTTTTCGTCCACAAATCAAGACTGGTTCTATGCAGTTGGGCCGTCTCAGACCCTCCGAAGCGACTCACCTTCAGCCAGTATATCGCAACATGATGTTTACGGTATACATCGCAAGAGCAAGCCTTGCTAGCATATGCTAATACATGCTCAGGACCATTTTCGGTTGACATGGTACATGCCACTGCGCAATCCAGCGATATAGTCGCTCCCACAGCAAATACAACTATCTCGGGCTCCAAAGCTAGCGTTAGCACGACATCGACGGGCGTGCTCGTAATCCACGCCGTCTTGGCTGTTCTAGGTTTCCTCGTTCTCATGCCTCTGGGGGCCGTTGCCCTCCGCTTTTTGGACAGCGTACGCTGGCACTGGATAACCCAACTTACAGCGTCTATAATCGCAATTGTTGGGGGCGTCATAGGCTTCCCTGTCAGCAACGCATACTACGATAGCAAGAAACAAGCCAGCGGTCACAAGGGCATTGGCGTTGTGGTCCTTATCGCCACAGTCGTTCAATTCTTGATAGGCTGGTGGCATCATATGGTATACAAGCGCAAAGGGCACGGGACATTCTTCGGCGTCATCCATCGCTACTTTGGCTGGCTCGTCATGGCTGTAGGTATCGCAAACGCCGGTATTGGGCTCGATCTTGTTGTGAGCACGACTTCCGTCGTCGTTTACATCATCGTCGCCTACATCTTCTTCGTAGCTGTATTCACGGCAGTCATGGTGATCAAGTGGCGAAAGGCAAGGGCGAAACAGTTCCCGGAAATTCGGCACAACGTGGAAGGGAATTATGACTCGAGATATGCCAGCAGTATACCACTTGAAAACTACACACAACCAACCCAACCCCACGAGCAGCGATAATGGCGCAACCATGGCTTTGGTGGTAGTCTTTGGACCTATTCCCTTTGGAACAAGAGTTTGGCAAATAGATGATGGATATGTATCTGAACCCGCCTGTTAATATTTTATACCTTTGAATAGCCTCATTAGATGATTTCTCGCCTTATCACGCCACACAAATTATGTGCTTTCATTACTTGGATAAAATCACTTGTGACACCGAACTTCAAAGCAGTTACGTGGAAACACGGTGTTCGAGTCTTGGATATTGGCTGAGCAGTTAGTATTCTTTGTAGGGCGACTGGAAGTGTCAAGTATCCTAAGGTCTTCCAACTGCGACAAGTTTTATTGGCCGCTTCTCACTTCGCGCCACGTCCTCGTTCCTCGATAGAGCACTGATTTGGAACTTCCATGGCAAACACCTTTTTACTACGAAGAACACGCCACTCTTTCCAAGCTCGACCCGATATAAAGAGCACTAATGGCAGCCGATGTAGTCCCGGTTACTTCACAAACACCCTTCCCACCTATGTGCGCTTTTGAAGATGTTTCCAATCTCCATTTGGGTCCGAAGGATACACTTCAATCATCGCTAAGACCCGGGGGTTTTGAGCGTGGTCGAGTCTTGTATTTTGATAGCTTTGTTGGCTTTTCTCTCTGCCGACAACTGCGTTGGTTTTCTGTGTTGGGCGTGCTGTACATCTCCTTGTCCTTCATTCACAATACTTCTCTCATGCCCTTCTCGCAATCGCCCTTCTCAGTGTATCTCAAGCAAAAGCAGCGGCCATTGTGGCCTCAACATAGACTTCCCCCGCCCTCAACCACGCCACGACAGCCTGAGTTACCGCCTCCTCGCTTCAAAGTCGCCACGCCCCCGATCTGGATCCCCCATACCACAAAAAATCCACAGATGTCACCATGCCCATCCCCTCGAGCCCTCCAAAGCTAGCTCAGAAAAAGAGCACAAACAACCACCCTCAGCGAGATCTCGGACTCCCCGATCGAAAAGCCAAAGGATGGTTCCCCGCAACAGTACATAAAAAAAACCACCCCTCTAACCAAGTACGGCAGTCAGATTTCTAGCGGCGCTGAGCACCACATTGATTCCGACTCCCGACCTTAATAAGAGGAAATGCTCCATCACCGTTTCAATATACACACATCGAACCAGAACGACAAAGGTGATCATTTGTTCCAACAACAATCTCCCAAACCCAAAAAAAATAGCAAATAACCAATAGGAATCAAAGCCTCCAAGCAACCCCTTCCCCCAAAATGCCTGAAAACGCAGAGCCAAAGCTTCCGCGTTATGGACAAGGCCCAAGATCCTGAACCTTCTATCTGCGGCCCGTCTTCGCTATGCCCATGGTGTCGAATCTTCCAGAACGCACAATGCCGGATCTTTGCAACAGTGAGGATGAAGTAGGGCTTTGGAACTGCGTATGCGAAATCTCGATAGCGCCCGCTCGAACAACAACACCCCCCCGGGCGGGGTCTGAGGTAGCCTCAGCAAAGGTCCCGCTTTTCGCCTATGCCCCAACCAGACCCCCACACAGTCCCCTTTCGGTGTTGAAATGTCCCACAACTCTCTCCATCTCCACCAGTTTCTTCGTTGGCAGTGGGATGTCAGTTCCTATAGCTCATGTATAAAGCGTGCAAGTGTTGTACGGCATCTCCGCTGCGGTAGTGGTGGTCTTGGGACTGTAGAGCCAGGTGGAAGGGGGGGGTTGGTGGTGTGGTGTGGTGGTTGTGGATTTTTTGGGTTAGGTCCGTGGTTTGGGGTTTGGGGTTTGTTGGATATATGGGAGAAATCGAAAGGGGAAAGATGACGCGTCAACTTGATGATGCCAAGGGGGGGGAGGGGTTGGTGTGGGTGGTATGGTCTGTTTCAAGCGTGTGGGTTGTGGGTGGTGGCTATTAACAGGACCATAGGTAAAACCGCAAATCGCGTTGGCTGTTTTGTTGGAAAAGTGTGGAGGCATAATGGTATTAGGTAGCTACACTTGAATGAGAGTAGTTTTGGGAATGGGGCTAAAGGCTGAGGTTGAAGGGAGGCTAGCTAGCTGGTGGGGATGGAAGTGTGATGTTTGTGCGTTGTTGGGGGGTGGGGGGGGTTTTGGGGATGTGAAGGGGGGGGAAGTTAAAAAGGTGTATCGGGTTTTTGATCGAGTGAGAATAAGGGTAGTGGATTGAGTCATTGAGTTGGCCCGATTATCTTTTGCTATTTAGTCGTGACGAGGAGGGCGTGGGAGAATTCGGGGACGGGTCGAATCAATGAAGTCCCTAGGAGTCTTTTTGGCCTCTTGACTGAGTTTATCCCTTTGGAAATTTCTGATCCAGGACTTGGAAGAGCTCCGGAACTGAGAAGTCGGTGAGTCGGTATATCGTCTTGTCATTACTGTAGATGCTATAGTTCATGGAGAAAGGGACATGTATAGAAATCTAGGTTGGGAAGTCGTCATATCGCATGGTTGTCTGGTAATTTTGGGGGGGTGAGGAATTTTCAGTTGACAAGTTGTCAGGTCGTTAACTCGCTAGATTGGCCTTACTATACTAGATTAATCTAAACAAGAGTTTCGGAAGAAGTCCGGGTTGTCAGCCAATACGCCGTTGAATATCTGGCCTTATTTTTCGTCTAGGGATAGAGGGGGTCCAGCATTTCCAATCCGTCAAGTCGCCAAGTTGGTTCGCCATTCGTGCATTGGCAAACAGGACAGAATCCAGAATTGTCAAGTTGCCAAGTCGCAACCATCTGGCCGCTCTTTCAATGTAGGAGCATGGTTGCCATCAGTCCAGATTCCCAGTTTCCTGTTCATATCGGCGTTCTTCTGGATTGTCGATTACCTAGGATGCGAATTTCGAATTTCGAATTTCAAATTCCAAAGAAACAAATCGCCTGCTCATGTCGCCGTGCTTTCCGTTTAGTGAAATGGTATTCAATTGTCCAGGTCTCATGTATTCAGTCTAGCCGTCCGCTCCTCTGTTCATCCGGCCATCGAGTGTAACTCAAAAAGAAACCTCGAGACATCGGATCGCCGGCTTTCAAAAGTTAAGTTCAACGGTAGACGAGACGGCCGAAAATCCTCAGTCGTGTCTACGAGATCCATACAGTATGGTGGTAAGCGGGTCTTGAAGAAAATCCGTAATCACGTCATCGCCGATATACTTCTTCTTCTTCGCTTTTTCCTTGGCTTTCTCCTCCTTAGTTTTGGGTTTGACGGGATCCTCAGCGAGAGGCTTGAGAAAGTAGCCCTTCTCTGCATCCTCATCCGGAGCTTCTGATCCGCCCGAAACCTCAGATGATAACGTTCCTCCTACCGAGTCATGCCTCGTAGTTGGCAATGAAGGACTCCCATGTCCTTCTACTACGTTCTCTGTGCCGCAATCTCCTTCCTGGCCCTCAACTTTCACAAGCTTGTATGGCCACGCGTAGCGATATTCCGAACCTTTCTCCATGCCACCTTTAGTGAAAATATTAGCCTTTAGCCCAAGACTTGAAACGAACCCAGTTCTTGCCAACTTGGTAATACGGTTTTTGACTCTAGAGAGCACTTACAAACTTCAAGGTTGCCGTACTCGAACAGCACGGGAACCCAGACTGTGATTGCAACAATCTGTCCGAAAGTCCAAGCTGTGCTCATGGGCATTAATCGCAGAAGGGAAAAGTATGCTGCGAATACGAAAATGTAAAGCGCCCAGACTGCAAAATATAAAACCCAGAGCAATACCTGAAAGGGTCTTCTGCGACCCTTCTTCTGGTGATTTAGCTCAGCGTAATCTGGCTCTCTGGAAAGCCATGTACATTGTGTCAAAATTCTCTGAAATGCCGGTAGACGATGGATTCTAATTTGATCCAGGCACAGTAGGCCAAAGACCAGTAAAGAGATTACTAACGTAGCTCCTGCTCCTGGGTAAGGACCTAAGGCCATATTTTTGATCGAGAAGTCCCACGAGATTTCGTAAGAGCAAAACATAGTCGGATCTCTAATGCCACAATTCGGAATGGAATGCTCCTTATTCAGGAGCTCATCCATATTAGGATTATTGAAATTGGAGGTCCTAACAAGCGTGGCAACAGACACTGCAATGGCTAAGAGGGTAAGAGTGAAAATATACCAAGACCTTTTTTTTGCGATATGCAAGAAAGCTAGGGTGTAGATGATTGGTAATATACCACCCAAAGACACAACACTAAGAAAATTATAGTTGAGTCGATATTCTTGGATATTAGCTTCAACACAGCCTTCATTAGTAGGGTTGGAATATATTCGAGTTGCTTCACTACTCACTTGCATCCCATTGACCAGAAGATAAGACGATCTGCGCTGCGATTTGCACGGCTATCACGAAGAAGCACTGTGCTTTTTGGAATTCAACTGTTGCGAAAGTCAATTTCGGCAGATGATCTCTGGCTTTTTCCTGGGCTTCTCGGGCCTTCGACTTCGCTCGACTAGCACCCCATGGTCCGAAAAAGACTAGAGCGATATAGTATGTCCACGACGTGAATATTCTGAACATAAGCTGGACGACCAACGCAATAGCGCTTTGCATCCAATATGATATGTATATCTAATGAGAAAGAGGGTAAGCCGGCGATCTTGCATGGCATTGACCAGAAGTCTTACCCCAATTCCCCCTACCTCGGCGTTCACCAGAAATGCGGCGTAGGGACATAGGTCCAGGAAGCAATAGCGCTTGCCGTACACGTCATCATAACACCGTTCAAGTTTGCTATGGACTCTGTCACAATTGTTGATTTGATGACACCACCCTTGTAGGCAACCAGTAGTGGTCTTGAAGATCATATCAGACATGTTGTAGCTGTCTTCATCTATCCCAGCTTTGATGGCAATGGCACGAGCTTCCTTGGTGAGAGAGCCATTGGCTAGAAGAGAAGATATCTGGGGAAACACTATACAGTTCTGCAGCGTCTGGGCCGATGAGAAGATTTGGTTAACATCTTGACACGCCTCTGTACAATTCAAGATACCACGGTCAGTGATGCAGCCGTACGGGTAAAGCTCCAATAGGCCTTTCGAAGTGTTGGAGGGGATGCTATACGCGGTGGCGGAAGACAGGGCGTCTTCAAAAGAGTAAAATGCGGGCGGGACAGCTGTTGTATTGTAGGTGATATCTGACATTGCAAAATATTGAATATCAAATCAAGAGGTATTGGTGTCCTTCCTCAAAAGTTCGTGAATTCTCCTCTACATCCGAATGTAGCAAGGGCGAAAGCATGAGTAGTGGGTAGAAAGGCTATATTAGATGATATAAGTAAGCTACTTGGTCCAACCTGTATAACCGCGGCGAAGTCATCGATGAGTAACATAAGTGGTTGACGGCATTCGGTGTCACTTTCTGATACGTTCTTCCGCATGACTGAATAGGTGCATTCCAATCAAGTGAGAACTGCAAATCATATCATTTGGAGAGATCCGAAAGCGAAGAAAGTTCGCGCTGACGCTGCTTCTGTCGCAGCCAACACGGATACCTACCTTCTCTCTAGAACCTTCAACAGTTCTCTTAGCCACCTAAACCGCCCTACTATATTAAGCGGGTCTAATAAGTTATGACGTCTGCACGCATGCAATAGGGTTCTCAACTCTATCTGCTACCGATTAGAGACCATAATATCGTTTTATGGGATTTTGCACCTCTTTTCCTATTTTCCCACCTTCGTTCCAAGAGGGATATCTCAAGATTTTCCCTATGTCGTGGTCGAGAGTTCTCGAGAGTCCTTCCTACTGGCCATGGTCTTGTCTGTTTGGTCTGCTGGTGAGGTCTAGCCTATCGTCGGCTCCTGGAGTTGCCTTACCTGTCTGCCAAACACGTGTCCCTTGGTCTTTTTATCGGATGGTTCAATACCCACTTTCTGGTTACAGTCAATCCCTGGGTTCTTGCTCTCAACATGTACGAGCATGGATGCATGGGATAATGGGAACGTGCATCAAGGTAGGTTGCCAAGCTAACTGAATTCACTTAAACCACCGCGCGACTTGTGAGAGTACGCATACAGCCAACGACACAGCAGTTCTTGAACAGAACTGACTAAAACATGGTCAGGGTCTGATGACTTTGTCGCATCTTCGTGGTCGCGCTTTTCCCTGAGCCGCAGTTGCTACCCGCGAGGTAAACTTGGCTGACTAGTCTATTCGACTTCCACCTATCCACTATGTAGCGACGATGTTAATCAGTCATACAAAGCCGGTGTTGGGACGTTTCATCAACCCGAGAACTTGATTGTAATTAGGCATCACGAACAATCAATGCTTCAGAAAGCCTATTCTTCTCTTAGACTGGGCCTTAAATGCACCCTTCCCGAAGTCGTATGGGTCGGCCACGGTCTTTTTATTCCGGCGCTCGTGTATCTGCCTTCGATGTTCTTAATATAGTTTATTTGGCATACGTGGAGTCCCAGGGTTTTGTTGTTTAAAACTTCCCTAGGCGCTACTGAGGCTGAGCGAGATCGATTGAGAAGTAAGTAATCCATTTCGGCATAAGTCTATGAAACCTCTTTACAAACTTGTCGGCTGACCTGGGGAATGGCTAATCCGAGATGGCGAACCCCTTTCTATTGCGATTTATGACTATGCCGGTCTCCCATTTGATGTGCGAGGGAATAGTGGGTAGTCGTAGCGGGAATCACCGTATGCTCTGCCAGTCCACCAACAGGTTGGAATCTTTAAGAACCCCCAACCAAGTACCGTCGACTCTCACTACCAAGATTCAGATGCATTGTTTCCATACATATGATATTCCGAAAGACCGGATGTGCTCAGCCGGGTCTAAGCTGCTAGAGATTATCTAGGTCCGGGCCGCTGCATGCCCCGCTTGCTGCTATGGCTCTCGAAGAAGCAATGTGAACCGGATGTTGTAGTGACAAAGCCCACACGGAGATGGCGTGCTCTATGCGGAACGCTGCTTGGTAGCTATACGGTTCTACGCTCATAGTCGGACGGACTCTAGTCTGAGACAAGCTATGTTGGAGCCGATCACATAAATCCTGTTGCGGCAAAATACAGATCTCCAAGGCCGAAGTCCATCCGTAGCTGCGGAGAGCCATAAGCTTCTACACCACACTCTCAAATGGTCCACTATTGCTTTAGAGCTTTGAGACTCGGTTACTAGTGTAGACAGAAGTAGGACCCTATAGTCATAAGGCGGTGATATATCTTCGAAAGTGTACCTGATCAACAGGTGCTCAACTGATTTCGGCCACGAAATCGCTCTGGTAGAGTTGGAGCGAGGTGACAAATGCGGTTGCTACCGTGCGCAATAGTTCCAAACTAGAGAATCTGAAGTCACAGGGGAGATCCGAAATAGCTCTTGGTGTGCTCTCTGGCTACGAGCAGTTGCAGAAGATGGTCGAGGAGGCAATACAGATCGTCGGTCGTAGTGACATTCTGTTTTCAACGCTGAATTCTGCCAAGTCCGCAGAGCCGACGAGAGCAAGCATGGCTTGCAGCTCGTTCGATACATCCGATCTAACCCACAATTGTAAGCGCCTCAGAAACTCAAGCCCAGTTCAACACGAACGTTTCCGGCCAACTCAACCTCATCCGTGTGGTGTTACCTCATATGCGAGCTCACCGACCCGGCATTATTGCAGACTTTGAGTCGGTTGGTGGCTGCGTAAGTCTCCCGGCTGCTGGCATATATTGTGCGATCAGGGCCACCATAGCATGACTTTCCTAATCGTTGCGAGACGAAGTCGGCCATTTGGACATCAATTATCGAGTAAGTTCCTACGAGAAGAGGAAGGTGCGAGGAAAGCTTTGCCTTCGACACTAGTGTTGAGCAATGACATGGTGCAAATTGTATCGACTCGTCTTAGATGCCAATCGTGGTGAGCTTGAGCAGTGAAGAGGTTTGTTGTCCACCACCGAACTTGCTTGTATAGTCGCGAGGTTGTGACGTGAAAATAGATATAAAATGATGGCTGGGGTGACTTGTACTAATTTTTGAGTCCAGATTCGATCGTCATTCGTAGTTTCAACATATCACCAACTTGACGAAAATGGAATATTCCACTCTAATCTTTCGCTTTTGATTTCCTGACATGTTAACGTATCCTACCCGAGATATCGTCCGTCCATCAGCTAGGTCTTCCGCCCGGAAATGGTTCAAAATAGATAAATCACTCGCATCTCGAATCCTACTACTTGACAATCTGGACAACTCGGCTCCGCTAGGCTGGAACATTGTGAAGCTGAATCGCGCAGATGTGTAGTAGCGCATTCCGTTGTAACAATTGCGAGACGACAACCCAATGGGACCATTGGTTATTGGAATACGAGGTCATATGGGGGCATATTAACATTTTGGTTGTTGCTGTTAGGAGGCTATCTAGGAGGTGGAAGGTGAAAACTCTACTGGCGGGCCCCAGCCCTACCAGCCCTATGAAGGCGGAGATTACCATCTCCCCTATTTCCAACATTGGAGCATATAGATTGTGTATTTTGATTGAACTACTGTAGGAAGCTACGAAGGGAGGAACGAGATGGAAACTCTGAATCCCCTAAGCCCAGCCCTATATAGAATAGGGCGCGGAGCGGAAATTACTAGCCACAAGGGTAACAGTACTGTTCCCTGTTTCTTTCCATGTCGTTATCATCGTTTGGAACTTTGTGTACTACAAGTTTGGCGATAATATCCCACGAGCAATCTGGATGTGCTAAGCACAAGATCTCTTGGGAAAATGCTAAACCTAACATTAAAAGCCAACAAAGACTGAGCACGAGAATCCCTTGCGCATTCAAACAGAGCTAAAGGAATTCCTAAGCTTCGTCAAAGTTTTGACTCTCGCTGCATTTCGAGAACAGCTTGCTTTATGAGAAGTGCTCTCAACGGTTTGCCAATGGCGTTCCTCGGGATGGCCTCAAGGAATTTGACTCCACCTGTAAGTCTCTTATAGGATGCTAGGCGATCGGCAATCAGTTGCTGCACATCTTCTGGCGTTAATCTGGCTGTTGTATCTTTCTGAGGTACTATGTAAGCCCTCGGAAGCTCGCTGCCGCTTTTCTCGTCGCTGACTCCAACCACTACAGCTTCAGCTATCCCAGGATGCTCGAGAAGTATGGATTCAAGCTCCGCTGGAGCGACCTGAAAGGCCCGCACTTTGATGAGTTCCTGTGTGAACCGCTCCGATTAGAAATCCTCGCTCTATGGAATATTAAATTGGTCGCACGTACCTTTTTCCTACCAACGATGTACCATTTCTTAGTGTTTTCATCACAGACGCACATGTCACCGGTGTGCAAGAAGCCGTCCGAATCAAAAGAGTCTCTTGTCGCCTTAGGATTGTTGTAGTAACCTCTTGTTATGCTTGGGCCTCGTAAGCAGAACTCTCCTGGTGTGCCATACGTCGCTACAACGTTTTCGCTATCATCGACCAGTCTAATAGTCCCGACATAATCTCAGTAAAATCGTCCTGAAACGTATGATAAGGCATACATACCTTGCAGAAAGGTTGGGCAACAGCTTCCCTACGCTATTAGTATGATCATCCTCGGGCCACAACAATGCGCAGCTATAGCCAGTCATCTCAGTCATCCCAAATATTTGTGTCACTGGTGTGCCCGGTGGCAAATAGCCTCTGAAGGCTTCTTGTGTGCTTAGGGCCACGGGCGAACCGGACGTTAAGACGTTTCTAATACTTTGAAAAGTTTTGGCGTTTGCAAGCGGCGATCTAACAACCACCTGGAGCGCGGCCGCCACAATCAAGATGTCTGTTATTTTATACTGCTCGACACTGCGAAGATACAATTCAAGCTCAAACCGCCTCGAATGGTACGTTTTGAAACCCTCTTTCAGCATCGCGAGATGACTGAACGGCAGCGATCCGACATGGAATTGGGGGGTGAACAGTAATTGTGACACCTGTCTCAGCAGTGAGTACTTCTCTATTCGCTCAAGGTTGACATGTAAAGGACAGCTACCTACTTCGTAAGGCCTTTTATTTCGCCCTAGGAACATAGTATGCTGGGCCACAAGGTTTTGATGAGAGATCATGACGGCTTTTGGTAGTCCTGTCGTTCCACTGCTGAATAACAGGGCGGCAGTGGTATTTTTGGCAGTATTTTCGTCGTTGAAACGAATCCAGTCGGCCTCTCCATGTATCAAGAGTTCTCGCCAGGAAGAATAGCCGCTTATGGATGCCTTGAGGTGTTCATCGAAAAGCCAGACACTAGGTTTCGTGATGCCACATGCTTGTGCAGCTTTCCGGACATTCTTAGCAGTTGTGGGCTCGGTGACGAAGAACTTTGCGTTTGAGATTTTGAAGTGATGTTCCAATTCGGCCACCGTGTATGATGGGTTTGCGCCGGTAAACACGCCTCCAGCGGCGATGATACCCAGGAAAAGGACGGTAAAGTATACCTAGCAGTACGTATTAAGAAAAATAGATGCACCGTAGACAGCTAAAATGAAGCTTGGCACCAACATCATTGAACATGTGTAAACAAACGCAATCGCCCTTCTGCAATCCCGCAAGCCGTAGACCATGTGACAGCTTTCGAACTAAGATACGTATATCTTCCGCTGAGAGAGCTCTGCTAGGGTCATTGGCATCGATGCAAATCTACGAGGCGGGTCAGACCCGTAAAAATTAAAGACCCAACGAAAAGGATTTGATAAAAAACCTACAGCCTTGCTCTGGTCGACTTTGGGGTCCGAGAATATCCACGACACCACGTCAGCAGAAGGGATCGGTATTGTCTCTGAAGTGAAAATCATCTTTGACAATAGATCGGGAGAGATGGGGATGGGTCGTCAAGGTATGGACTACCTTATCCAAGTATGGCAATGTGGATAGGCCTGATACTTTGGAAGGATTCAATGACAGCGAACAAGCTACCTTAGTTACATTAATTCTGTTACAGCCCCCAGCCAGCCGCCTCGTTTCAAAGGTATGGTACGCGAGTCCTTCCAATGTTACCCAAGTAACAAACCAAACATGGTACTCGCGACTTGCGACCTCACAGACGACTCTAAATCAATGTTCTTGATACTCATCTATTATCTAATCTTAGTATCTAAATACATCCATCCACATATCTAGAGCTTGTGCATCACCATGGATTGTAATCTAGCAATTTAAGCCTTTATACTCAACGTCAGACCAGTTTTGATTATACGTGCACTCAACATGCACAGCCCCGAGACCGTAAGAAGGACACCGCACCATACCTTCAAGCCTAGCCAGCCACTTCGGGCCTGCAAAATGGCCCCAGCGATGGGACTACCAATCAACAGTCCAGCACCGGCTATCGCGGTGGCCATACCGATTCGTGTTCCGATTGCTCCCAGATTGGGCGACAAGGTAACGACAGTAGGTCCAGGGAGCGAAACAAATGAGCCACAAAAGAAACCATATAAAGCGCAAAGTATTATTAGGCTCGAAGTGGTTTTGACGGCAATCCAGCAGTAACACAGAAGTGCGGTAACGAAAGCAAATGGAATTTGCGTGTTGAGCGGACCAATTTTGTCGGCAAAGAAGTTAGGTAGAAGACGACCGAACGTTGAGGTCGCATTGATGATCGGAAGAAGGTAGAACGCGAGGCTGATATTGGTGTTGCACTGTGTAGTCGCATAGAGTTGCACGTAGAAGAAGGCAATGTAAATGCCCATGAAACCGAAGAACAGCCCAAGACTGTACATCAAGAATGGCAAGTCCCTAAGTGCCTTGACATCGAGGATCTCACGACGCGTAGATGGCGGGAACCTTTGCCGCATGCTCAATAGAAAGACGGCTGATGTACCAAGCATAATGAAAGCTATCGCACGAGTGGCCCAGGCAAAGCCTACGCGAGGCTCTAACTGAGCGAAGACGATAGGATAGATGACACCACCTATGTACAAAAATGTCAGATGTATCAATGAAGGATCTGGCATCATGCTACTGACCTAAACTACTCCCAGTAGACGCAACCCCGGTTGCGAAGGCTTTCTTGGTGCTGAAGTACTGGGATACAACAGCTAGACTTGGCACGAAGAGAAGGCCGAATCCGCACCCAACCACGATACCTTGGGCCAGAAGAACTTGCCAGTAGGTTTTGCAGATACTGGTCACCATCATACCAAAGATCGACAGGCCAGCTCCTAACCAGAGCAAGGATCGTAGATAGCCTGCATCATAGACGATTCCTGTCATGGCACCAACAAACAGAAGGAGAAAAGACTGAAGAGAGCCAATCCATGAAATGTTTGAAGCAGATTCTGATCTCAGAAAGTTGGTCTGGTAGAACGTCTGATATACCCCATACATGTTCACCACTCCCCTGAGAATAAAAAGACCTGTTAGTCGTGCTCTTCACCTCATAAATCGGGGCACGGGAAATTTACCAAGTATTGAAAAAAATGCAGAACGCTCCAGCCACTTGAACCCAGGCTACCAAACCTCCATTCGGAACGGTGTCTGGAGCTGAGGCCGGCGTTGCTTGTCTCTCCTCTGATTTATCTCGGCTCAGGCTCTCTGGCTCACGTAAGTAGCCTTCTTTCTCTTTGGACATCGATGTAACGGTCAGGGCGATCCCTTCTGAATAGTCCAGTAGCAACTATATTGAAAGATTAGCAAGAGCGACATTGATGTTTAGACTGAATTATGGATGTGAAGAGAGAAACCCGCGCAAACGCTAGATTGCGATGTGCGGAGGGTTTCGAAAATAGTAACGTTGACTTGCCGTCTAAAGGTTGCATTAATTAGGTACCGAGGGCATCCTGCAGTAACTGATATAGTCGGTGCAGTCTACTAATTGTGATCTGAGTGTTACCGCCTGAAATTGGTAGACGTCTCTGAAAGCGAAGCCAGTTGAAAAAAGGTTACACCGCTGCTTTGTTTGACGGCTGCCTGCAGTTCCCAAAGCACCGTATCAAAGGCATACGCACGCACTAATAAGCGGCGAGGATGGTAAACAGACCATGTTATGGCAGCACCCTCTCCGGACTTTAACACTGAATAGGGCATCAAGTTTGACGAGACCATGTCATGTAATGGGCTATGTACTGACGCACGTCCCTTATAGCTTGCATTGATTCCGTACCTTGAGTTGCAGTGTAATACGAAATCTGGTGATCTTCGGTGCTACAAGATAGCCGTGATGGTAGAACACCTTGGAGGAACCAACCAATGTCAAGCATCATCGATGGGGCCTTCTTCTTTTCCTGCCAGCCGGTGGCCCAGCAACTGCCGTTCATAACTGGTGCGTTATTGAGACACATCACATGCATGAACGAATTACCTACCTTACCTTATACGTGCGATTTTCAGGTACCTAGCGATGGTCTTCTCCCACCACTGATTAGCCTTGTGTGGCAGAATGGCACAATGGTACCTTAAGACCTTCTTTTTTCGGATTACTTCGTACTGTAATTTTACGCAGTATATAATTAGGCGCCAAGGCGTCCGTCCCGGCCCTTCCTTCCGTAAATTTAGCTTGGACACTTGCCTTACTGTACCTTAGCTTCTTCTTCCCTCATGCCACCCCAATAGCCCATATGTAAGTACTTTATGAACCCATCAGGCCAATATCGGACGCATCCAAGCCCCTGGCACTAGCATGAATTCAGGGAAGAGAAGCGATAATATCGCTCTATACGAAGACCGTTCATTGACTTCCGCCCGGGGGCTGAGGGCGGACTTCTGAGGGCTACAGGGCATGGCAGCAAGCACACCATGGCCAATGTCAGCTGAAAACGACTTTTGCGAGGACCTTGCGTGCAACGATACATTTTGTAAGGCTAGGTATGCAATGCTACTATTGCTGCATTCCCTAGCTCCAACGCTTTGTTGAGCCATGCCACAATCTTGCCTTGAATGCTTTTAGCGTTACTATACTCTGTACTGTTTCGATGTTCCACGCCGTAACTGTACAAAGGCCGTTGAATACCAGTTGTTCCCCTGTTCTCATTTTCCTTCGGGCTCAGTCCCAATTTTCCATGAAACGCTCATAACTACCCATCATATTGCACAATGGTCACCGGTCCGAGTCCAGCGCCGATGCCTGACTACAGCCCTGAATACACTGGAGCCAAACTGACAATCTTCACCGCGATATTTGTTCCCATCCAGATATGTTGTGTTGCACTACGATACCTCGCACGGTATCTAGTAGAGGGACCATGGGGACTGGACGACATTGTGGTTCTGACTTCACTGGTTCTGCAATTGGGGATGGCCGGTCTTGCAGTTGGTAAATATGGCCTCTTCTTCGAGTGTCGTCTCGTATCTGAACAAAAGTGCTGAATCATGTAGGTTCTGTCAAGCATGCTGGAGTCGGTTACCATATACAGTACTTGTTACAGACCGATCCCACCAAAGTGACGATATGGGGCAAGTATCTTGTCGCAATATCGACTCTGTACTTCGGCAGCGTCAACATACCTAAACTTGCCATCTTGGCGCTCTATCGGCGACTTTTCCCGAAGAAGAACATACGCGTTGTCATACATGTTCTTATAGGAGTTCTAGTTGCGCTCACTGTATCGACTATAGTGACTGTCAGTGTCGCTTGCAGACCATATGCCGCTAATTGGCACCCTACCATGCCGGGCGCTGTGTGCATTAACAAGGAAGCGTTCTTCATTTGGGGAAGCATACCAAATATTGTCACCGACATTGTTATGTTAATTGTGCCGATACGGGTGGTATGGAACCTACACACCACCACTCGTTTGAAGATTGGATTAACTGCCACCTTTGCAATTGGTAGCTTGTACGTGTTGCCCCTTGACCATGAGACAGTGTTTGTATGACTCAAATTCTAACTATTAGTTTACAATAGTGGCCTTATAACCTCCATAATTCGCTTTACTACCTTTTTCAATAACAACTCCTTTACAGACGGTACCTGGTCAGCCGTGGATCTAGTGATTTGGACTCAAGTAGAAGCAGGCGTTTACCTTATCTCTGCCTGTGTAATGACATACCGACCTCTTTTGGAGCGTATTGGTCACGGCCGCTTTGTCGGAAGGCTCAGAGCCACTAAAAGGTCAAACGGATACACTCCAAACCACACTGGAAAGCAGAATGCAAGCATACCGTTGGATAACAGACCTGTTATTCACGATAGAGGTATCAAAGGCCAGGGATTCCACCGACTTGAAGATAATAGAGCGGGTGATCCCCGGATTGTTGTCACGACGAACATCACTGTAGACGGGAATATCGAAAGAGGATCATGATACTTACGCTCTGGTGGCAGGTTTTAGGATGCAATGGCTTCTTCTTTACTTAGGTTTTCTGATACCCAAAGCATGCCATGATGTCTGGCTACATTGATACATTACAAGATAGCATACTTCGCATATAGCCATGTAAATATATCGTTCAGCATCGCTTGCTCGTGTCCTTGTAAGAATCTCGAATGCTGCAGCATTGAGCATGTCTGAGCCCGTCTTGCTCTGCCTCTCTTTACAAATAAAAGCGTTGGTCCTGGCTTGATCCTATCCAGTCAAGATTCATCATTGGAGACGAGTTCGCTTTCTCCAGGCGACTATCGATAAAGGTAGGCTACTACCTTATGTAAAAAAATTCCACGCTAGTTCGATACTTACCGCGCTTGTGCGTAATTTTCGATCATCACTCTAGCGTAAATACGCGGCCGTACGGGAGGACGAAAGAACCTCGAGCTTCCGTTTGAAAGTACCCCAACTCGAGCTCCGATAGGATCGCTAGGATAAATCAGCTACGATATCACCTACCTTAGGTCGGGGGCTATCGAAGGAAGGCATGGGTAGAGGGAGTCACGTCGCTTCTACGCCACGGATTAGTACTAGGTACGTAGTACGCGAGTGATCTATGGCTCAACGCCGTTGGCAGATCTGGTCTGTGCTATGGGTTCAAGGATTTAGTCGTGAATGTGTGGGGCCCAAGGAACACAACCCATGGTGCTGGGCAGCGGCTGATAGGGAGATTTGCCATAGCCCATCGCTGGGGACGCCGTGGATTGGGTAGCATATAATGCCCGATCGGGGCTTCTGTGGAGATCGTATCGCAAAATAATGCAACCAAACAATAGTGAAGGACTCTCTGCGCTCATTGTGGCGAAGTATGTGCAAGGAAAATACAGGAGAGCAGCACAGCCTTTTCTGTGTTACTTAGAATACTCTATGGATATCACAATTTTGCCTCTCAGGTTGTGTGCCTGAACTGCAAGGTGCCTCGAGTTACCTTTTCCTGTATGACCTTGAGAGAATGTCATTTACCGTGATGGATACTACCATGGGTGTTTCGCTTCTACGGTAGGGTCGCTCTCTGGAGCACATCAGACTCAGAACAACAAAAACAGTCGGTTTTTCCTGAGAGAAGTTATGATGGCAGCTCGAATTCCAGTTCCGATCGCCATCATTGGCATGGCCTGTCGCCTTCCTGGAAATGTTACAAACACCGAGGAGCTATGGGACCTGCTAGTCGAGGGTAGGGTTGGCTGGTCACCGGTGCCTTCTCAAAGGTACAACGAAGCAGCTTTCTATCATCCAAATCCGGAAAATGAAGGCACAACAAACCATCGTGGTGGTCACTTCATCAGTCCTGATATCGCCGCTTTTGACGCTTCATTCTTCGGGATATCGCCCATCGAAGCTCAGGCCATGGATCCTCAGCAGCGTCTTCTTCTCGAAACCACGTACGAGGCATTCGAAATTGCCGGTATTCCGATAGACGGCGCCCGAGGCTCAAACACAGCGGTCTATACTGCCATGTTCACGCGAGATTATGACCGCAACATGTTCAAGGACCCTGTCGATTTACCAAAATATCAAACCACCGGAACAGGAGAAGCTATCTTATCGAATCGAGTCTCTTACGTCTTTGATTTTAAAGGCCCCTCGATGACTCTGGATACTGGTTGCTCCGGGAGTATCGTTGCCTTGCACCAAGCATGTCAAAGCTTGCGTACCGGAGAATCAACTATGGCCTTGGCATCTGGAGTCAATCTAATCTTAAGTCCAGATCACATGTTTGGAATGACTAAGCTGCAGTCTGTAACAGATATCTTTCTGATTGAAAATCATGCAATGGCTGACAAGATGGTTTTAGTATGCTCAATGATACCGGAAGATCTTATCCTTTTGACATCAGGGGTTCAGGCTATGGCCGTGGCGAAGGTGTAACCACTGTTCTCCTGAAACGTGTCGATGATGCTCTTCGAGACGGGGATTGTGTTCGGGCGGTAATCCGCAATACCGCAGTCAACCAGGATGGGAGAACAAATGGAATCACTTTACCAAACCAAAAAGCACAAGAAAACCTTCAAGAATCAATATATAAGAACGCCGGCCTTGATCCAGGTCATACACATTACGTTGAGGCACATGGGACTGGCACTGCCGCTGGTGATGTTGCTGAATTGCAAGCCATAGCAAATGTGTTTTGCAAGTCTACCGACCGCTCAAACTGTCTTCACGTTGGGTCAATCAAGTCGAACATTGGTCACCTTGAAAGCTCGAGCGGGTTGGCTGGCTTGATGAAAACAGTCTTGGTCTTAGAACGAGGGCTAATTCCACCGAATGCGGATTTCCAGGTCGGGAAATCGGAGCTCAATTTTGAGAGTTGGAAAATCAAGGTACATTCCCACCCCTTGCACTACCCATTTCGCTGACTTGGTGCTCTAGGTCCCAGTAATGCTCGAACCTTGGCCAGCAGCAGGCATTCGCCAAGCCTCGGTTAATAGCTTTGGCTATGGTGGCACAAATGCACATGTAATCCTTGAGTCAGCTTCTACTACTATTCCAGCAGCCCCTCAAGAAAGGCCATGGGTGAAGAAAAATGACCGCAATGCCGAATGTGATGAGAATCAGATACCGGGATCTAACGACATTGGTAGTATCAAGCACCACAAAACCCAGGGACCATTGAGCAATGGAAAAATAGCGATGATAGGGCGTGGGGATAATAATGAGCGACGTCAAGCCTCAGCATTTGCTAGGACATTTTTGCCACAGCTGTTTGCCCTGTCAGCCAAGTCCAAGGGTTCAATCCATGAAGTCGTGAAAAGGCTTGCGAGTTGGGCATCCACACGCCACGACTATGAACATTACTTCCACAACTTATCATATACCCTATCAAGCCGCCGATCCCTAATGCACTGGCGGTATAGCATTTTTGCTAGCTCTCATGAAGAATTGATGGCATCCTTAAACCAGAAAACCCTGCGCGTCAACAAGATCTCATCTAATATCAGAATTGGCTTTATTTTCACCGGTCAGGGTGCGCAGTGGTCGGCTATGGGCCGTGAGCTGATTCAGACTCACTCGAAGTTCCTAGAGTCTTTAGTCGTCTCAGATAAAAATTTGCAGGAGCTTGGAGCTTCATGGAGTCTAATTGACGAACTCTTACTGGATGAAAAGAGCTCTCGAATCAATCGAAGCGAAATCGCTCAACCAGCCAGCACTGCCCTTCAAATTGCACTCACAGATCTGCTCACCAGCATTGACATAAAACCTCAGATGGTCATGGGCCATTCGAGCGGAGAAATAGCTGCTGCGTATGCAGCAGGAATCCTGACCCAAGCAACGGCACTTAGAGTTTCTTACTGCCGTAGTAGCGTTACAAAATCTTGCAGGCGAGCTGTTTCAACCGAGGGTGCTATGCTCGCAGTCGGGCTCGGCGAAGATAAGGTACTGCCTTTGCTCAAAAAATTGCGTGAAGGCATCATAGATCTAGCTTGTGTAAACAGCCCATCGAGTACTACGGTTTCCGGCGACAAACCTGCCATTTTGGAGTTCCAAGATATGCTGAATCGAACGAGTATCTTCAACAGGAAATTGAACGTCGAGACCGCGTATCACTCTCATCACATGCGAGAGGTTGCCCATGAATATCTTCAGTCTTTAGACAGACTGGAGACAATTGCTCCGCCCAACGATATCATCTTCATGTCAACGGTTGAAATGGCGAAAAAAATCTCAGACTTCGGCTCCGCGTATTGGGTGCACAATCTTGTCTCTAAAGTTCGCTTTTCGGGCACCCTACTGGAGTACTGCCGTCTTCAACTTGAAGAGTCAGAATCGACGATGGCTTCTACTGATATACTGATAGAGATAGGACCGCACAGTGTTTTAGCTGGACCAATCAAACAGACGATGATACAAAAACCTGAGTCGTTTGAGTTTGTCTATCTGCCAACGTTGGTGAGACACCAAGACGCGATTAAGAATATAATGGAGATGGCTGGAAAGCTATTTGAACATGGCTGTTCGATCAATCTGAAGGCTCTCAATTCAATGATTTATTCTCAACATTCAGTCCGAGTACTGCAGGACCTGCCTACATATCCATGGGATCATTCCATAACTTACTGGCACGAATCTCGCGTGAGCCAAGATTACCGTTTTCGCAGACATCCTTGCCATGATCTGCTGGGTTATCGGATACCTGGTAGTACTCCACTTGAGCCCAGCTGGAGACATGTTATTAGTATTGCTAGCTTGCCCTGGCTGGCGGAACATGTAATTGATAATCTGGTTGTTTTCCCAGGTGCTGGATATATTTGTATGGCCATTGAGGCCATTCGCCAAATCGTATCCGAAAGCCAGCCGCTTCAGGGTTACCAATCTTTTTCCTTGAAAAATATATCGTTCTTCAAAGCCCTTGTCATTCCACCCACTCCACAGAAAATTGAACTTCAACTCTGCTTGAGAACTCGGAGATCAACCACCATCGTGTGGCGCGAATTTCGAATTTATGCTATTGGGCAAGATGGCGTCTGGTATGAACATTGCCGTGGTCTGATACAAATAGCATCAGAGCCAGTATTCATAGACAATATTTCACTCAATCCTGAAAATCATTCTATGCTTCCTGAAGAATTGATCTCCCAGACGAGTAGAGATGGAAACTGGCAGAATTTGAGCTCAGAGCGTCTTTACGGCCAGCTTCGATCGAATGGGAACTCTTACGGGCCCTGTTTTGCTGCCACAAGTGAACTACACTTGGGGGAGTTTCAGGCGATAGCCCAAGTCGTTGTCCCTAATGTTCGCTCTACTATGCCTTTCGGTTATATGCAACCACATGTCATTCATCCAACTACATTAGATGCACTCATGCACTCTAGTCTACCGCTATACGCACAGCACAACGGGCCTGGGTCTGTTGTGCCAGTGTCAATCGGTGCGCTCTATGTCTCGCCTCAAATTTCAAGCACTCAAGGGCAAAGACTCATGGTAACTACCACACTGTCTCCAACCGCGTTCAGATCCGCAAAGGCAGAAATTACTTGTTTTGGAGCAGACGTGGGTACGGGTCGTGAGCTAGTGTTGAAAGTTTCTCAAATGGAGCTTCGTGGACTCGGGACAGTACGAAAAAGCGTCCTCCAGTCCTCAGTCACGCGTGCTATAAGCTATCAAATGGAGTGGGCTCCTGATATTAACTATCTTTCCCTTAGATCTCTTTGGTCCCTCTCGAAGCAGGACTATCTAAGGCATCTAATATTTAAGAATTCCGAAGTAACCGTCCTCCAAATTGGGACAGGAGCTCCAGACGGGATGATCTCGGTCCTGCAGTTGCTCTATGAATATCATCCTGTTCCCATCGAATGCTATCACTTCGCAAACATATCGATCGAGTCGTTTTATGAGGCCCAGAATCTTCTTAAAGACTGGAAATCATTGATGCATTGGAAACCAATGGATATGCAACAAGACCCGACCGAGCAGGGACTCTCAGAATCTTCATATGACCTAATCATTGCTATCAATATTTTTTACTTGTCAGATAACCTAGAGACGACCATCAAGCATATTCACAAGCTTCTAAAGCCCATGGGAAGGTTGATCGTCATCCTCAATGACAAAAATATCTATCCAAAAGACCACTTGCATAACGCCCTTTTGAAATGTCAGTTTAATGGAATAGAGCTTGTTCTTGATGACCACGAATTAATGGGCTTTTGTGAGACTATGCTTGTTTCTAGACCTATTTTTCCCGATCGCAAAACCTCGGCCCTGCCCATCGAGATCATTGCAGAAGAAGAGATGCAAAACTCGGCACGCGGCCTAGCTGTCGCGCTGACAAGTAAAGGTAAGGAGGCCGCGTTGAAAGGTTGGGGCAATGAAATTTCAAAAAGGGAAGCGATATACGTTATTTTAGATAACGGCAAAACTCCATTATTGACCAAGGCAACTTCAGAGAGGTTTAAGCAGATCTCGGCACTGGTTGGACAAACATCTAATATTTTCTGGATAGGCGTTCATCACGATGCTTCTGCCTCCATGAATCCAGCAAAAGGATTGGTGACAGGTTTGGCTCGTACTGCTCTCGCTGAGAATGAAAGCTTGAATATGATCACCTTTGATATACAAGACGCTATGAAGACCTGGACGCAAGAAATAGTGCATATTATTACAGACATCCTTGTAACATCATTCGACATAGCCATGCAAAGTGGTCAGGCAGCCGAACGCGAATTCGTCTACCGGGAGGGCCAAGTCCTTGTCCCACGCCTAAAACCTGATTCGAAGATCGACGATTGGATGACACGAACGGCAAGCACGCCAACAGTGGATTTAGCGACTTACGGGCAGCTTGAAAGTGCACTCAAACTCAGCATTAAGGAGTCGGGCTCAATCAACACCCTTTCTTTGGTTGACGATGACTCGGTTCGGGGAGGCCTCGATCCATCCGCCGTGGAAATAGCTGTGAAGGCCTATGGACTCAGTAGAAGAGATTTGATCGTTGCCCTTGATCAAACTAAAGCTCCACCACCCATGGTCTGCGAATTCGCTGGGGTTGTTAAAGCAATTGGCTCGGAAGCAACTGCAAGGTTCCAAGTAGGTGATCGGGTTTGCTCATGGAAATGTGACGGAGCATTATGCCCAAGCAACGTACGAATCGATAGCAGGCACGTGTATCACCTGCCGGAATCTATGCCCCTGGTAATCGGGGCAGCGATCCCCTTTTCCTTTTTGACCGCTTACTACAGTATTCTTGAAATTGGGGATCTGCAAAGAGGGGAAACGATCATGATCTTCGGAGCTGCGTCTGGTGTTGGACAAGCGGCGATTGAAATTGCGCTTTATGTTGAAGCAGAGGTCATTGCTATTGTCTTGAGTGTTACTGAGCGAGAAGATTTAATAAAAAGATTCAAGCTCCCGGATACGCATGTTGTTCTCGGCGAGGGAATGCACCTTTACAAAAGAGCTCTGCAGCTGACACAAGAGGGGGGAGTTGACTTTGTTCTGAGTACACTCAGCACAGAGTTTATTCCTGACTCGTGGGCCTGCTTAAAACCTTTTGGGGGTTTCGTCCAGGTCGCGCAGCCACAAGATAACTCCAACGATCAGGTATTTTTACCACCACTTGGTAAGAATGCCATGTTTGTATTATTCGACCTAATTAGCCTTCTTCACGTCCGGCCACATAAGGTAGCTACGATTATGGACAAAGTCATGTCGATATTTAAGCTCGACTCATTCGTGCCTACTCAGCAGGTGGTCAAATTTTCACTGGAGAGTATCAGAAACGTGGTTAACCTAAATCAATCCAAGAAGACTCCGGAAAAGCTCATACTTGAAGTCACGGAGAGTAACCAAGCCACAAATCCCAGTGCTCATCACGCTGTTGCACAGCTTCATGCGAATGCGACATATGTGGTTGCTGGAGGGCTAGGTGATCTAGGTCAAAAAATCTGCTATCTTCTAGCTAGCCGCGGTGCAAAGTATATTGTCATCCTAAGTAGGCGATCTCTGGGTACCACTGAAAGGCAAGAGCTTCAAGATAAACTTCGCCTGGTATCGGCTGAGATCAACGTCTATAGCATTGCGTGTGACATATCACGCAGGCCAGTGGTTCAGGAGGCGGTATCCTCCCTTGAAAACATGAGATTGCCACCTGTCAAAGGGGTCATCCAATCCGCCACAGTATTGCGGGTGAGTCTTTCGAGAATCTCAAAAACGTCTCACAAGTTCTAACTATCATAAACAGGATTGTGTCATTGAACGTATGACCGCAGAAGACTTTAATGTACCCTTGCTGACTAAATTGTACGGCACAAAATATCTCAGCGAAGCGTTCGCAAAGCTGTCTCTCGATTTCTTTGTCATGCTCTCTTCACTGAGTGGTATCGTCGGCAGTAGAGGGCAAGCAAACTATGCAGCAGGAAACACTTTTCAGGATGCTTTTGCTCAAAACCAGAGGAATTCAAAAACACATTTTATGGCCCTTGATTTTGGCATGATTGAAGGCACTACCGTATACAACAATAACGAAGGCCAAACTCGTATACAGAATTTGCTTCGGCAAGGATGGATTCCAATCGATCTAGAAAAGTTCCTCGCAGTCTTGGACTATGCGATTTCTCCAAATGCTCGTGAAGACGACTGTAAGCAAGCAGTTATAGGATTTGATAGGATGTCTTTGAACGAGGCAGAGAACGCCCCACCTACGACACGAAGCGCAATGTTTTTCCATGTACGAGGTTCTCTGGACGGTACGATGAGAACTGAGACTAACAATAGCCACATACACAACATAACAAGTTCTAAAAGCCCCGTGGAAGTCCATCAAGCTTTCATCACAGCTATAGTCCAAAGACTATGTACACTCGTGGCGCTTGATCGCGAAAGTATTAGTCTAGATTCTCCCTTAATGAGCTATGGCCTGGATTCTTTGACTGCTATCGAATTGAAGAATTGGTTTGCGCAAGACCTAAACACGGCAATCCAGGCCTCTGAGATTCTCGATGCACCCAGTATTGTGGCGTTAGCCACCAAGGCGGCTTCAAGATCAAAACTTGTACAAACAGGATCTAACGAGAACCCGGAACAAGATTCGAAGCGCGGACCAAATCACAATATGAATACAGGATTATCGCTGCCTCAACTTCCTCTTCCAGACCTGAGCGGCACTCTTGAGCTATACTATGATCGTGCTCGTTCCTTTTTGTCCGAGGACAAGCTAGAACACACCGGTGATGCAGTTCGATTGTTCCGAGAAGGTATTGGTTTGCAGCTTCAGCAACGCCTCCTGGAGCGGACAAGAGATCCCGAAATAGATAATTGGGAGTACGATCTCCAGGTCAGCAGCATATACCTCAAAGCGCGCGAGCCTATATATCCTTATGGGATCTTTTATGGAAGCCATCAATTGACGAAAATACCACATGGCCAGGCCGAACGAGCTGCTGTTATCTCTCTGGCCACCCTAGAATTCATGCAGCGTCTGAACGATGGTGGATTGGATCAAGACCATCTGAACGAGGAACCACTTTGCATGGACTCGTTACAGTGGCTCTTCAACACCAGTCGTAAGCCTTTCATCAATATCGACAAGGTGTCCAAGCATACAAATGGAGACTACATTGTCGCTCTGAGACGAGGTAATCTGTTTAAAGTCATCCTTAGGCAAGGTGGCGCAAATGCCTCTTATGAAGGTTTGAGGGCTATGTTCCAGACGGTACTGGATACTTCAGAAGAGAGGCGGCCAGCAGTAGCTACACTGACTGCAGATACGCGACAGTCTTGGGCAGAGCTACACAGAATGATTCGATCAATAAACAAGGAGAACAACGACTTAATCGCCTTGATAGAAGATGCCGCGTTCGTCGTCTGTCTTGATGATGAATCCCCGGACAGCGCGACACAGCGATGCAATCAATTTCTTCTGGGATCTCCCTCAAACCGGTGGAGTGATAAAACTTTGCAATTCGTAGTTTGTAAAAACGGCGTCTCGGCGTACATCTGTGAACACTCAATGCTGGATGCGTCTTCAACTAAGCAGCTTAATGCATCCGTCACGAAGGCCATTCTCGCACATATTCCTGGGAAGACACATCAATATAATGGATCCATGAATGATGGCTCCCTTCTCGGACACAACCGCTCTGTTGATGATACTGCCACCGGTATCGGAGAAATGGTCAAAGAGCTTCATTTCAAGACAAATCAAGCTATTAGTGACCAGATCGACCGTATCCAGATGCATTTTAAGACGACGCACACTCCCATCGAATTCGCCCACTTTTATCTCTCTACTTTCGGTAACACGTTCCTCCGCACTCGGAAAATGCCACCCAAAACGGGCTACCAGCTGGTCATTCAGCTTGCCTCTCTCCTCTATTTCGGCCAGCAATATCCTTCCTGGGAGACAATCACCAAGATGCTTTTCAAAAAGGGCCGTTTGGACTGGATGCAAGTGGTTTCTCCGGCCATGTTGGCATTCTGCAAAGCCGCAGCCGGCTACGACGTTTCTTTGGCTCAGCAGTGTACGCTGCTGAGGGAAGCGGCCAATGTTCACACCAACACAGTGGCCAGGATCGCAAGGGGAAAGGGCTTTGCGAGCCATCTTGAGTGTCTGAAAGATGTGTTGCGCGCGGACGAGCCGATGCCGGCGCTCTTCAAGGATCCGACGTGGCAGATGATGCGGGTGAATAGCCCAAGGAAGATCAAGACAGATGCAACAGACGGACTGATGACGCAAGAGGCAGGGTTCCTCATGCCAGACCCGGAGAGCGTATTCGTCCATTATGAGATCGAGGACGATGGTTGCCTTTTCTATATTCAGAGCACCAAAGGACGGACGAAGCCGTTTTGTGATGCGTTACAACGAGCGGCGGAAAAGGTGCGGGCGCTTCTTGATACAGATGAGATGTGAACATGGACATTTGTATTCTGTAGATAGAGAAGTGGATGTGTCTCATGTGGTTAGTAAGGTCCGCGAACAGCATGTAATTATTCCGGCTATTGTGCATGTTACCTGATACACTCGAAGTACAAATCTCGCTCTTGATTTCAGGCACCCCTACTCTCACGATCACACTTTTTACTCATGGAAGAGACTTTACTTGCCTTGATACGATAACCGTCGGACAGTCTGGGACCACAATTACAAAGGCTTTGCATCCAAGGGGCTTACCGCCTCCCACCCCTCGCGTACCATGCTTAATTTGTCGATGGGTTTCTAGCCAGCTTCAACTACCATGTCTAAATGCTCCATACAACCACACCTCCAGACAGTCGCCTATACCCTGCCAACCTTTGCCATCCCCAAACGCCAGAATACATCCATGGCCTTCTTACCCACACGGCTATTGAGATCAAAGCGGTACCCCTTGACTGCGCTCTCATCAGCTCATCAGGACTTCGCTGTGGAAATCTATATACATATATATATTCAAGCATAAAATCTTCGCTAAACCCTTTTCCCGCGCTATTGGGTCTAAAGTATGAACAGCCGCCATCTGCCATCTGGGCTCTTTGTTTTCGTTTTTTGATAGTCGGTTGTTGTGATTCCGTGGCGGAAGAAGAGCGTATGTGGGCTGCTTTGCTCAGCGGGTTCCGAGATGGGTAATTTGAATCTTTATGCGATTGCCGGAGTTGCGTTCAATTCATTGTTCTATTATACGTTCTTTTCTAAACTTCGGTGTAATCGCTTAGGAGTGCTTTGTGTAATCTGCGGTGGTTTTGTGCAGAGAGAAGTTGGACTGGAGACGGAAGAAAGGGGAGGGGGGTGGGGGCCATCTCCGTGAAAACTGTCACTTAGTTTGGATATCTTATGACTCGTCGCCTCGTCGCCTTGTTGCTTCATGTCGAGCCCTAACTTTCCTCTTTCTGAAACTTCAATAAAGAAAAAGTTCGTAGATGTCAAAGCGTCAACTGATGCTAGCGAGGTACTAGCAACTAGAGTCGAGTAGATGGTTCACTTGAAAGAATTGGGATGCGAACGATTATTCTCACGAACTTATAGTTGTATAAGCTGTAAATATGTTGGGTTTAAATTTGGAAAGTCCTTGAACAAATGTATATATAATAATATAAGTCCGGTTTTGGTCCAACATGATTGGCTCGGTGGTGTGAGTATCGTTATTCGATGTCAATATAACGTCTAGTTAATGAATAAATTCAGGTAGTTGGTTATCACTTCTGTCTAACAACCTGTGAGCACAGGCGGTCGCCGGCTCGAGCCCGGCCCGAGTCAGCATTTGTGTTTTGGGTTGCTTTTTTGTCTAAATGTAGTTTCCAATAATTGGAATGATAATGTGTGGTGTGCAGAAAGTGTTTTCCGGGTACCGTTCCTATTTATTTGAGTCTCAAGATGTTGTGGTGATTCTTAAAAAAGTCGTTGCGGACCAAATTAAGCGATTTTCACCAAAACCCGTACTCATAAAGATAATAAGTCTTGATTTGCCTTGATACATACTCAATAGTTAGACTGAAAGACTCTTCATGCTATGAACTACTTTTTTTAGAGGCATTTCTAGCTAGTTTGAAGAAATTTCCAAGTCTCATAGTTATGAATTGATCGCCGTCTACCGGGCATCGACTCCGTTTGAACTATAGATATATATTATGTTTGTTTAGGCAAACTCGACAGCCCCTGGCGGTTTCTAGGGCTAAATTTTGCCCCGGAAGCCGCCCTGAGGTGTCAAGCACTCCCTCTATCTAAGCGACTGAGTCTATGGAGTGGGTGGGTGGGGCGAAAGCGAGTTTCTGGCTGAATCTTAAGGGATGAAGGGAGTAACAGGAGGGGGAACCGCCTATTTATCCCCCTGTTCCCCGCTTTATCCCCTTGTTCCCTAGCTGCCGAGGTCTGTTGGTAGCCGGTGGCAACGGGGTGGCAACCTACCGCTTTCCTTTTGGTGAGGATTCATTTTGGTGCGCAACGACTTTTTTCACCGACCCTCGTACGGATACTCTATCCTTTCAGAAAATCACCATATACCTTGAGGTACCTTATCACCTTATATAATCAGGGTTGTGACTCAGCAGGCGAGCAGCTACCGTACTGCTCTAGCGTACCCACGTCACCGATAAGGTCGCTCATTCATCCGAGGATCCATCCTCACCTTCTGTTCCCGATTTTTCTGTACCACCAATCCCCACAGAAGCATCAGTCTTGGCCCGTTCCCGAACTCATCAAGAGTTCTGTACGCACCTTCAGTCTAATGAGAATATGCCACCCATCAATTCGTTGACCGCTGGGCTCCAAGTCATGGAGAGCTACCTCTATCTGGGCTGTATAAGTCTAGCTGGTGGATTCCTTTGCGGAATAGCTCACGCCGCCTTTTCAAACATCTATAAACGTCGCGCCACCACCCGTCTGCTCTTGGATTCGAAGTCAGAAAGCGGCAATAACAAGAATTGTACAGACTGCCACAATTGTTCAAATCGTAACTATTGCAAAAACTGCGATAATTGCTCCAACTGCAAGTTTTGCACGCGCTGCCAGAACCTCGCCAACTGTTCGTATTGCGTGGACTGTGTCAATTGCTCGAACTGCAAAGATTGTTCTGGGTTGAGGAACGCGTCGAACGAGACTGGGGTTCATTGTTAAGATCCGAAAAACCCACATAGAGGGACGATGCAGAAGAGTCGTGAATGGGACTTTCCCCTGCAAATCAAGCGCTCGTTGAATCGAGATTCTATTGCATATGCCGGACTGTAAAGCAACAATCCTACATCTGACCTTCTTTCCGATGGCCATGTTTCGCAGACCCGTGTCTGCTTTTCCTCACTGTCGTGCGAGCCTTCGAAGTCTTTCTGTTTATGAGTACGGAATACACGGACGACTCTTGCATCAGAGATATAATATCCGAGACTTATTTTTGCTTTGGACTTGCGTATCGCAGGCCAAAACGATGCGCCCCATCGCATGATTTCCCTCAGACCATACGCGGATCGATGAAATCTTTGCTAAAGGGCTAAGGGCTAAGGGCTATGGGCTACGGGCTACGGGCTACGGGCTACGGGCTACGGGTTACGGGCTAAATTCTTCAATTTCCCGAAGATGACTTTTATGGCTATCAGTACGGCACGCTTCAGATTCTCCCAAAGTATTGCCAGAGAGGTTACTTCTATAGCCCTACTTGTGACAACAACAGTACTGGTTTCTATATTAGCTGTTGCTAGAAAGAGACAGTGGCTTGAAAGTTCTGCGTCAGCAGGATCGAAATCCGATGAAGAGCTGAACATTTTTGTAAATGCATTTTCGTCTAGTGTCATTCACTCAACTCGGTCTTTTGCTTTATCTTATATTCACATTCATTGTATCTACATGCTTTCCTATACACACCATTTTTCGATCATTCTAGTATGTTTCAATAAATTCATAATTTTGAAAGCTTGGACGTGCTGGCGGAGTTGTCGGATGTTATTTACTCGTTTGCGAGCAAGAGTAGTTAGGCATCACAACCAGAGAGAAATTTCTCATTCTAGAGGATTTGAGCGATTCAGCTAGTGTCTATGTCAATAACCTTAACTCCCAACCACAATCAGTTCTTTTCTTTTCCCTCGATATGCGTTTACAGAATACCGAGCATTCAATGTCTCTTGCATCGCCAATTGATGTCTCATCGAATAAGCCCACTCACAACACCTCTCATCCATCGTGAGCTTAGTACGTACGCCTAACAGCTACCTCCTCCTGTTCACATGGCCACGCCATCGACTAATCCTTCTTGTACCACATATAAAAATACCACAATTCGAAAACTCCACAAAAAGAGACTGTCCCCTGGTCACCGATCCGCTTGTCCTCAACCAAAACACCAACACATGTGTATATCTTGAACGAATGACAACTCTTGCAGACGTTACATGCAAACAAAAATTCCATCGTAGGGAGCCGAAAAGCCAGCGCATGCCAGTCGATAGCCAGGCCGAGTACTGGAATAAGATGGCAATCATTCTTGGCATTGACATTCTGGTTGTGGTGGAAGATTTACTTCGCTGGTTGCTACCAGGTAGGCTTAGCGCATCTCACGTAGGGCTGAGAGCCTTACACTACTTTTACCGCAACATAGTAAACTTTGCCACTGTTCGGTTTCCCATCCTTAATCGAAGGAACCCATACGCCAAACGTCCGCATACCCATCCCTTTTCATGCTCCTCCCATCTTCCGCCATCTTGCGATTGTGCACGCTCCTCTTCGTCCGCACAGACTTTCGCCAGTAACCGAAAGAAGCAGCGCAAGAGACGTGATGCCACGTCAGCTTGTCACATTGTTGGTCGCTCGTCTTAACTCTGTCCGCGAATATAGTCTTCTCATCAAGAAGACTGTACTCTTGTGAGAATATGCAAGCATCACTTTATTTTGAAGTACCTGAGTCAACCTGTTCATTGCATCAATCACACAGGTGGCGGAGATTTGGAAGCTGTCACTTTCGTACGGTCTTGCCAAGTATCAACACCTGGTTTCTGCAGTAACGGATGGTGTTCTTTGTTGTCTAATGAGATTTCATTCTCGATAGTTCTAGGTCTTCAACGTATTCCAGATCCACAATCTGTATCCTTCGAAAAGTTGCCCTTTGCCGCCAGTACCTCTGACTTGATGCGACATCAACAAATTTACTACCTGATGACATTAATCGTTGCCACAGCTAACCGCGGCCTGAAAGCTCAATCGCTTTGAATTTGGAATACGAATTGGAAATGAGGCCGCATAGATATGATTAGTGCGCAATCCGCCGGCATTATTTAGCACGCAAAGACGTCGTACAGAAACGCTCGGGGCTTTCACGATTAGGCCCCACAGGCCGCTTTCAACAGACAACTCCCCGTCAGTACCTGCATATTGGCGATCTCACGCTTATGCTTAAAGTGCCGCTCGGGGCGACAGTCAATGGTTTACTGATATCGGCTGCTGACTCTTTGTGATATACCTGTCGTTCGTTTCGACCAGAGGCGCGAAAGAGCGAAAACAAGAAATATGGGGGAAACAATTGCATGGCTCGCTTTATGCTTACCAAACTCTATCTGCCAAAGAGGATCTGAGCATGCAGAAGGTTCGATGATGCGATGAGAAGGAGATGGGAATCAACCAACAATACAATCTCCATCGTATCAATGACTGGATGTGGCAATCTCCATTGATACGCGGGGGACCAGGGCTGACGAAAACCGACAACGAGGCTACAATTTCCGTCGCACAAAGCGTACCTCGACGAATATAAAAATGTGCGAAACTCCCGCATCAAGCGTGGCATCGATGATTCCAGTGACCGCCAGCACGGAACAAGGTTAATTATTGGAAAAAGATCAAGTACCATCTGGATCAAGATCAAGATGCAGTTCTTCTCCATCTTCACCTTGGTTTTAATCTCGTTTCCCGTGGTTTTCACGGCACCAACGGCAAAGAACTTTCTCTCGTCACCGATCACCACAAGCAACCTCGACAGACGCCGGCTACCCCCTCCTCGGCCTCGGCCTCTGCCAATGCCTTATGGACAGCAGAGTTGTTCCAACAGCAATACCATGCCACTGTACTGGAAGCAGTCTCCCGGGAAGCGATCACCGACAGTCGTGAAGAATGATCCAGAACCGATACTATCTACTACGCCACAAAACCTCGTTCCTCGACAAGCTGGTGAAAGATCATCCCCCTTGTGTAGCATGGTTTCTTATTTTGCCTTTACGGCTTTGAGTACAACCGGAGCAATGACCAATTCGGTTAAAGTCTACCCTGGAGTTCGATATATCTTTTCGATCGGCTGCGACATTGCTGTAGCATCTGTCACTACGTGGTACAAAAACCGCGACGACTCTGACCCTGTATCTGATTGGAATGTTTTGATCGCCAAGGATTACCATCACTCGATGGCGGGAACTATGGCATTCGAGGTGTCCGAACCCACCGAGGTTCAGTTTACGGTGGGCTTTGCGTTCTTTGGTGCTTCCGGTGAGGTGGGATTGTTCCAGGTCAATGTTCAATAATCGATTGAAGGACGCGATCGAACTCATTCTGCGTTGGGATTTGATGGACGGAATAAAAGGCGGCATAAGGAGTAGTAGGCTATTGGGGTTATTTTCCAACCAATACTTTGAAATTGAATTGCACTGTTCCACGGCTGTCTCTATTTTTGTCAACGATCCAGACCCATTTTCACGATGTTATAGACCTCATCCGCCACCTCTCCTTTTCTAAGACTCTATTTCTGTCGGATAGGCCAGCATCCTCCTCTCCGCTATAGCAACACTTCGACGAGCATCTGTGAATACCCTTGCCAACTGTTTCTCGTCCGCACTCTGATCAGACTTTTGTAACGAACAGCAAATTGATATCTTCCAGAAATGCCCCTTTCTTCTCAACATAAAAGAGGTATACCAGCGGTATGCTTGCGAAATCAAAACATGCAAAGCCCGTCAGAGTCTTTCATTGTAGTGTGCTGGATAGAGAAATCAATGTGAAAGTGCTGCTGAATAAAGTGCGATAAAGTGTTCAAAGAAATTGAAGTGGTAGGAAGCTAAAGGGAAGGGCAGTAATATCGAAGCGCAAAAACTGTTCAGCGGGCAGATGAAGGAACTGACACGAGGAGCACTCGAAGACAGAAGCAGTGACCAGACAGAGATGAGCAGAGATAAGGGTACGATAGAGACCGGAGCGCAGAGAGTCAAGCAATGAGAAGAAGCAATGAGGGACAAAGTTACATGAGAAGTAATATCACAGAAGCGTGCTCACGGGCGGGGTAAACTCAGGGGCAAAGTACTCGAGATGCAAAAGCATCCAAGAGCACAAACGAAACACTCAGCGGCACATAGAGGGGCAGATGCGCTCAGCGAAAGGAGCCAAAGCGCACGGAAAACAGAGAATAAAACCCTGGACAGAATAGCGAAACCTGAAAGACAAGACTGATAAAGATGAGTAAAATCAAGAGCGCAGAGATATCAAAGGGAGAAAAGACATCGAAGAAGGAAAAGATGGAGGGGCGGATGGAAATAGTGAGGCAGCGGCTAGGGTACAAAGAAGCGGGCAGGCGCAAGGGTACACAGCACTAGATAGGGCCAGATGAAGGGATAATTGTGAGCAGGAATACGAAACGACAGAAACAATTTAGAGACAAGGGGAATGAGAGGCGCGTGGAGAGGTAGAGATGATTAAGGGGCAGGCCGAGGGAGGCTTAAGGGCGGAGTTACAGAGGGCCAGGAACGTCGTATCTCATGGACGGCGATAATTATACCCTAGACGGAGTGTTCTCCCTGGTTGCCGTTGCTCCGTTCACATTGTTGTACACATTCATCGCAGGCGAAGCGCCATTCTCCGTGGCTTCACCTCCCAAACACGGTTTCCATAGATCAAAAGGAGCAGATACACATATCGCTTGGGATCTTTGCCATCATCAAATCGATCGGGGCTTTCTACACGGATATCTTCACACATGTGGAAAAAGCCGACGGAATCTGCGGTGAGAGCATGTGGAAACAAACCGTCCAAGCCAGCATGTGGTAGAAAACCATCAGCCTCCAAGGTCATACAGGAACCTCGGTCACCCCTCTCAGCTTCGCTCCAGAAAATAATCTACCCAGCCACGACACCATTGCCTACATCTTCGACTCCCTCAACACGGGCGTCGGAGGCTTGACTTCTGCACCTCTCTACAAGAACAGAGACAAAAGGACATGCTGGGTTCAGGAGGCCCATGACGCAAACCAGCTCGGGTGTCGAGACCGTGTGTTCCTTTTCCGGGTGTGCAATGGCGATTTACGACCTTGCCGATAAAGCCGGCACAGAAAGCCTAATCAACCCCTATATCCCAAAAACAAACTCTCTTCACCCATAGCTAATACCCCAACTAGGAAAAAGAAACCCTCGTCGGCATCTCCACCGTCTTCAACACCGTCGGCGGAATGCTCTCCTTGTGTTAGCTATCTTCTGACTTTGAAACGAGAGATGTTTGTGCGGTTGATATGTTGGCGAGCAGGATCGCAAGTACGTCGTGCTAGATCCACTCGGCGAGTATGCCGGCAGGTTTGCTGTTGGGGCATGGCCGGGGGGCTGAGGGCAGGGAAGGGTATGTAGGGGAAGATAGTGTGGTGGTGGGGGCGGAGATGGGGTTCGTAAGGGTTGAGGAAGTGGGGGCTGGGGAAGGCGGATTGGTGGAGTAGGATTTCACGAAGGAGGGTTGGTAGAGTAAGAGATGTTGTGGGCATCCTGCAGGGTTATAGAGATGGCTGAAGTGGTTTTGATGTCGTTTTTCTCAGTATTCATTTTCTTTCGTTGCTTTCTTCAGCGTTTTCGCCTTTCTATTGTTTTCATTGAGGTGATCTCTATTAGGAACAGTCATATCATCCATTCTCCCTTTAACGTTCGTATTCAAAGAAACCATCCGCGAAGCTCTCATCTCCAGCCCTCAACAAAATCGCCTTCTCGAGCTTGTTTGCAATGTATTTTAGTTCGCTTCCTCCTTACTTGATCCAATATCAAGCCATCGTTTACTTCGAGACCGTTCGTTACGTATATTAGCGTGGGAGTTTGTAAGGTGAGGTAGCTAAGATACACGGGCACGTATAGCCCACAGCTACATTGGATGATTGAGGAGAAAGAAGGGGAAGAGATGAGGGAATTAAAAAGGATGCGGGGTTGGGTGGTTTCGCAATTAGATGTCGTGCATATTCGCACACCATTTTGGACCCCGCCGCCGTGTCCGCATTGATTTGCTGAGGTCTTTCTGTGGGATTCTCCCCAGTTAAATCTTGATTTTCTCCGAGAAACCTCAAGACTGGAACTTATTCAACCAGCGGAAAGTGGCAACACAAGTCGAGAGCACGGAATTCTTCGCTCAAGAGTAAAAAGGATCTCGACTCGCTTCCTTGAGAGACCACGAACGATACGAACTTTCTGGGGATAAGAAGGGATAAGCGAAAGCGTAGATGGCGTTGTTGGTTTACGGAAGCCGGTGGAGACCCGACGCGTCTTCCGCAATGCCAATGCGAAAAGTAGAAAATTTCGTTTGTGAAGTTTGTCTCTGGTGGCTTCCACTTTCGAAGCATTATAGGGCTCGGTACAGGTTTTGATGATGTTACGACTTTTGATATATTGTTCGTTTCCGGTTCTGTTCTTTGCCTCAGTAGTCGCCAAGTTCTTATGTTTCGGAGGCTTTCATCTAACGTGTTCAAGAGTCGTTCGAGAAGCAGTGAGTATGATGTTTTTCCTGGCCCTTGATTGGAAATGGAATTTGTTAATTTCTGAAACTTTATCATTGCAATGCAAGGCGTATGTTGTTGACTATACATCCTCCGTTGAACCTGTAGTCTTGCAAGATGATTGTTGATGATTTTTTTGCTTGCTTTAAGTGGTTAAGATTTGTGGCTCTTGGGGGGTTGGACTCGCTCGGGAACTTTTCGCTTGTCCACCAAAGAACAAACGCACGGATGTACTTCTAATAGGCTTGATTTGACTGGCCTATGGTTGATTAAGTATATGGATGGACCGAAAAGAGAAAAAAAGGGTGCTGTTGCCCTCCTCCCGAGGCATGTAAAACAGATTATGTTAGTTGCCGGGGTTCCTCCGTTCGGTCATTTGTTCCTCCCTCAGCTCCCCCCATTCTAGCTTACTGCCCCCAGCAAGCTCAACTATCCCTTTCTACCTCTATTGTAGTATCCAGTATGGCGGATCCTGAATAGTGTAAGCAGAGGATCCTTGGCAGCTCCGCCAATGGATTCGTCGGTATGCTCACGGAGGCGATGTGGCTGATGTTGTTAAAAAGGGGGAGAAGAGAGGTTTGAAGGGAGTATCCGGGCTTAGTCCACTGGCACTGGCAGATTTAGAGGGCGCTGCATGTAAGTTCTTGGGAAGTGGAAGGAAGCAAGAGAAAAGCCCTGAGCCGATAGCCCAGGAAGAACAAAATAAGCGGCCTCTGGGCATGTCCTCGTTTGTAAGTTGAGCTTTTGACTTCTAGACCTGGTAGGCTAATCTTACTTTCGGTCGAGGTTCCTTCTTTTTCTTCTCTTTAACATACTCAATTTTTGGACTTTTCCTGTCATTAGCCTGTCGGTCGTTAGAAGGCGCATATGCTTGTCATCATCTCTTTTCCCAAGTTCGTCGTCTTCTAATCGTATCTCAAGACAAACTTTATAAATGAACTATGTGTATCAAGATAGTTTAACTTGGAGAGCTCTCTGATGATAGAAGAGGAAGTATAGTTCGTCGTTCCGATATGATAGCTTCAAACTTCAAATGTACACTCCAAAATGTGTCAGGATCACGATTATAGCAGCGTGCCTGGAACAGCCATGACTGTGCTCTCAACCGCTGAATCTGTCATTGTTCTTTTTAAATGATGAATACCTAGGTAGGAAGATGTTTTGATATTCATCTTCAAGAACTTCATTTCAATTACGGAGTAAAATGTTAATCTCCCTAAAACATTCAGCCAAATCTGACGTTTCGCACATTCAGGGGCGATTTCGGAAGTTGAAATTTTACTCAACGCTGCTGAGGAGTTACTGGAAGAATTGCGGTTTTACAACCCCGTACGCTGAACTGTACTGTTCGGGTTTGCTCTTATAAGCTTTTGCGAATCGTTGCCGTGAGGGTGACGTCTTGGCGAAACTCTATGAATAGGTAAGTGATAAGACTATACTGGCCAATCCTAGCTAGGAAGAAGGAGTCGGTCGGCTTTTGCAGCCAGCTCGTTTCTTGCTGTCCTGGATCCGACACACTCCTGCATCGTTTCACACACGGTAGGCCATTGTGCTTGCGTTGGGGATGTTCTCATACAAACGCATAAGGTGTTCAGGTAGATGCATGGGCGCTCTGCTTTGCCAGGGTTGATTCAAATCAGGTATCTATTTAAACTTTCAACCAAGGTCTCTACTTCCTGTGATGTCTAACCTTCGATCAATGCTTTGATAACCTCTAGGTCCATGGCGTTGAGTATTTCTGCTATCTACTCAGGAGTAATTTGTCTTTGGTCTTTACCAGCCACACAGCTCATCGAATGTACTAAGCGCATAACAGCTTTTCATACGTAGTGTCTCTACTTGTCCCCTCTAAAGTCAGTGCTAAAAGCAGAATATGCGCAGACGAAACAATTGAAGTTGGGTTCGAGCATCTCTTAAGTCTTCTCATAACAGAATGGCACAGTGAATTGGCTAACACGCTTTTTTTTAGATTAAAGAGCTTTAACATCTTCGATCTGTCGTCTTCGATTCATTCCTTGCCTCATCTTTTAAGATCTTTCCTATCGAAGCTGCTCCTGTAAATATTTGCTCAACGACGCTGATATTGTAACCTTTGTCGACGAATTGCCCTTTGTCAAATATCAAGACGCAATTCTAAGAGTAGTTGTATCAATGAGTTGTTGTTGAACGAGCGAGCATTTAACTTGAGTTCTTTCAAACCTCTGCCTGCCCCTGCGAGAAGGTAGGTCCACTATTTACGCAATATGCCGAGATTTCTGTCGATCCTCTGACCTATTTTGTGTAATTAGAGTAGACTTGCGGCCATAAGTTGGACAACACGTGCTTCTGTTTGTTTGTCAAGTGGGTCGGTCATGATAACTGACCATATTCATGAGCTATGACTGCTCTAGCCTGTCGTTTCCTGGAGGCCTTTTTTCGTCGTCTGGTGCCTTCGGTCTTAACCATAGTTGAAGTTTTAGTGAAGAATGTTGAATTAAGAGCCAAAGAAAGACTAAGGGGAAACGTATCTGCGACACTATAGCCATGTGGAGCATTGTAATCGAGGGTAGGCTGCTCGTAAACGAACTCTCATGAGATTTCTTAAGGTTTCAATGAGATTTCCTGGTCCTAAACATATCTAATCGTGCAGAAACGGAGAGAGGGCAACGGCTGGTGCAGAAAATGTAGCTAATCGGCTTGAAAACATTGTTCATACTCGCCAAAGTGTTCTTGTACGCTCGCGCGCATTTAATCGTCAAACTTGGCGCCTTCAAGAAGCTTTGCTGCTGATGGTCTCTGAACGTTCGGAAATAGATTCGGGAGGAACATGAGCATTCGATATATGTTGAAAATTCTATCGTCTGCATTGAGGTCTAGTGGAGAGTTAACCTAGGCACCTTACGGTGTATTCGCGCTCTGGACGGCTCAACCGGCTTATTGGGGAGAAGCTCGATAGTCTTTAGTACTATTTGATATAAAAAGCTATTTCCTGTCGAGAATAGTTCAGGTGTGACCATCGGATGCTTATTCAGACGTTAGGGACCAGGCGCAGAATTGGCCGATCCTGGGACCATCATTGTCGAAGAGGAGTTGCGTTGCGCGGTATCGAGGTTCGGCTAAACATCTCTGACCCCTTCGAATGTCCTGAGGTTGCGCTTTCAGAGCGATACCCAAAAACTGCAACGGGAGTCTGCCAATGTTTGGCGTCTTCATTTGCAACAGAGCCTCAGTTCTTCGAAGATTCGAGAAACATAGAGGTCATTTGTCGAATATGCTTGGCTTAGATTTTAATGCTGCTATCGTTTCGTTGCGAAAGATGTTGATCTTGCAAAGATATTCAATGAATTCGATGAAAGTAAAGCCTAGCGAAGGTAGAAAACCTCGTGATTCGCCGTAGACCATAATATCGAAGATTGCCTTCTCGGTGGCTGAGTGATTGTTGCGCGATCATTAAAGGAAGCTCTGGTTTTAGCAAGAATTTGATTGTTGACTTTAGGACCGTCGGGAGGAGACTGGGTTTATAAATCGTCCTCTTTGATGATTGTGGGTAGCTTTTCAGCTAGGAGCCGTGTCCTCCATCCATGACAGCATCTTGCACGTCTTCACATACATTTACACCCAAATATGTTGTTTTGATCATCAAAAAAACTTGTGGTCTCTTTTCAGCTTGTTAACACACCAGAGGACTTTCAAATTCCTGTCTTTTAAGCCGTAGTAACATTCTTTTCGTGACATGGTGACCCTTTCTTCCACAAGGGTTCTTGGCAGTCAATTTTGACAGTATCTTAATGGCGTCGTAATTGGTTAACATGCAACACAGTTTCCCAGTCGTTCTGTGTTGAAGCATTAGAAGCTGTAGTAGGAGCAATAGTAGGAGCAGGAGGAGTAGTCGTCCAATTAGGAACATAGTTTCTGATTAGAAACATACCTTAATAGTTGCAGTGCCATTACACTACCCGCTAGACTAGTTGAGGCTAGCGCCAATTGCGGCACAAAACGTAGGTACCTTCTATTCTGTCGAAATCAATCTGCGAGTTCATTTCAGAGCTGAGATGTTCATCAGATATTTCTTTCAACGACTGTCAATCTTCAGTTGTAATCTGACAAATTGAGTCTCTGTCTGACAAATTTCTTCGCACATCGTCGAGACGTGATCCTTTCGATTAGACTGTCTGCAACGATAGATCATGAGCCATTGACATAAAGATAGCCTTCCCGCTGGCTTGCGCAGGATTTAGACCCTCAAGGGTTTCAGTTAATCTCTTGATGCCGTAGTCTTAGATTTTTGGCTTATACAATTACATTTCCTCTGAAATGTATACCCTGGACCTGGAATTCTTCCATCGCCATACTCTGGGATAGAATCGATCTATCTATCGCTGGTGCGATCATGATTGCAAGGAGGCGGGAGACAAAGCCATCCAACCAGTTACTAAGAGCGTTGACAGAAGTGCTCACGAGAATAGACATGATGTCTGGATGGAGGAAGAGAGAGGAAAGTAAAGGACATAGTAAGGAGACCTTTATAGGGCCTTGAAATATTTGCGATTAATCGTTGTGAGTGATGGTCTACTTACCAAAAAGATTTCTTGCCTCTTCATCAAATAGCCTCTTCAATACTCTCCCAACCGCTGGGCTGTCGAACCATTTATGCCCACTCGGATTCGCGAAATATTCCCTTCTTGGGGTAATGACCTTCAATGCCGAACCAAGAAGAATCGAGGAATCGGAGAATCCACAATGTAAGTGGTGCCTCAACATATTGGGTAAGGAACAAAACTGACCGCAGGACCTCAAAGATATCGAAAATTGCCTCAGATGATACAGCATGATTGCAGAGCTTGCTTTGATCAGTGTCATGTTTGCTTTTCTGAAATGATGAAAGTGAAAATAATAGTAAGAGATTTCAGATGAGATTCTTCGTAGTTTGAGTGAGAAAACGCGTGAAAGATTCAAATGTTTCAACGAAAGCTTTGATGTAAGCTTTAATGTCAGAAGTTACGAATGTTGAGTGAGAAAATACATGAGATGTTCAAAACGTTCTAGTGAGAGTTTTGACGTGCGTTACGTGTCTAGAATAGTGTTGAATTGCTGTTAATATAAAAGACTCAGTTATGAACAGTGTCACGCTCAAGGCTTGAGTCTCTGCTCTTCAACCAATGTCACGAAGCGAAGCTTTACATTGAATATAACGACGACGATTCAGTTTGAGATGATCCCGAAGATTGTCTTCGTCTTGACATTATACTCGTCTTCAACGCTTCTCATGATATCAAGCGCTTCATCATGAAAAATAATTTCATAGAGTAGTATCAGCTTTGCTTTGAAGATAACGGAAGTACGTTGAGAAGAATCGAGAAAGTAAGAGCTTATCATCAGATGACTGATCTCGAGTGTGTTTTTGCGTTGAGCCAACAAAGTTAGCATTCTTACGTTGAAACGTCTGAAATGTGCCGTAGTAGTTCGTCATCTGATTATCTTTAGTGATCATGACGATCATCGTCGCTGTGTCGGATCGATGCTGAACTCAATCGATGATGTGAATTTTCAGGTTTGGTCCTTCCAGAGGACAAAAATTATTAGCCGGATGTTGCAGTTTCGTTGCATTTTCACACTGAAGACTAAAGCAAGAGCCAAACATGTTGCAATATTTGCTAAGTTCGGTCAGATATCTGTCCTTCATTCGCAGTCACTACAGACCTCTGCATGCGGCTTTTCGTTCAGTAATAGTCGTGCTACTTCCTCGACGATAGTGCTATTTTCTTCCCATATATTCTCATGATCGAAAGTTATTACAAAAACTTAGTCAAATAATTTATTCAATATTTCTTCTCTCAGGTATCCATCTGCTTCTCATTGAGTAATTTCCTGCTGGATTACCTCTATTGCACCCGCCGCACGGATGTTGGCCGTTATTCGGGTAAGGAGAGCAGACCTCTAGGAGCAGACGGCAATTGATGGCAGAAGTTGCACTGAGCAAGACACCCCCTTCGGACTTGTTGAGTTTCGCTATGATGCGCTCTTTTCTCTCCTTTAACATCTTTACTGCCATCAGGGCGGCTACAGCTGATGGTGGGGTGGGTGAATTACGTCCCAAATTACGAGCAGCAGTGGTGGGTCGTGAAGAGACGCGTATGCTGGTGGAAGCCATGATGATAGCTTAGTGAACTTGTGGCAAGGTGTAAACCGCAGCTGTAGTGATAATGACTAGACTTGGTTTTTAAATAGTCTAGTTCGGCCCTTCAAGGGGTTCTGTATGATCCTCGAGGATCTCAGGAATTCCAGAATATTTTATAAGAAAGTGTTTGATAAGAGTTTGTATAAAAGACTACCAGCCTGATTGATTTTATATTACCGGCTGTGATGCGGCCGAATGGGCGAAGAGACATCACTTCCATTAAAGGATTGAAGAAAACGCGCGTCCCTTACTATTGGATGTTAGCTCAAACATACGCATTAATTGGGAATTGTTCACCTTCCGTGGCCGGCTTAGAGCAATTCGGAAGAAGGTTGAATCTGGTCGTTTGCGACTTGGCATGGAAGGCATACGGGGCTCGCTGATATACCTGCCCCACCTGTTGTGCCGTAGCTCCGTCGTTGTGACGTGTTATACCATCCTGCTCCATCGGATTTGTTTATCTTATTTGGTAGAGGAATCTTGCAGAGTGATCCAACTCTTTCCAACATTTCTTCTTCACGTGAGGCTTTGATTGATTGTCTGCTTGACCTGACGCTCCCTCCCAGTTATATACAGTCTCGTGCCCTGCAGCTTCACCTGTGACTCCTGCGAAGTATCTAGCCAACAGTGTTGATTCGACTGCAGCTATATCTGGTCGCCGAAGTCTTGGTCGTTATTGGCGAGCGCTCGAGCTTGAACGAGACGTATGTGGAAGTCAAAAGAAAGGCTCGAATAACTCAGGATTCACCCATGACTCCAAGCCCTAAATACTCGCAGGGCCTAGGTCTTTGCGTAGCTCGTTCTGCACCAGCTAAAGAAAGACGATTCTCACATCGGCGCGTCGTAAAGCTCTAGGAGCGACAAGCTTTACATCTTACGTCTTCACATCTTCTGTCAGTCCCTCGTCATTCTTCATTCTCGCACTTTGCTCTGATGGAGGGTAGGAACGATAGAGATGTATGAGAGGGCCGCCGCTATGCTGGTTTCCGCAGCAGCCAGGGTATATCACAGCGAATCAAGATTGCCAAATTCATGAGAGAAGTTCGTTGACATCCTCGGCTTTTCGAAATAGAACGATGGGTCGTTTAATACTATTGCTCGGAGGGAAGTTGCATACACATCCAGATTTCTTCATTCTTGCTCATGGCGAGGCTTCCACTGAAAGAGACGAGGTCTAATCCCCTTTACGCGATGATGCTTTGAGAGCTGCCATAACAGTAAGGTAGTGGATGACATTATGAATGAGTAGGATTGCAAGTAGCAGATAGAATCAGGAATGACCATTATGTGCCGCTGACACAAAGCCACTTTTCAAAGCTTCATGACTATAGAAGTTCAAGATCTTTGAGAAATTTAATGCTTTTTCGTGTGCGTCGTTCAAGTCTATGAATGATTCTGTTTCGATGGAACTGTGAGATCCGAGAACTCGTCGGTCTCTTAAGACGAAACATTGGGGATTCGGAGCTTCGAAGTATGCATGATAAATCCGTCTTTGGGGTTTGGATGGTGGCAGAACGTTCGTAAGACAATTATCTTCTAGCCGCTGTATCAGAAGAGCGTGAGTTGAGAGTACGTCGCAAATGATGAAATGACTGCTCAATACCTGGTGGATTTTCCATTCTGCAGCATTAAATGCTATGGTCCGCCTCGTTCCATGGAAAACCATGTTAGTTGTCAAGCAAGTAAGCAATGATTGTGCTTGTCCAAGATATAGGAAAGGACAGTAATAGAGGAATAGTTTTTGCCTCTTCACGAATATTGTTGGCTCCGAGAATCATTGACCCAATCTTGATATATCACAGACCTGTCACTAATCTCAATAGCTACTTCAATGAAGTCGCCAACTCCTACATGTAAGATGAATGTTTAGCTGCTGGAATGTTTGGCCTTGGTCTCAAGTATATGACTTCCTTCCAATTGAGAAAGTCTGAGCGCCCACAGTGTTGAATAGGAGATCGACGATACGGTTCCTGAAGACGCCGAATATCAGAGCGGAGACCAGATGGAGCTCTTGCGTTCATGAGATCCGCCATGTCTCATTATACTGTAAAGGTAGCTCTAGCTGTGGGAGGCTACGGAAAATAATGTGACGGTCGAGATTCGACGACAAATATATTCTGACCGAGCCCTGCGTCAGTTGAGCTTTCCCCTAGGCAAATAGCCGATTCCGACAACATCGTTGGAGATCCCAAGTGTGACGGTGGTATGACCTATATGTTTTATGGTAGCGTTGAAGCGTTTATCCTCTTGACTTTCGCTTGAAACCGCAGCGCGCAGAAAGCCACCAAGTTGACTTGAACGGAGTTTGAACGAGATTCTGAGGGAATACAGCATTTGAAGATAATGTGCGGCAATTTATTCCGTAGAACGTGAACGAAGAATATAGAGCGAATTTTAGGGGAGGAGCCACGTGTAAAGCAAGGGCCTTTGGAATTTCTACCTTAACATTGATCACACCTCGTCCGAAAGCTCTCAATGTGTCTCTTGGAGCAGAGCGTAATTATATATAAGGATAATAGTATTCGAAATCCAACATGCACAGCGCCTTGTGTACCGCACACGTGGTGAATATTGGTATAGAAACATATCAGCGCGGAGGCATAATGCACTTCCTCATTCTGCGACGCTACCCGGGATGAGGAAAACCGTGAAGTGGCGCTGTTTCCCAGGGCAAGTCCACCATGCCAGGCCTCATCCTTCAGGGTATATAAATGCGCTCTATCTTGTTCTTGAATGAAATGAAAACATGGATTTGCTTGCAATTATTTGACATCAAAGCTGTTGTGCATTCATGATATCATGTTATAATGATCAGATCTTTTTTCACAGCTGATGAATCAAGTCGAAGTCTTTTGATCATTTCAGTGCCAAGACGTCTGAGATGTGTCTTTCTTTTCAAAGATAATATTCAAGTTGCTTTCTCAGAACTTATTAGAAACGAAGCTGATGACATTTTTGAAGTCGCAGAGTTCCGTCCTATTAATTCAGTATTAATCAGTAAACAATATGTTATCAATCACAAATTAAAGTTCCTTCTCAAATTAATCATCGATCAATAAGTTATCAGTCAATGATCAATCAACTTTTCTTCCACAAATTTAGCCGGAAACACAACGACGGCTCAGATTAATCAGTAGGATTAATACTAGATTAATTCCATATAGGTGAGAATTCATTGACCTTATTCTTCTGTCATGCTGGATGTCAATCAGGCCTAGTCGAGATTGTCTGATACACCTGGTAACATTCAACATCCTTGATTGATGGCATATTGATTGTTGATTGTTTAGTAGTAATTATGGATTGATGGATGGGTAGTTGTAGGTGTAAAAGTTCATCCGACCATGAAATCTATCGGACATTTTGCATGGTCAGCCGAGCTCTAGCGTGGGTCAGCCGACCTACATCCTCAGAATGGCTCACGAGATTTTATTTGAAGAAAATACGAACCATGTTTGAGTTTTAAATGGTTTAGATAGCGCATTTCACTCTGATGTAGCGTGTCAGAAGTCGTAATCGACTACGTTAACATCAGAAGGTTTGAAATTACGTATAAAACAATGTTGATAGTAGTCTTGAAAATTGGTTCTCATGCTGAATGATATAAAAGTAATATTCAGCACCTTCGGAGAGGATCGCCCATCGATATACTGTCTTCGATTTCGAGAAGCTCGATCACAAGTTGGTTTTGTGCAAGGCATTCGTCCAATCTCCAGAGGTAGATTATTCGATGAATGAGCAAACTCCGCGGGCGATATTCTGTTCAATAACACGAATCTGTAACGTTCTCCCACTTGAGTGTATATTTGGTAATTGATTAATTTCCAATTCCCATATCCTGAGGAATTGGCGTCGCACACTGGTTACCAAGTGGTTCTGCTGCATTTCTTCCAAAACCGATAGTTGTATGCTGTGCCTGCATTTGCCGATGTCTGCTCCGATCTGTTTCTGCCTTTAGGAAGAGCCAATCCACCTCAGAATGTTTCCTGTTGAGTCTCCCCAACTGCGGCTTCGCGTGTTCTTGGTGTAGGACTCCACATGTCAGAAGAAGCTGTTTACGCTTCCCTTGCCCTGTTATCAGCAGTGAGGTGCCGGAGCTAGCTACGTGGCCTTCTTGCCACGTTGACGAGGTGTAGCCAGCACCTTGGCGGCGGACTTACGATTGTTAATCGCAAAGCTCGACGGCGGAATAGCAAGTTGCAGCATCACTTACTTTGGCGACACCTTTACTACCGCTCTTAATCACCTTGGGCCCTCCGAGCCCTCTCTTTGCCGCCGGCGTTGCGCGAGTGCGAGCCATCACTAAATTACTTGAACAGTGGTGTAGTGTACTAATAACAAGCCTGAATAAGGTAAGAAAAGTGGTGGAAGAGTAATTGGTTTGGTGCTTTGGTGCTCCTGGTCGCCTGGGAAATGGGGGTACGATACGTTGATGGTATCTTGATGACTCAAAGAACGACTGAATATAGAATATAATGACATTAGAAGGAGATACTGGAGAAAACGAAGTCCTTGGGAGCGAAAACTTAGATTTCTCCTCAATGAATTTGTTTAGAGGTACAATCATGTTATTTTTTCCCCTGTCAAGGCATTGAGCTTGAAGAGGAGACAGGATATACGTAGTGAATCAGTCCAGACTCAGCAGACGTCACAGCGACCTTCATCTTTCCCCTGTTCTGAACCATGAATGACGATTCAACGATGAACTGGTATAGCTATTAACAAGCTCACTAGATCAGGTCAGCAATGGCAATCTTTCGCTTAAGTGCGTTCAGAGCTTGCTTACCTGGTTATTTCAGATCTTGGCATAGCTGGCACATAGGCAGATTGTACATGATGGATTTGAAGATGGAAAAGGATGCCAGCGTGAGACTTTAGAGCTCTTAAATGTAATCAAAGGACAGGAGTGAAGTAAAGTGTATGAAAAATGACTCAGAACTTGCAACGGATTTTCCCCAGATCTGAGAAATCACCATAGAAAGAAGCTTGCTCACTGTTCGTGTCTAAGGCCGCTTGAATTAGTTATATTACTTCGTCTTGCAAGGAGCCTTGTGTCTCCACTTGAAATTACCAAAGGGTCTGTGTCAATGCCTTAAGATATCTTCGCAATCCTTTTCTTCGCCACATCCATCTTCCCTTGCACCCTCGTAACATCTTCATCCATCATCTGCAACATATCGTCTCCTCTTGCCAACTCCTCTTGAATCGATATACTCAACTCCTTCTGCCGTTGCACTGCCTGCGCTAGAACCGTCACGTCCTCATCCTGCTCTTGCATTAATTGCTTTTGCAGCTGTAAGACACCTTGGTTATCCAGTGCCCTCGTTCTATCCGTTTCCCTCCCAAGCACTCTCCCAGCTTGCTTCGGCGCCGCAGATCCCATAAGCGCATGCTTATCTTGGACACTGGCGACTGCCTTATCGAGTTGGGCCTTTGCGACCATTGCACTGAGTAGATCTTCCAGACCTTCTTTCTCCCGCTTCGCGCTACTTACCAGATCCTTCCTACGCCGTAACTCCCCTTCTCCCATTTTCTCACTTCCCCAGGCGTTCTGCCCTAAGTTTTTCAAACCTTGCTCCAGCGCTATGATCATCGTCCCAGCCCTTACGAGACACTTCTTCGCCTGTGCCGAGCACTCGTGCTGGGCTTGCGGCGTCGAGGCTTGATCTCTTCTGGTAAGTGCTAATCGGGCATCGTGTAACTGAGATTTTAGATCTCTGTAATGATCTAGCCAGACCACTGGATCGGTAATGGGCGTTCCACTACCCGAGCCAACTATCGCGCTGTGTAAAGTAGACGCTAAGCTGGACTTGGAGCTTGTATTGCTTGGGAGGTTGAGGAACGACCTCCATGCACTTGTGTTTCGCCATCGGTCATTGTCTCCTCCATTTATTGTACGTAGGTACGCTTCTAAACCTTTGCGACGTTCTTCTACGAACTCAGGGTTTGAGGATGACCGGAGCCATGATTTGGGGGGGGGATTTGCAGGTGGAGGGGCTCCTGCTTGTGATGTGAGATGTGAGTGAAGAGTTATGAATTCAGAGTAGCGGTTCTGAACAGTGAAAGAACGGAGTGGTAGACGGAGGCTGATGTTGTACAGCACATAGGGTTTGGATGTGTCGGACGTGGATGTGTTCGGGATGGAGATTTCGACTGTAGAGGCCATGTTTGTGGAGCTCGTTGGTAATTGCGAGGTAGCATGTGTGGTAGACCTGGCTTAAAAGAAGTATCTTGTAATAACAAGATAGATTGATGGATGGTCGGGTTAATTCTATACTTCACGGTTGGAAAAGGTACAATGAGGACGCAGGTCGGCAGACCAACACTAACGGTTGGGGTACCAACGCTAACGTTTTGCGCTAGGCTTCCCGCCGCACCGCCGAGCCATTTCAAAAATTCCATGGTCCGTTGAACTCTTTCCTCTTCAACCATCAACAACTAATACACCATCGATAGAATATCACCATGCCATCGATAAAAGATTCAGAAGCCTATAAGGCTTATTTACTATTTACAACCCGCCCAGAATGACATCCGAAATGGCAAAAGAACGCAGTAAGTCAAGCTCATCAATTCTAGATTGATTTCGAATTGATAAGCCTGAAAATTTAATTTACATGTCAATCTCAAATGTCAAGTGTGATCAATCGTTGATTGATCTAGTATTATTCATCGACTGATCATTATCTTCATGATTGCATTTTGTTCTCAAAAAATATATAGCTTATTGATCGTTTATCGATAATATATCGATCGACGATTAATCAGTCGTTGTGCCTCAGCGAGTTTTCAAGTTCTGAATGTTCATTCGCTGATCGATATTATATTGATCATTGATCGATAATGAACTGATAGTCTGATAGAATGACAAAATTGTGATTATGTCTGAAGAAAAATTTTGTCAATATGTCGATGATGAGAACAACATGTGCGAAGATATCGTAAGTGCATGATTAATCGCTTATCGATAATGAATTGATCGCTAATTAATTCACAGAAAGCGCATACTTCAATTGAGAATTTGCGCAAACATGTCAATGAACATGAGAAAGAAGTTGTGACTCAGATGTCGATAAAGAGTGTCAAACAATCTGATTATGATGTTTATGTTCATGAGTAATATCAAATTGATATTCGATCGATGATAAATTGATCAATAATCAATTCAGAAAACTTCAAACTTCTGATCTATCAACTCACTCTCGACACTTTAAGAAAGAACAACTTTGTTGCAGATGATTCAACTGATTCTTCTCTAGTTTTGAAAGAAATCAAATCAAAGAAGAAAGTCTTGCTCAAAATTTCACGCAAGAAAGATGAATTGATAAATTATTAATCATGAATCAATAAATCATCAATAACTTATTGATTATAGATCAATAAGACTGCTACGCGCGTTGCGCTGAAGATGAACAAGAAAGCTAAGTGCGCGAAATGCTATGCGCAGAAAAGAAGTAAGTAATTAGTCTACTATTGATATTTGATTAATCGCTAATCAATCATAGAATGTCTCGACATAAAGAATATCTGTTTGTATTTAAAAAAATTCGATTGTAGTACAGAAGATGTTAAGAAAGCTGAGAAGTTCAACAAGTTTTCTCAATTAATGTTTGATTGATTATTGATTAATATTGAATTAATAGATTCATCTGAGAAGAATAATGACAACGAACTCAACACTGAAGATGACAATTTCGAGAATGATGATGTGAAGAAGAAAATCGATGAAGAAGATGTAAAGACAGAGATCACGAACGATGAATGATCAATAGTTGATCATTCATATATCAATCATAGATTGATATAGCAGTGAAGACTTGTGAACGAGCTGAGTGAGAGATATCTGAGCATTAGTAGTATTGCTCATAGATTAAATCTATTTCTCTGAGATTTGAATAATACTCTATCAATCTGAGATTAATAAGCTATCAATTACAAGAAAATCTGATGATTTTCAACGATGTTTCTTAGTATTAATAGTTGATTAATCAGTTGATCAATCAACTATTAATAGACTTACTGAACGTTTTAGTTTTCGAAATCTTTCAAAATTTTAAATAATTCTTTGTTTCTTTTAAATTTAATTTTTATATTAATTTTTATATATTTTTATTTTCAAGTTTATTAATAATGTCTTATTTTCTTTGTATAGTTCTAGAGATAATTGATTTGACGAAGCTGATGAATGAGTATGAATTTCATGAGAGTTGAAGATAAAGAACTTGCAATCTGTAGTATTTTTGAGAATAAGAAAGTTGAATTCTACTTCACATGATACTGCTATCAATTCATCAGATTCAGTAAAATAATCAATACTTATTTCAAGTAAGTTATTGATATAATATTAATCATGAATTAATCAATTAATGATAGAAGATTAATTATCACAATGTTTTCTTCAAGTATTCATCTGTTCAACAATATGACAGATATTGATAGAAGAGTCTGATAATCACGAACTATTGAATCAATTCTTAAGAAAATCAATGTTGAAATCTTGTATATTCATAATAGATTAATAGAAATGTCTCTTAAAGTTGTTCTGAATTGCGTTGAAACAGCTGATAAAGTAATAAGTGACTTCAGCAACATTCTAATTAATCATTAAATAATCAATAATTAATAAAGTATTAATATATTATTCAAACATATTTCTTGATTACTTTCTTTCAATATTGATGAACATGTATTTTCATAATCTTGACATGAATTCTGTGCTCAAAATCATTTAACAGTAGCAAGATAATGTTTAAAAGATTTTGATTAATAATTAATAGTAGAATAATAAAGAAATAATTAATAATTAATAATACTTATTTGTGTTCTTTTTCTGTCGTGTTTTCAATGTAAAATCAATTTTTCGAAGTCTTTTGATTTCTTTTCACTGTTTTCAATTATCAATCATTAATGTTCAAAGATTAAAAATGTTGGTTTAATCTTAAATCTTGAACATTAATTAATCAATCTCTTTTGACAATAGAACATCATTGACATAATGCTTACGCTTCATTCTGATCATCAGAAACAGATGATGAGTGTCATTGATGTGATGTCAGTGAGTGAGCGAGAAGCGAGTATTGCTATCTCGCAAAAAAATTCAATCAAGATGAAGAATATACATGAGAAATTGAACAAGCTGCGAGTACTTTATTAGCTCAACGAACGTAGAAACAACAAGCTGATGCTCTGAAAAGAGATGAGAAGATTAACAGAGATGATAGAAAAGCTGATGCGTCAACGTGTCGTTGCGTTGACTGTCAATCAATGCATGAAGAATCAGCTGAAAAGATTGAAAAAGATAATGAGCAGACTTGAAAAGAAGTTCATGAAGAAGAAGAGACATGTTGACAACTGAGCGAAGAGAGCAAATGAGAAGTCAACGATGTTGTTTGAAAGTCATCTTGTTCTCAGCGTTGACGTTGTGTCATCAGTGCAAAATCATTGCAAGAAATTCAAGATTAAAATCTTTGTTAAAAAGAAAAAGAAGATCAAGAAAATCATGACAACAACAACAAATGTCATGATGTCAAATCATCAACTCAATTTAGAACATAAATCATCAATGTCTTAAATAATCTTGATTCATTGAATCTGTTTTGCAGTTCAATGAATCAAGTCATCAATTTAATCATCATCATCTTAATTTAGTTTTAGCAATTCTGTTTCAATTATCTCAGTCATATGCATGAATCTTTGCAATCTTAAGTCATAAAACTATTGTTTAGTCTTGATTCTGCTCAATTCATGTATATAAAAGTTGAGTTCTCATTTTTTTCTTTCACTCTTTGTCTTTCATCTTATACATTATCTGATGTATTGTCTTGTATCTAGATTCTATCAAAGTAATAATAATAATATCAATCTTTTATATTGATAGTATCTTTAATCTAGCTCAGTTTCTGACATTATGAAAGATCTACACTTTCTGCAACATTTTCATATATTGAAATCTCATTTAGTTACTTTTTCGCTCAAATAAAGTCACTTCACAATCTTTCAATCAACGATGAGCGTGCTGTTAAACAGTTCACTCAAAGTATGATCGAAAATTCAGTCGAGATTTTTCGTGCAATGCGTGAGCTTCAAAATCAAGTTTGACAACATGATATTATTACTTCATTCTTGTTCATCATTTTCAATTCTTCAGTTTATATAGAATTGAATTCTCAGTCTTTTGTGATGATAGTTCAAATCATCACACAAATCTTGAACAATCAATCTCTCTTCTTCATTCATCTTTTTGCAAACTCTGTCATTGTTTTTATTGCTTCTAGATTCAAGAAGCTTCTTGACATATCTGAGTATGAAAGAGACAAAGACTGATTGAATGCATGAAAGCAAAGTCTGATACAGCGTATGAACATGAATGATGATCATTATCTCTTTCATTGAGTCAAGATTGTCTATGTCGAGTCACGACTCATCATAGATAAGAAGACTCACAATTTAATAAGTCAATATCGAGTCAATAATCTTTGTATCATTTTCATCTTTGCAGATTGATGACACAAGTTACATCATTACTGCAACAATTCTTTCAAGACAAAAGATGCTCATTTATATCTTTGTGAAACTCTGAAGCAAGACATGAATAACTTTGTCAACTACTACAATCTCTTCTATCAAAAGAAAAAATGTTCTTTGATGAAAGATTTCTCATTGATTGACTATCTGAAGCACAATGTCAATTATTTCACTCAAGTTGTCATCTTCTTTTGATGAAATCTTAATGAAACTCAATCATTCATCTTTCATCAATGAGTTCAAGCATTCTTTGACATTGATGAAGAGCTTCAGCAGCTTAAGCATCATCAATCTCACTTCATCTTCATCATTATTTCATTCATCAAAGTCAAGAACATTTTTGCATCAACTAGTAATTCTTTGAATTCAAAGATCATCATTTCTGTGATTGTTGTTTCAACAGTATCTTCATCTTTCTCTCTTTCATCTCTTGATGAGTCAATGAATCTAAGCTTCGTTATTGTCATCATTCAAGATAAGACTCTGATTATTTCTGAGATCAAGAAAATCTGCAACAAGTGAAAGCTGTGTTACTACTGCAAGTTGCAACATTTGAGCAAAATCATTAAAAAATGCTTAAATAAAAAGTTCTTCACTTTGCATATCATGAATGTTTACAACAGTGACGTCATCAGTATAAATGAAGAAGTCTCGCTGTTCGCGAAAAAAGTTTAGTTTCTGAGCTAAGTCATGCTCAGAAATTGTCAGAATCATGTCTAAATGATACAATCAGTGAAGATCAGAATTGATAGTGCTTAATCTTTAGAGATAGCTATAACTGAATATTAAGAATACAGAAGAAGATTGATACAAAAGCTTCTATTTATGTAATGTTCAGAGACTGCACTAGACTCGAAAGAAATGTGTTTGTGACACGAGAAGAATGTGATGTAGATGAACAAGATGTTGATGAAAGAAAAGAGTGTTGAGTCATATCTGAGTCATATCTGAGTCATATCTGAGTCAAACCTGATGTGAATTGATTAGAGCTTCAGCCTTGTTCAGTCTTGATACGCTCGTAACAGAAATCTGTATATATATCATCTTGTTTACTAGTCTCAATCTTTTCACTCTCACTTCAATCATATAAAAAGTTTTCTGCTAAATCTGTCTTGAAACTCTTTGAATTCAATTCAACATTCAAAGATAGTCACATAATAATATTTTGTATTCTACATCAAGCTCAATCTAGAGTTCTCACTCTCGCTCTGATTGATAGTGAAGTCTCTGCTTATGTCTTTATGAATAAATTCTTCACGTAACAACATCATGTTTTCTTGCATTAATTAACTCACTTTCGCAGACTTTGAGAATTTGATGATCAAGTCACTTTAATCGATGACATTACTTATGTCATCAAAATCACAATGATTCTTGATGAATACATCGAAAAACTATTCTTCTATGTCATTGAATTAAGTCAATATCTCATTGTCATGAGTTTATCATGATTTTATTATCACGTCATTAATATCAATTTTGAACACAATATTCTCATTTTGTCTTTCTTTTTCTATCTTAATCATTGTTATTCATTTCTCATTAAGATTTATGATCTTAATCAACAAGAAGAAAATTTCTCGTTCAAAGTTAACAAAGTAGCTTTCTTTCAGTCTCATTCTCAATTCACTCACAAGAAGCAACTCAGTTCATGAATCATTCACAAGAAGCAATTCAGTCTACAGATCATTCACAAGAAGTAATTCAGTTTACAAATCACTCACAAGAAGCAATTCAGTTTACAGATTGCTCATAAGAAGCAATTCAGCACTCAGTTCACTTGCAAGAAGCAATTTAGTTTCTCATTTACTTGAAAGAAGTAACTCAGTTTTCAGTTCGCTCGCAAGAAGCAATCTAGTTTCTCATTCATTTGAAAGAAGCAACTCAGTTTTCAGTTCGCTCACAAGAAGCAATTCAATTCTCAATTCACTTGCAAGAAGTAACTCAGTTTTTCATCTGCTCACAAGAAGCAATATAATTTCTCGTTCGCTCACAAGAAGTCAACTAATACTCAGCTCATTCATAAGAAACAAACTTCGTTCAGTCTTGTCTCTCGTCTGAAACAAGAAGCTTCTAATCATATTTGTCATGATTCTAGTCTTGTCAGACTCAGCCTTCTAGTCTTACCAGACCTATTCTCGCTTCATCATCTTGACTAGTTTCTATTGAGCCTAGCGTTGACTGAGAAACACACATATGTAGCCAGCTTCTTTCTCGTAGCTATCTTTCTTTCTTAGCATTTATCTTCTAGTTAAATGACATTTCTATCTGACTCGCTCTAGACAGATCTCTAACATTAGATAAATGCTCATTATCTACTATTCTGCTATCGACGAATAGACGATATGAGACAATCTATTCAGTAAGAAAAATTTGCAAGAAATTCTTTAAATTTGCATCATCATTTTAGATCGCAAGAAATTCTTCGATTCTACACTCATTTTCATCATTCTATTCGCAAGAAATTCTTCAAATAAAGCACTTAATTATTATCTGAAATTCACAAGAAATTCTTTGAATTTTCACTCATCAAAAAACAT
>JAABUO010000542.1_pt1 | contig 69803 bp, 53 predicted proteins | sample 5559291 | NCBI WGS metagenome assembly JAABUO01 (sample SAMN10711878, study PRJNA513372) | rock metagenome | isolation source: Antarctica rocks | place: Antarctica: Victoria Land, Finger Mt sud | reverse complement strand
GATGGGAGGGCGGAGAAGATCTTCGAGGGCAAGGAGCTGGGGGTGCAGGCGGTGCGGGTGGGGGCGGACGGAGCGGTGTACGCGGCGACCTCGCCGGAGGGGAAGGTGTATCGGCTGCGGGGTGCGGGTGGGGGCGGGGCTGGAGGTTCGGGGGCCTTTGCGGCGGAGGTGGTGTTTGATCCGGGGACGACGGCGGAGAAGCCAAAGTATCTGTGGGATCTGGCCATAGGCCGGGATGGGGCGGTGTATGTCGCGGCGGGGGCGCCGGCGGTGGTGTACCGGGTGCGGACCGGTTTGGGAGCGAATAAATCGTTCGGGGGCGCGGAGGTGCTGTTCCGGACGGCGGATCAGCATATCCGGTGTCTGGCGATGGCCGGGGATGGGGTGCTGTGGGCGGGGTCGGATGGGGCCGGGGTGATCTACCGGATCCTGACGACGGCGGCGGGAGCTCGGCCGTTTGCGGCGTATGCGGCGGGGCGCCGGGAGATTACGTCGCTGGCGCTGGGGGATGCGGGCGAGGTGTATGCGGCGGCGGTGGGCGCGAAGAGCGGGAGCACGCTGCCGCCGCTGCCGGTGACGGGCAGTGTGGGCGTGACGGTAACCTTTGCGCAGCCGGGTTCGGCCACGGCGACAAGTGCGAATACGGTGGTGCCGGAAGGGTCGGAGATCGACCGGATCGCGGCGGACGGGACGCCGTCGCGGCTGCTGACGCTTCGCGACGACGTGGTGTACGCGCTGGCGGCGCGGGGCGGGGCGGTGATGGCGGCGAGTGGAAATCGCGGGCGGGTGTACCGGATCGATCCGCGGGTGGCGGGCCAGTTTACGGAGGTGGCCCGGGTGGAGGGCGCGTCGCAGGCGACGGCGTTTGCGGCAACCGGGGATGGGCTGCTGGTGGGGACGAGCAATGGAGGCCGGGTGATCCGGCTCCGCGATGCGCCGGCGGTGCTGAGCCGGTATACGAGCGAGGTGTTCGACGCGGGGCAGATTGCGCGGTGGGGGCGGGTGGAGGTGCAGTACGGGGGAGCGGCGGCGTTTGATGTGTCGGTGAGGACGGGAAATGTGCCGAGCTCGGTGGAGGGTTGGAGCGACTGGGCGAAGGTGCGGTCAAACGTCGATTTTGCCGCGGGCGCTGGCGCGGCGGGTGTTCCGCTGGGGCGGTATGCGCAGTGGAAGGCGGAGCTGCGCGCCGGGGCGAACATCGATGCAGTCGCGCTGAATTACCTGCCGCGAAATGTGGCGCCGGTGGTGGATGAGGTGGTGGTGGCTCCCGGGGCGCGGGTGGCGGCGACGCCGGCGAGCACGCCCACGTCGACGGTGCAGGTGGTGTTTCCGGCGGCGACGGGAGTGGCGGGGGCGATCAGCTTTGTGCAGGACGCCGGAACGGCTCCGCTGACGGCGCAAAAGGACCGGAACGCGGTGACGGTGCGGTGGGCTGCGCACGACGACAATGGCGACGACCTGATGTTTGCGGTGTGGTACCGGGGGGACCAGGAGACGATCTGGCGGTTGTTGAAGGACAAGATCTCGGAGCGGTTCCTGAGTTTCGACTCTTCCCTGCTGCCGGATGGAAGCTACACGGTGAAGGTGGTGGCGAGCGATGGGCCGGTGCATGCGGACGCGGAGACGCTGACGGGGGAGCGGGTGAGTGCCGGGTTTACGGTGGACACGACGCCGCCGGTGCCGGGGGTGTTGACGGCGCGGTTGGAGGCGGGGGCACCGGTTGCGCGGACTGCTTCGGGTGGGCGGACTGCTTCGGATGGGCAGACCGCTTCAGGGCCGAGGTTGCATGTGACCTTCGAGGCGCACGATGCGACCTCGCCCATCGCCCATGCGGAGTTCTCGGTGGATGCGGGGCCGTGGCAGTATGTGGAGCCGGTGGGCGGGCTGTCGGACTCACTAGGTGAGCGGTATGACTTTGTGGCGGCGGTGCCGGCTGGGATGGCGCAGCCTGGGGTCTCGGCGGCTGGCGAGCCGGGGGGCTCGGCGGCTGGCGAGCATGTGGTCGCGGTGCGGGTGTATGACCGGTTTGAGAATATGGCGAGTGTGAAGGCGGTGGTGCGGTAAGGGGGCCCGGCGCGTCGAGGTCGTGCCACTATACGATGGGACCGCGCTACAACGGATCGCGCGCTACGGCTAACGACCTATTGATGGGGCCGGGAGTTCCGGGTTCGCCGAGAAGGCTCTTTAGTTTTCCTGGGGCAGATCGGTTTGGACTCGCTTTGCGACCATTTGGACTGAGGTTGTGTTGGCCATCTCGGTGAGCTCTGGGTCGAGTTCGACGTCGTTGATCTCGAGGCGTTTGCAGATGGCTTGCAGGAGTTGCAGGGCCTTGGTGACCTCTTTTTCGGCAAGGAGATCGATCTGCAGGTTGAGGTGGTCGCGGATGTCGCTGCGCTGCTGCATGCGGTTCTGCTTCATGAGGACGAACGTGCTGAGGAGGACGCCTTCGACCGAGACGACCATGGCGAGCAGGATGAAGGGGTAAGGGTCAAAGCGCCGCAGACCCGGGATGACGCCCGTGTTGATCACGAACCAGGCGGTGAACCAGAGGATATGGAGTGCGACGAAGCTCATGCTTCCGGAGAAGCCGCCGACGAGATCGGCAATGCGGTCGACCAAGCCGCGATTTTCCTCAAGATGAGCTTCCATGTCAGCGACGGACTGGATGTTCTCGGTGATAGCGGAGGGAGGGGCATCGGAGACGGGCGGCATGGATGGTTGGATGCGGCTGTCCGCGATGGGAGAAGGGTGCGGAGGCGCGAGTTTTTCATAACGCGCAAGCGGTCGGGGCTTGGAACCGATGCCCCCCAACGTCGCCCGATAGTAGGCTAGGGGCTGTGCGGTTTGAGCTTTTTATTGCGGCGAGGTATCTGCGGGCGAAGCGGCGGCAGGCCGTGGTTGGGGTGATTACGGCGATCTCGGTGGTGGGCGTGGCGGCGGGTGTGGCGTCGCTGATTATTGCGTTGGCGATCACGAATGGGATGCGGCGGGATCTGCAGGAGCGGCTGCTGGGGTCGACGGCGCATGTGCAGCTGATGCGGGTGGCCGCCGATGGGATACGGGACTGGCGGCCGCTGCTGGGGCGTCTCCGGACGATGCCGCATGTGACGGCGGCGGCTCCGGGACTGTATGGGCAGGTGCTGATCTCGCGGGGGGCGCGCAGTGGGGGGGCGCTGGTCGAGGGCGTAATTCCAGCCGATGAGCGGCGGGTTGGGGATCTGCTGCAATCCATCAAGGTTGGGAGTGCGGCGGAGTTGGAGCCAGCGGCGGAGAGTGCTGTTGGCGGTGGCACGGACGCCATCGGTTCAGGAGGAGATGTGGTTGTGCCGGCTACGCCGCCGATCGTGATTGGGAAGGACCTGGCGGAGACGATTGGGGCGGGGGTTGGGGATACGGTGCTGGTGACGAGCCCGCAGGGGGAGTTGACGCCGCTGGGTCTGGTGCCGCGGTACCAGAGATTCCGGGTGGTGGGGGTGTTTGCTTCGGGGTTCTACCAGTACGACTCGAGCTATGGATTTGTGCGGCTGAGAGAGGCGCAGCGGTTGTTTTCGGAGCCGGACCTGATCTCGGTGATCTCGTTCAAGGTCGACGATCTGTACCGGGCGCGGGAGGTGGGAGCGGCGATCGAGCGGGAGGCGGGAAAGGGGTTCCAGACGACGAACTGGATGGAGCAGAACCGCGAGCTGTTCCGGGCGTTGAAGCTGGAGCAGATTGTCACCTTTATCGTTTTGGCGCTGATTGTGTGCGTGGCGGCGCTGAATATCCTGATCGCGCTGACCATGATGGTGATGGAGAAGACGCGGGATATCGCGGTGCTGATGAGCTTCGGGGTGACGCCGGCGCAGGTGCGGCGGGTGTTTCTGCTGCAGGGTCTGCTGATCTCGGTGCTTGGGACGGCACTGGGGCTGCTGGTGGGGTATGGGGTGAGCTGGATGGGCGGCCACTACCGTCTGCCGCTGGACTCGGCGGTGTACTCGATCGACTTCCTGCCATTTGCGCCGCGGTGGATCGACGGGGTGATGGTGGCCGCAGTGAGCCTGGGGGTGAGTCTGGTGGCGACGCTGTATCCGTCAGGATCGGCGGCAAAGGTGTTGCCGGCGGAGGCGCTGCGGTATGAGTGAGTCGGGGCTTGACTGCGCGTTATGATGTCGCCAGGGGGTGCTTGGATGAGTGTGATCGAAGACAGCCGAAAGGTGATGCAGGATTTCCTTGCACCGGAGTTGCGCGGGATTTCGGCTCCACTCGACGCGCTTGAAAAGCGCTATGAGAGCCTGGACCGAAAGATCGATGAGGTGGAGCGCCGGGCTGAAAAGCGGCACGATGAGGTGATGAGCGCCCTTGGCAGACTTGCTGATTACAACGCAATCCGGGACAGGGTGGCGCGGCTGGAGGCCAAAGAAGGCGTACACCAGTAGCGTCGGCGAAACCACGGGATGACCAAGATTGGACAGAAAGAGGCGCGAGGCGCGGTTAGCGGGGAAGCGGTGCTGCGGGCGGTGGGGCTGACGAAGCGGTATGCGGCGGTGTCGGCAAGTGGCAAAGGCGGGCGAGGGGAGCTGGAGCTGTTTCGCGGACTCGAGCTGGAGGTTCGAGCGGGGGAGATGGTGGCGGTGGTGGGGGAGAGCGGCGCGGGCAAAAGTTCGCTGCTGCACCTGCTGGCCGCGCTGGACCGGCCGACCGCGGGGGAGGTGTGGTGCGCGGGGCAAAGGCTGAGCGGTCTGACGGGGGCCCAGGCGGCGCGTTTCCGCAACCGGGATGTGGGGTACGTGTGGCAGTTCCACTACCTGCTGCCGGAGTTTACGGCGCTCGAGAATGTGGCGATGCCGCTGCTGGCGCGCGGGGAGCGGAGGCCGGAGGCGATGCGGAGGGCGCGGGTGTGGATGGAGGAGGTGGGGTTGGGGGATCGTGGGGAGCACCGGTCGGGGGAGCTGAGCGGGGGCGAGCAGCAGAGGGTGAGTCTGGCGCGGGCTCTGGTGACCGAGCCGAAGGTGCTGCTGGCGGATGAGCCGACGGGGGATCTGGACGAGCGGACGGCGGAGGCAGTGTTTGGGCTAATCCAGCGGATGCATGCGGGGCATGGGCTGGCGAGCGTGCTGGTGACGCACAGCATGGAATTTGCGCGGAGGTGTGACCGGGTGTTGCGGCTGCGGGAGGGGCGGCTGGTGGCGGTGTGACGCGCTAGCCCGGCGGGATTGTGGGGGGTCGAGTTCAGCTGTCCTTGCGGTAGAGGAGTTCCTTCATGGCCTTGCGTCTGGCCTCGTTCGCTTCGGTCTGGGATCGGCGCTCGTCGGCGTCCATGCGGGTCTTACTCCCGGGGTTGCCTGGCTGCTCTGTGCTGCACTCCGGGCAGCGATTGCTGAAGCCGGGTTTGTCGGGTTTCAGTTCGAACTCTTCCGAGCACACGGCGCAGACTTTGATAGGGAAGGGCATATGCCTCTCAGGATAACGAATGGAAGATCTGTTTTCTTCTCCGTTTGAAGGGCGTTGGACCTGTGTGCCTGGCGGTGGGCAGCGTAAGCTGGTCCGAGAGGTCGGCTCCAAGGCGAGTTGCGCTGCTGTTTCGCTGTGCAGAGTTGGAGGGAGGGCGTCGATGGCCGGAGAGGGAGGGCGAAGGTTGGCGATATGGAGAGCAGCGCTTTCCCTGCTGCTCTGCGGGGCGGCGGTTCTGTCTCCGGGTTCGGAGCTGCGGGCGCAGAGGTCCTTTCGCACTCTTCAGGGTACGGTGACGGATCGGCACCATGAACCGTTAAAGGGGGCCGTGGTGGAGGTTGAGAATCAGAGCACCCACGGCGTCCTCTCGTACATTACGGATCAGAGTGGGCGGTACAGCTTCAAGCGCCTGGGTGGCGACACCGACTACAGCGTCTGGTCGACGTACCGGGGGCAGCACTCGAAGACGAGGACGTTGAGTTTATTTGACGCACACGCGACGAAGAAGATCGACCTTACGATCAAGCTCCGTTAGGCAGGTACTCCTCCACGTCCACGCCGGCGTTGGTCGCTACGACGCGATGTTGTTAGCGGCGTCCGCCGCCGAGGATGGAGCCGAGGACGCCGCGGACGATCTGGCGGCTGATGGCGGTGCCGGTGGAGCGCGCGGCGGACTTCATCATGACCTCGGCAAGGCCTTCGTGGTGGCCGCCACGTGGGCCAGTTGAGCCGGCAATGAGCGAGGTGAGGCCGCCCAGGATGGAGCTGGCGACGGAGGCGGCGGGTGGGGCGGCGGGCGGTGGAAATGGCTGCTGGGCGCTGCCTGAGGTCTGGCTGCCCTGCCCCGGCTGCGGAGTCCAGGAGCCGCCGGCGGAAGGGGGCTGGGTGGAGGTGGTCTGAGCGGAGGTGCTGTCCTCCCGGGCGATCCAGGGTTGGGGCGGAACCCAGGTGGGATTGGAGCTGGCGGCGGGGGTGGGAGACGCGGCGGCGCGGTTTTTGATGCGCTCATAGGCGCTTTCGCGGTCGACTGGGGTGTCGTAGACGCCGGCGACGAGCGAGCTCTGCATCTGTTGCCGGCGTTGGTCGGGGGTGATGGGGCCGATCTGGCCGTGAGGCGGGTAGATGAGGGAGCGCTGGACGATGCCGGGGGTGCCCTTTTCGTCGAGGAAGCTCACCAGGGCCTCGCCGACCTCGAGCTGGGTGATGACGGTCACGGTGTCGAGCGCGGGGTTGGGGCGGAAGGTGTCGGCGGCGGAGCGGACGGCCTTCTGGTCGCGCGGGGTGAAGGCGCGAAGGGCGTGCTGGACGCGGTTGCCGAGCTGGCCGAGGACGGTGTCGGGGATGTCGATGGGGTTTTGGGTGACGAAGAAGACGCCGACGCCCTTGGATCGGATGAGACGGATGACCTGCTCGATGCGGGAGCGGAGGACGGCGGTGCCGTCGGTGAAGAGGAGGTGGGCCTCGTCGAAGAAGAAGACGAGCTTGGGTTTCTCGAGATCGCCAGCCTCGGGGAGGTGCTCGAAGAGCTCGGAGAGGAGCCAGAGGAGAAATGTGCTGTAGAGCTGCGGGGACTGCATGAGGCGGTCGGCGGCGAGGAGGTTGACGATGCCGCGGCCGGTGGCGGGATCGGTCTGGAGGAGGTCGGCGATGTCGAGCGCGGGCTCGCCGAAGAAGATGTCGCCGCCCTGGGTGGCCAGGGTCACCAAGCCGCGCTGGATGGCGCCGACCGAGGCGGCGGAGATGTTGCCGTACTGCTTCTGGAAGGTGGCGGAGTTTTCGCCGACGTACCCCAGTGTGGCCTGGAGGTCCTTGAGGTCGAGGAGAAGCAGGCCGTTGTCGTCGGCGATCTTGAAGACGAGATTGAGGACGCCGGACTGGATGTCGTTGAGGTTGAGGATGCGGGAGAGCAGGAGCGGCCCCATTTCGGAGATGGTGGCGCGGATGGGGTGGCCTTGCTGGCCGAAGACGTCCCAGAGGGTGACGGGGGTGGGCTCGAGTTGGAAGCCGGAGAGGTTGAGGCGCTGGAGGCGGGCGTTGAACTTGGGGCTGGGGGTGCCGGGCTCGGAGATGCCGGAGAGGTCGCCCTTGACGTCGGCGGCGAAGACGGGGACGCCGATGCGGGAAAAGGCCTCGGCCATGACCTGGAGGGTGACGGTCTTGCCGGTGCCGGTGGCCCCGGCGACCAGGCCGTGGCGGTTGGCCATGCCAGGCAGGAGTTCGACAAACTCGGGTGGAGCGGCTTCGGTCTGGGCTATAAGGAGCGGATCGGGCATGCGGCGTGTCTCCGGCTGGTCAAACTCGCCAGCGCCGAATACCACTGTACCGCCTGGCCCATTCTGGAACGTCAATCCCACCTTTGGCGGATGTCTGCGCTGGGGTTTGTGATCCTGCACAGGTCTCTAAGGGGGATAATGCCTCTAACGCTTTCTCCGTATGTTCACGGGGGAATAGACTAGATGTTGTAGAGGGTCTCTATCCGGCGACGGATGGGGCCTGAGTGTCCGCCGCGAGCGGTCAACGCGGATGGATGGGTAGGCGACCAACGGGGTTGTCTTGGTCTTTGGGCTGAGTCGACGGCCGGTTCGAAGGGGAGAACATGTTCGAACGCTACACGGAGAAGGCGCGGCGCGTAATTTTCTTTGCACGTTACGAGGCGAGTCAGTTTGGGTCGCCTTATATCGAGACGGAGCACCTGTTGCTGGGTCTACTGCGTGAGGACAAGGCGCTGACCAACCGCTTCCTGCGGTCGCACGCGTCGGTGGAGTCGATACGGAAGCAGATTGAGCAGCACACGACGGTGCGGGAAAAGGTGTCGACCTCGGTCGACCTGCCGCTCTCGAACGAGTGCAAGCGGGTGCTGGCGTATGCCGCCGAGGAGGCGGAGCGGCTGAGCCACAAACATATCGGGACGGAGCATCTGCTGCTGGGGTTGCTGCGCGAGGAGAAGTGCTTTGCGGCGGAGATCCTGACGGAGCGCGGCCTGCGGCTGCCGGCGATCCGCGAGGAGCTGCAGCGGACGACGCAGGAGAAGGCGCCTGCGGCTGGCAAGCAGGGCTCCGGGAGCGGACGGCAGGAGCAGAGCATGCTGGCGGAGTTCAGCCGCGACCTGACGCAGTCGGCGATGGACCAGCAGCTGGATCCGCTGGTCGGGCGGGACACGGAGGTGGATCGTGTGATCCAGATTCTGTGCCGACGCACGAAAAACAACCCTGTTCTCATCGGAGAACCTGGCGTGGGTAAGACGGCGATTGTGGAAGGCCTGGCGCAGAAGATCGCGGACGGCGAGGTCCCGAGCTTTCTGGCCGACAAGAAGGTGTTGGCGCTCGATCTGTCGCTGATCGTTGCGGGAACGAAGTATCGCGGACAGTTCGAAGAACGGCTGAAGACGATCATGAAGGAGCTGATGGAGAATCAGAATTCCATCGTGTTCATCGACGAGCTGCATACGCTGGTCGGGGCCGGTTCGGCGGAGGGTTCGCTCGATGCGGCGAACATCTTGAAGCCGGCGCTGTCTCGCGGTGAGATCCAGTGCATCGGGGCGACGACGCCGGCCGAGTATCGGAAGTCGATCGAGAAGGATCGATCGCTTGAGCGGCGCTTCCAGGCGGTAAAGGTCCCACCTCCCAATGAGGTAGATGCAGTCAGGATCATCATGGGGATCAAGGACAAGTACGAGAAGTTTCATGCCGTGAGCTACACGGATGAGGCGATCAATTTTTCAGTGTCGCATTCCAGCCGCTATATCCCGGACCGGTTCCTGCCGGACAAGGCGATCGATCTGATCGACGAGGCTGGAGCGCGGGTGAAGCTGCGCCAGACCTCCCTGCCCGAGGAGCTGACCGAGATCCAGAAGCGGATTAAGTTCATCGTGCACCGGATGGAGAACGCGATTGCGAATCACGAGTTCGAGAAGGCGCGGTTCTATTCGGACGAGGAGCGCAAGGAGCGCGAGAACCTCCGGGCGATGCGGGACAAGTACCACCTGGACGACTCTTCGGCGGGCATCGTGACGCGCGAGGATATCGAGGATGTCGTGAGCCGATGGACGGGCGTGCCAATCACGTCGCTGAAGGAAGAGGAGACGCAGCGGCTGCTGCGGGTCGAAGAAGAGCTCCACAAGCGCGTGATCTCGCAGGAAAAGGCGATCTCGGCGCTGGCGCGGGCGATCCGGCGGTCGCGTGCCGGGTTGAAGAATCCTGCGCGGCCGATCGGCAGCTTCCTGTTCCTTGGACCGACGGGCGTGGGAAAGACGGAGATGGCGCGGACGCTGGCGCAATTCCTGTTCGGCAGCGAGAAGAGCCTGATCCGGTTCGATATGTCGGAGTTCATGGAAAAGCATTCCGTCTCGAAGCTGATTGGATCGCCTCCGGGATACGTGGGCTACGAGGAGGGTGGACAGTTGACCGAACGGGTTAAGCGGTCACCGTACTCCGTGGTTCTGCTGGACGAGGTCGAGAAGGCTCATCCGGACGTGTTCAACCTGCTGCTGCAGGTGTTTGAGGATGGGCAGCTGACGGACGGCCTTGGAAACACGGTCGACTTCAAGAACACGATCATCATCATGACGTCGAACATCGGCGCCAAGCACCTGATGAAGCGTGAGGGTCTGGGCTTCCAGTCGCGAATGGAGGATGTGGTTCTCGACAAAATGGAGGAACTGGTGAAGGGCGAAGTCAAGCGCACCTTCAACCCGGAGTTCATCAATCGCCTGGACGAGATGATCATCTTTACAGCGTTGTCGGATGCAGACCTGATGCAGATTCTGGAGCTCCTGGTGCAGCAGCTGAATGTCAACCTGGTGCATAAGGCGATCACGCTGAGCGTGAACGACGATGCGAAGCGATGGATTCTCGAGAAGACGGTGACGGACCGAAGCTACGGTGCGCGGCCTCTGCGCAGGGCGCTGCAGAGGTTTGTCGAGGATCCGCTGTCCGAGGCTCTGATCGCGGGCGGCATCACGCAGCGGCCGGCGTTTCTCGAGGTGTACCTGGACAACAACCAGCTGTTTTACCGGCCACTCACGTCCGATGGCGAGGAGAAGCTCAGCGGTCTGGCGCTTAGCGTCGTTTAGCCGCGGAAGGTTGGATGGGTGTCCTGGCGAGGTCTGCCGGGGCGCCCTTTTTTTGGGCGTTCAAACCCCGTTGGGAAGCTTTAGAGTCCAGACAGAACGGCCCGGCTATCCGCCGCCTAACCTGGGCAGGAGAGGCTGCCATGGGAAGACCCTCTCCCAAGGCTCCGGGTGGATATTGAGATCGGGCTCCGTTCCCCGGGAAAATGGGGGAATGGGCTTGACATATGGTCGCCCTGCCTTTAGATTTGGGGAGTGGCAAGGCTCCCTTCGGGTTGAGTCGGTCATAACGAAGTCCACCCACTTCGTTGCTGTACCGGAATACCCACGCAACAGCCCCCACCGCGCTGCGTGGGTTTCCTCTTTAAGGCTTAAGTTTTTTCCTCTAACAGGTTTTAATCGTCTTTAGAGACCTCTCACAGGTGCGGTAAGCCAGGAGCTCGTGCCTCCAGGCTCCTGGCTTACCGACATACGAGGCTCCTGGCGTACAAGCAGGAGTCAGGCGGCTGTGCGCCGACGGCGGACCAATCCGGTTGCACCTGCCGCGCCGGTCAGGATCAGGACGATGCTGCCTGGCTCAGGCACCGCCGAGACGGGAGGAATCACAGCGGGTGGCGAGGCAAAGCCTCCGCCGGCTGGGACAGGTCCGTACACGGGGAAGGAGGGGGAGAAGCCCGTGTCTCCCCCCGGCGACAGACCTACAGGCGTATAAGCCGGTGTATCCGCGGAGGCGAGGAGATTGTCGCTGGGCGGCACCAGCTCCGTGTCCACCGGACCTCCAAAGGCCGTCTCGGAGATAAACTCGTCCGGCGCCATCCTGCCATCCAGCACCTGGTTGGTCGCCTCCAGGGGAAGATCGCCACAGAGGAGGTCGAAGCGCTTCAGCATCTGCGCCGGCGTGAGGTGCGGCCGGGTGCTTGACACCTTGAGCGGATGCGGGCCGGGAACCCTGGCCGGAGCGATCAGGTGCGCCACCTTCTTTCTAGCGTAGTTGCGAGCGCGCCGACGTGCGTCGAGCGCACGCTGAACACTGGCCTTGTGAGCCAAGTTCTGCTTGTACTCGGCAAGCCACTTCTCACAATCGGTAGAGGCAAGGCCTTTGGAGGCAGAGGCGACGAGAATCAAAGCCAGAGAAAGAAGAATCATGCGACGCATTGGTTCACCCGGAGGGTATGTCTTATGCTCGTACACGTATGCACTTGAGCAGCCATCCTGCGCAAAACTCTGCACGTTCTAGGATGAACTCATTTCTCCGCAAAATCAGACACATGGGATGCTACAAGTTGCAACATCAGCAAGCTGATGCGCATTTAGGGATCTTTTTTCTCTAGTTAGGAAAATAGTTTCCACTAAGCAAACTCACTTTAGCGTTCGCTTTGGGGAAACGCAATCATTTATCGCTCCCATGTCCTCCAAAGTGTTCTGCTTGGTCACTTGGAGCGGTGCTATGCGCTGCGGCTTGTCGCGGGAAGGCTAAAAGGTCCAAGGAAGCTGGGCAGTAGTAGAGCGGCTCTAAAACAGGAAGGCCCCGAGTCGAGTCGGGGCCCTTTCCTGTTGCTGGTGTAGCTTTCCGGGTCGGGTACTGCGCTTCGAGGACCTGGGATCCGATCCAGGCTCCCAGGGGACGGCTTGGCCCTGATGCGCCGCGGTTTAGCGCGGACCCCCGAGGGCGAGGTCGATGAGTGCTTTTTCTTCGAGCTCGTGGGCCTTGGCGGAGCCGGTGGCGGGGCTGGCGGTCGGGTGGCGCTTGATGCTGAGGACGGCGCGATTGCCGACCATGCGGCGGAGCTGGGGCATGACGAAGAAGAGGGCTCCCATGTTGGCGGGCTCTTCCTGTACCCAGATGATCTCGCGGGCCTCGGGGTGCTGGTCGATGGCGGCCTGGAGGTCGGCTTCGGGCCAGGGGTAGAGCTGCTCGAGAAAGATGATGGCCACGCTCATGTCCTTGCGCTTTTCGCGCTCGACGCGAAGGTTGTGACCGATCTTGCCGCTGGTGATGAGCAGGCGGCGGGGGGCTTTGACGTCGTTGTCAGGGAGGACGTTCTGGAATCCGGGAAGGGCGAGGTCAGCCAGCGTGGACGAGGCGTCGGGGTGGCGGAGCATGCTCTTCGGGGTGAAGACGATCAGCGGCTTCTTCCAAGACTGGAGGGCCTGGCGGCGAAGCAGGTGGAAGTACTGCGCGGCGTTCGACGGCTGGGCGACCTGCATGTTGTCGTTGGCGCAAAGCTGGAGGTAGCGCTCGATGCGGGCGCTCGAGTGCTCGGGGCCCTGGCCCTCGTAGCCGTGCGGAAGGAGCATGGTGACGCCGGAGAGCAGGCCCCACTTGGCCTCGCCGGCGGCGATGAACTGGTCGATGATGATCTGCGCGCCATTGGCGAAGTCGCCGAACTGGGCCTCCCAGAGGACGAGCGCCTCGGGGTAGTCGCGGGCGAAGCCGTACTCGAAGCCGAGGACGGCGGCCTCGGAGAGGAAGGAGTTGTAGATCTCGAAGCGGGCCTGGCCAACCTCGACGTGCTGCAGCGGGATGTATTTTTCCTCGGTTTCGATGTCGGTGAGGACGGAGTGGCGCTGGTTGAAGGTGCCGCGTTCGGAGTCCTGGCCGGTGAGGCGGACGGGGGTTCCGGCCTCGACGAGCGAGGCGAAGGCGAGGAGCTCAGCCATGCCGTAGTCGAAGAGGCGCTTGCCTGTGGCCATCTCGGCGCGCTGCTCGAAGAGCTTCTGGACCTTGGGATGGATGTGGAAGGTCTCGGGGTAGCGGGTGAGGGCCCGGACGAGATCGTTCACCTTTTCCGCGGGGAGGCCTGTCGAGACCCTGTCCGTGGGCTTGAAGTCGCCGCCATGGTACTTGCCCCAGTAAGCGGGAAGCTGGGCGAAGTGCGGGATGTGCTCGGCGCGGGTGGCTTCCTTCTGGGCTTCGAGGAACTCGGCCTGGGAGGCGGCGACCTCGGCGGCCGTGTCGGCGCCGATCTGTTTTGCGTAGATCTGGAAGAGGGGAGGGTGGTCCTTGATGATGGCGTAGCGGCGGGGCTGGGTGACGGTGGGGTCGTCGACCTCGCTATGGCCGTGGCGGCGGTAGCCGATAAGGTCGACGACGACGTCGGTGTGGAAGCGCTGGCGGAACTCGGCGGCGACGCGGGCGATGCGGACGACGGCTTCGGGATCTTCGGCGTTGACGTGAAAGATGGGAATGGGAAGGCGCTTGGCGATGTCGGTCGAGAAGCGGGAGGAGTTGGACTCGGTGGGGACGGCGGTGAAGCCGAGGAGGTTGTTGACGATGATGTGGACGGTGCCGCCGACATCAAAGCCGTGGAGGCTGGCCATGTTGAGGCTCTCAGCGGTAATGCCCTGGCCGGCAAAGGCGGCGTCGCCGTGGATGATGAGGGGGAGGACCTGGTCGCGGCCGGGCTGGGGTGCGGGGAGCTGGCCGGTGGAGGTGCGGGTCTGCTCGGTTGCGCTGCTGGCCTGCTCGGCGCGGATGGCGGCGTTGATGCGCTCCTGCTTGGCGCGGGCGCGGCCCATTACGACGGGGTTGACGGCCTCGAGGTGGCTGGGGTTCGAGACCAGGTGCAGAGCGACGGTTTGGCCGCCCGGCGCGTGGAAGCTGCCGGTGGCGCCGATGTGGTACTTGACGTCGCCGCCGCCCAGGGTGGAGCGGGGGTCGACGTCCTCGAACTTGGTGAAGATCTCGGAGGCGGGGCGGCTGATGATGTTGGCCATGACGTTGAGGCGACCGCGATGGCTCATGCCGAAGACGCAGGTGGTGACGCCGTGCTCGGCGGCGGAGGTGAAGAGCTGGTCGAGGAAGGGGATGAGGGCGGTGAGGCCTTCGAGCGAGAAGCGTTTGGTGCCGAGGTAGCGGGCCTGGATGACCTGCTCGAAGAGGTCGGCGCGGAGGAGGCCGGTGAGGATGCGCTTCCGGTCGACTGGCTCCGGAGCCTGTTCGAGCTGCTGCTCGATCCATTGGCGCTGCTCGGGGTTGCTGATGTGCATGAACTCGACGCCGATGTTGGAGCAGTAGAAGCCCCGAGCCTCGCGGGCGGCCTCGCCTTCGGGAGCGACTGTGGGGAAGGGTTCCGGGGCCAGGTACTGGCCGAGGGGATCGAGGTTGGCCTGGAGGTAGCCCCAGCGGCGGAAGAGGTCGAAGACCTGCTCGCGGTCCGGGGTGTTGGAGGCGGGCTGTGAACCGTTCGGCTGGGGGATGTCGGATTGGATGGCGGCGGCTGATGCAGATGGCCGGGAGCTGCTCCCTACCTTGGTGGGCATGTGAATCCTCGCAGAGGTTTGCGCGCGGTGGATGGCGCGTCCACCTCTATGCTAGACCTTTCGGAGCTAGGGCGGCTATTCAGGGCGAGGTGTGTTTCGGGGTGGATCAAGGTGAAGACCGGGGTGTGGGAGGCGCAGTTAAGGCGAAGGCGAACGCAGGGGGGCGCACAGCTTCGCGGGGGCGCGGAAAGCCAGAGTCGCTCAGGGCGTCAACAAGCCGAACACTGCCACCCCATTAGGGGTTCCGACAAAGACTCTCCCACCGGCCACCACGGGCGTAATGAACTTGTTGCCCGTCCCAAACCCATCTCGCCCATTCGCGGCCTGTCTGCTGTTGTAGAGCTCGCGCCCCAGGTTTGTCGCGTCGTACGCATGGAGCACCCCCGCCGCACTCGTCGCGCTCTCCACAGCCCACACAATTCCGTTCTGTGTCCCGTTCGCCGACACGCTGGGCGTGGACCCCGGATACGCAAAGCTCGTTCCCGACTGGCTCGCCGGCGTCGTGCTCAACAGCCCGTTGCTGATGGTGTACGCCTTGAGCACGTCGTTTACGCCGGCGTAATACACGGTGTTGTTGAAGTAGGCCGGTCCTGAGAATGCGCCGTTGGGCAGCGCGTTCGCGATCTCCTGATACAGAGTACGGTTGTCCACCGCGCCCGGCTTGATCTTGCCCAGGTTATCGCGATCCCCGACATAGATGTTTCCATCCTTGCCCGCGCCGACCACCAGATGGCGAACAATACCCGCCGCGTCCGTGACATCCGGGAGCAGCATGGCGCCGCCCGATCCCAGGTCCCTGTCCGAGGCTGACTCCGCTGCCGTGTTGTAGGGCTCGAAGAAGTCGCTCACCTTCAGCCCACCCGTGGTGCTCAGCTTCAGCATCGCATTGCCATAGTCGCCCTCGCTCGGAAACCCGTTGGCGTCCAGTCCGCTATCCAACGTCCCGTTCGCATCCAGCAGGTAGATGTTTCCGGTCGTATCCCCCGCCAGACCGTACCCGCTCATCCAGATCGATCCCTCGCTCCCGTTTGGGGTCAGGTTCAGGACGGTGGTCTGCTGCAGCGTGCTCTCGCTATAGCCCATCACCCAGCCTGTATACGGATTGATGTCGCAATGGCTGGTCCATCCCATGTAGATCGTCCCATTCAGCAGCAGCAGCCCGACCCGCTCCGCGTACTGCCCCGGATCGAAGACCACCCTGCCGTTCTGGCTGTTCGCGCCGCTCCCTGGATAGCTCGCCTCGATCTCCGTCGGGCTTCCCCCAAGCTCTGCCCCCGTCGACAGATCCAGCGCATGCAGCCGCTGATGGTACCGGCTGCTTCCATCCCTGGTCATTCCAACCACAAAGATGGTTCCATTCGGTCCCTGCGACCGGTCGATCACCGGGGTCGATGTGATGCCGATCTCCGGCATAATCTGGCCGCAGCTCCGTGCGTCGCTCGGCGTCTCCCCCGCCCCCAGCACGGAGGCTCTCCAGATCTGCGCCCCTGTCGCCGCGTCGAGCGCATACACACTGTCATGCTCGGTCGCCACGTACACCACGTTGACCAGGCGCGTCGCCGTGCCATTCGGCAGAGCTCGGTTGCCGACATACAGCGGTTGCGCGTCCACCTTTCCATCCACCAAGTACGTGCCAACCAGACCAAAGCTCGCCGAGTTCACATTGGAAGGCGTCAACGTGGTCTCGTGCGCGTTCAGACCTGCTCGCGTGTTGTCATAGTGGTAGGTCGTCACATCGGCCGAAGTCGCGGCCGGCGGCGGCGCGGCGGCGACCGTCAACGCGATCGCCGCCGTGTGGGACAGGCCCCCGGAGCTGCCCGTAAACAGGACCGTTGCCGATCCCGCTGGAGCTTTGTCAGCCGCAACAAGACTCAAACTCTGCGAAGCTCCCGGAACGAGAGTCAATGTCGTCGGCGAGATGGTGACGCCCGTCGGCAGCCCACTTACCGTGACCGTAACCGTTCCTGTAAAGCCGTTCGCCGGCGTCGCCTGCAACGTGATCTGCGACCCTGGAGCCCCATCCACGATCGTCTCGCTCTGCGGTGTGACCGCGAGCGAGAAGTCAGCCGGCGGTGGCGGTGGGAGAGCGATCGTAACGGCCACGGTCGCCGTATGGGTGAGCGAGCCGGAGCTCCCGGTCAGGGTCAGCGTCCCGGTTCCGGCCTGGGCCGAGGCCCCTGCGCTCAAGGTGACGGTCTGCGCCGCTCCGGGCGCCAGGCTCAGAGTCGACGGGCTCGCCGTCACACCCGCGGGCAGCCCCGTCAACGTCACGGTCACAACGCCGGTAAATCCGTTCACCCCCGTGGTCGAAACGCTGATCTGCGTTGTCGACCCTGTCGCCATCGCAACCACGCCCGGGCTCACACGGAGGCCGAAGTCCCCGCTCGATCCCCCGCAACCCGTGATCACACCCAGAACCAGGCTCCCCGCAATCAGCATCCACGCAGACCTCACCAAACCCGCCATCTCCAAACCCGCCATCTCCAAACCCGCCATCTCCAAACCCGCCATCTCCAAGCCCCCGGACGCACCCTCGATACGCTCCCCAGACAAACGTCCTGCTGGTTCAGACGAAACGGGGAGCATCTTCGTTTCCCCCAGTCTCTGCAGCTCTCGCACCCGGGAGGCATCCAAAACCAGCATGATCCGCAAAAACATCCCTGGCAGCAGCCCCTACGAGCCCGTCATCGGCTTTTCCCGCGCCGTTCGCGTCGGCCCGCACGTCTACGTCTCCGGAACCGGGCCCGTCGGCGCGGACGACACCGACCCCGCAACCCAGACCGAGCAGTGTCTCACCATCATCGCCGCAGCCCTCAAAGAGGCCGGCTCCTCCATCGAGCACGTCGTCCGCACCCGCGTCTATCTCACGGACGCGCAGCACTGGGAAGAGATCGCCCGCATCCACGGCAAGTTCTTCTCCATCACCCGCCCAGCCGCCACCATGGTGGTCGTCGCAGCTCTCCTCAACCCCGCCTGGCATGTCGAGATCGAGGCCGACGCCCACATCCCCGAGTAGCCCATGTCCCCGAGTAGCCCCCGGCATCAACCCGCCAGCCAGGCTCGGCTGTCCATCGCACCCAACAGCCTTGGACCCACGGGTCAGCCGTCCCCACCTCGGCCGGCATTCACGCTGCTATCCTCAAGCGGTGGCAGAACTCTCTTTTTCGCAACCCGCGCGCCGCAACCTCGCCGTCCCTATCCTCCTCGCGCTCGCGGTCCTCGCCGCTGCCCTGTTTGCCGTCCTCCACTACACCCCGCACTCCACCGCCGACGTCGCGGTCACCCGAACGGACGTTTACCCGTCCCACATCATCTTCAAATCCAACTCCATCGTCCTCAACAGCGATCAGGCCCAGGACGACCTCTACATCCTCGCCAACCTCCGTTTGACCAACCACCTCCGCCTGCCCCTCTTCCTCAAGGACTTCCGAGCCTCCTTCAACCCCGGTTCCCCTGCCGAAACCGACGCCCTCACCACCAGTGCTATCGAGAAGCCCGACCTCGTCAACCTCTTCACCACCTTTCCCGCTCTCAAAAAACTGGCCGACGCCCAAGGCGTCAAACCCCTCTACCGCGAGACCAGGATCGAACCCGGCCAAAGCGCCGAGGGCTACATCGTCCTGCACTTCCCCGGCACCCGCGACCTGTGGGACAAACGCCAGAACGCCACGGTGGCCATCGACCTCTACCACCAGCCACCCCTTACCGCCGATATCCCCAACCTCACCCCCGCCCAGCCCTGACTGTGACCCCCCAACCGAGATCTGACACCGCCCCATGACTCGCCGCCGCTTCATCGCCGACACCTGGACCGAGACCACAGCCACCCTCACCGGCGACCAGGCCGCCCACCTCGCTCGCGTCCTTCGCGCCAAACCGGGCCAGATTTATGACATCGTCGCCAACGGCTTTCTCCACCGCGCCGAGATCACCAGCGTCGTCCCGTCCACAGCTTCCTCGCCCGAGCAGATCCACCTCACGCTCCACGAGGAGTTCGCGTCCGACACCGCCCTCCCGCTTCACCTGCTGCTGGCCGTCTTCAAGTTCGACCACCTCGAGTGGGGCATCGAGAAGGCTACCGAGCTCGGTGTCGCCCGGATCACGCCCATCCTCGCCCGCCGCACCGAAAAGCACCTCACGGAGGCCGCGCCCAAACGGGTCGAGCGCTGGCGGCGCATCGCTCTTGAAGCCTCCAAGCAGTCCCGCCGCACCTCCGTCCCCGAGATAGCCGATCCCACCTCGCTCAAAGCGGCCCTCGTCACTGAGCAGAGCCCTACCCGCATCCTCCTCAGCGAGCTCGAACAGTCCCTTCCGCTCGCGCAGGCCCTCCAGCAAGCCACCGCGCCTGAGACCGCCCTCGCCATCGGCCCGGAGGGCGGCTGGACCCCCGAAGAGATGCAACTGTTCCTCGACCAGGCCTGGCAGCCCGTCACCCTGGGCCAACGCATCCTCCGCGCCGAAACCGCCGCAGTCGCCGCTGTCGCTATCGCCGGCGCCCACCTTTCGTGAGTCCACGGCCTGCCTGCGAGCCCCGCGACTCCGCATCCACTGGACCCACCTCTGACTTGGCGGCAGACGCAGAAAAAACCGGGCCGAAGCCCGGGCTCTTCCAATTACCAACCAGCGCCGCCTAGCTGAAGATCTCCTTCACCTTCTCGAACAGCCCACGCGCGTGCGGCGCATTGTTTACCGTCATCGTCTCCCCCAGCTGCCGGATCAGGTCTCTCTGCTGCTTCGTCATCTTGCTTGGGGTCTCCACCCGCACCTCCACGATCAGGTCGCCCTTCCCGCGCTCATTCAGGTGCGGCACGCCCTTCCCACGCAGCTTGAACTCCCGTCCGCTCTGCGTCCCCTCCGGAACCTTGATCGACTCCGCCCCATCCAGCGTCTGGATGTCGATCTCCGTCCCCAGCGACGCCTGCGGAAAGCTGATCGGCAGCACACAGTGCAGGTCATCGCCGTCCCGCTCAAAGAACGCGTGCGGCTTCACCTTCAGCACCACGTACAGGTCGCCCGCGGGACCTGCGAACTTCCCGGCCTCGCCCTCGCCTCCGTAGCGTATGCGCGTGTCCTGCTCCACGCCCGCCGGCACCTTGACGTTGATCGTGTGCTCCTTCGCCACCCGCGTCTCGCCCCGGCAAACCTGGCACGGATCCACAATCAGCGTTCCTGTTCCCTGGCAGACAGCACACGTGCGCGCCACCGAGAAGAACCCCTGCTGGAACCTCTGCTGACCACGCCCGCCGCACTGCGTACACGTGATCGGCGACTTGCCCTTGGCCGCGCCCGTCCCTTTGCACTCCCCGCACACATCCAACCGGCGCACCGTGATCTCCCGCTCCTTGCCGAAGACCGCCTCTTCGAACTCAAGCGTAAGGTCATACCGCATATCGCGACCGCGCTGCACGCGCGACGCCTTTCTGCCTCCACCGCCGCCGCCCGAGAACATCTCCCCGAACAGGTCCCCGAAGATATCCCCCAGGTCCTGCGGATTTCCGCTGAACCCGCCGCCGCCGAACGGCCCCCCCGCGGCCGGTCCGCCACCGCTGAACGCGGCATGGCCGTAGCGGTCATACGCCGCCCGCTTCTCCGGATCGCTGAGCACCTGGTACGCCTCGCTGCAGCTCTTGAACTGCTCCTCGGCCGCCGGGTTGTTCGGGTTTCGATCCGGATGATACTGCATGGCCAGCTTTCGGTAAGCCGTCTTCAGCTCCGCATCGCTCGCATCCCGCGAAACACTCAGTACCTCGTAAAAATCAAGCTTCGTCACGTTTGCCGTCGCACTCATCTCTTGAATTCTTTCTCGTTTCCCTGACTCAATAGCCGCCGCGCAAATCCACAGCCGCGGTCTGCCTTCCCATCCCTAGTTCCAGGCCCGGGCCTCAGTCACTCACCTGATCCGGATTGCTCGCTATCCGCACCAGCGCCGGACGCAGCAGCTTTTCGCGCAGCTTGTACCCGCGCCGAATCTCCTCCACGACCTGGTGGTCCGGAAACTCCTTCGTCTCAATGCTGCCCAACGCCTCATGGACGCGTGGATCGAACTGCGCCCCAACCGTCTCGACCATCTGCACATTCAGCCCGCGCAGGGCATCGTCCATCTGCTTGAGGATCATCTCCACGCCCGACTTCAACTGCTCGGCGGATCCTTCCGCCTTGAGCGCCAGGTTGAAGTTGTCCATTACGCCAAGAAACGGCTCCACCGCGCCCTGGATCGCATAATCCCGCGCGTCCTGGCGTTCCTTGCTCTCACGCTTTCGGGCATTGTCGAACTCCGCCTGCAGGCGCGCCAGCCTGTCCCGCAACTGATCCCGCTCACCCCTGGCCTGCTCCAGATCGGCACTGGAGACGACGCCGCTTGAGGCCGCCGGCTCCTCCCCCTCAGCCCCAGCGTTCCCAAACTCCGGCTCCTGCATCTCCTCGACCGCGCTTCCCCGTTCCGTCAACTCATCCTGCATGGATCCCTCACTCGTCATCGCATCATCCCTCTTATTGTTGCCCATCCGCGCCCATCGCGCGACCTTCTCCCACTGCGTCTCCATCGGCACCCCACCTCAAAACCGTACCCGGCCCTTGAAGAACGGCACGCCGGATGTCTGTTGCACGTCCGATCCACGTTAGATGTCGCCCCATCCCGTTCGGTATCAAGCCGCCTCTTCCCCGCCCTCTACAGCGTCGGATGCAGCATGCGGTCGAAGGCGCCCGCGATATAACTCACCGTATTCATGGTCCTCTCGTAGTCGATCCGCTTCGTCCCAATCACGCCCACCGTCCCCCTTTGCTCGCCGCCCACCCGCGCCGGCGCCGCAATCAAGACCAGGCCGGCCATCTCCGGCGCCTGCTCTTCCAGATCAAACACTACGCGCACGCTCTCCTGGCGTGCATCGATGTACGCGTTCAACAGCTCCACCAGCCTCTGCTTCGCCTCAAGCGCCGACAGCACCTCCCGCAGCCGGTCCCGGTCGGCCTCGCTCGCCACCCCCATCACCAGGTTTCCTACGCCGCCGACATATACCGCCTGCAGGATCGTCTCGGGAACCGCTCCCGCCCACAGCTGCTCCACGGCTGCCAGCATCCGTTGATACTCGCTGCGTTCCTGCTCCACCCGCCGGGCCAGCTCCGACCTCACCCGCTCCACACTCCAACCGCGAAAGCTCTCGTTCAAAAACGCCGCCGCCGCCTCGAGCTCCCGCATCTCGAAGTCCCTCGGCAAGGCCAGCACCCGGTCCCGCACCATCCCGCTGCTGGTCACCACCACCGCCAGCACCCGCGCTGGCGCCAGCCGCGAAAAGTGCACGTGCTCCAGCAGATCACCATCGGCTACCGTCGCAATCGCCACGCCAACACCACTCGAAAGCGTGGCCAACACGTGGCTGGTGCGCTCCAAAAGCGCCTCCGTCCCTGCCACACCGGCAAATCGAGAGTCGATCTCCGGCCGCGACTGCACCGGAACTCCTTTCCTTGCAACACCGCTCAGATCGTCGACATACATCCGGAACGCCCGCGCCGTCGGGACCCGGCCCGCCGACGTATGTGGCTGCTCGAGCAATCCCGCCTCCGCCAGCGCCGCCATCTCATTGCGCACCGTCGCCGAACTCATTCCCAGTCCCGCATGCATCCGAGCTATCGTTCCCGAACCAACTGGCTCACCCGTATCGACATAGCTCTCAATGATGGCGGCCAGGATTGCCCGTTGTCGCGCCGTGACACGCTCCGCATCCGCCATGGAACCTCCGGCAGGTCACCGAGGGCAAGACCTCAGTCAACCTTACTCACCTATTCTACCGAAGTCGTCAACCTCACTCGATCCTCCCTTACTCAAGGGACGTTACTCGATCTCCGTTACTCAATCTCCAGGACCCCTCCACCCTGGGCCGACACCCGCTCCGCCGCAAGGACAAGCTTCTTTGCCACGGCAAAGAATCCTCCACCCGCATCGCTTTCCGCTCCGCCCAACGACACCGGCATGCCGCGATCACCACCCTTTCGGATCGACGGATCCAGCTCGAGCGACCCCAGAAACTCCACTCCAAACTGCGCCGCCGTCCGCTCCGCCCCGCCCTTCGAGAAGATGTCGATCTCCTCTCCACAGTGTGGGCAGTGGAAAGAACTCATGTTCTCCACAATCCCCAACACCTCCACGCGCACCTGGTGGAACATCTCGAGTGCCTTCCGCGCATCCTCGAGCGCCACATCGCTCGGCGTTGACACTACCACCGCTCCCGTCAACGGAACCGTCTGCACCAGCGAGATCACCACATCCCCGGTTCCCGGCGGGAGATCCACAATCAGGAAGTCCAGCTCGCCCCACTGCACCTGCATCAGAAACTGCCGGATAATCTGGTGCAGCATCGGGCCCCGCATCACCATCGGCTTGTCGCCCGGCGAGATCAGACCCACCGAAATGAACTTCACCCCATGCGACAGAATCGGCTCAATCCGGTTGTCCCCCACAACGTTCGGCTGCCGGCTCACGCCCAGCATCGTCGGCACATTCGGCCCGTAGATGTCTGCGTCGATCAACCCAACCTTGTACCCCAGCTTGCTCAGCGCCACCGATAGATTCACCGCGACCGTCGTCTTTCCCACGCCACCCTTGCCGCTGCCAACCGCTATCACATAATCCACGCCCGGCAGCGGCTGTGGCCCCTGCGGAACTCCTGCACCCTGATGTCCCATCCCTTGCTCCTCATTGCCGTCAGCTTCTCTTTACTTTGGTCAACCTTCGCGTAGCCGAAGATCTGCTGCTTTGTCCGCACGTACTCGATCCCTAAGTACTACACGTGCCACTCATTGCCCAGCAACCCCCGAATCTCCTTCTTGCGCAGCGTCTCCCCTGCTCGCAACTGCCTTCGCCGCCCCGCATCCTCATATCGCCGCCTCTGATGCTCTGTCTCCGGAACCACTTGCGGCACCACGATGCGCGTCCCGTCCTTTTCCACCGCCACAAACGTGAGGTAGGCGCTCGACACGTGCCTCCACTGCTGCCCGCGTATGTCCTCCACCATCACCCGAACACCGATCTCCATCGACGTCCGAAACGCACGGTTCACGCTCGCTTTCAGAATCAGCAGCTCTCCCAGCCTCACCGGAGCCACAAAGTCGAGGTGATCCATGCTCGCGGTCACCGTAAACGCCCGCGCATGCCGGCTCGCCGCCATGGCTCCCACCAGATCGATATACTGCATCAACCGTCCACCAAATAGGTTGCCGATCGCATTTGTATCCGCGGGGAGCACAATCTCACTTCGCTCCGATTGCGATTCCGCCACCCTCCGGGTCAACGCACCTTCACTCATCTCTCAAGTCTACCCGCTTCAACCCTCCGCTCCGTCCACCCGCGTTCACCCGCCCTCGCCCCACGCATCCAGGTCATCGCCCCTTGCGCTATGCTGGAAGCGCGCACTCGGCAGCCGCCTCGGGATGGTCGCAGACCTCCCCTCTAGGCCTACTCCAGCGACTTCGCAGACCTCCGAGGCACCCTCCCTGCGCACCCAGCGGCTCCTCTCCTACCTCCTTCCCATCGTCTGTCTCTCCGCTGGATACCAGTTCGTTCGCTGCTACGTCTCGTTTCCCTACTTCTACCTGCGCCTTCCTCAGTACTTCAGCGGAACCGAACGCCTTCCCTTCCAGCTTCGCGTTCTGCCCATTCTCATCCTCAAGCCCCTCGGTCGCAATCACCTCATTCAGCGCATCTCCGCCGCTCGCTTCGGCCCGCTCCATAACCCCGACCGCCTCGCCTTCTTTCTCCTTTCGCTCGTCTCCTTCGCGATCCTCTGCTACTTCCTCGTCAAGCTCTACCGCGTCCTCTCCCCCAGCCGCCGCCTCGAGTTCCTACTCTTCCCCACCTTCTTTTTCATTCTCACCTGGACCTACATCCTTCATATCGAACAGAACTTTTCCTACCCCTACGATCTGCCCAGCCTGGCCTTCTTCACCGCCGGCCTGTACTACATTTATCTCCGCCGCTTTCTTCCGCTCGTTGTGATCCTCGCCATCGGCACCTTCAACCGCGAGACCACCCTCTTTCTTATCGGCATCTACATGCTCGACGCCGCCTCCATCCCCTCAGATCGCACCGCCAAATGGCGCGCTCGCTTCGATCTTTCCCGCATCTCCTGGACCCGCGTCGCCTACCTCGCCGCCATCTGGCTCGCCATCAAGCTCCCCCTCGCCCTCATCTTTCGCTATAACGACCGCAGCGAAGACTATCTCCGTATCCACGACAACATCATCCGCCTCCTCAAGCCGTTCTACTGGCCCGCCGCCCTCAACCTCGGCGGATACCTCCTTCCCTTCGTGCTCCTCTTTCGCCGCCGCATCCTCCCCCAGCGCTTCGCCAACTACCTCTACATCCTCGGCCCCTGGTTTCTCATCATCTTCTGCTCCGGCGTCATCCTCGAAACTCGCGTCTACGGCGAACTCTGCGGATACCTCGCCGTCGCCGTCGTCCTCATCTTCGAGCAGTACATCGAGAGCCTCGTCGAAGTCGCCCGTCACCCTTCTCATCCCGTCGAGTCAACCTCAGACCTCGTCCCCGATACCCTCTGATTTGCCAAACCCACCCCATCCCTGCACCCTTGTACTCATGGATAAAATCGCCGCGCTCACCGAGATCCTGAAGCAAAACCCCAGCGACGCCTTTACGCGCTACGGCCTTGCCATGGCGCAGACCTCCGCCGGCAACCACGATCAGGCGCTCGCCGAGTACAACACCATCCTCAGTCATACGCCCGATTACGTCCCCGCACACCAAATGTCCGCTCAGCTCCTGCTCAAGCTTGCTCGCCTCGACGAGGCCCGCACTCGCCTTGACGAAGGCCTCGCCGCCGCCCATCGCACCGGCAACACCCACGCCCAATCCGAACTCCAGGCCATGCTCGACGACCTCCCGCGTTAGACCCCCGCTCCCCGTGGCGCCGCCACCACCCCACTCGCGCCCATCCCCTGATCAGCTTCCGCAACCGCACTAAACCTCGTCCGCGGAAACGCCTCCGGATAGTTCCGCCGGATCCACTCCGTCATCTGCTCCCGCACCAGGCACCGCAGGTCGAAATTCTCGCTCGAGTTCCGCGAGCTCACCAGGCACCGCAGTTCCATGCTGCGCTCCGTCAGGTTGGTCACCTGCAAGCCGCACACCTGACCGTTCCACAACGGCGAGGGATGCACGATCTCATTCAAGTGCGCGCGCAGCTCCTCAACCGAAATGGAGTAGTCCACATACAGGAATGCCGTGCCCATGATGTCCGAGCTCTCCCTTGTCCAGTTTTGAAACGAGTTCTCGATGAAGTAGCTCAACGGCACGATCAGCCTACGGAGGTCCCAGATCCGCACCACCACGTATGCCGTCGTAATCTCCTCGATCCGCCCCCACTCCCCCTGGACCACCACCACGTCGTCGATCCGGATCGGCTCCGTCAGCGCGATCTGCAGCCCCGCCAACACGTTGGACGCGGTCGACTTCGCCGCCGCCGCCAGAATCAGCGACGCCACACCCGCCGACGCCAACAGACCCGACCCGTAGTGCCAGATGCGCGGATCGTTGAACGTCCACAGCAGCGCGCCGATGGTGACGATCACCACCAACGTGATCGCCATACGCCGGAACAGCTGAAACTGCGTGTGCACCCGCCGCGCCTGGACATTGTTCTCAATCGTCAGATCGTACTTCCGCAGCAGAAACGCTTGCGCCACGTAGATGCAGCCCACCGCAAACCAGCCCAGCGCAGCGACCGTCGCCATCACCAGACACTGCCGAACGACCTCCTCGACGGATGGAGAGACGCCCGGCACAAACGGCAGGGCAATCAGGAGGCACGTCAGCACGAAGATCGCCCGTGCCGGCCGACCCAGGTTCCGCTGCAGCCCCCATCCCAGGCCTGGACCCGCCGCCTCCTTCCGCTTTAGCAGATGAAACAGCACGAAGTGAATGGCGTTCGCAAAGACCAGCGCCCCGCAAAACAGGAAGATAACGAAGAACCATCCATGACGCAGATGAAACTCAGACATACCCACTGCACCTCCGGCTCCGATCGTGCGCCATCGCTTTCCTGAGCAGACCTCAGTAAACCAGACAACTCCGCCCCGAAACATTCAACGCCACGCAGGTCACGTCCGGCCCCCGAACCCCCGGGCGCCCCGGCCCATCTATACTTTCCCTATGGCGACTTCGACCCTCCCCACGACCCTCGGCGCTCTTCGCAGCAGTGAATACACTCCACAGCGCGTCGGCCGCAGCGTCAAAGACGAACTCCGCGACAACCTCATCGCCCGCCTGCGCGCCAACGGCGCCACCGGCGAGCCGCTCTTCCCCGGTATCGTCGGCTACGACGACACCGTCATCCCGCAGATCGTAAACGCCGTCCTGTCGCGCCACAACTTCATCCTCCTCGGTCTCCGCGGCCAGGCCAAGTCGCGCATCCTTCGCGCCCTCACCACTCTGCTCGACCCCCACACACCGTACGTCGCCGGCTCCGAGCTCCGCGATAACCCCTACGCCCCGCTCTCCCGCTTCTCCCGCGATCTCATCGCCAAGATGGGGGACGATACCCCCATCGCCTGGCTCACACCCGACGACCGCTACGTTGAAAAGCTCGCCACCCCCGACGTCACCGTGGCCGACCTCGTCGGCGACGTCGACCCCATCAAGGCCGCGCGCTCCGGGCAAGAGCTCGGCTCCGAGCTCACCATGCACTACGGCCTCCTTCCTCGCGCCAATCGCGGCATCTTCGCCATCAACGAGCTGCCCGACCTCGCCGGCAAGATCCAGGTCGCGCTCTTCAACATCATGCAGGAGGGCGACATCCAGATTAAGGGCTACCCCGTCCGCCTCCCGCTCGACGTGGCCATCGTCTTCTCCGCCAACCCGGAGGACTACACCGCCCGCGGAAAGATCGTCACTCCCCTTAAGGACCGCATCGGCTCCGAGATCCGCACCCACTATCCCGAGTCCATCGACGACGCCATCGCCATCACCGAGCAGGAAGCCTGGACCGCCCGCTCCTATGCCGCCGACAACGACACCGTCCAGCAGATTGAGATCCCCCACTACATCCGGGAGATCGTCGAGCAGGTCGCCTTTGCCGCACGCGAAGACAAAAAAGTCGATAAGCGCTCCGGCGTCTCCCAGCGCCTGCCCATCTCCACCATGGAGCTCGTCGTCTCCAACGCCGAACGCCGCGCCCTCATCCACGGCGAGTCCACCGTCGTCCCGCGCGTCGGCGATATCTACGCCGCCCTCCCCGGCATCACCGGCAAAATCGAGCTCGAGTACGAGGGCGAGATGCGCGGCGCCGACACTGTTATCCGCGAGATCATTCGCGCAAGCGTAGCCAGTGTCTTCGACGGCTACTTCGCCGAAACCAACACCCAGCAGATCGAGCAATGGTTCAACCTCGGCGGCACCGTCCAGCTCAACGACGCCCAGCCCTCCGTCGTCTCGCTCGCCGAACTCCAGCAGATCCAGGGCCTCTTCGAGAAGCTCAATCCCCTCGAGATCAACTCCAAGTCCGTTCCCGAGGTCGCCGTCTCCGCCGCCGAGTTCCTCCTTGAGGGCATGCACGCCCACAAGCGCATCTCCCGCTCCGAAGAGCGCTCCTTCTCCGCCGCCGAAAAGAAGTCTCGCAACGACCAGGCCGCCCAATACGCCGAAAAGATGCGCGAGCGCGGCATCGAACGCGAAGATCTCACCGCCAAGAACCGCACCCGCCGAGGCTTCAACTAGATCTGGATTTCGGACACCTCCCCGGCGGAAGCCCCACGACCGCAGCCATCATCGCTCCTAAACAGCAACCCTGTTGCGCAGCGATTTGGGTGACGGCGCATCTGATCCCGTGCTTCATTACTGAAGTACTGGGATCGTGCCCTTGCGCTTCCACCCCGCGCCTCGACGCTCGCATCTCTTCGATCTAACGCCTGTAAGCGACCACCTGTGCACCACTCCTCGGAGATCTTCCATGTTTGTATGCCGACCCACGCTGGCGAAAGTCCTGTTCGCTGCAACCGCCTCCCTCAGCAGCCTTCCGGCTGCGACCGCGCAGATCTCGCCCAGCGCAACGAGCTCCTCCGCTCCACTTACCAAACAACAACTGCTCAAAAACCTCGACACCGACATGGCTGAGGTCATCCTCCTCTACGACGCCATCAAGGGAACACCCGCCGTCAACCTCACGCCGCAGGATGCCCGCCAGCAGTTCTCCCCCCAGGACGCCGCGAAGATCATCGCTCGGGGCACCGGTCTCGCCGAAGCTCCGCTGCCTGTCGGATCGGTGATCGACGGCCAGACCATCCTCGGACGGAGCGGAAACCAGATCCCGATCCGCATTTACAGTCCCGCCGGTGCGGGTCCCTTTCCCGTCATCCTTTACTTCCATGGCGGCGGCTTCGTGATCGCCACCATAGATACCTACGACAGCAGCGCCCGGGCACTCTCGAAGGACGCGAATGCCATCGTCGTCTCCGTCGAATACCGCAAAGCTCCCGAGTACCCCTATCCCGCCGCCCGGCAGGACGCCATCGATTCTTACAAGTGGGTGACCGCCAACATCGGGACCTACAACGGCATCAGCAAGCAGGTCGCTGTCGCCGGAGAGAGCGCGGGCGGCAACCTTGCCACCGAGGTCACGATCGCCGCACGCAACCAGGATCTCCAGCGCCCAACGCACCAGCTCCTCATCTATCCCGTCACCAGCAGCAACACCAATCAGCCGTCGAATCTCCTTTACACCAGCTCCTTTCTCCCGCTCAACACAGCCCTGCTTCAATACTTCTTCAAGTTCTACGTAGCCGATCCCTCCCAGGCCAACGACCCCGGCGTCGCTCCTCTTAACGCCAATCTCCGCAATCTCCCGCCAACCACCATTATCGCCGCTGAAGAGGATCCTCTCGTCAGCGACGGTCAGGCCTACGCCAACAAGCTGAACGCGGAAGGAAATCAGGTTGTCTATCGTCTCTACCGGGGCACAACCCATGAGTTCTTCGGCATGGGAGCCGTTGTCTCGAAGGCCAGGGCAGCCGAGCAGTTCGGCGCGGCTCGTATCGCCGCCTCGTTCCAATAAAGCACCATTCACCACGAGGAGACAGGGGCAGCCGCAAAGGCTGCCCCCCTCTTTTTTATCGGCCCCTGAACACGCGGAGCGTCTGGATCTATCAGCTTGCAAGAGCGCACGTCTAGTATGAAAGACTGGGTTCAACTCATGAAGCGCATCCGTTACACCAAGTTCACCGGCGATCTATCCTCCGCCTTCGGCCTCGAAGACCTCATGCAGGCCCTCTCCGACTTTCTCCTCGACTCCGGATTCCAGGACCCCATGTCCCGCTTCCAGCAGTTCGACGGCGAGCAGACGATGGAAAACCTCCGCGAAGCCATCAAGCAGGCCCTTGACTCCGGCGAACTCTTCGATGACGAAGCCCAGGAAAAGTACGAGGCCCTCTCCGAAGATCAGGTCGAAGAGCTCATCGACCAGATCATCCAGAAGATGCAGGAGCAGAACTTCATCAACGCCGAGCAGCCGCAGGAGGGCAAAGGCGAGCAGGGCGACGGCAACGGCGAAGCCCGCTTCGAAGTCACCGACAAGGGCATGGACTTCCTCGGGTACAAGGCCCTCCGCGAACTCCTCGGCCCTCTCGGCCGCTCCTCCCTCGGCCGCCACGACACCCGCCACGAGGCCTCCGGCGTCGAAACCAACGGCTCCTCAAAGCAGTACGAGTTCGGCGACACCCTCAATCTCGACATCACCGCCACCCTCTCCTCCGTCTTCGCTCGCGAAGGCCTAAGCCTCTCCTCCGGCGAAAACGGCACCCTCAATATCGAGTACACCGACCTCCACGTCCATCAGGCCGACTACCAGAGCTCCTGCGCCACCGTCGTCCTGCTCGACTGCTCGCACTCCATGATCCTCTACGGCGAAGATCGTTTCACCCCTGCCAAGCGCGTCGCCATGGCCCTCGCCCACCTCATCCGCACCCAGTTTCCCGGCGACACCCTCAACCTCGTTCTCTTCCACGACTCCGCCGAAGAGATCCCCATCGGCCAGCTCCCCCGCGTCAAGGTCGGCCCGCACTACACCAACACCCGCGAAGGCCTGCGCGTCGCCCAGCGCATCCTTGCCCGCCAGACTAAGGACATGAAGCAGATCGTCATGATCACCGACGGCAAGCCCTCCGCGCTCACCCTCCCGGACGGCCGCATCTACAAAAACGCCTTCGGCCTCGACCCCCTCGTCATCTCCGAAACTCTCGAAGAGGTCGCCCGCTGCAAACGCTCCAACATCATGATCAACACCTTCATGCTCGCCGAAGACTTCGCCCTCATGCAGTTCGTCCAGAAGGTCTCCGCCATGTGCCGCGGTAAAGCCTACTTCACCAGCCCCGAACGCCTCGGCAACTATCTCCTGATGGACTTCATGAGCCGCCGGGTCAAGACCGTTCACTAGGTCCGTCCTCGCGTCCGTAACCTCCGTATGGGACGGAGAAGCATCCGCGAATCCTGACCTCTCGATCGCTTTTACTCTGTCTGCCGGATGACGGATTTCAAGGCGCCTTCCAGAGTCGGATACTGGAACTGGTAGCCGAGTTCTTGGGTACGAAGTGGCAGCACTCTTTGACCTTCGGTGACAATGGTCGCACCTCGCCGAAGGCCAGGCGAATGGCCAGCGCTGGCGTCGGCAGGATCGCCGGGCGATGAAGCGCGCGGCCAAGTGCCTTCGCAAACACGGCGTTCGTCACAGGATTGGGAGCAGTCCCGTTGAGGATGCCTCCGGCTCCGTCGATCGCGGCCGTGAAGATCCCCATCTGGTCCGCGATATGGATCCACGACGTCCACTGGCGGCCGGACGCGATCGGGCCGCCGAAGCCCAGCTTGTAAAGCGGCAGGAGCGCTTTCAACGTGCCGCCGTCGGCGCCGAGCACGATGCCGATGCGCAGGATCGCTAGCCGCATACCGAGCGTCAGGGCGACCTTCGCTTCGTGCTCCAGCGCGACGCACACCTCGGCCAGGAAGTTCGTGCCCGGTCCGTCCTCTTCCGTAAACGTCGCTGTCTCGGAGACGCCGTAGTAACCGATGGCGGAGGAGGCGACATAAACCCTGGGCCGTGCGGCTTCGGAAAGCTTCGCCAGCTCCGCCATCAGGTCTCCGGTCCGGTCCACCCGGGATCCGCGAATCTCGGCCTTATGGGCGGGGGTCCACCGCCTCGCCACCTCGGCGCCAGCCAGATTGACGACTGCATGGGAGCCCGCGCAGAGCTGGGCTGCGGCAACCGCCATCCCAGGTCGAAGACTTCCCGTGACGACCGTATCTCCACGCCGGCGGAGGTGATTCGCGAGATGACGGCCGAGAAAGCCGGAGCCTCCAAGAAGTGTGATCTGCATGGCCGGAGCCTACCACCTTGACGGTGATCGCTTCGCTCTCGAAACACCTCCAGCCATTGCCATGCAACGATCCACCGCAGACAAACACCGGTCGCTCCCCTCCCCGGAGAACCTTTCTCTCCCCGGAAGCGTCTATCATTTCGCAACACCTGTGGTCACGCCACGATCGGAGCGTCATGACACCGCAAGAACAACAGATGATCCAGGGCCTCATCGACCGCGTTCAACAGACGCAGCTGCCCGAAAAAGATTCGCAGGCAGAGCAGCTCCTGCAGCAGTCCCTCGGTCGCAATCCCGACGCGCTCTACATCCTCGCGCAAACCGTCCTGGTCCAGAAGTACGCCCTCGACCAGGCCCAAAAGCAGCTTGCCGATCTGAAGTCGCAGCTCGATCAGGCGCACCAGCAGCAAACGCAGCCCAAACACACCAGCTTCCTCGGCAGCCTCCTCGGTCGCGACGACACCCCGACCGCACCCCCGCCGCCGCCGCAGCTTCGCCCGCAGCAGCAGGGATACGCCCCGGTCCCCGGATACTCCCCGCAGGGAGGCCAGCAGGCGCCTCCGCAATACGCTGCCCCGGCATACGCCCCACAGCCTGGGGCCGGCTCCTTCGCCGCACCGCAAGGGGGCGGCTTCCTCCGCAGCGCCCTGCAGACCGCGACCGGTGTCGCCGCAGGCGCCCTCGCCTTTGAGGGCATCGAGTCCCTCATGCACGGCTTCGGCGGCGGCGGAGGGGGCTTCGGCGGCGGCCAGGGCTTCGGAAATTTCGGCGGTGGCGGCGGTGCACCGCGGGAGGAGATCATCAATAACTACTACGGCGATAGCGATCGAGGTGATAGCAATCTGTCTCCCGATGTTGAAGATCGCCGCGATGACAACTCCAGGCAGTTCGATGGAGACACCGGCAGCGATCAATTCACGAACAGCGACGACTCCGACACCAACGCGACCGACCTCTCCGGTGGCGACAGCTCGCTCGACGCAGGCAGCGACGACAGCTCCTTTGACTCCGGTAACACCAGCTCCTTCGACTCCGGCGGCGGAGACGACAGTAGCTTCTCCTAAAATGTGTACTGCGTCCTCCCGGCCAGCCTGCCGAATTCATGGTGTCGCCTCGTAGAATGGGGCGACACCATGAAGCCCCTCGGCACCCTCAAGGCAAACCGGCTCCTCATTCAACTCCTTTTCTTCCTCGCCATCGTCGTTGTATTCACTAACGCGTGGCTCGCGCTTCGATCCGTAAGCGTCCTCGTCCGCTCCGAGCTTTCGGTCGAACACACCTGGAAGGTCATCAACCAGGTGGAGCAGATCCTCAGCTCCGCCGTGGATGCCGAAACCGGCAATCGGGGCTTCCTCCTCACCGGAGACAACGCCTACCTCGACCCTTACGTTGCGGCCAACCGAAACCTCCCGCTTGAGCTCGATCGTTTCCAATCCCTCACCGCCGACAATCCGTCGCAGCAGGCTCGCATCGCTGCAATGCGGTCCCTCATGCAAACGCGCCTCGCCCTTCTGCAGGAAGGCATCGACCTCTGGCGTTCCGGCAACATCGACAGCGTTCGCGCCATGATCCTCACGGGAACCGGCAAGCTGCAGATGGACAGCCTTCGCCGGCTGGCCAACGACATGGAAGTCGAGGAGCGCCGTCTCCTCGCAATCCGCATCTCCGCTGCCACCTCCAGCAGCCGCCGCGCCCGTCTCGCGGTCAGTCTTGCCAGCGCCCTCGATCTCATTCTTATCATGCTCCTCTTCCGTTACTTTGGCCGTGAGCGCGGCATACGCATCTCCGCGGAGATCACCGCCAAGGACCTGGCCCTCTCGCGAAAGCAGATCGAAGTGGACGCGGCGGAGATCCTGCTTCTCAACGCCACCCTGGAGGAGCGCGTTCGTCAGCGCACCGCGGATCTCGAAACCACCAATCGCGAGCTCGAAGCCTTCTCCTACTCCGTCTCCCACGATCTCCGCGCACCCCTTCGAACCATCGACGGCTTCTCCCTCGCCCTCGAAGAAGACTACGCGGACGCAGTCGACGTGGTCGGTCGAGACTACATCCGTCGGGTCCGCGCCGGCGTCCAGCGGATGGGCCAGCTCATTGACGCTCTCCTCCAGCTCTCGCGCATCACCCGCGCCGAGATCACACGCGAAGAGTTCAGCCTCTCCGACATGGCCCAGACCGTCGCAGACGATCTGCGCGTCGAAAACCCCGGTTGCGCCCTCACCTTCAACATCCAGCCGGAGCTCACGGCCAACGGCGACCCCAAGCTGCTCCGTGTAGCCCTCGAAAATCTCATGGGCAACGCCGTCAAGTTCTCCTCGAAAAAGCCGGAGACCATGGTCGACTTCGCCTGGGATCCCAAACAGAACGCCTGGTTCGTTCGCGACAACGGCGCCGGCTTCGATATGTTTTATTCCGAGAAACTCTTCAATGCGTTCAACCGCCTCCACGGCGACAAGGACTTCAAAGGCTCCGGAATCGGTCTGGCCACCGTCGCCCGCGTCATCCACCGGCACCACGGTCGCATCTGGGCCGACAGCACCGTCGATCGTGGCGCGACCTTTTGGTTTACGCTAGGATGAAAGCCATGGCTGACGCCGTACGTCTGATTCTTCTGGTCGAAGATGACCCTGACCACGAGCTGCTCACCATCCGTGCCCTCAAAAAGTCAAATATCGCCAATGAAGTTCGGGTCGCGCGCGACGGCGAGGAAGCCATCCATCTCCTCTTCGGTCCCGACCAGATCCGTCCCCAGGTCATCCTCCTTGATCTGAAGCTTCCCAAGGTCGACGGTCTCGAGGTCCTCCGCCGCATCCGCGAGAGCGAGACCACCCGCATGCTTCCCGTCGTCGTCCTTACCTCCTCCGATGAAGAACGCGACGTCGTCCGCAGCTATCAACTCGGGGTCAACAGCTACATACGCAAGCCGGTAAACTTCAACGACTTCGCGGAAGCGACCAGACAGCTCGGGATGTACTGGCTAGTGCTCAACGAATGCCCGCCGAAGAGCTAGCGCCCCCGCACCTTCGCGTTCTGCTCGTCGAAGACAATGCCGACGACGCCCTTCTCCTGGAACGCCATCTTCGCCGTAACGGCTTCCGCCCTCACCTTACCCGCGTCGAAACCGCCTCGGAGATGTCGTCCGCCCTCACCCCCGGCCAGCTCCCCGACATCGTCCTCGCCGACTACAACCTCCCCAACTTCAGCGGTCCTGCCGCCCTTCAGCTCCTGCACGCCACCTCTCTCGATATCCCGTTCATCATGCTCTCCGGCGCCGTCTCGGAGGAGATGGCCGTTGAGTCCATGCGCGCCGGCGCCCACGACTACGTCACCAAACAGAACCTCTCCCGCCTCGTTCCAGCCGTCGAACGAGAGCTCAAGGAGGCCTCGGCACGTCGCAAGAAACTCGTCGCCGAGCAGGCCCTCCGCGCCAGCGAGGCGCGCTTCCATCGCCTCGTCGAGGCAATGCCCCTCGGCCTCACCATCTCCGACGCCGCCGGCCGCATCACCTATGCCAACTCCGCTATCGAGCGTCTCCTCCGCTACGCTCCCGGCCAGATCATCGCCGATCACGTCACCCTCAGCGCCGTCTGCCCAGCCATCAACATCTCCTTTCCCTCCGGCGCCAACCTGGAGCCCTTCGAGGCCACCTGCATCACCACCTCCGGAGACACCGTCGAGGTCCTCATTGGCGTCGCCGCCCTCAACCCCGAAGACACCGAAGGCCCGCAACAGATCGCCGCCTTTGTCGCCGATCTCACGCTTCAAAAAAAGAGTGAAGAGGTTCTTCGACGCACCGAGAAACTCGCCGTCGCCGGCCGCTTTGCCGCCTCCATCGCGCACGAGATCAACAACCCGCTCGAAGCCATTACCAACTGCCTCTACCTGCTGGCCCAGACCACCCTCACACCAGACGGAACGCAGTACCTCGACCTCGCCCAGACAGAGCTCAATCGCGTCGCGCAGATCACCATGCAAACCCTGCGCTTCTACCGCCGCTCGACCCGCCCCGCGCAGACCGATCTTCACGACCTCATGGAATCCGTCGTCGCCATCTTTGAGTCCCGGCTCGCACGCGCCGGGATCCGCATCGTCCGCCGGCTTCGCCCCGTCCCCTCCGTCTTTGCCCATGACGGCGAGATGCGCCAGGTGCTCGCCAACCTCGTCGGCAATGCCATCGACGCCCTGCCCAACGGCGGTTCGATCGCACTTCGCACCACGCCCGCATCCCGCTCCGGCCGTCTCGGCGTCGTCCTCACCATCGCCGACGACGGCACCGGCATGGACCCCAGCACCCTGCGTCGCATCTTCGAGCCGTTCTTCTCCACCAAGGGCATCACCGGCACCGGTCTCGGTCTGTGGATCTCGCAAGAGATTGTTGAACGGCACAACGCCGTCCTGCAGGTGCGTAGCCGCGTCGCCACGCCCAACTCTCCGGGCGGCACCGTCTTCCGCATCTTCATCCCCACTTCACCCGACGACCTGCCACCGCCGCATCTAATCCGGCATGAGCCAAGCCGCTAACCTCGCCACCCAGGAACGCTTCGGAAAAGCCGTTAATACCAACAACCTCGACGACATCAACGACCTCGTCGATCCCGACTGCATCGACCACGATCCCGAACCCGGGCAGGCCCGTGGTCCCCAGGGCTTTATCGGCTTCTTCCGCCACATGATCACAGCTTTCCCCGACTTCGCCGTCGCGGTCGATCAGATGGTTGCCGACGAGCAAAGTATCTCCATCGCCTACACCATGACCGGAACCCACCGCGGCGAGTTTCTCGGCATCGCCCCGACCGGCCGTAAAATCCGCGCCCGCGGCGTACAGATCGCCAAATTCAACGACCACGCCAAGATGATAGAGCGCTGGGGCAGCTCCGACCAGCTCGGCATCCTGCAGCAACTGGGCGGCGCCTAGCTGCTGGGGCCAGCACACCGCACATCAGCCTGGGGCAAAGCCTCAGGCTCTTACACCAGCATAGCCAGGGTTGCAGGCCAAATCGAAATGTGCCGGGAAGGCACAGGTTCCATCGTGCCGTAGACGGCTTATCTGGTGTGGGCCTCGTAGCCTTTTAGAGGTATCGTTCCCTCTGAAGTCCCATCCTCTATCCACCAGACCCTGTGCGTCCCCGCCGCCACACCAGGTACAACCCCCACGCCGCCGCTGAACAGTTATCCATCACCCGCCCGTCCAGCAGCATCTCCTCAAACTCCTCTACCCTCACCCGGTGCACGGTCATGTCGTGCTCCTCCGGATCACGCTCCACCTCACCTATCCGCAGTCCCTCGGCCAAAAAGACGTGATGCTCCTGGCGCATCGCTCCATACGCGATCCAGAGCACGCCAAGCTTCGTCATCCGCTCGGCAATCAGACCTGTCTCTTCGCGCAACTCCCCCCGCGCCATCTCTTCGATGTCGATCTCCGACGTCTCCCATCCACCCTGCGGCAGCTCAAAGTAGGTTCCCTGCACCGTGTACCGGAACTGCCGCACCAGCGTCAGAAACTCTCCCTCGGCCGTGCTCTCGATCGCAACAATAATCGACGCAGGATCCTTGTCCATCACGCCGTAGATCCCGCGCTCGCCGTTCGAGCGCTCGATCACATCCTCGCGCACGCTCGTCCAACGGTTGCGATACACCTCCCGCGTACTGATCGTCCGTATACTCAACGCGGCCCCCACCAACTCACACTTATCGGACAACAGACACCTGAGATCGAGGATCTGCTTGCATCACTGGCAGCTCCACGTGCGATGGATACTTCGGCGACCCATAGATCGAGACCGTCGCCGCCTTGTATGCCTCTGCCGGAGCCGTCATGATGTTCTCGACATACGTCTGCGGGTTCCGGTCATACAGCGGAAACCAGCTCGACTGCACCTCGACCATGATCCTGTGTCCCTTCAGAAAGGTGTGGTCTGCCCCATGGAGACTCCACTTATACTCGTTCACCTCGCCCGCCTTCACCGCCTCCGGCTGCTCGAAGCTCTTCCGGTACCGCCCCCGAAAGATCTCGTCCGCGATCATCAGCTGGTATCCCCCCAGCCCTCCGGCAGCATCGTCCGGATACACGTCGATCAGCTTCACCACCCAGTCCGCATCCGTTCCCGTCGTCGCCGCAAACAGGTCCGCCACCACGTCCCCCGTCACCGTCACATCATGGTCGAGCGCCGGCGTCGCGAAGTTCGCCAGGTCCTTCCGCCCGCTCACAAACCTCTGATCCTCCGCCAGCCACGTCCCCCATTTCGAGCCCGCGCCATACGTCGCCTGAATCGGCCGATGCCGGTACGGAACGGGATCTGCCGGATCCGCTACATACGCCGCGGCCGTCGTCTCATACGGTCCCAGCGGCTCGCGAAAGTCCGCCCTCTTCTCCGGCATCAAGTACAGCTTCTCCGCCGTGATCCCCACCTTCGGCGGCCACGCCGCGTACCTTTGCCACGTGTTCACGCCTGTCCGGAAGCTCGCCGTATCCTTCAGATCGAACCCCGCCCTGCCCTTCAGGTAGTGCTCAAAGAACGGCGCCTCGATCGTCTTCCGATACTCGTCCCCCGTCGCCGCTCCAAAGTCGATTGCCCCCAGATGCCGCGTCGTCGCATCCCACCCACCGTGCTTCCACGGCCCCAGCACCAGAAACACCTCGTTCTGCGCATCATGCGGCTTCAACGCCGCATACTCCGCCTGCGGACCCCACATATCTTCCTGGTCCCAGTACCCGCCCACCTCCAGCGTCGGCGCCTCCACCTTGGTCAGCCGTCGTTCCACCGCCATCTCCTGCCAGAACTTCGTGTACGTCGGCTGTGTCAAAAATGCCTTTGCCGTCGGCAGCTCCGCTATCTTCGCCTGCTTCGCCGCCCCCTCGAAGTTCACATCCCGCAGAAAATAATCGTAAGTGTCCTCCTTCGATTCCACCCACCCGTTCGTCTTCTGCGCCTCCAGACCCTGCACGTAATCAAACCCATACGTCTGCCGGAACGCCCCGTTGTGAAAAAAGTCATCGCCCATCCAAACATCCGTCATCGGAGCCTGCGGCGAGATCGCCTTCACCGCCGGATGGGCACCCACCCCCGCCATCATCGCCAGAAAGCCCGGGTACGACACACCGTACACGCCCACTTTGCCGCTGTTGTTCGGCACATGCTTCAAGATCCAATCGATCGTGTCCCGCGTGTCCGTCGTCTCATCCACGTCACTCTTCGTGGTATGCGCCACCACCGGCCGATTCATCACAAACTGCCCACCCGACCCGAACCTCCCCCGAATATCCCCAAACACAAAAATGTACCCGCTCGCCGCCAGCTCCGGCTTCGACGCGTTCACTCCGTCCGACGTAACCCCATCCACACCGTAGGGCGTCCTCTCCAACAAAAACGGCAGCGCCTCCCCGTCCTTTTCCGACCCCACCGGCCGCAGAACCACCGCGTGCAACGTCACCCCGTCACGCACCGGAATCCTCACCTCCTGCCGCGAATACTCCCGGAAGTGGTTTAGCGGAGCGGCGCTCTCGTCGAATCGCGCCAGCTCCAGAGCCGTCGCAAACGCCTTGCTGGCGTATCGCAGCCCCGTCACCCGCCCGCTCAGGTCGCGCGTGAACGTCACCTCGGTCGGCCCCCCCGAGCTATCCTTTGCCGACGTAAATCGGTCCGCGGCCACAGGCGCCAGCTCCACCCGCGCCTTCCGCTCCTCCTCGATTCCCAGCCGGCCGCCCACAACCCGCACCGCCCGCACGATCTCCGGCTCGTCCGACGCTCGGTATCGCCCCACATAGGCGTCCAGACTCGCCGCTGGCTCCGAGTTCTGCGAAAACCCGGTCGCCCGAACGATGTTGCCCCCGCCCAACCACAACAGCACCGCCGCAACCCGCAGCACAGCGCGCAAGCTCATCGCCATCTCCTCACTTCATCCTTCAACACTGAAGCAGCTCCGCGCTGGCCGGATGGTTGCTACCCGATCGCGATCGGTTCCACCGGAATCGGGGCCGCATCGCACTTCCACCCCTCGCGACCATGCGCGCCATCGCAAAACGGCCGCTTCGACGACAGACCGCACCGGCAGAGCGAAATAGCCGGCTTATCCGTCAGGTCCCACTCCACCCCATTCACATCCACCAGCGAAATGGGTCCCTCAACCCGGAAAGGTCCGTTCGGCCGAACCGTGATCTTCACTGCTGCCTCTGCCATATCCTTCAAGTCCCCTCTTCCAACAACCTGAGCCAAGCATAGCAAACGGCCGCGCCCTCAAATTCCGTCCAACATCATCTCGTCCACATAGCACCATCCCCAGCTCTCGCCCGGCTCGGCCGATCGCATGATCGGGTGCGTCGTCGTACTAAGTGCTTCGTCGCATGATTTCGCGGAGACGAGTCGCAGCAACCCACATGGCCGCACTCCAGGCACATCCGCAGATGCACCCACGTCGATCCCTCCCGCAGGCAGTCCTCACACCCCTTCGACGACCGCGTGACCTTCCGAATCTCCCCCAGATGCGTACATGGCATAGCAGCACCCTCCAGTTCCCAGCACCCAGCACCACCGAACACACCGGCGCATCCATCCTAGCCCCCTACCGCCCTAACAAACGTGAACCGTAAACTGCGAGCGAACATCTGCCTGTCATCACTCCTCGATCCCATACTCCTTCAGCTTTCGGTAAAGCGTCGTCTTCCCGATCCCCAGCAGCCTCGCCGCCTCCAGCTTGTCCCCATTCAGCTTGCGGATCGTCCGCAGAATCGCCTGCTTCTCCATCTCCGCAATCGGAGTCACCGCGCTTACGCCCTCCTGCAAGCCCTTCCCCCGACCCGCAGGCTCCCGCGTCTTCACCCCCGCCTCTTTCTGGCTGCGCTGGAAGTTCTTTAGCTGCGTCGGCAGGTTCGCCGCACTCAACTCGCTTCCGGTCATCAACGCCGTCAGGCGCTCCACCGCGTTCTCGAGCTCCCGCACATTGCCCGGCCACTCATACTCGGTAAACACCTTCAGCGTCTCCTCCGGAAGCAGGAGCGCCTCACCTCGCTCGCGCTCCATCCGCTCGACAAAGTACCTCGTCAACAGTGGAATATCGCTCCTCCGTTCCCGCAACGGTGGAATCCGGAGGCTCACCACGTTGAGCCGGAAGTACAGATCCCTCCGAAAGCTGCCCTGCTCCACCATCGCCTGGAGATCCCGGCTGGTCGCAACCAGCACCCGCGCGAAGATCGGCACGCGGGCCGTCGCTCCCACCGGCTGCACCTCGCGCTCCTGCAGCGCCCGCAGCAGCTTTACCTGCACGTCCAGGGGCATCTCTGTGACCTCATCCAGAAACACCGTCCCCTCGCCCGCGCTCGCCAGCAGGCCCTCACGAGCCCGGTCCGCCGGCGCAAACGCACCCGGTCCAAACCCGAACAGCTCCCTTTCAATCAGACCGGGGCCCACCGCGCCGCAGTCCACCGCCCGAAACGGCTTCGCCGCGTGCGGCCCGTTCAGGTGAATCGTTCGCGCCACCGTCTCCTTGCCGCTTCCGCTCTCCCCCAGAATCAGCACCGGATGCGAGGCTCCCGCGACCTTGTGAATGATCCGCTGAAGCTTCTCCATCTCGGGCGACATCCCGATCAGCTGCGCCGGCGCTTTCATCGATAGCCTCTGCTCTCCCCCACCAACCTCAGCTCCGAGCCAACCTCTCGCCACTTCGGAGAACCATGCCCCGAGAAGCCCATCCAACAGCCCGCTCGACCAGGTCCCCTCCCCGAAAATCCGCACCGACCCGCCCTCAAGGAACCAGCAAAGGAAGCGCGGCTAACTTCTGATCTGTCGTCCATTGGTAACAGCTCCGTTCCGACACCTATTTTTACTTCAAAACCTTACCCATCTGTCCACATCTTGAATCGATCAAGACACGAGGTGCGCCGATCGTCCGTCTCCCAGCTCTCCAAACCAGCATCAACCAGCCCTGCTGAAGGTGCGAATTCTCCTACCCGGGAACGGCTCCGCCTGCAGCTTCAGACCCCGCTGACAGATCCGCCGCCCCGGATCTGCTCCGGGGAACGTACGCGCAACTATAATCTGCAGATGTCCTCCACCGCCGCACCCGCGGCCATCTTCCGCCCCGATCACCGCTCCGCCGACACCCTTCGCCCCATCCGCCTCACCCCCGACTTCGTCCGCACCGCCGAGGGCTCCGTCCTCATCGAAGCCGGCAACACCCGCGTCCTCTGCAATGCCACCGTCGAGCAGGGCGTCCCCGGCTGGCTCCGCAACTCCGGCCGCGGCTGGGTCACCGCCGAGTACGGCATGCTCCCCCGAGCCACCCTCACCCGCACCGCCCGCGAGTCCGAACGCGGCAAGGTCGGCGGCCGCACCCACGAGATCCAGCGCCTCATCGGACGCTCCCTTCGCTCCGTCGTCGACATGAAAGCTCTCGGCGAACGCACCGTCATCCTCGACTGCGACGTCATCCAGGCCGACGGCGGAACCCGCACCGCCGCCATCACCGGAGCATCCGTCGCTCTCGCCCTCGCCCTCAACAAGCTCGTCGCCGCCGGCACCCTCAAGACCTCCCCCCTCAAACAGATGATCGCCGCCACCTCCGTCGGCATCGTCGACGGAAACGTCCTGCTCGATCTCTGCTACGAAGAAGACTCCCGCGCCACCGTAGACATGAACGTCGTCATGCTTGCCTCGGGAGGCCTCGTCGAAACCCAAGCCACCGCCGAAAAAGACTCCTACACCCGCGCCGAACTCAGCCGCATGCTCGACCTCGCCGAAGCCGGCATCCGCGAACTCCTCACCGCCCAGCAAACCTCCCTCGCCTCCGCCACCTAACCTCCAGCCACGTAGAAGCCACGCAAAACCTTCGCCTTCACTCACGACTCGACTTTCATAACTCCTGACCGATCACCTTTGGGCCGGATCCCTCTTGGCCCGGATCACCTTTACCCGCTCTGGCTTTACTTGCCTTAGGCCCCTTCCTTTCGTTTGTCATCCTTCGCGAAGCGGAGGACTTCCTTATCCCTTTTTTACGCGCCGCAAAGTCTAATGGGACTTGGATGAATCACACCCAGCTACGATCGATCGTCTCCTGTAAGAAGCCCTTATCTCTCACCAAAACACGATGCACCAATGTTAAGAGGCAAACCCGTGCTATCTGACTCAGCCGTCGAACCGCAACACGCCTTCGTACACGGAAGCAAGCTGCACGAGGCCGTAATCGTCGACGGGTACAACGTCGAACTCAAGGATAAGGATGGATTCATCGGCGACCGCGCGAGCAAGCGCGCCTTCTTCTCCATCCTCGAAAAGCGCCGCGAGCAGATGCGCCAGGCCAGCGAAGATCCGCTCGGCGACACACCCACCGAGGAGCTCAAAAAGAAAGCCATCGAACGAGCCCTGACCGACGGCAATCTCGAAGCGGCCGGTCTGGTCCATGGTGCGGCCGAAGAGTTCGCGCAGCAGCTGGCATCCGTCGCCAATCGCTTCCTGAAGCTCAAGTCGTGGCGCGGTACGGAGCGCATCGTCGTCGGTGGTGGATTCCGTTCCGGCCAGCTGGGTGAGCTGGTCATCAGCCGCGCCTCCGTCCTTCTCCAGGCACAACACGGTCACAAGATCGAGTTCGTCCCCATCCGTCATCATCCCGATGAAGCAGGTCTCCTCGGCAACATCCATGTCGTTCCTGCCTGGATGCTCTCCGGATACGACAGCATGCTGGCCGTCGACATCGGCGGCTCCAACATACGGGTAGGCCTCGTCGAACTCAAGAGGGAGAAAGACAAGAGCCTGAAGTCAGCGTCCGTCTGCTCCACCGAGCTCTGGAAACACGCGGAGGATGAAGACCCAGGCCGCGACGAATGCATCGATCGACTCGTTACGATGTTGACGAAGCAGATCGCCGCGGCCGGGAAACAGGGGCTTTCCCTGGCCCCCCTGATCGGCATCGCCTGCCCCGGACAGATCACCGAAGATGGTTCCATCGAAAAGGGCGCGCAAAATCTGCCGGGGAATTGGGAAAGCTCGCGCTTCAACGTGGCCCACAGCATCCAGGCTCGCATCCCAACCATCGGCGCGAACGAGACCATCGTCATGGTCCACAACGACGCGGTCGTGCAAGGTCTCAGCGAAACGCCGTGGATGCAGGACGTCAAGCGCTGGGGCATTTTGACCATCGGCACAGGCCTGGGGAACGCCCGCTTCACCAATCGAGTGCCCAAGAAACAAACTCGAAAGAAACCGGTGACAGGATGAGGCCAGACCAAACAGAGGCGGCCACCGAAGTCTCCGCGCACGCCTCGGGAACGCCAAAACCGGACTCAAACGCTCAACCGCAGCCCTGGTTCGGCTCCGAGGAGCAGCGCGGACTCCAGCAAAGATTGCGATCCGCGCCAAAACGCATCCTCCTCCTGGACTACGACGGAACCCTTGCTCCCTTTCACGCCGACAAGATGCAGGCCACCCCTTACCCCGGAGTTGAAACGCTCTTGAGCCGCTTGCGACGTCTGCCGGCGGTCAGGCTGGTGCTGGTCACGGGCCGGCGCGCAAGCGATCTGGAGCGTCTAATCGGCATTGCGCGGTATCTTGAAATCTGGGGAAGCCACGGCCGGGAACACCTCGCGGAAGACCGGAAGTACACCTTCTATCCCCCCACCGAAGACCAGAGCCGCGCGCTCCAAGCCTTGCAGAAAGGGATCGAGGCGTCCCTGGACGGCGTTCCGCTGCGCCTTGACACAACCCATCTCTCGATCCAGACCCACCACCCATCCGGCAACGTTGAGGTTCCAGAGCCGCTCGAGCGAAAGCCCGCCAGCATCGCCATTCACTGGCGCGGACTCGCACCCGAATCGCAGCTCCAGCTTCAGGAGACTGCCGAAGCGGAGTACACCAGGCTCGGCAGCTCGTCGATCGAACGCCTGCCGTTTGCCTCGGGCGTCGAGTTCCGGGCCGCCGGATATACCAAGGCCTTTGCCGTCGATCGCATCCTCGAGCAGAGCCAGCCCAACGACGCCGTCGCCTACCTCGGCGACGACCTGACCGACGAGGACGCGTTCGCAGCCGTGCAGTCGAAAGGCATCTCCATGCTGGTTCTGTCCGAGCCGCGAAGCTCCAACGCCCGCTTCTGGATACAGCCGCCCGAAGATCTCTTACGCTTCCTCGAGGAGTGGGGCGCGTAAAGTCAACCTCCGTCGCCCGAGATCGCGCCGCTCGCTTCAGACCTGCTTGCCAGAACGTAAGGCCGGCATCGTCCAGCTCCGTTACGGCGCAACCTCCGACGCCGTCGTAAAGCCGAGCTGATGAATCGCCAGCCATGTCTGCGCGTAGGCGCTCAGCGCGTTGTTGGAGACCGTGCGTGCCTCGCGCAGAGCGTCCAGGTAGTCGATCAGGCCGAGCCCTCCATGTTCGTAGGCGAACTGCGCGATGTCGAGGACCTGTTTGGACTCGTCAAGGTAGTGTGTCTTGTAACGATCCGAGAGAGCCTTCGAGTTGGTGTAGCTGGCCACCGCTTGCGCCACATCGGACTGCACCTGGTTAGCTGCCGCGGTGATGCTGAACTGGCTGGCCTGCACCTGGAACCGCGCCGTCTGTCTATTGCCCTGGTTGCGATCGAAAAGCCGCAGCGGGATATTGATGGAAAAGCCGGCCGAGTCGTACCGTCCACTGCGGTCATACTCGCCCTCGAGCGTAGGGTCCGTATAGGAGTTCGCCACACTCAGCTTCAGGTTGGCGGCGGCGGCCCGCGCGGCAGCCGTCGCCGCCAGGTAGTCAGGCCGGCTAAGCAGCGCGGCCTGCTGCAGCGTGGGGAGATCGACGTTGATCGCCGGCGGAAACACATCGCCCCGAACATCGAAGGCGTTTGGGTCGGCGCTTGGTTGGGCAAAGCCCGCCAGCATCTGCAGCTGGTAGCTGGTCTGTGCAAGGTTCGTCTTTGCGGTGGCTTCATCGGTCTCGAACTGAGCCAGTTGCAGATCCAGCCGGGCAAAGTCCAGCCGGTCGATGTCGCCGGCCTGGAGCCGCTCGTTGTTGATGTCGACCTCTCTCCGGAAGTCCTTCAGGTTTGCCTGCGCCAGGCGCAGGGCAGACTTCGCGACGAGCATGGAGGTGAACGCCTGCCTGATCGCAAAGACGACCTGCCGCTGCTGGTCGAGCAGCTGCGCGGAGGTCTGCTCGGTCGTCGCGCGAGCCAGCTCAACGCGATACCGGCGCTTGTTCCCCAGCTCAAACAACCGGCTCACCTGCGCCGAATAGGCATACGGGTTGGCGGCACCCGCCGCCGGCAGCGTGACGTTGGTTCCGTACAGCGTGAACGAGGGATTCGCGCGAACGCCCGCCTGGATCTCCTGGGCGCGAACCGCCTCCAGGTTTTGCTGCGCCGCCAAAAGGCTCGGATTACGAGCCTGGGCGATCTGGATCACCTGCTGCAAGGTGAGCGCGCCAACCGAGAAGGAGGGCGGAGGCAGGCCGGCACTGGCCTGGAGGTCAACCATGGTCGAGTTGCTCGGCTGCGCCTCGTTTGAGGGTACGCCCTGGCCTGGAGCACCCGGAGCTCCCGCCTGAGCGTACCCAAACCCGCCCGTCGACGACGCCAGGATCGCGGCCAGCACCATCAGAAGGCGCCACAGGCTCCGTCCGCAATGACGTCGCAATCGATTGGGAGGGATCCGCGTCAATTCTCAAACTCCAGCTCGGGCGGGGGAAGCACATCCGTCGGCCCGGCAATCCACACATACAGCGTAGGCAGAAGAAAGACGTTGATGGCCAGCGCCCCGATCAATCCGCCAACAATCACGATCGCGAACGGCCGCTGCGAGTCCGATCCGATGCCGTGCGAGGTCGCCGCCGGAAGCAGGCCAAGCGTCGCGACCAGCATCGTCATCATGATCGGACGAAGTCTCAGAACCGCACCCTCCACCGCCGCATTCTCAATCGAGTGCCCCTGCACCCGCAGCTGGTTGATGTACTCGAGCATGATCACCCCCGTCTGGACCGAAACGCCGAACAGGGCCAGAAAACCCACGCCCGAGGAGACGCTGAAATGCGTCCCCGTCAACAACATCGCGAGCAGGCCACCGATCGGCGCCATCGCCACATTCACCAGGATCAGGCACGCCCACTTCCCCGACCGGAACATCGTGTAAAGCAGCACGAAGATAAGGATCAGCGTGATCGGAAGCACAATCAGCAGACGCCTCTGCGAGCGTTTCTGGCTGGCATACTCGCCCGCCCAATCCATGTGGTACCCGGGCGGCAGCTTCAACTGCCGGTCCACCCGGGCAATCGCCTCCTCCACCGTGCTCCCCAGATCCCGTCCCCGAACGCTGTACTTGATCGCAACGTAGCGCTGCCCGCTCTCGCGGTAGATCTCCGCCGCCCCGTCCTCGGTCTTCACGTGCGTGAGCTGAGCAAGCGAGACGCGCTCTCCGCTCGGCGAGACGAGCCGTATCGCGCCGATCGCCTCGGCCGTACTCCGAAACGCGCCTGCATACCGAACCGTCAGGTCGTATCTCGCCTCGCCCTTCAGCACCTGAGTCACCGCATTTCCGCCCACCGCCGTCTGAATCGCGTCCTGAATATCGGACACGTTGATCCCGAAGCGAGCCGCGGCCTGCCGATCCACCGTGAAGTTTAGATTCGGCTGCCCGATCACGCGGAACAGGCCCAGATCCTTGACGCCGCGAACCGTGCTCATCGTGCCGACAACCTGGTCGCCAAGCGACTCCAGCGTCCGGAGATCATCGCCGTAGATCTTCACCGCCAGCTCGCCCTTCACGCCGCTCACCGCCTCTTCCACGTTGTCCGAGATCGGCTGCGAGAAGTTCCACACCACCCCCGGAATCTTCGTCAGCTCACGATTCATCGCGGCCGTCAGCTCCTCTTTGTCCTCGCGGAACACAGGTCGCCAGGCTTCCTTCGGCTTCAGGTCCACGAAGTACTCCGTATTGAAGAATCCCGTCGTATCGGTCCCGTCATCGGGCCTCCCAACCTGGCTCGCAACCTGCGTCACCTCGGGAAACGACGCCAGCATGACCCTTGCCCGGTCCATCGTCGCGACTCCGTTTGTCGGTCCCTCACTGGGTGCCAGGGTGCCGCGAACCCAGATCGCACCCTCATCCAGATGCGGCAGAAACTCCGACCCGAGTACGCCCGTGAACAACAGCAGAGCGGAGACGGCGAGCACCGTTCCGGCCCCGATGAACGTAAAACTCCGGTGCCGGATGGCCCAGCCCGCGGCCACCCGATACCGATCGGTCAGCCATACCAGCAGCGGGTTGTGCCACTCCTTCGCCCCCTTCGTGAATAGGAAGCTCGACAGAACAGGCGCCAGCACCATCGAAAACAGCAGAGCTCCCAGCAGAGCAAACGCAACCGTCCAGGCCATCGGCCGAAACAGCCGGCCCTCCACCGCCTGCAGCGTGAAGATCGGGAGGTACGCCGAGATGATGATGCCGATGGCGAAGAACACCGGGCGCTGCACCTCGTGCGTCGCCTCCCGAACCCGTTCGACAGCCGTTCGACCCGACCGATCCGGCCGGCCCAGGTGCCGCACAATGTTCTCGACGATCACCACCGCGCCGTCCACCACCATGCCGAAATCCAGCGCCCCCAGCGACAGAAGATTCGCGGGGATGTGGCGTAGATCCAGACAAATCGACGCAAACAGCAGCGCAAACGGAATGGTCAACGACACGATAATCGCGCCCCGCACATTGCCTAGAAACAGAAACAGAATGACGACGACGAGGCAGATTCCCTCCGTCAAGTTATGCAGCACCGTGTGCGTCGTGTAGTGCACCAGGTCGCTGCGATCGAGGTACGGAACGATCGTCACGCCCTTCGGCAGAATGCGCTCGTTCAGCTCTTTCAGCTTCCCGTGAATCGCTTCCAGCGTCGGGTCCTCATCGGCCCCCTTCTGCAGCAGCACGATCCCGTTGACCGTGTCGCTGTCATCGACGATCCTGCCGTCCTCCCGATGAAGCGCGTACCCCATCTGGCCCAGGCGTACGCGAGCGCCCTCAGTCACCGTCGCGATGTCGCTGATGCGAAGCGGCGTCCCGTTCTGCGCCTTCAACGCGACACTCTCGATATCGCGCACGTTCTGCACCAGGCCAACCTCGCGCACGTTGATCTGCTGCGCGCCCTGCTCGATAAATCCACCCCCCGCATTGAGGTTGCTGTTGGACAGCGCCTGCTCCACCTGCGCGATCGACAACCCATACGCAACCAGCCTCTCAGGATCGACATTCACCTGGTAATTGCGCGTCATGCCGCCGAAGCTCGACACATCCACAACGCCCGGCACGGACTTCAACTGCTTCTCGATCGTCCAGTCTTCGAGCGACTTCAGCTCCCGATTGCCGTACTGCGGATTGGTGCTCGTCAGCCGGTAAAACATGATCTGGCCAACCGGGCTGTAGTCCGATCCCATCTGCGGCTGCAGCCCCGCGGGAAGCGTCACCTGCGACATCCGCTCGAGAACCTTTTCGCGATTCCAATCGTTGGTCGACTGGTCATCGAAGATCAGCGTCAGCGACGACAGCCCGCCAAGCGTCGTCGACCGAAGATGCACCAGGTGCGGTATGCCCGCCATCTGGATCTCGATCGGAACCGTGACCTGCTGCTCCACCTCTTCCGCCGCCCGCCCCGGCCACTGCGTAATAATCTGCACGTAGTTGTTGGCGACATCCGGATAGGCCTCGACCGGCAGATTGTGAAACGAGATCACCCCCCAGCCAAACAGCAGGATTGCCCCGCCCAGAACCAACCAGCGACTATTCAACGCGAAATCGATCAGACCGCCGATCACTGCTGCGCCACCGAGTTCTGGAAGGCCAGCGCCTGCGCCACGATCTGCTCACCTGGCTGCAAACCCGAAAGAATCTCCTGCTCGCCCCCAACGATCGGTCCCCCGCGAACCTCGACCCGCCGAAACTGAGCCCCACCCGCCGGCTTGTACACCCAGTCGCGATCCTGCAAATGCAGCACCGCCGTCGCAGGCGCCGTCACCACCGTCTCCTGTCGTTGCCCATGCAGCACCGCCGTCGCAAACATCCCGATCCGCATCATCATCTTCGGGTTCTCCACCTGGATGCGCACCTTCGCCGTTCGCAGGGACGGGTCGAGCACCGCCCCAATATCCGAGATCGTGCCCGCAAACGTCCGGTCCGGATACGCGCTCAGATGGATCTCTGCCGTCTCCCCAACATGCACCGTCTGCAAATCGTTCTCATACACGTCACAAATAACCCACACGTGCGACAGGTCCGCGATCGTAAACGCCGTCGACGAGCCCGAAAGAGACACCCCCGCCGCGGCCGCGTTCGTGACATTCTGCGTGATGATCACGCCTGATGCCGGAGCATAGATCTTCGCCGTCAGCGACGGCTTGTCTTTGTCCACACCCAGCACGCGCAGCTGCTGCTCCGCCGCTGTTAGATCGGTCCGCGCATCCAGCTCCCCGTTCTCCGCGATTTCCAGCTGCGACTTTGGGGTCGCGCCCTTGTCATACAGGATCTTCGCCCGGTCGAACTGTGCCCGCGCCAGCCGCTCATCGTTCACCGCCTTCAGGTAAGACCCGAATGCGCCGGAGATATCGCTGCTCTGCACTTCAAACAGCAGCTGTCCCTTGTGGACGTAGTCCCCCAGGCGAACATGCACATCGAGCACACGCCCATTCGCCAGCGAGATCACAGGAATTGTCCGCGAAATATCAGGAGTCACGCTGCCCGTCACGTTCAAGGTCGACCCGGCCATATGCTGCGCGGCAGAGACCAGCGTGAACTGCTCAGGATGGTCCACCCGAACGCTCACCGTGCCTCCCGCCGCCGCCACGACCGTCGCCTGCGGCGGCGCCTCCGCGGCTTCATCGGGGGCGTGCACCCCCTTGCAACTCGTTAGGAGCGACACGGCCGCCGCCAACACCAGCGCCGCCCTCATTCCGCTCCGTCTCATCAATCCACCCATCTCCTCCCCTTTCACCCTATCGCGTACCCATCCGCGATTGGGCGCGTCGTTCCGCTTCAAGGCGCTATCTTTCGATAGCCTCCCCAGCCCCTCATGGGCTGCTGTCGTAGTCTGAACAGGGACCTAGCCTATGGCCTTCTCTCTCCCCGACGCCGAGCGAGCGAAGATCCTCACCAGGGTCTCTCTCCTGGTCGGTCTCATCGCGCTCGCGGACTGGCGTGTTCAGGCCAACGTCCCGCTTGGCTTCCTCTACCTGCTCCCAACCGCGCTCGCCGGAGCCTCCTTCCGGCGACCTTCGATCGTCGCCCTCGCCGCCCTCTGTGCCGCGCTCGCCGAGCTCTTCGACGGCTTCACCTGGACCCTGTCGACCGGCATCCCACGCGATCTCCTGTACCTTTGCGCCTTCTGCGGATGCGGCCTTTTCGTGCACGAAACCCTCGACAAGCGTCGCAGAAGCGCTCTGCACTTAACCGATCTCGAAAAAGAGATCCAGGCCCGGCAGGACGCGGAAGAACAACTCGAAGTCCTCATCGAGAGCAGCCCCATCGCCATCGTCACCGCGGATGCCGACGGACGCGTCCTGCTCTCGAACGACGCCGCCCACCGCTTGCTCCTCGTCGCCCCCGGGCAGCTCCAAAACCAGAGGATCGACACTTACCTCCCCGCTCTCTCCAACGTGCCGGCGCTCCGCAACGGTCAGCCCTCCTTCCGCACCGTCATGCAATGCCCCGGCCAGCGACAGGACGGCGAGGTCTTCCTCGCGGAGGTCTGGTTCTCCACCTACTTCACCAGCCGCGGTCCGCGTCTTGCCGCCATGGTCGTCGACACCTCCCAGGACCTCCGGGATCGCGAAGAGGCCAACCTCCAGCACCTTCTCGCCGGCTCCAGAATCCTCGTCGGCGCCGTCTCGCACGAGGTCCGCAACGTCTGCGGAGCCATCGCCGTCGTGCACCAAAACCTCGCGCGGTCCGGCGCGCTCCGCAACAACCAGGACTTCGAAGCTTTGGGAACACTCGTCCTCGCCCTCGAACGAATCGCCTCCCTTGACCTCCGGGAAGCCGCCGAGCAGCCCGCCCGCGTTCGCCTGCACGCGTTCTTTGAGGAGCTCAGGGTCATGGTCGATCCCGCTCTGCGCGAAAAAGGAATCGTCGGCCGATGGTCCATACCGAACGATCTCCCCGACGTCTGGGCCGACCGTCAAAGCCTCGTGCAGGTCTTCCTCAATCTCATTCGAAACAGTGAGTCTGCCCTCGCGCTCCAGGCATCGCCCCACCTCGCCATCACTGCCTGCGCCGGCGCCGAACATGTCTCGGCCACGGTATCGGACAACGGCGCCGGCGTCGAACATCCCGAACTCCTGTTCCGCCCGTTCCAGCAGAGGTCCAAGCACGTCGGCCTCGGCTTGTATCTCTCACGAGCGCTCCTGCGCTCCTTCAAGGGCGACCTGTCTCACCAGCCCACCCCCCAGGGCGCCACCTTCGTCGTCGAACTCGCACGTGTTCACGAGGCTCCCGATGACCCCGAATAAGGCAGGCATTCGCCTGCTTCTGATCGACGACCACGCCCTCTTCCGGCAAGGTCTGGGCCGGCTCCTGGAGGCGGAAGAAGACTTTGATCTGCTCGGAGAAGTCGACTCGGTCGCCGCCGCCATCGCGGCTCTGGAACGATCGGGCGTGGATATCGTGCTCCTGGACTTCGATCTTGGCCAGGAGACCGGGTTGGACCTCCTCAGGCTCCTCCATCAAAAAGCCTTCGGCGGCGCCGTCCTGATCGTCACCGCAGGTCTCAGCCCCTCGGACACCCTCCGCGTTCTCGCTTTGGGAGCGGTCGGCATCTTCCACAAGCATCGCTCCCCCGCTGACCTCACCCTTGCCATTCGCACCATCGCCGCCGGTGCTCCCTGGATCGACGACGCCTCCCGGCACACGCTGCTTGCCGGGCCGTCCTCGGCCTCGCCGGGCGAAAGCAAATCAACGACCCTCAGCGCCCGGGAGAGATCTGTCCTCCAGGCCGTCTTCGAAGGTCTCGGCAACAAGGAAATCGGTGCCAGGCTCGGCATCTCCGAAGCCTACGTCAAAGCGCTCATGCAGCAGCTCTTCAGCAAGACCGGCGTTCGTAGCCGCGGCCAGCTCGTCCGAGTGGCACTCGAGAGACAACACCTCGACAGCGCCTCCTTCGCCACTTCTCCGCTCAAGGAAGCGACTCCGATCGCGCCTGAAGCAGAGCACACACTCGGCAGACCCTGGCCCTCGCGCCCTGAGCGTTGACTCCACCCGCTGAGCGCCCTCCGCCCATTTTGGCGTAGTTCCCACTCCGGCTCCTTATACTGGATACAGCACCTGGAATCGGCCTCGGCAAGCGCCGGGGCTTTCTCGTTTGAAATGAAGACTTTACCCGTAAGCCCAAACGATGGAAGACTTTAGCGGTACCTACTTCGCCAAGTGATTCCATTCAGAGACTTTATAAAGAAGTACCCGGGGGGGGCCCTACCTTCAGCGCAGCCGCGGATGCCGCTGTCTCACAGGCACTACCTCGGCTGTGTAGAATTACGGCTCATACCGAGAATGCATCTCCGAGGAGACACAACGCCGCTTATGAAACTCACACCAGGCAAACTAGCCGGCCTCAAAGCCGTCTCCAACCCACGCGGCGTCATCGCCGCCGCCGCCATGGACCAGCGTGGTTCCCTCCAGAAATCCCTCGCCAAGGAGCGCGGCGCCGTCGCCGACGCCCACGACCTCGAAGAGTTCAAGATCCACGTCACCGAGGTCCTCACCCGCCACGCCTCCGCCATCCTCCTCGACCCCGAATACGGCCTCTCCGCCGCAAAGCACCGCAACGACGCAGGCCTCCTCCTCGCCTACGAGAAGACCGGCTATGACGCCCAAACCCCCGGCCGCCTCCCCGACCTCCTCGATCTCTGGAGCGTTCGCCGCCTCAAAGAGGCCGGCGCAGACTGCATCAAAATCCTCCTCTACTACACCCCGTTCGAGAAGTCCGTTATCAACGACCACAAACACGCCTGGATCGAGCGCATCGGCGACGAGTGCCTCGCGCACGACATCCCCTTCTTCCTCGAGTTCGTCGGCTACGACGCCGAAGGCGGCGACGAGAAGTCCCTCGCCTACGCCCTCAAGAAACCCTCCATCGTCTCCGGAGCCATGGCCGAGTTCGGCAAGGAGAAGTACAACGTCGATGTCCTCAAGGTCGAGGTGCCCATCGAGATGTCCTTTGTCGAAGGCACCCGCGCCTTCAAGGGCGAAAAGGGCTACACCCGGGCCGAAGCGCTCCAGCACTTCCGCGACGCCGAAACCATGACCCACAAACCTTTCATCTATCTCTCCGCAGGCGTCTCCAACGCCGTCTTCATCGAGACCCTCGAGCTTGCCGGCGAGTCCGGGACCAAGTTCAATGGTGTGCTCTGCGGCCGCGCTACCTGGAAGGAAGGCATCCCCGTCTTCGCCCGGCAAGGCCCCAAGGCCTTCCAGGATTGGCTCGAGACCGAAGGTGTTGCCAATATCAAGAACGTCAATAAGGCTCTCGAGGCGGCCAGCCCCTGGTACCTCAAGTTTGGCGCTAACAGCATGGACGAGCTCTCCTAGACACTCACCCGGGAAGCTCAGGGCAACGGCGCGGAGCCCTAAACTTCGCGCCGTCTCTATGTCTGGAGCAAGGACCTATTCCCACCGCCCTTCGTCCAACAGGCACCGTCCAAGGAGAACCATGAACCTCTCGACCCTTCGCTCAGCCGCTCGGCCGAATCCTCATCTCCTTCGAAGTGCCCTTCCCTGCTCTGCCCTCTTTCTCCTTTCACCTCTCGCGGCGCACGCTCAGATTGCCGCTGCAACGCTTCCCGCCGGAAGCCCCCTCCCGGTCCAGACCGGCACCCACCTTCCCATGCGCCTCGGCCAGTCCATTCAGGGCCAGCTCATCTACCCCGTCTACGTCAACAATCTAATGGTCCTTCCCGCAAAGACCGTTGTCACCGGAACCGTCATCGCCCTGCACTCTGACCGCTCCCGCCGCATTCATGCCCGTCTGCGCGGAGATTTCACGCCTTTCAACACGCCCGTCGTCCACTTCTCCTCTATCTCCTTGCCCGGCGGCGCGGACGTCCCAATCAACACCGCAAACGCTACGGATGGCGCTCCCATCTTCCGCGCCGTTGCTCCTCCCAAAGCCAAGGGCGGCTTCTTCCGCCAGCAGTTCAACCTGGGCATGCAGGTTGCCCGCGACGATCTGGCCCTGTACACCGCCCCCGGCAAATCTGATCGCCTGCTCCAGTTTGTCTACGGCCAGCTGCCCTACCATCCGCAGCGCATCGAGGAGAACACTGCCTGGACCGTGGAAACACTGGACTCTACGTCTGTTCCCTCCCATCCACCCGCCCCACCCGCAACTCCAGACGCAAAATTCTTCGCAACGGGGGCAAAGACCGGTTCCCAACCCGCCGAGGTGCCCGGCTCCTGGATGCTCGAGGCCTACCTCAATGAAGCACTCGACTCCTCGACAGCTCACGTTGGACAGCAGGTAAAGGCGACCATCGCCAAACCCATCTACAACGCCGATAGCTCCATCGCCGTCCCCCAGGGCGCGACCCTCGTCGGGGCTGTCACGAAGGCGACGTCCGCCCGCAGCTTCGGACGCAACGGCTCCCTGCGTTTCGACTTCCGGCAGATCGTCATGCCCAGTTCCAAGCCGCAAAGCGTTCAGGCGACCCTCGCTGAAGCCGACTCCACCGATCGCACGCTCGCCCTCAACTCCGAAGGCGAAGCCAAATCGCGACCGAGAGATAAGATCAGTCTGCCGCTCATTCTCGCCGTTCTCGCCAGTCGTCCACTCGACGGCGACAGGGACGGCGGCGGTGGAGGCGGAGGGCTCGGCAAAAACGCCGTCGGCTCGAATGGCTTCGGTCTGGTCGGCCGCGTCGTCGGCATCACCGGCGGCTCGCCCAACCTTGCCGCGGGTATCGGATACTACGGCACCGCTCTCGCCGTCTACGACCGATGGATCGCGCGTGGAAAGCAAAAGGTCTTTCCGCGCGATACCCGCATCGTCGTCCAGACTACCGCTCGGAGCTCCGAGGTTCTCCGCATCGAGAGATCAGGTGCGGCGACTCCGCCAAAACCCTAGCGGACGCGCCTGCTCAAGCTTTTACTCCCACTCGATCGTTCCCGGCGGTTTCGACGTAATGTCATAGACTACGCGGTTGATACCGCGGATCTCGCTCACAATCCTGCTGGAGATGGTCCGCAGCACCTCGTAAGGCAGTGGAGCCCAGTCTGCCGTCATCCCGTCTTCGCTCTCCACCGCGCGGATCACACACGTGTTCGCGTATGTCCGCTGATCTCCCATAACACCCACCGACTTCACCGGCAGCAACACCGCGAAGCTCTGCCACACCTTCCGGTACAGCCCAGCCCTCTTGATCTCGTCGACGACGATCTCATCCGCCTCCTGGAGAATGGCGACGCGCTCCGCCGTCACCTCACCCAGAATGCGCACCGCAAGCCCCGGCCCTGGGAACGGTTGCCGCTCTATGATCTCGTCCGGCATGCCCAGGTCACGGCCGATACGCCGCACCTCATCTTTAAACAGATCGCGCAGCGGTTCGATAAGCTTCAGCTTCATCTCCGCCGGCAGACCCCCGACGTTGTGATGGCTTTTGATCGTATGAGACGGCCCATGAACGCTGCTGGACTCGATAACATCCGGATACAACGTCCCCTGCACCAACCACGCAATCTCCTCGCCCCCCGAGTGCATCGATCCGCGCTCGCTCTGGAAAATCCTCTTCGCCTCATCATCGAACACCGCGACGAACTCGTTCCCGATCACCTTCCGCTTCTGCTCCGGGTCGCTCACACCCGCCAGTTTAACCAGGAATCGTTCGCTCGCATCCACTGCAACCACGTTCAAACCGAGCGATTCCCGCATAGTCGCTTGGACCTTTCGAAACTCGTCCTTGCGCAGAACTCCATTGTTGACGAAGATGCAGGTCAGCCGATCCCCGATCGCCCTCGACACCAGCACCGCCGCCACGCTCGAATCGACGCCTCCACTTAGCCCGCAGATAGCGTGCCCATCTCCTACCAGCGTCCGAACTCTCTGCACCGTCGTCTGGGTAAAGTGCTCCGGCGTCCAATTGGCCTCGGCCCCGCAAATGTCGAGGACGAAGTTCCGCAGCATTTCCATCCCGTTTCGGGTATGCGCGACCTCGGGGTGGAACTGAACCGCCCAGATCCCGCGCTCTATATTTTCGATAGCCGCCAGGGCGTTGTCGGTCTTAGCCGTAAGGACAAATCCCACCGGCAGTTCCTTCGCCTCGTCTCCATGCGACATCCAAACATCCATGGTCCCCGGCAGACCGTGAAAGAGTCGGCTCTCCGCGACCAGCTCCACCTCGGCGTAACCGTACTCCCTTCTCGGTGCCGACTCTACCTTGCCGCCGAGATGATGCGCGATGAACTGCAGCCCGTAACAGATCCCAAGCACCGGAATGCCCATCTCCAGTACCTTCGGATCCGCTGACGGCGCACCCGCGTCGTACACCGAGTCCGGCCCACCCGATAAAATGAGACCGGCCGGCGCCAGCGCCTGAATCTGCGTCAGGCCCACGGTACACGGCAGGACAACAGAGAACACATTGAATTCACGAATTCGCCGCGCAATCAGCTGAGTGTATTGCGAGCCAAAGTCGAGAATCAGGATGGTAGAGGTTGTTGGCGTGTCCACCAATCCAGTCTAACTGGGCGCCCGGCATCCCAATCGCAGGCTAGCTTGGGTCTCTTTGACGAGTTCTCGTCACTCCAGTTACAACGCCAATGCCGAGAAGGATCACGACCACCGCGATGATATAGGTCTGCGGGATGTGCATGAGGTGGGCCAAGTAAGCAACGCCCGCGATGAGGATCAGGTAACCGATGGCATAAATTGCAAAGGACATCAACGTTCTCCGTTGTGGTGATATGGAACAGTCCGGCGTGAGGGCATCTCTAGACCGGTCGGCTGCTGTCCCTAAGCAGGCTCGAAAGCTCGCCAAAGCTGAAGATACGCGACCAATCTCGTGACATGGAAAAAATCTGACGCCACGAGGTAAAACACACCCACGCCAAGCCACCACCAGTTCAGGAACTCCTGAGACATCACGCTCTCAAAGGGCAGCGGACAGGCTGAGAAAACCAATGCCAGCACCATCAACGCGATCTTCACGATGCCCATGACCAGGTTGATCTCTACCAACTTCATTCTCAGCGGACCTAGCCGGAAGCCCATCACAAGACTCTGCCTCACACCGTAGCCGCGCAACATCGCTAGAACCGGCGCGATGGACAAGACCCAGCTCACGACTGCCCACAGCATAAACAGACTGATGGTCCCCACAATGACGAGGGAGAAGTACTTGACCAACTCCGGTTCCTGCCCTCGACTCAGCGGCCCTGACACTGCGCTCGCTCCGGCCCACATCACCAGGGCAAACCAGATCGCAATGCTTCCGCTTAGTGCTGTGACGCGCACCAGGTGCAGCATCATCAAAGTTAACGGCCGAGCCCCCAATGTTGCATCCGCCCTTTGCAGCAAGACCGTCCGGCCGAACGCTGAGACCACCACCCAAGCCACCAGCAGCAGCGGGCCCATCCACCGCGCCACAACCAGCACCGGAGGGATTAGAACCGCCGCGGCTGCGGCCAGGCTTGTGACCGACCCCATGGGCTCCGTGATGGTCAGGTGGTCGAGCCCTAAGCGTCTCACGTCGTTCGTACCTCCTGTGGCAACTGCGAAGATGTGCATGGCCCTTGTCCCAATCAGCCACAGCGCTCCCGCTCCGAAGACCCACCGCCAAAGTACCTCCAGAACTGTCAGGGAAGGATGTCTCCAGCACCACGAAAGTGTGTGCACGAACGACTGCGTGCCCCGGATGGGTGTGACACCTCTCTGAATCCCGGTTTGCCAGCGAGCTTGGCCAACCCCTAAGCTGGCCCTTGCCACCTTCAGCTCTTTCTTTCCTGAGTTCAATTACTTCACCACGAGATTCACAAGCTTGCCTTTTACCACGATCGACTTCACGAGGGTTCTCCCGGCGATCCTCGCCTGAACCTTCGCGTCCGCCAACGCCGCCACTTTCACTGCTTCCACATCGCTTCCTAAGGGCAGGGTTACCACCGTTACGAACTTTCCGTTCACTTGCACGGGCACTTCAATCTCACTCTGCTGCGCAAGCTTCGCATCGGCGACCGGCCATGGCTGCCGGAAGACTACGCCTTCTCCGCCCCCCTGTTCCCAAAGCTCCGCCGCCAGGAACGGAGCGAACGGAGCAAGCAACAGCGTCAGAGTCCGGAAGACCTCGGTCATAACTTCGGACCCAATCTCGCCATTGGCAATCGCCGTCTCCCTTGCGGAGATCTCGTTAACCAAAATCATGATCGAAGCAATCGATGTGTTGAAATGCCAACGACCACTGAAGTCCTGAGTTATTTTCGCGATTGTCTGATGCAACGTCCGCAGCAGTGCTGCTTCATCCTTGCTTTTCTCAACGTGTGTTCGTACTGGTTCCGCCCTCTTTGCGCTCGTCTTCATCTGTTTCGCAAAGCTCGAGGAGAACCGGTACACCCGCGAAAGGAAACGGCTCACGCCGGCAACCCCATCCTCCTGCCACTCGAGATCCCGGTCGGGGGGTGCCGCGAAAAGCGCATACATGCGTGTCGCATCAGCCCCATACCGCACGATCATCTCATCGGGCGAGACCACATTTCCCTTCGACTTCGACATCTTCGCGCCGTCTCGAATCACCATTCCTTGCGTGAACAGCCGCTGCGCCGGCTCCGGGTTCCTGATCAGCCCCAGGTCACGCATCACCCTCGTCCAGAATCGAGAGTAGATCAGGTGCAAGATCGCATGCTCCACCCCACCGATGTACTGGTCGATAGGAAACCAGTAATCCACTCGCGATGACTCAAAAGGAACTTCACGATTGTTGGCATCCGTATACCGGTAGAAGTACCAGCTTGAGTCCACAAACGTGTCCATCGTGTCCGTCTCGCGCCGCGCCGGACCGCCACACACGGGACAGGTGGTTTCAGCGAAACTCGCTACTTTGGCTAACGGAGATCCGCCCTCCTGCGTAATCTCCACCTGTTCCGGCAGCAGCACTGGCAGAGCACTCGCGGGCAAGGGAACGACACCTCCGGGCTCAACACTCGCCATCTCCTTCGAACCGGGGTGTCCATGCTCGCAGTACACCATGGGAATGGGCGTTCCCCAGTACCTCTGCCGGCTTACTCCCCAATCCTTGAGGCGATATGTAACTGTTGGCGATCCAAATCCGTTCCTCTTGGCAAACGCCGCCATTTTTTCCTGAGCTTCGAGGCAGTTCTCGCCCGTCCAGATACCCGACTCCACGAGCACACCCTCGTCCTCACCCAAATAGGGCAACTCGAGCCCTGCATCATCTCCGTCCACGTTCGGCGCCACGGCCCGCTTTACTGCCAACCCATACTTTGTCGCGAAATCGAAGTCTCTCTGATCATGGGCAGGCACGCTCATGATTGCGCCCGTCCCATAATCCGCGAGAATGTAGTTCGCGAGCCAGATCGGTATACGTTCGCCGTTGAACGGGTTCAACGCAAATTGTCCTGTCGGGACCCCACGCTTTTCGATGGCGCCGATATCGCCCGCCTCCCGCGCCGACCTCTGCTGTGCGATCATTCCCTCGATCTCTCGAGCTAAGCGCCCATCTCGCTCCGCAAAGGCCCGAGCCACGGGGTGATCCGGAGCAAGCTGCACACTTGTCGCTCCAAATATCGTGTCCACCCGCGTTGTGAACACCGAGATCACCTTAGCGTCTTCATCGCTCCTGACAGCCTCCACAGCAAAGTCTATGAACGTTCCTTCACTCCGCCCGATCCAGTTCGCCTGCATGGTACGAACCTTCTCCGGCCACCCTTCCAATTGCCGCAGTCCATCCAAGAGCTCATCGGCGTACTGTGTAATGCGCAGAAACCACTGCGTGAGATCCCTTTGCTCGACAAGCGTCTCCTCATGGCGCCAGCAGCAACCACCCACCACCTGCTCGTTTGCCAGCACTGTCTGGCACTTGGGGCACCAGTTCACCTTGCTTTTCTTCCGGTAGGCGAGCCCACGCTCGTACATCTTGAGAAAAAACCACTGGTTCCACCGGTAATAGTCCGGTAGGCAGGTTGTGATCTCAGTCGACCAGTCATAGCTGAGGCCCAGCCGACGCATCTGCGAGCGCATGGCCGCGATATTCGAAAGCGTCCATTCCCGTGGGGGCGTGTTGTTCTTTAACGCCGCATTCTCGGCTGGGAGCCCAAACGCGTCCCATCCCATGGGATGGAGCACATTGTGCCCAATCATCCACATGTACCGCGCCAGCGCGTCGCCAATAGCATAGTTCCGCACATGGCCCATGTGCAGCTGCCCGCTCGGATAGGGGAGCATTTCAAGGCAGAAGAACTTCGGCTTCCCGGAGCTCTCCGGCTCCGCCGCGTAGATGGCCGGGTCCGCATCCCATCTCGCCTGCCACTTCGGCTCGATCTCCGCGGGATTGTAGCCTTGTCTTTGCTGCTGCCGTTCCGTGTCGCTGGTGTGCGTATCTGACATATCAGTCCTTATTGTAGAGAACGAACACCGGGCCAGGCTTGAGTACTCGGCTAAGCCTCGGGAAGTCCACCGAGTATGCCTGGGTTCGCTAAAAGGAACTAACAGCCGCGCGAGGACGATTTCTTGGACGGCTCCTTGAGCCTGCTCTGTGCACCTCGACGTCTACTTACCGGAGCTCACAGAAATAGGTCACTTCGCCCGCTCGGTTTGGAGATACTTTTCTTCCACCTGTGCTGTACTTAGGTATGCTCGTCGGATCAGCTACGGCGTCTACCTGTGGCACTATCTTCTGGCTCTGTACAGCGAATCGCTTTCGGGATGGGTCAGATCTGTGCTACACCAGCCCACCATGGCCAGTTTGCTCAGCTTCGGTCTGACCCTGCTCCTCATCACCCTCATCGCGCAGGTCAGTTATAGGTACTTGGAGCGTCCCTTCCTTCTCTTATAAGAGACGCTTTGAACCTGCCCCGTCGGCTTCTTCTTCCGGTGTGAGCGCATACCGTCCTTAATCCGCTGCCAGCGTCCTAAGCATACTGACATTCTTCGCCTCGTCTCCTGGGTGGTCTACTGGCGTTTCCGCCACAAACGCCGCGTGCCTGAGTCGCTCATCGTGAAGCAGGCGCCGAAACGCGCCCGCGCCGATTGTTCCCTTGCCGATATGCTCATGCCGGTCCAGTTTTGAGCCTCGCGCCGCCTTTGCGTCATTACAATGCCACACCCTCACCGTCTCAAATCCAAGCGTCGCCCCGACGAGCGACATCGTCTCTTCGTAACCTTCGGGTGAGATCAGATCGTACCCCTTCACATGACAGTGACACGTGTCCAGGCACACTCCTACCGGCACGCACGCCCGCAGCCTCCCCACCAACTCCGCAACCTGCTCGAAGCTTCCGCCGAGCGAGAACTCAGCTCCCGCCGTGTTTTCGATTAGCACCTGCAGGCTGCCCCCACTTATATCCAGACCGTCTACTGCCCGCTCGATTCCCTGGGCCGCTAACCTCAGTCCCTCCTCACGCGTCAGTCCATTCCAGCTTCCTGGATGAAGTACCAGGAACTCCGCTCCCCATGCCAGACCGCGCTCCACCTCACCCCGGAACGCGGAGACCGCGTTCTTCCGAACACTCTCGGTCTGGCTGCAGAGATTGATCAGGTAACTGGCATGGATCACAAGCGGCGAGACGTCATGCTCCAGTCGTAAAGCTCGCATCTTCAGAGCATCTTCCTGCTTCACAACCGCCGCTCGCCACGTCCGTGGACTTGAACTGAAGATCTGAAAGGTATCCGCCCCTGCTTCGACCGCCCGCGCCACGGCCGTCCAGCATCCGCCCGCGGTACCCAAATGGACACCGATTCGCCGCTTAGAAGTCATCCCTGAAGGCTATCGCGCTCTGGACGAATAAACCACTCAGTCCATCTCTGGCGCTTGACGGACGAGACACTACCTGGGTTGGTTTCGCCCACTTGGGCACAAGGGGAACCAGAAGAGAGAACCTCGATTTGCTTGGCTACTACCTGAACTCCCGCGCTGGCGTGAGCTGGCCGCTAAAGGTGGTACGGGCGCTTGGCATTTGCTCGAGCACCATGCGTGCCAGATCTCCTGCTTGGACACGCGTGATCTCCTGGTCGGCAACCATACCCGTCAGAGCCAGATCTGCGCTGAGCGGTAAGGGCCACGCTGAAGGTGAAAGTCAGGGCGAGAGTAGATCGCTTAGAGCGAAGTCATCGGCGGCTCAGGCAGCTTGCGAGGCGGTGCCCTTAGTTGACAAAGCGGTGCATGCGTATATTCATGACCATGCCAAGCGAAAGAAAGGTGAAGATAATGGAAGACCCACCGTAGCTCATAAGTGGCAAAGGGATGCCCGTAACTGGCATGAGGCCGACGACCATACCAACATTCACAGCAATCTGAAAGACGATGACCGCGACGACGCCCATGACCAGGAAGCTGCCTGGAAGATCGGCAGCGGTTTGAGCGTTTTGGATGAGGCGCATGAGGATAAAGAAGTAGAGCAGAAGGACCCCAACGGCTCCAATGAACCCATGCTCCTCACAGAATGCAGCGAAGATAAAGTCGGTGTAGGGAATCGGGAGGAAGTCACCCTGGGTCTGAGTGCCCTTATTGGCGCCTTTGCCCCAGATGCCACCCGAGCCGACTGCTATAAGCGATTGGCGGATCTGGTAACCGGAGCCGCGGGGGTCGGAGTCGGGGTCCATGAAGGAGGTGAGGCGGGCTTTTTGATAGGGCTTGAGGACCTTGCCGGTCTTCCAGATGCCGCCACCGAGAATGGCCGCGGCAAGGAGAAGTATGCCTGCCTGTTTAGGGCGGATTCCGCCGAGGAAGAGACCGCAAAGGAGGATAGGAAGGTAGGTCAGGGCGGTGCCTAGGTCGGGCTGCTTGAGGACGAGCAGCATGGGGACGGACACAAGAGCGAAGGCCTTACCGATGTCAGGCCAGGTGAGTTCGCGACCGGAGAGTCCCCAGAAGTAGCGCGCGACGGCGACGATCAGAACGAGCTTGACCCACTCAGAAGGTTGGAAGTGGATACCGCCAGGAAACTTGATCCAGCGCTTGCCACCGAGAACCTTAGTGCCCACGGCGAGGACGGCTAGAAGGGAGAGGATAGCGATGGTGTAGGCGGGCGTCGCGATATCGATAAGGCGGTGGTAGTCGATGAGGGAGATGAGGAACATGAGGACGATGCCAACGGCAAGGAATCCTATCTGCTTGGTGTCGAAGCCATGGAACTTGGTGTGGAGGGTAGCGGACTTGATCTCGATGACACTGATGATTGAGAGGATGCCGACGAAGGCGAGGAGCACCCAATCGAAGTCGCGGAAGGAGGAGAGGCGGGCCATGGAGCTAGTTTAGAGCTTCACGCACTGACAAGAGGTACCCGGCCGGGCACGCGAAGACACACGCGACCGAACCGGGTGAATCGATCTACTGGGCTGACTGATGAGCGGTTCCTTCGGGCCCGTCGTTCTGCTTCGCTTGCGCGTAGCCTCTCCACTTGTCGGTGAGAGGCTTATCCGTGAGGGCCTTGATGAAGACACCGCCGACGACGCTGCGGGCCTGAAAGCCGATCTGCTTGCCGTTCTTGGTGTCGTACCAGTCAGTGAGGGGGACACGGGTCGGCGTCTCGTTGACCCAGAGAGCGACCGGGTCCATGATGGCGTTGAAGTCGGCGGGGTTGGAGGCGAGGGTGGCGGTCCAGATGGACCAGTCCAGCTTGGTGTAGTCGGCGCGGCTGTCGAGGGGAAGGCCGTACTTGTTCAGCTTGGTCTTATAGAAGGCGATCTCGCTCTCGCGGACGGACGAAGGGAAGAGGTTGTAGCCGAGGATCTGATCCCAGACGAGGTTGTACTTCTGACTCCAGGTGTTAGGCGAGTTGTAGGCGAGCTTGTAGTGGTCGCCTTCCTTGTCCATGTCAATCCATTTTGCGGCGTACGCGTGGGCGATTTTTGAGTACTCGCGGGCTTCGGCATCTTTGCCGAGGAGCTTGGCAAGGTCGGCGTAGGCCTCGAGAGCGTCGATGGCCTTGAGCGAGAGGTTGGCGTTGTGGGTGACATGACCGGCGAAGTCGTCGGTGGTGAGTTGGTTTTCAGGGTCGAGGCCATGGTCCTTCAGGAAGTTGGCCCACTGGGTGAGCTTGGGCCAGTACTGGGCGGCCAGGGCGGTGTTGGGTCTGCCGTTGACGGGGGCACGGGCTACGGCGTCGATCATAAGGAGCATGTTGCCGGACTCTTCGACGGGCATCTGGTCTTCCTCGGTCTTCTCGCCGCCGCCGTAGGTCTGGCCGTTAGCGAGGGGGTAAGTGCCGAGGTCATGCGGGGCGAAGGGGAAGCGCCAACGGTTGGGAAGGGCGGTGTACTCCATCAGGGGACGGAGTTCGGCTTCGAGCAGGGCGGGGTTGAAGAAGAGGAAGAAGGGTGCGGCGGGGTAGAGAACGTCGACGGTGCCGATGCTGCCGTTGGAGAAGTTCTCCTTGCCGAAGACGAGCGGTTCGCCGTTGAGGTCGGCAACGAAGCCGTGGGCGGCCCAGGCCTGGCGGTAGGCGAGGACGCAGAGGTTGGCGTAGTTCGCGCCCGCGGTGCGGGTGAGGTCTGCGATGAGGGTGGTGTCGAGGTCGTTGCCGCGTTGTTCGAGGGCGGGCAGTTCGCGTTCGGCGGCGTCGAGCATGCCGGCGACGGTCTGGTTGTTGCGCTGCCAATAGGGGCGGAGATTTCGCCCGAGGTATTGGATGGCGTAGCCCTCGGTGTAGGAGACGAGGAGGTGGCGGGTTGTGGGCTGCGCGGCGACGGCGCCGAAGAGGAGTTCGGTGGCGAGGTGCGCGTCGCCGCGGCCTACGACCGGCGATGCGTCCATGTCATCGGCCTTGGGGAGGGTGCCGGTGGTGGCGAAGGCGCCGGTGGGGGAGACGGAGGTCTCGCGAACGATGGCGGAGGCAGACTCCTCATCCTTGGGGACGGAGAGGTGGAAGTAGCCCCAGTCGATGCGAAGGTCGTCGCCGGAGCGGTTGAGGATGCGCTGGTCGCGGGAGCCGACGGAGAGGACGGTCTGGGTCTCGGTCTGATTACGCGAGTACGTGACGGCCTCGCCGGGTGCATTGACGGCGATGATGGGACCCACGTCGAGGAGGACGGAGACGTCGTTATGGGTGGCACCGTCCAGGGATTTGACGGTGAAGCTGACGTAGGTGACGGGGCGGGAGAGGATGTCCAGGTCGGACAGGATGGCGGGGGTGAAGAAGGTGAGGTCGAGTTGAATGCCGGACGCGGTGAAGGTGTAGCGGGTATGGGTGGGGGTGACGGTGCGGCCGGTCTGCTGCATGGCGGGAAGCTCGCGGGGGTCGCGGCCCATGAAGCGGAAGGTGTGGCCGTCGATGCGGGCGAGGCCGGCGAGGGGCTGGGGTTTGCCGGTCCAGTGCACGGTGTTTGAATCGGTCAGATTGTCGGTGTTGGACCAGATGGAGAAGTAGGGGTTGTGGGTGATGAGGGGGGTGGAGGGGGGGCGGAGCGGGGTCTGCTGGGCGAGGAGGGTGGTGGCGGAGAGGAGGAGGGAGAGAAGAGCGATGCGCTTCATGCGGTAGCGGCCTCGGGGATAGCTGAAGTGGAGTCGCCCTTCAGCATACTGCGCGCGGTGTCTGGCCGGGTAGTGGACCTGCCCCCCTCCCCCTACTTGTTTGTAAAGTCTCCCCGATCAACAACTTGCATTGGGGTGTACCTGTAAAGTATTCAATCTGTTTGATTTATAGGTAAAGTCTTCATTGGAAATGCGTTATGCGGTTTGCCGTGTTTCCGTTTGCTTGCCTACTTTCTATTCTAGCTAGTTTGGCGACGAAGTACGCCAACAATGGGACGCACTACCGGCTGGAGGTGTCTGATACGGGGGTGGGGGTGGGGCTCGAGGCGGGGGCGGGAGTGGTGGGGACTTCGGCGATGAGGCGAACGTTGTTGGCGCGTTGGCGCTGCTTGTTGACGAACGCTTCGATGACCTGGGCGCCGAGTTTGGCGGAGGCGGCTCCCCAGTTGCCGTTTTCCCAGAGAATGGCGACGACGATGTCGGGGTTGCGGCGAGGGGCGAGGCCGACGAACCAGGAGTTGGGGACGGTGCGATGGCCGCCGCCGGATTTGGCGAGGGCGGTGTGGCTCATGACCTGGGCGGTGCCGGTTTTGCCGGCGAAGTCGATGCCTTCGAGGTGGGAGGCGGCGGCGGTGCCGGAGATGGTGGTCTCGGCCATGGCGTCGGTGATGATCTGCCAGGTTTCGGAGGTCATGGGGACGGACTTGTCGCCGGATCCCGAGAAGGTCTCGTGGATGGCCTCAAGCTGGTCGGACGGGACCTCGTCGGGGAAGACGAGGTGGGGTCGGCGGAGGGCGCCGCCAGAGGCGATGCCGCCGAGGGCGCGGGCGAGCTGGAGGGGTGTGGCGGCGACGGCTCCCTGGCCGATGCCGACGGAGATGGTCTCGCCGGCGTACCACTTTTCGTGCGCCTGTTTGAGCTTCCAGGCGGTGGAGGGCATGGTTCCGGAGGCCTCGTCGGGGAGGTCGATGCCGGTGCGGGAGGAGAAGCCGAGGGCGGTGGCGTAGCGGGCGATGGTGTCGATGCCGAGGCGGTTCGCGAGGGTGTAGTAGAAGGTGTCGCAGGACCAGGGGATGGCGTGGTAGATGTCCACCATGCCGTGGCGCTTGTCGCAGGCGAAGAAGTGACCGTAGAAGGAGGCCCCGCCGGGGCAGTTGACGCGCATGGTCTGGGCGACCTGCTCCTGGAGGCCGGCGACGGACATGATGACCTTGAAGGTGGAGCCGGGGGCGAGCTGGGCCTGGGTGACCTTGTTGAGGAGCGGATGGTCGGGGTTGTTGAGGATCTCGTTCCAGTAGGTTTTGGTGAGGTGGACGGAGAACTGGTTGGGGTCAAAGGTGGGGCGGGAGACGAGGGCGAGGACCTCTCCAGTGTGGGGGTCGAGGGCGACCATGGCTCCGATTTTGCCTTCCATGGCCTTTTCCGCGGCCATCTGGATGTCGAGGTCGATGGTGAGCTTGAGGTCTTTTCCGGGGACGGCGAGGGTTTGGCCGAGGTTGCCGAGCTCGCGGCCGTGGGAGTTGACGATGATGTCGCGGGAGCCGTCTTTTCCGCGGAGGAGCGCGTCGTAGGTCTGCTCGACGCCGGAGCGGCCGACGACGTCGCCGGGCTCGTAGAAGGCGTAGTGGGGGTCATCGAGCATCTGCTCGGAGACCTCGCCGACGTAGCCGATGAGGTGAGCGGCGAAACCACCGCGGGGGTAGAGGCGGCGCTGCTCGTCGCGGGTTTCGAGCTCGGGAAGCTCGTCGCGGTGGGCGGCGATAAAGGCCTGCTCGTCGGGGGTGATGTCCTCTTTGAGGGGGATGGACTGGTAGCGAGGGGAGGCCTGGAAGCGGCGGAGGGTAGCCTCTATCTGCTCGGGCTGGACATGGAGGCCGGCGGCGATGACGGGGATGTCGGCGGCAACGTCCTTGGTCTGGTCGCGGAGGAGATAGCAGGTGACAGAGGGATAGTTGTCGACGAGGAGACGGCCTTCGCGATCGAAGAGGCGGCCGCGGGGGGCGAGGACGGGGATCTTGCGGACGCGGTTGGCTTCGGCGAGGACGCGGTAGTTACTGGCGCCAAGGACCTGGAGGCGGTAGAGGCCGGCGAAGAGGATGGCGAGGATGCCGGCGACGATGTACTGCGAGGCGTGGAGCTTGCCGGGCGAGAGCTTTTCGTCGCGGCCGGGGATGCGGCCGGTGGGGCGGAAGTCTGGACCCAGGCTGGGGCGGGTGGGGGGCTGCCACGGGTTGGGGGGCGTGCTCATGGGAGGCTTCAGTTTAGACGGTGAAGAACTTATATTGCTTGGCCGGCTGACCTAGACTTAGGTATCCGGCGTTAGAAGAGGAGGTTCCGATGCAACGTACAGCGAAGATCTTCATGAACAACCGGAGCCAGGCAGTCCGGCTTCCGAAGGACTTTCAGTTCCCTACGGCTGAGGTGTTTATCCGCAGGGAGGGTGAGGACGTGATTCCGTCTGCGCGTCCAGCGGACTGGTCGGCTTATCTGCCTCCGGGCCGGTGGCGACGGACGAATTTATGGACGGGGTTGAGGATCTGCCAGTACAGGAGCGCGAGCTCTGATGGCGGTGTTCATGCTGGATACGGATCGCGGCCGTTCTGCGGAGCCCTGGGGAGGGTGTTCAGCGGAGGCGTTTGGCGCGGTCGAGGAGAGCAAAGGTGGGGATGGCGATGACGGTGTTGAGGGCGGCGCGAAGGAGTTCGTGGCGCCAGACGAAGTGCTCGGTGGAGAGGCCGAGGAGGCGGCGGACGACGAGGAAGAGGAGGACGCTGTTGAGGAGGGAGAAGAGGAAGTTCATGACGACGCGGGTGGTGAGGGCTTCGACGTCGACCTGGAGGCCGATGGAGGCGACGATGTAGCCGATGACGGTTTTGACGAGGCCGTTGACGCCGATGGGCTGGCCGGTGAGGGCGTCCTGGAGGAGGCCGATGGTGGCTCCGGTGAGGGCTCCGGCGATGGGGGAGCGGCGGCTGACGGCGAAGAAGATGGTGATGACGAGGGGGAGATCGAGGATGGAGAGGCGCGGGATGGGGCGGGGGAGGACGGCCTGGAGGAGGAT